>TARA_R110002110_G_scaffold85816_3_pt1 | contig 55626 bp, 47 predicted proteins | sample TARA_R110002110 | Tara Oceans TARA_R110002110 (sample SAMEA4397330) | marine metagenome | biome: Polar Biome; feature: [SRF] surface water layer (ENVO:00010504); material: water (ENVO:00002006), including particulate matter (ENVO:01000060) such as... | depth 5 m | reverse complement strand
CTGAGACTCAAACTTAGTTGTTTCTCATTTTCGGCTAAGAACGCGAACCAAAGTGGTTCGAGTCTGATAACTGAGACTCAAACTTATTTATTTATACCTATTTTATATATATAATACACAAAGTGCCTTGAGGTCATGCTGAGCGCGACTAAGTTAAGCTGAGCAGGATCAGGATAAAAAAATTTATTCTTATTTTTTAGACTCTTAGAAACATGGTGATAAAAATATAAAGAATTTTCATAGGCAAAGTGCCTTGTGTTGCATATGTTTGCAAAATTCTCTGTGTACTAGCATTGGCTGAAGATATGGCAACTATGATAAAACGAAATGTAGCTGATCTAGATCTAAGCGAGGCTGCTGAGTACCACCTCGGCAAGTTTCCTCCTGATAATCTCGATGCTTTGAGGCTCATAAATCCGTTGGCAAAGGCAACAGAAGCGTTGGCACGTTATGACCAGGCTCTCAAAGGGATGCATGACAGCGAAGTCTTGTTGGCACCATTGTTGAACCAAGAGGCTGTTGTTTCGTCGCGAATGGAAGGAACAGTGAGCACGCTGGACGAAGTTTTTAGACTCGAGGCAGAGCAAGAAGAGAATAACGACGAGACCCCATCTTCGTACCGAAGCGTGACCATGGAGGTTTTTCTTTACACTCGTGCGATGCGCCGGGCTCAAAAGATGATCGAAGATGGAGGTGGAATATCGGAATGGCTAATTCGCGGTAGCCATGACGTACTTCTGCACCTTGGAAGGGGCTCCGGAATGTCTCCGGGCGAGTTCAAGCAGGAACCCAATTATGTTGTAGACCGAACGCGTCGGAAGGTTCTCTTTGTGCCGATCCAACCTGAATTTTTGCAGGATGGCATTGACCAACTAATGGGGTTCATAGGTGACGAGGATCAACAAATACTTATCCGTACCGCCCTAGCTCATGTCGAGTTTGAGGCACTCCATCCATTTAAGGACGGGAATGGGCGGATTGGTAGAATGTTGATAACTCTTATGCTCTGGAAGTACGGAGTCATTTCAGCCCCGCATTTTTATATCAGTTCATATTTTGAAGAGCATCGGGACGAATATCTCGATCGAATGCGAGAAGTGTCTAGATCAAATGCGTGGACTGACTGGGTGATCTTTTTCTTGAACGCACTAGAGGCGCAAGCTCAAGAGAACCTACAGAAAGCTGAAGAAATCCAAGCTTTATACGATGAGATGAAAGAAATTTTTAGGGAGTTGCTTGCATCAAAATGGAGCACGCAGGCCTTGGATTTTGTCTTCACGCGACCGGTTTTCCGGAACAACATTTTTACAGGAAAGTCAGGCATTCCAGGGCAAACGGCGCACCGATTTACAAGGGTGCTTGCTGAAGAGGGATTGCTTCGCACCGTTCGGCCTGCTTCTGGAAGACGGGCTGCTATGTACGCTTTTGAGCCGCTTCTTGGTTTGGTCAGACGATAGGCCCTAAATGTGGCCGTCCAAATTCATCTAGACAAGCGGAGGTGATCCCAAGGTGGTATCACGTGATCCCAATTCCCGAGATTCCAGAATAACACTGCGAAAATTAGCTGAGATTATTGATCCGATAGAAAGCAACTTTCGCTTTGCGGCGTTCTACGGACTCTAACTCTCCAAATTCTCACCCGTTGTTCGCCACCGAATCTAGCCGCCAGACATGGGCGCGCCAGTACCAGGCGATCAGCGCGGTCGCGATGACGCCGAACACGCCATAGGCGGTCGTCGTGGCCGAATAGCCGAAGGCCTCGATCAGCGGGCCCGACGCCAGCAGGCCCATGGGCAAGCCATAGATCGCCAGCATCCGCAGGCCCAGCACGCGCGAGCGCATGCGCGGGTCGGAGCTCTGCATCAGCATCACCGACAGGGGCACCAGCGCGAAGGTCTGGCACAGGCCGGCGAGCATCAGCACGACGATGCCCACCGCCATCACGTCGACCCAGGCGAAGACCAGCAGCAGCGCGTACCAGCCGAAGGTGAAGACGATCATCATCCGGCCGGGCCGGATCGCGCGCCGGTTGGCCGACAGGACCAGGGAGCCGACCAGGGCGCCGAAGGCGAAGCTGGCGGCGAGATAGCCGAGCCCGGCCTGACCGGTGCCGTACACTTCGCGCGCCACGTAGGGCAGCACGCCGCCCATCAGCGGGAAGGCACAGAGATTGACCAGCAGGGCCAGGGTCATGGCCGCCAGCAGATGGGGCGTGCGCCAGACATAGGCGAAGGAATCCACCATGTCGCGGAGGGGAGAGGATCGTGCGGGGGCGATGCCCCGATTTGTCTCGTCCTCGCTCTGCGCACGCCGCGCGGTGCCCAGGGTCAGCAGCATCGAGATCGCGTACAGGACCGTGACGGCGGTGTAAGCGGGGGCCATGCCGAGCGTGGCGACCAGGCTCGCCCCGGCCAGGGCACCGGCGACGCGGGCTGAATCCGTGGTGGTGCGAGACACCCCCATCGCCCCCATCAACCGCTTTGACGGGATGGTCTCGCCGACCAGGGAGTAGCGGATCGCGATGTCCGACGGGCGCACGATCCCCATCAACGCGCCGATCACGAACACCGGCACGGGCCCGAGCGCATCGAAATAGATGAAGCCGGTCAGCATCGCGGCCTGCACCATGTAGAAGGCACGCATGGAACAGAGAACACTGCGCGCCCCGGCGCGATCCCCGGCGACGCCGAACATGGGCGCGACGAGGGTGCCGCCATATTGAAGCGCGGCGAACAGGGTCAGCAGGAGCACCGAATCCGTCGCGACCAGCACATACCAGCCCAGGATGAGCGTCTCCATCTCGAACGACCAGGACGTCGCGAGGTCCGCTGGCCACTGAAACCGGAAACTGCGCACCGAAAACGGCGCCAGCACGGAGACGCGGGGCTCCGCGCTCATCGTGGGTTCTGCAAAGCCCGGGGGGACATCATGATCAGACGCCGCGCTCCACGCAGATGTCGATCAGGTTCGGGCCCGGGTTCGCGATTGCGGCCTCGAGCGCGGCGCGCACCGCGCCTGGCTCGGTCACCCGCGTGGCGGTCACGCCCATCGACTCGGCCATTGTGACGAAGTCGATGGCGGGGTCTTCGAAGTCCATGCCGATAAACGTCTCGTTGCCGTGGAACGCCTTCAGGCGCTGCTTGATGATCCGGTAGCCCTGATTGTTGAGGATCACATAGGTCACGGGCACCCGCAGATGCGCCGCGGTCCACAGCGCCTGGATCGAGTACATGGCCGAACCGTCACCCACCAGTGCGACCACGGGGCGGTCGGGTTGGGCGATCTGGACGCCCACGGCCGCGGGCAGAGCCCAGCCGATGCCGCCGCTGGCGAAGGAGTGGAAGTCATATCGCTCGCGGAAGGGCAGATACTGGAGCAGGTTCCAGGTCGTGGTCAGGCCCTCGTTGACCGTGATCGCGCCGGCGGGGAGCGCGTCGGCGATGGTCATCATCAGCCAGTCCGACCGGATCGGCGTCACGTCAGCGTCTGCGGCGAGTTCGACGGCGCGCCGGGCGCGTTTTGCCGTCCAGTTGCTGTCGACCACCGCCGCGAGGCGCGCGGTTGCGGTCTCGGCATGGGCCGACCCGCCACGGGCCTCGATCACCGGGTTGAGCACCTCAAGGGTCTCGCGCACGTCGCCGCGCACGGCCATGTCGGCGGGATAATTCTTGCCCATCTCCCAGTCGAACAGGCCGATCTGGACGATGGGCATGCCGTCGGGCAAGGGCTCGGTCTCGCTCATCACCGACATCCGCAGGACATCGGCACCGACCACGACCAGCAGGTCATAGTCCTCCAGGATGCCGCGCACCTCCTTCTGGTTGCGCGACAGCGCACCCATGAAGGCCGGGTGTTCGGACGGGAAGAAGGAACCATAGGCCGTGGTCTGCTGGAACGCCGGCGCGCCCAGCACCTCGGCGAAGCGTGCGACTTCGTCCAGTGCGTCCGACGTGACCACCTCGTTCCCGGCGAGGATGGCGGGTCGTTTGGCTGCCAGCAGCCGGTCGGCCAGCGCCTCCAGGCCCGAATCCGACGGCCGCATGGCGGTGTCCACGCGGGTGCGGGACCCCAGATCGATGCCCTTGCTGTCGTTCAGCACATCGCCGGGCAGGGAGATGAACACCGGCCCGGTCGGCGCGGTCATCGCCACCTTGCCGGCGCGGTGCATGATGCGCGGCAGGTCCTCCAGGCGGGTCACTTCGGTCGCCCACTTCACCACCGGTGTGGCGATGGGGACCAGCGGGTCATAGAGCAGCGGCTCGGTAAGTCCGTGGCCGGTTTCCTGCTGACCGGCGGTGATGATCATCGGGGTGTTTGTGAAACGCGCGTTGTAGAGCGCGCCCATGGCGTTGCCCAGGCCGGGGGCCACATGGACGTTGCACGCGGCCAGCCGCCCCGAGGCGCGGGTGTATCCGTCGGCCATCGCCACGACCAGGGACTCCTGGAGCCCGAGCACATAGGAGATATCGTCGGTGTAGCTTGGCATTGCGTCCATGATCGGCAATTCGGTCGTGCCTGGATTGCCGAAAAGATGGGTGACGCCTTCATCGCGCAGTAGCGCCAGGAAGGCCGACGCGCCGGTGATCTCGTTCTGCATAAGACTGTTTCCCCGTGCTGTTACGCGTTCGTCGCGTCTTTTCGTCTTGGGTTCATACTAGCCCGGTGGCATCCAGGTTCAAAAATGCACGTTCTGTCTTGCGATGTGATTTTTCGTCCCGGGACATCAACAATTGGCGCGCTTCCTGATATGAAGCGAGCCGATATCTATGGGCTTTCGGGGAACCTGTGATGGGCACCATCTACGATTATGTCATCGTCGGGGCCGGCTCGGCCGGTTGCGTGATGGCCAACCGGCTGTCGGCGAAGTCCGGCAACCAGGTGCTGCTGCTGGAAGCCGGACAGGACACGGTCCCCGGTCGTGAGCCAGCGGACGTGCTCGACACCTATCCCATGTCCTATTTCAATCCCGCCTATGCCTGGCGCGCGCTGCGGGGCCATACGCGACGCCATGACAATTCGCCGGCCGGTCCGTTCCGCCAGGGCCGGATTATGGGGGGCACGTCCTCGATAAACGGCATGGTGGCGCTTCGCGGCACGCCCATGGATTACGACGAATGGGCCGATTTCGGGGCCGGGGGCTGGAACTGGGATGCGGTGCTGCCGTATTTCCGCAACCTCGAGAACGATATTGATGCCGATGGTGATGGCGGCGAGGCGCACGGCAAGGACGGGCCGATCCCGATCCGCAGGGTGGCGCGCGCGGAATGGCCATCCTTCGTGAACAGTGTCGATAGCTGGAGCCGCAACCGCCAGGTCGCACCGATCCATGACCTCAACAGTGAATTCCGCGAGGGCGTCGGCGCCCTGCCGCTGAACCGGTTTCCCGACAAGCGCGCCTCGACGGCGATCTGCTATCTCGATGCCGCAACCCGCGCGCGTGAAAATCTCACCATCGTGACGGACGCACATGTCGAGCGACTTCTAACGGATGGCGCCCGGGTGACGGGAGTCGCCGCTACCGTTGATGGTGTCTTGCAGGAATTTTCAGCACGCGAGGTGATCGTCTGCGCCGGTGCCCTGCAATCCCCGGAGATGCTGTTGCGCGCGGGCATAGGGGCTGCTGCCCAGCTGCGGGCGCTTGATCAGCCGGTGATGGCAGATCGCGCTGGTGTCGGGGCCAATTTACAGAACCACGCCGTGGTCTATGTGGTGGCCCAGCTGCGCCGCGACGCCGCTCAGCCCGCGGCGATGAAATCCCATTCGACCGCGACCGAACGCTTCTCCTCGGGGGTTGCGGGCTGCGGCCCGCTCGATATGAGCATGTCGATCTCCAGCAAGATCGGCTGGCACGCGCTGGGTCGCCGGGTCGGGGCTTTGGTGCCGACCTTGCTCAAACCCGCCTCGCGCGGCGATGTCACGCTCTTCCGCGACGGCGCGGATATAAGCCGGCGGATCGAGTTCAACTATCTCGACGACGACCGTGACCGTCAGTGTCTAAATGGCGGCGTGCGCCATGCCATCGATATTCTGCTGTCGCCGGAAGTGCGTCCGCTCTGGCATTGCGCCTACCCGGTCTCCCGGCCGAACAAGATGCGCGCCCTGAACGACATCAACCCGTTCAACAGCCTGCGGGCGAAGATTTTGGCCGGATTGTTCGATGTCATACCGGCAGTCGGGCGCCCGGTCCTGTCGGGGCTGTCGGAGCCTGGCGTCGACATCGGCGCGTTGGCCAACGATCCCGAGGCGCTCGACGAGATCGTCGGGAAGAGCATTGCCGGGGTGTTTCACCCTGCAGGCACCTGCCGCATGGGCGCGGCGAATGATCCATTGGCGGTGACGGACGCGGCCGGGCGTGTTTACGGCGTCGACGGCCTGCGGGTGGTCGATGCATCCCTCATGCCGAGCCTGCCGCGCGGCAACACCAATATTCCCACCATCATGATGGCGGAGAAAATCTCAGCGGGGATGCTGCAAACTGCCTAGCCGCGCCGTTTGCCCGCACCTGTGGCGACCTGTGCGGTCTGCGCACGGTCGGGGGATTTAACGGTTGCGCGGGGGACGGCCAGTTCACCACAATCGCCGCAACAAATTCCGGGCGTCCTGCGCCCCTCTAATATGGAGTCCAACGTGGCCAAAGACATCAACATCCTCACCATTTGCGGCAGCCTGCGCGCCGATTCACTCAACCGCATGCTGATGAACAGCCTGCCCGAGATGGCGCCGGACGGCATGACGATCACCGAAGCGCCGAGCATCGGCGACATTCCCCTATTCAACGGTGACGTGCTCACCGCGGACGGTGTCCCGGCTTCGGTCACGGCATTGGCCGATGCGGTTGGAGCGGCTGACGGCGTGATTGTCGTCACGCCCGAATATAATTTCTCGGTCCCCGGCGGCCTGAAGAACGCGCTGGACTGGATTTCGCGCCTGCCCGATCAGCCCTTCGCGGGCAAGCCGATCGCAATCCAGACGGCCTCACCGGGCCCGCTCGGCGGTGCGCGGGTGCAGTATCACCTGCGCCAGATCATGGTCTTCCTCGATGCGATGGTGATGAATAAACCGGAAGTCTTCGTTGGTCTCGCCGGTCAGCGTATCGACGTGGATTCCGGTCGCTTGACCGATGAGGCGTCACGCAAGTTCGTCACCGAACATCTCGCCGCATTCGCCGCCTACGTGGCGCGCTACGGGGCTTAGCGCCCCGGCGAGTGTCTGTCGGGTCGCGCGTGCCAGTCGTTCGCGCGGCTGCCCGGCAGGTCGAACGGTGCCGCACGGGTGGCGGCCGTTGTGAACGCATTCACCGCATTGTCGGCGGCGGTATTGGGAACTCCCCTGTGCCGGCGATGCCGACGCCGATGATATTCGCGCCGCAGTTCAGGCTTGTTGCCGCATCGCCGATGGCGATGTGACCGATGTTCCACGGCTCTGCATGGGCACGGGATGTTCTGCATGGGCACGGGATGTCTTGTGCTGCGCGGGGATTGTGTGGCGGCGAAGGTCGGAGCAGGCCCGCAAACACCAAAGGCGAGTTTAAGGATAAATTAAACTACCGGAACAAGAATGTCGGCGCACAAGCGGGGCGGGTGCATGAGAATCATGTTCGCGCGCAGGGAGACTGAATTTGGGTAAGGTCCTGACATTCAAGGCGCCAGAAGTTGTGGGTTTCGAACATCGTTTCTTCGATTCTTTCCCGGACGCCAGTTTCCGCATCGACGAGGGTGAGGGCCAGCCTGTCTATTCTTTCGGGTTGGGTCAGCAACAGGTGGCTCTGCCGTTTGCCGGGATCAAACGCGAGTTTACGCTTCGCGAATACGCCCACGACGCGGAGATGCTTAACACGATTGAACGCGGGCTACGGTTCGTCAGCTTGCTGCGTATCGGCGATACGATCCCCCCGGAGGTTCTGACCGGAGATGCATCCTGGCACCCGAGTGAGGCCAACCAGGAAAGCGCGCGCAGGCGAATGGGTGCGCAGATTGTGGGTTGGGACACCGATCAGATCACCCCGTTGTCCGATCCGATTGGCATGGAAAAATTCATCCGGGAGCATGTCAACGACATCTCCGTCAAAAAGGCATTGGCCAGCATGGCCACCGCGCTTGGCCAGGAGGGTGATCCCGACGGATTGATCGCGGGGATAATGGCAGACCTGGGCTCGGAGCTTTCGTATATCGAAGCCTTGCGCGAACGCTATCTGGCGGTGCGCCGGGTGGGGGAGCGTCTGCAGAAACTGCGCCGTGAGTTTGCCCAGCGCGCCAATATCATGGCGGACGTGGACCCGGTCTCGCGTCTGATGTCCATCCCTATCCGTTCGCTCGGGATGAATTTGATCGAAGTGGATGCGCGGCTCGCGAGTACCAAATCCCTGTTCAGCGATTTCGAGTTCCACCGAACTGCAATTCGCGATATTCGCGATGAGATGCACACCCGGCTCAACCCCTGGGACGACATCATCGTCAGCTGGAGCCGGTTGGCGGGTGATATTCCAGACCCCTACACGGTGGTGCCCATGCTGCGAGATCTCTACAGGTTTCTGGCGCCGCGCTTCATGCCGGCTGACACCTGGGCACTGGTCCTTGCCAAGGACAACGCCGTCGACGACCAACGAAACCTTGGTAAGGTCGTCACGTGGTTCGAGCGCGATGCGGACAGCGCCTGAGCAGACTTGTCCGCCTGTGATAACCTACCTGTTCGGCGAGGCCGGTCCGCACGCGCGGACGGTACTCGGCGTCGCGGTCGTGCCGTTTGATGTGGCGACCGAGGTTGAAGCAATTTTCGAGATATCGTGCCCCGCGCCGATCGGTGTGGCCGATAGTTGGGAAGCATATCGCGTTGGCCGGTGTTGATGGCGTGACCGTGCTAAACTTGTGCGGTATCTGTGGCGCGTTTTCACGCGCGGCATTCCAGTCCCGCACCAACGCACAAACGGGCCATCGAGATGAACATGCTCGCACGATCCAATATTCGTCTAACGCATGCGCTTATGTGCGCTGCCATGGGTGTGGGCCTGACATTGGGGGTTCCTGCAGGTATCCAGACTGCAGACGCGCAGGACCGCGCCGTCAATCTGGTCTCTTCGGCTGCGTTAGATCTGGCCGCGGGAACCGTCACCCTGCCGCTCCGGATGGGCCGGATGGGAAGCGGCGAGAATGTTTGGTACGTCCTGCTCGATACCAGCGATCGGGACACGGCCGCGCGGCTCGGCATCAACTGGTCAGGCAAGCTCGCCAATGCCGGCGTGGCCCGTGCGGTCCGCGAGGCTGAAATTTCGCCCGATGGAGAGCTGGTGTTCGATTCCGGGACGGTTGATTTTCTGCCCGAACGCCGGGTCCAGCCCGGTCCCGACGGCGCACCATTTCCGCCGGCTGCGGCCACGCCCGGGTCTGTCGGCGATGAGGATTACTCGCCGCTCGTGAGGGTCTCCAATGGCGGCGGGTATGTTTTCAACGCGCCGGTCGTGGCGTTCGACGTGGCGGGCGCGGCCCTCGATCGATTCTGCGTTGGTGATCCCGATCATGGGCTGGTCCATGACAAGGTCGTCCGCATTTGTCCGCGCGACGGCACGGTCACCCTCCAGCTGACCAGCGGGTTTTCCGGCGGCAAGCGGATCGAGTACATCTCCAGTGAAGCCAATGTGGCGCTGGTTGCCGCGCTCGAGGGCGCGACCTTCGCGCCGCGTTTGTCTGATGTACCCGCAGACCAAGGCGATGCCGCCTGGAGCGCGGTCGAGCCGATCTACGTGGTGATCAATGGCGTAACGGGCGCAGATGCTACGGCGCGTCAGGGGCTCGCGAGCGCGCTCGCGGATGGCTTGCCACCGCTGAACGTCACGGGAGATATTCCCACTCTGGGAGACGGATACAGCCCGCTTTGGGCATCCCATCCTGTTGTCTGGGATAGTGCCGGTCTCGATCGGCGGACGTTGATTACCAGCGAGACCGCGGTGCGTGCGCTTGCTGCCGCCGGATTGATCCATGGTCCGGACGGCGGGTCGATCGCATCGGATGGTATACTCGTGAATTGCCCGGTCATTGCGCGCCGGGACTAGATAGGACGTGTCGTTGACCAACTGGACTGACACCACATTGACGACCTGGGGCCGGTCCCGCTTCGCGCGGACCGCGACCACGGCGCCTTCCGACGAGGAGGAGCTTCGTGAGGCTGTTCGCACGACCCATGCGCGCGGCGTCATCACCTATGGTGGCGGGCGTTGTTACGGCGATGCGGCGCTCGACGATGGCGGGCAGACGATCCTGACATCGGCGCTGAACCGCATTCAGTCCTTCGATCCGCAGACCAGGGAAGTCGTCTGCGAGGCCGGTGTCGATTTCGCGGCGCTGCTCGATCGATTCCTGCCCGAAGGGTTTTGTTTTCCGGTCTCTGCCGCGACGGCGCGGGTGACCGTCGGTGGGGCGTTCGCCAACGACATTCATTCCAAAAACCATCACCGTGACGGCAGCTTCGGTGATCATGCGGTCTGGATTGACCTGATGCTGGCGAGCGGCGAACTGGTGCGCGCGTCGCGTGATGAGAATATTGATGTTTTTCACGCCACCCTCGGCGGCGCCGGGTTGACCGGGACGATATTGCGGGTGTGTTTCCGGCTGATGCCGTTACCGTCGAGAGCGGTCGATGTACGCAATCTCCCGATCCCGGACGTCGACGCCATGATCGATACCATCGAGGCCTCGCGCGACACCGCAGAATTCCTGTTCGGCTGGGTCGACGCGATGGCGCGCGGCAAGGATATGGGCCGCGGCATCCTGCAGGTTGGCAACCTGGCGCCAAACGATTCCGACATCGCACCACTTCCGGCGACAAAGCATATTCGTTTCGCACCACCCTCGTTCCTGTTGCATCCCGCGATCCTGCGGCGGGTTACCGACCGGCGGTTTCGGCAGGTACCCGCTGCTGGCAGTGCGATGCGGATGCACCTGCACCCGTTCTTCTTTCCAGCCGACAGCATCGTTGGTATTAATCGGGTGTACGGTCGGCGCGGCTTCTACTCCATCCACTCGGGTTTCCCGCGCGAAAGCCAGCGTGCAGGCATACGCGCGGTGATGGAGGCGCTGACGGCGGCGCGCGCCGGATCGTTCGCCGCGGTTGTAAAACCGATGCGCGGCCCGGGTGCGGGCCTGTTGTCGTTCCCGCTCGAAGGCATGGTCTATGCGGTCGATCTGCCACGCCGTGCCGGAATAGAGGAGGTTCATAAACAGGTCGAGCGAATGACGCTCGATCATGGTGGGCGGCTCTACCTTGCCAAGGACGCGCTGATGTCTGCAGAGACCTTCGCAGCCATGTACCCGCACCTCAATGAATTCCGCGACATACTCGCCCGGATCGACCCGGACGGGCGGTTCCAATCCGATATGGGGCGGCGGCTCGGCCTGCATCCCTAGTTGGTCGACAATTCCGTTGCGGGGGGCATTTGCGAAGCATGATCAACCCACTATGCTCCGCGCATGAACGCCCAGACACCTCGAAATCCTGCTGAAATATCGGCGCCGCTCTCCCTCCACCGGGAGAGCGTGCAGCCGGACTGGATCGACTATAACGGCCACATGAATCTGGCCTATTACATGCTGGCCTTCGACCATGCAACGGACGCGTTCTTCGACTTTGTGGGTCTCGGCGAGACATACCTGAAGGCCAACAACGCCTCGACCTTCACCCTGGAGGGGCATATCACCTACGACAGGGAGCTCATGGCCGGGTCGCCCATGCGATTCGAGACCCAGCTGCTCGCCCATGATGCCAAGCGCCTGCACTATATTCATTTTATGTTTCACGCCGACGAAGGCTATCTCGCCTCGACCAACGAGCTGATCAGCCTGCATGTGGATATGACCGCCCGACGCGCAGCGCCGATGCCGGATGGCGTGATCTCGCGTCTCGACGCGGTCGCGGCAACCCATGATAAACTGCCGCATCCGAAACAGGCCGGGAGGGTCATTTCCATTGTCCGCTAATGCGTCCGCCAATGCATCCCTTGAGGCGTCCGTTAACGCACGCGTAAAGGGGCACCGCCAGATCGGCACGGTGCGCGAGATCGCCGAGCGCTGGGGGCTGGCAGGCCAGCTTTCGCGCGCCGCCGACATGGGCCCGGCGTTCCGTGAAATGCTCGATTGTGCGGTCGTGATCAGCCGCCGCGCCCGCACACTGGCGGGGGCTGCCTATGCGGCCGAACGGCGGATCGTGCTCAACGCCCGGCTGTTGGAAAACGGCTGTGAGGAAGACCGTGATGCGACCTTCCTGCATGAATGCGCCCATGTGCTGGCGGATCTGTTCCACGAACGCCCGTGTCGCCATGGCGATCCCTGGCGTGAGATGATGCATCTGCTCGGCGAGGTGCCGAACGTGCGTCATCGCATCTCGTATTTGTCGCGTGAGGCCAATGCGAAAATCATCTGGCGCTGCACAGGCTGCGCTCAGGCCTATCATTATGTGCGTCGCCCCCGGCGGCGCCTCAAAGACTGCTACTGCGCTGACTGCGGGCCCGTTCGGGGCCGCCTGCGCGAGGAAACGCCCCAATGAACAAGCCCAGCACCGAAGGTGGCGGCGCGTCCACGGAGCTGCGGATAATCGTCTGGCAGTTCGTCCGGATCATGGTCCAGCTTGAGACCGTCGCGCGCGCGCGCGGGCGTTCGAAGGCGCCGACGGTTTTCGCCGACTGGCGTTCTTCGTGGACGGAAATTGATCGCACGCTGACGCGACTGGCGGACAGCGATGCGGACGCATTTTCAGACCTGATGATGAACCAGGAGGTCGTGGTCCGCTGCCGCGACCGCAGCCAGGTCACCGAGGTCACGCGGGCGATCGAGAATGTGATGAACCAGCTCGATCAGCAGATACGTGCGGTGCGCGGCGAAGCCAAGGCAGAAGAAGAATTGCGTTTCGAGCGCCGCGAGCTCAACGCCCTGCTCAAACACATGCGCAAGACCGGCCGAGGCGGCCCTGCCGCCCGGTCGACCGCTGCCAAGGCCGCTGCGACACGTGCGGCCGGTGGGCCACCGAAGAACGCTAGTCCGCCGCGTCGCGGGCGCGGGCGGAAAGGCTAGCCGAGAACGCGGCGACCGCGTCTTCGAGCGTGCGCGACCGGTTGGCGGTCTCGCGGGTCTCCGACGCCAGCGAAGACTCTGCCAGCAGGTTGAAGACATCCGCCGCGCCTTCATGGATCAGGGGCGTGAGCCCGACATCGGCGAAGGTCCTGGCGATCTCCAGCATTTCGCCCGACCAGCGCTTCGCGTCGGCCGCGAGCCAGGGTACCCGGCCTTCCATGCGGGCCAGCGTCTGGGGCTGGGCATCCGCCAGCTCCCGGTGGAGTTCGTCGGCCAGACCGAGCTGTGCCGCGCCGACCAGCACCAGGGTTTCCAGCGTCATCGCGCCCTTGTTCAGAGCCGCGTAGCACATCTTGATGGCCGAGGCCGCGCCGATCCCGCCGTCGAGAATCCGGACGATCATGTCCGGGCGGGCGAGTGTCTCGAGCCGTTCGGGCCGGTCACCGCTGATATACAGGCGCGGCGGGTTCATGCGGCCCGGCGGCATGCCGATGATGCCGGCGTCGAGATAGTCGGCCCCGGTAGCCTCGATGATCCCGGCAATGGTCCGGCTCGTCGCCGGCGCGATCGCGTTGCAGTCGGCAAACAGGGGCGTCGTGCCGGTGGATGTCATCAATTCTGCGCACCGGGTCGCGAAATCTACCGCGACGGAGGGCGGCATCACGGACATCAGAAGATCGGCCCGACCGATCAGGTTGGCGAGGTCGCCGGTGTCCTCGATCCCGGCCTTCGCCGCCAATCCCCGCGATCTTTCGCTACGCCCGTCCAGCGCCGTCAGGACCGTGAATCCGCCCTCGCGCAGGGTGCGGCCGACTGCGTGGCCCATGTCGCCGGTGCTGACAAGTCCGATGGTCTGGATCGACATATCCGTGTTCCTTCAAGGGAATGGCACCGCCGCGATTGATTTTCGCCGCCCGGCGCTGTTACATCGCGCCCAGTCTAACATTGCGCAAAATGACAGGGGACAGAGAGATGGCATCGGACAGATTGGTAGAGCCCGCGTGGCTTGAGGAACATCTCGATGACCCGAATGTGGTGATCCTGGAGTTCAACTGGAACGGCACGGAATCCTATGATGCCTGGCACATTCCCGGTGCTCACGGCTTCTTCTGGAAGGATTTCTTATGGGATGACGATATCCGCGACTTCCCGTCGCCGGAACTCTTCGCCAAGCGGTGCGGCGAACTCGGCATCACCAACGACACCACCGTCATCTGCTACGGCGACCCCGTGCAATTCGGCACCTATGGCTGGTGGGTGTTCACCTATCTGGGTCACAAGGACGTGCGACTGCTGAACGGCGCCCGGGTGCTGTGGGAGAAGGAAGGCCGTCCGACGACGACAGATGTGCCCACGCCGACGCCTACGACCTACACACCGGGCGCGAGCCGCAACGACCATATGCGTGCGCGATTCACCGATATCCTCGAGCGCCTCGACGATGTGAAGGCCGGTGGCAAGACAGCACTGATCGATCATCGCTCGCCCGAGGAATATAACGGCGAGCGGGTGAACATGATCGGCGCTCCTGATGTGGGTGCCGAGCGCGCCGGACGTATCCCGGGGGCCAAGCATCTCTTCTTCGATGAATTGCTGAACGACGATATGACGTTCCGCGATGAAGCCGAGCTCCGCAGCCTGCTGGAGGGCGTCGGGGCATCGCCCGACAAGGACGTGATCTCCTACTGCCGGCTCAGCCATCGCGCGACCCTGTGCTACTTCACCATGACCCAGCTGCTCGGCTATGACAGCGTGCGCAGTTACGACGGTTCGTGGACCGAATGGGGTAGCCTGGTCGGCGTGCCGATCGAAAAATAGGCCCCACGGGTCGCAATAAGCTTTCTCTGAAAGGGAACAGACAATGAGTTTGAGTGGACCGGGCGTGGACAAGCACCCGCATATTTTTGAAGCGGGTGAGATCAAGGGCGTCAAGCTGCCGAACCGCACCATCGTCTCGCCGATGACGCGCACAAGCGCCACGGAAGACGGCATCGTCACCGATCAGATGGCCGAGTATTACGCCCGCTTCGCGCGCGGCGGCTGGGGCATGGTGATGACCGAGGGCGTGTATATCGACCTCAAATACAGTCAGGGCTACACGTTCCAGCCCGGCATCGCGACGGATGAGCAGGCCGAAAGCTGGCGCAAGGTCGTCGACGCGGTACATGCCGAGGGTGTGCCGATTTTCATGCAGATCTTCCATTGCGGTGCGATCAACCAGGGCAACAATTGGGTCGAGGGCTCGATCTCCGCGTCGGCCGTCACGCCCGTAGGCGAGCAGATTCCGCGTTATCGCGGTGCGGGCACGGGATTCCAGACCCCCCGGGAGATCACCCGCGACGAGATGGTCGAAGTGGTCGAGAGCTTCGGGGCCGCCGCACGGCGCGCCGCCGAGATCGGCTTCGACGGGGTCGAGGTGCATGGCGCCAATGGCTACCTGCCCGACCAGTTCCTCACAGTGCACACCAATTTGCGCGAGGACGAGTATGGCGGGCCGATCGAGAACCGGGTGCGTTACCATTGCGAGGTGATGCAGTCCGTCCGTGACGCCGTACCGGACATTCCCGTCGGCGTGCGCATCTCCCAGACGAAGGTCAACGATCTGACCTATGTGTGGCCGGGCGGTGACGACGACGCCAAGGTGATCTTCTCATCGATCGCGGCGACCGGCATCGACTTCTTCGACTGCAGCGCCCATCTCGGCCTCGACCATGTGTTCGGCACGGATCACTCCCTGTCGGGTCTGGCGCGGCGCTATTCCGGTTTACCGGTATTCGCCAACGGCAAACTCCACGACCCGGCTTTGGCGGAGCGCGCGATTATCGAGGAAGAGGGTGACTTCGTGGCCATCGCCAAGGGCGCACTGGCCGATCCCGAATGGCCCCAGAAGATCGCGGCGGGCGAGGAGCCTTACGGGTTCAACCCGGGCATGGTGATGCCGTTTGCGACGATCGACTGCAACGAGGCCTTTTGGGCCGAGAACCCGACCGGCATTCCGGCGGCGCCGATCGAGGCCCGCGACGGGGTCGAGAGCTGATCGTTCTGCGCAACACAGGTGCAGAGTTGCGGAAACAGAAAAGGGCACATTAGGGCGCCCTTTTTGTTGTGAGTCTGAGGTTTGGCTACTCTGCCGCGTCGCGTCCGTCCTCGACACCGGCTTCGAAACTGACGCCAATCCCGCGCAGCTTCTCGAGGGTCTCCTCGCCGAACTTCTCGGCAAGCCGGTCCGCCTCGACCTGCGGGTGGTCGATGTCGTTGAAGGATTCTTCGGAATCGCCGTTGATCCAGACCAGCAGGCGCGCGGTCTCGTCGCTGACATTCTCGAACCTGCGCACGACACCTGGCGGCACGGCGATCATGTCGAGCGGGTCGAGGAACAGCTCGTTCTCGCCTTCGTCGCCCCACTGAATCTTGAAGCGGCCGTTGAGGCAGAAGAACGTCTCGCGGGTGAATTGATGGGCGTGGAGCAGGGGGCCGTCGCCCGGCGGGCATTCGGCGATGATCACGCTCATCTTGTCTTCGGTCGTGACTGCGGGGTTCTGGGCCATGGGCCCGCCCTGGTTTTCCGGCGACATCAGCAGATACAGCGAGCGCGCCGTCATCATTTCGTAGACTTCCTTCGGGATGCCCACCTCGGCGTCGTAGCTGCTGCTCTGGGGTTTGATCTTGTTGAAGCGCGCGACCCGCGCCTCCATTTCCGCCTGTGTGAAATTCGTGGTCTTCATTGGTTTCCCCTTCCTGCATTCATCGCAATTAATACGGTCCGCCTTCAGGGGCGGTTTGGAGGAAGCCTAAACCAAAGCCCGGATCGGCGGGAGTCGCGATCTGGTGGTTGCTGCCATGCGTTGCCGTGTCGTTTGGGGCGTAACGCCTACTCGAAACGGGTTTCCGCACCCGGGCGGAAATTCTGCCAGGCAAACCAGTAGGCGATGTGTCCGGGCAGGCGGGCAAGGGTCTCGCCGCCGTCGGAGACCAGCCCGGCCTCGGTGATGCGCCAGTCGTTGCCGCCGGCGACAAGTGTCTCCGTCGCATTTCCATGAGCCATGAATTCGTTGCCGCCCGTCTCGTAGGCGCGCACCGTACGGGTTTCGGGGTCGCCCACGAGGACAACCGCGCGGCCGTCGATCATGTCGTTCAGGACCGGCGTGTCTTCAAAGATGCTGAGCGCCCAGGCTTTTTCGGCTTCGCCCATGCGCAGCGCAAAGACGTAATCCTTGGGCGCGAGGCGGGTGTCGTGGACGCGCGCCGGGAACATAAGGTCGGGGCTGTCGAAATAGGGCGCGTAGGGTTTGCCCGGCGTGTAGTCCCGGTCGAACCCGGTGTCGAGGGACAGCACCGTCGTGTCCGGATGGCGCGCATGCCATTTCGCCCAGCTCGTGATCGCGACCGGGCGGACCTTGAGCTCGATGTCGGAGCCAACCAGCTTGCCGGCGACCGGTTTCCCCGTGAACTGGTTCCACAGCGTGTCGGTTTCCCGGTCGAACATCAGCTTGTTGGAGCGGTACAGGAAACCCGACGAGCCAAACTCGAATGGTGCCTCGCGGCCCGCCACGTCGGTCTCGAACAGGATGCCCGAGCCGCACAGGGTGCAGTAGGCGAGCGCGACCGGCACGCCGCCAATCACATCGTTGAGCATCTCGTGCCAGTCCAACATCCGCAGCGGGTAGGCACGGGCATCGCCGTTGATCTCCACGCCGAACACCAGCTCGTCGGCGGTGATGTAGTCGGCCTCGGCGGGCGTGATCAGTTTGGGGTTTACCAATGCGGGAATGCCGTCCTTGATGACTCCGCCCCAGCTGATTTCCTCGAGCCGGATCGTGTGCGGGATGCCCGCATAGAGGAATGCGCCGAGGTTTGGGTCGATGTGGGAGTAGACCCAGGATTTATATTCATCGAAGCCCTCGAACGGGGTGATGTCCGGTCGGCCTTCCTGCCACAGCACCCAGTCATGCCAACGGTTGCCGTGATCTTCGTCGGTCAGAATTTTCAGAGCGTCGACGATCGACCGGGGGTCCTGTCCCAGAAACCGGAGCGATTGGATCAGCGCCGGAACCACGTCGGTATTTCCCCGGTCGACCAGGCGGGCCAACACGCTGTTGCGCTCGAGCGTGCCGAGCTGAAGGATCTGGCGGGACAGCTCCTGAACTTCGGCAATGCTGAGCTCGGAACCCGGAACAGGCGGGGCATTCTCCTGTGCCAGGGACGGCGCGGCCGTTGTGAGGAGTAGCGCACTGGTGAGGACCGCTGTTCGGATGCTGTGTGAGAGGCTTTTCATAGGTTCAACATAGGGTTGGTGCAGGATCGGGTGTAATCACATTCTCTTGGGTGTAGAACGGCACAATGGCGGAAACGCAGCCTTTCGCGGGGGTTCGCATGGCGAACCCGAGCGGGGTTGCAGAGACCCGTCGGCCTATAAGTGCACATTCCTGTGTGCAATAGTTTCGCGTCAATTTGTGGAGAGGCTCTTTCATGCGTGAGTTCGTCTACGAAGCCTTGCCGGGCCGCGTGGTGTTCGGTCTCGGCAGTCTCGACCGGCTGGCCGAAGAGGTCGCGCGCCTCGGGGTTGCCAAGGCGCTGGTCCTGTCCACCCCGCAGCAGCGCGAGCAGGCCGAGGATGTCTCCCGCCGGCTCGGTGATCGGTCCGCGGGTGTCTACGACAAGGCTGAGATGCATGTGCCCATCGAGGTGGCCAAGGCCGCGCGCGCAGAAGCGCAGCGGCTTGGTGCTGATGCCTGCGTGGCCGTCGGCGGCGGTTCCACCATCGGACTGGGCAAGGCCATCGCGCTTGAGTTCGGCCTGCCGATCATCGCCGTGCCGACCACCTATGCCGGATCGGAAATGACGCCGATCTGGGGCCTGACCGAGGATGGAATCAAGAAAACCGGCCGCGACACGAAGGTGCTGCCGACGACCGTGGTTTACGACCCGGCGCTGACCGCCACGCTGCCGGTCCACATCGCCGCGCCCAGCGGCATGAATGCGATCGCTCATTGCGTCGAGGCGATGTATTCGGAGACCGCGAATCCCATTATTTCGATGATGTCCGAGGAGGGGGTGCGCTCGCTCGCCCGCGCGCTGCCGGTTGTTGTGCGCGAACCTGACAATATGGAGGCGCGCACCGAGGCGCTTTATGGCGCCTATCTGTCTGGGGCGTCACTTGGTGCTGTCGGCATGGCCCTGCATCACAAGCTGTGTCACACGCTCGGCGGCAGTTTTAACCTGCCCCACGCCGACACCCATACGATCGTGATCCCCCATGCGACGGCCTACAATATTGGCGCCGCACCGGACGCGAAGGAACGCCTGTCGCGCGCGCTCGAGACCGATGATCCCGCTGGCGCGCTGTTCGATCTCGCGGAGTCCATCGGTGCCAAGCTGGCGCTGCGCGATCTCGGCATGACGGAGGCCGATCTCGACCGCGCCGCCGATATTGCCGTGGAAAACCCCTACTACAATCCAAGGCCGGTCACGCGCGAAGGAATCCGCGCGCTGCTGGATGACGCCTTCCATGGGCGCCGCCCGACCGCTGCCTGACCAAAAAGATCCCATACAGGAGAGAGAATATGCCTGAAGCCTTTATCTGCGATGCGGTACGTACACCTTTCGGACGCTATGGCGGTTCCCTGTCGAGCGTGCGGACAGATGATCTCGGTGCGATCCCGTTGAAGGCGCTGATGGACCGCAATCCCGGTGTCGATTGGGACAAGGTCGACGAGGTTTATTACGGCAACGTCAATCAGGCGGGCGAGGACAACCGCAACGTCGCGCGCATGTCACTGCTGCTGGCAGGCTATTCTTCTGATGTTCCCGGTGCGACCGTGAACCGGCTTTGCGGCTCGGGGCTTGAAGCGTTGACCGCCGCGGCCCGGGCGATCCGTACCGGCGAGGCCGAACTGATTGTTGCCGGTGGCGTCGAGAGCATGTCGCGTGCGCCCTTTGTGATGCCCAAGGCGACAAGCGCCTTTTCGCGCGCCGCCAAGGTTGAGGACACGACCATCGGCTGGCGTTTCGTCAATCCGAAGATGAAGGCGGAATACGGCATCGATGCGATGCCTGAGACGGCGGAGAATGTGGCCGAGGAATTCCAGGTCTCGCGCGCTGATCAGGACGCGCTGGCGTTCCGGTCCCAACAACGCACGAAGACGGCTCAGGAGCGCGGTCGTTTCGAACGCGAAATCGTATCGGTTGAAGTGCCGCAGCGCCGCGGCGATGCGGTGGTGGTCGACACGGATGAACATCCGCGTCCCGGCACGGATATGGCGGGTCTGGAGAAGCTGCCGACCCCGTTCCGCGAGAATGGTACCGTCACGGCGGGTAACGCTTCGGGCGTGAATGACGGTGCCTGCGCCATGATTATCGCGTCGGAAGAAGCCGTGGAGAAATATGGCCTGACCCCGATCGCCCGCGTTGTCGGAACGGCGACGGCAGGTGTCCCACCGCGGATCATGGGTTTTGGGCCGGCCCCGGCGACCCACAAGCTTCTCGAGCGTCTCGGCCTCAAGATCGGTGATATGGATGTAATCGAGCTGAACGAGGCCTTCGCGGCCCAGGCTCTCGCGGTCACCCGCGATCTCGGCATCGCCGATGATGCCGAGCATGTAAACCCGAATGGCGGCGCCATTTCGATCGGCCATCCGCTGGGTGCGAGCGGCGCCCGTCTCGCCACCACGGCGGCCTACGAGCTGCAGGAGCGCGATGCCAAATATGCGCTCTGCACCATGTGCATCGGCGTTGGCCAGGGTATCGCCACGGTGCTCGAGCGGGTGAAATAGACAAAGCGGATCAGAAAAACAGGGGGGCTTCATGCACTTCATCATCGTGAATACCGACAAGGAAGATGGCATCGAGTTGCGCGCCCAGACGCGCGAGATTCATCTCGATTACCTGCGTGATCATGGCAAGGACGTAAAACTTCTTATGGCGGGGCCGACCCCCAGCGAGGATGCTTCGCGCGTCACCGGCTCGCTCATCATCGTCGAGGCGGATGACATCGAGGCCGTGCGCGAATTCGCCGCCGCCGATCCCTATTCCCTGGCGGGCTTGTTTGCCAATGTCGAGGTCCGGCCCTGGAACTGGACGGTCGGTAATCCCGACGGGGGTTCGTAATGCGGGCCCGCATTGGAGCGGCCATACTCGCCGCCAGCTTGGCATTTAGCGCGTCGGCTGGTTCGGCTGCCGAACTGGTATCCGGGTTGAAGCCAGCCGCACCGCAGCCGGCTGCTGCTGACCTGAAACCGGGCCTCGCCGTCACCTATTATTTTCACAAGTTCGACAATACGCGTGAGATCCCGGACTGGGCGAAGTACCGCGATGGCGTGCGTGGTGAACCGATTCTGATCCTCGATTACTTCGTCGGCGACGGCGAGGTTCTCACCAGCGGGCGTAACGATTATGTTGGCGCGGATATACGCGGGTATCTGAATTTTCCCGTCGCAGGCACCTACACGATCGCAATGCGGTCGAATGATGGGGTGGACCTGAACATCGGTGGTGTGCGGGTGGTATATGATCCCGATGTGCACAGTGACCGGTTCTCCGATCTGGTGCCGGTGGAGATCGCCGCGCCCGGCTGGTATCCGCTCCGATTGCTCTATTTCGAAAAGCAGGTGACCTCGACGGTGGAACTCTACTGGCTCAAGCCGGGCGGGTCGGGGCAGCTCGACTTCGTGCCCGAAGAAGCCTTTGCCCACATTCCGGGTGAAGTGCCGCAGAATTAGCGGTTTTAGTCTTCGGAACTCACGACGAGGTCTTCCTCGTCATGGGTCAGCATGGCGTTGGCGTGGTGCGCCGCGTCGTCCAGAAACAGGCAGCGCGTCAACGCCTGGACAAGCCGGGGTACGCCGTAGCGCATGGCAGTTGCTGAGGCTGCCGACAACCCGAGGCTCGGCTTGGTGCCCAGCGAGAAGCAATGGATGTGGTGCAGCCAGGGTGCGGCACCGGGTGTCTTCTCCATGAACTCGAATGATTTGCCGAGATAGGGATAGGTGCCCATTGGCGCCCAGTCTTCGCCTTCTGGTGGCGTGTAGCAGTCACGCCAGAGCGCGATCTGGTCGGCGATCCCTGAGGTCTCGATCCGCAGACTGAAATCATTGGCAAAGCCCGTCGCGGCGATGACGAAGTCCGCGTGCAGCGTATCGCCCGCGGCGGTCTCGATGACCACCTCGTCGCCCGCCATGCGCGCCGCCGTGACGCCGGCACCCTCGCGCATCCGGAAGCCCGGCAGATTCGTTGCCCGGTCGAACGTGTCCTGAGGCGGCGGTTGGTTGTTCCGCATCACGTGCACCATCAGGCGCCAGCGCGTGGCGTCGTCCAGATCCGCGAAATGTTTGAGCCAGGCCACACTGTCGATCGGCTTGTGCGCGTTGACCCGGGGGATTTCGTCGCGGCGCACGAGCAGATCGACCGAACTGGCGCCGGCCTCGAGGGCGGCCGCGGCGGAATCGAAACCACCGGCGTTCGCGCCGATCACGATGACGCGTTTGTGGCACAGCTTGGTCAGGTCGAATTCCGTGTTGGCCTGGGCGTAGCGATCGGCGGGCAAATTGTCGGTCAGGAATTCCGGAATGTGCCAGACGCCGCATCCCTCAAGCCCATTTGCCAGGACGACTTCGCGGGCGAGCAGGGTTTCTGTGCGGCCGCTCGGACCTGTCGCGGTCAGTGGCACCCGGATCAGGCTGTCGGGATTGTCGGGTTCGTCTGGGGTGAGCGGGCCGACCTCCGTCTCGTTCCAGACCGGCAGATCGAGGATCTCGCGATACCAGTTTAGATAGTCCTGCCACTCAGTGCGCGGAATGCGGACCAGTGCATCCCAGGCGGCAGCACCATGCCGCGCGGTGTACCAGGCGCGCGGCGTGAGGGAGGGAATGCCAAGCGCCGGGCCGGTGATGTCCTTATGAGTGCGGAGCTGGCGCATGCGCGCATATGTGACCCAGGGGCCTTCTCGGCCGGCGGGGCTGCGGTCTATTGCCAGAATGTTCGTCACTTTCTCGCGACCCAGGGCGAACAGGGCGCCAAGACCGCTTTGCCCGCCGCCGACCATCAGCACGTCATAAACATGCTGTCCCGATTTGTGGGTACGGGCGGGGACCCACTCGGATTTGGGATGGTCGAGTAATGCCAGCTCATGGCGGACGCGCGCTTCGAGCGCCTCAAGTGTTTCTGCGTGTACGGGATCAGCGTTCATAGGACGGGCTAGCGAACTCGTATGTGGTTCCGGCCTTGGATTTCTGGAGGCTTTCACGCAGCCCGGCGCAGATTTGCAAATGGCTGCGCGTTGACAATTACGTTACAGCCACGCGCCATCTCAAGGGTTATATCTAGAATCCGGTGGGGGTGCCGAATTTACAGGCGATGGGGAACGGGTTCTGTCCCGAAACGCGAACATATGACCGCGGAGGCTGATACGACCGCGCAACCAGACCAGGCCGGGGAGCGTTTGAGCCTGACGACGTTGATCGTCTTCGGGTCGATCTCCATGCCGATCTCTTTGATCGCGATCGGCATGTTCATGTTTGTGCCGCGCGTCTATTCATCGCTCGGCGGGATTACCATGGGGGATGCGGGGATCATCATCCTGGTGACCCGGCTCTGGGATTTCGTGACCGATCCACTGATTGGCTGGTTGAGCGACAAGACCCGTAGCCGGTTCGGTCGCCGCATTCCGTGGATGGTGCTCGCATGGGCGCCGCTGGCCTTCGCCGTATACAAGCTGTTTCTGCCGCCACCCGATGCCGGTGCGCTCTATCTCGGGGTCTGGAGTTTCGTGCTGTTCACGGCGGGGACGGCGCTGTTCATGCCCTACACGGCGATGGGCGCAGAACTTAGCCCGGCCTACCACCAGCGCAGCCGGATCTTCCTGTATCGCCACCTGTTTGCGGTGATCGGCACCCTGGGGGCGGCGTTGTTGTTTATCGTCGCGAACCAGAGCGGCACGGCATTCTTTCCCGAACGCGACGCGTTGGAGCTGATTGCCCTGGTGGGCCTGCTCATTTTGCCCGTTCCGATTATTGCGACGGCGCTACTCGTGCGCGAACGTCCCGTGCCCCGGTTGCGCCGGGATGCTGATTTAAACTGGCAATCCGGCATTCGCATGATGCTCGCCAACAAGCCCTATTTGCGCATTCTCGCCTGCTATTTCGCCAATGGGCTCGCCAACGCCTTTCCGGTGACCCTGTTGTTCTTCTACGTGAAACAGGTCATCGAGCGACCGGATTGGACCGCCATCTATCTTGCCGTCTACTTCGTGGCGGCGATTATCGGCACGCCGATCTGGATGTTTGTGGCCAATCGACTGGGCAAGCACATCGCATGGCGATATGCGCTGATCCTGGCGATCCTCGCCTTTTCCAGCGTGCCATTCCTGGGCTCGGGCGATGCGATCCCGTTCCTGCTCGTCGTCATGGTCGCTGGCCTCACGCTGGGGGCCGACCTGGCGATGCCCGCCTCGATGCTGGCGGATGTGGTGGACCAGGACATTTTGGAAACCGGGAAACAGCGCACGGGCATATTCTATGCCGTGTGGGCGATGGCGGCGAAGGCCGCCGCAGCGCTGGTGGTGGGGTTTTCACTCAAACTCCTCGATGTCGTCGGGTTTGTGCCAGACATGTACAACGGGGACGACGCGCTGCTGGTGCTGGCGATTCTCTTTGGCGTCTGCCCGATTGTTTTCAAGATCCTGGCGCTGAGCGCAGTATGGCGCTATCCGCTGACGGCCGAATGCCAGGCCCAGTTGCGCGCCGAAATTCTCGAACGCCAATCTGCTTAAGCCACGGGCCACCCCGGTGGTGCGCCCGTTGGCGGCATGTCAGACTGTCACTTCCAGCAACAGGCAGGGCAGTGGTTTCATGCGCAAAAACCGACTTCGTGAGATATGGGCCTCTGGCCATTCAGCCGTGAACGGGTGGTTGAGTGTGCCGAGCCCCTATGTGGCCGAAATCATGGCCCACCAGGGTTGGGACAGCATAACAATCGATCTGCAGCATGGACCGCTCGATGTCCCGGACGCGATCCCGATGCTGCAGGCCATGTCGGCCACCGATGCGGTTCCGGTTATCCGGGTGCCGTGGAACGAGCCGTCAGTCATCATGCGATGCTTGGATGCGGGTGCCTACGGTATCATCTGTCCGATGATCAACACGCGGGACGACGCGGAACGTTTTGTCGGGGCCTGCCGCTATCCGCCGGATGGGTATCGCTCAAACGGTGCGTACCGCGGCACGATCTACGGCGGTCCGGACTATCTGGAGCATGCGAACACGGAAATTCTGACCTTCGCCATGATTGAGACCCGCGAAGGCGTGGCCAACCTCAAGGAAATCGCCGAGACGCCCGGGCTCGATGCGGTTTACATCGGGCCAACGGATCTGGCCTTTTCTCATGGTCATCCGCCCAAGCATGACAATTTCGACGGCCCCGTTGCCGAGTTGATCGCAACCATCCTGGAAACCGCCCACGGGGCCGGCATCCGCGCCGGTGTCCACGCCACCCGGACCGACTATGCGGCCCAGATGATCGCGGACGGGTTCGATTTGGTGACCCCGACGTCGGATGTGCGGATGCTGACCGGCGCGGCACCGGAGGTTCTCGGGGCCTTGAAGTCCGGCTAGGCGGGTTTGCCTACTGCTTGCTGACCGTGTTCGCGCCCGCGATCACGGTGTTGCCACCATTCTGTTCGATCCTCACATTGACGCGGGCCGCGGCGGCGATAACGCCGGTGTCGGTATTGTTCAAGATCGTCGCGGTTATCTTTGCCGTGGCGCCGTCCGTGGGGGCGGTCGGGAATTTGGCGGTGTTGACCGAAGAATCCCAAGTATTTGTTGCGGTGCCGGTGTCACCATCGAAAGTCCCCGATGTCGCGCCGCCACCCAGGTTTTCGTCGAACGTGAAGTTCTGGTTGGTGCCACTATTGAAGAAGTAGCTCACATTCGTCACGGTCAGGTCGATCGTGCGTGCCCCGAAGTCGATTTTCGCCGTTGAATTATAGCTGCCGCCGCTGTTCGTGTGCGCGCCGCTGACATATTTCAGATTGACCGTACCGAAATCAAAGGTCGCGACGCCCGTCTCGATCGCCTGCAGCTGTGAGAATGTGGTGATCGTGTTGTTGAACGATCCCGCACCCTCTTCGACCGCGGCGAGCAGCAACTGTTGCGTCTGGTTTTGGCTGGCGCCGAGTTGGTTCAGCACTCCGGCATTGATGACGCTGGCGCCGATATTCTGACCCGACAATGCGGTCGCCTGGCCGAGGCCAATTCCACCACCGACGGACGGCCCGTCAGCTATGACGGGGCCGCCGGCAGGTCCTGATGCTGCCGCAGCGTTGGGACGTGGCCCGGCGGGCCGGCCCGTCGCGGAACCCGTGCCATTGTTCTGGCCTGTGCCGGGCCCTGCTTGGCCATCCGGCTGGTCGCCGCTGTCATCGCCCGATTGGTCATTGCCGTTCTGGGCGTTTGGCCCGGCCGCCGGGCGCGATGCCGGTCGTGCGCCGCCATTCGTGCCGAGATTGCCCGTTAAGCCGGACACGACCCCGGGATCAAAGCGAACAGGAATTGTGGGCGGCGCATCGATGCCGGCGATGTTTGTGCCGAAGCCCGAACGTGAAATTTCGACCGACGTGTCTGCGTTGGAGACGATGATACGACCTGCGCGCTCGTTTGCATTGTTGTCGACGCCGGGTCCGAGCAGCACGATTTCGGCAGAAATTTCGCTGTTGGGGTCATTTGGATCTGCCGGGATAACCCGGCCAGCCGCCGATGTGCCGCGAATGCCGATCGTCCCGACGGGGGTTTTCACGCTCATGTTGCGCGGTTCGTCCTTGGCAACGCGCCCGGAGACAAACCGGAATGCGCCCTTCAAGACTGAAGCCGTCACCTTGCCCGCGCTGGTCTCTGGGTCATAGACGAACTCATCGATGATCAATGCCGCGTCGGGGCCGATCGTGAAGATGGTCTCGTCCATCAGCATGATCTGCAGACCCGAATCCGGACCGGTCTCGATGGTGTCCCCAAGGAAGACCGGGTCTCCGCTTCGCACGTTTTCACCCACGGCGCGGTTCACCTGGCGCGGCGCAGAGGCGATCAGGACCACGTCACCGCGTACCGCGGCGGCCACGCCGGCGCGTGCAGCGCTTCCCTGTCCTTGGGCGGCCGGTGCCGTTGTCATCGCGATGGTGACGACAGTAAGGAGTGTCGCAGAGCTTTTGATCATGGCGCGTATCCTAATTTGTTCAGTTCGCGGGGAAAAGGCGTTGTCTGACCGGCTAACCGGTGGCGGCTGTCAGAAGCGTGACCAGGGCGGCGCCCAGCGCGCCGGACAGCATGCCCCCAACGATCAGGGTGCCTTGTCCGATTAGCTTTCGGGTGTTGTGTTGCGTGGCGATCATCATGTTCTCCATCATTTGTTCTGACCCAAATCTAGTGGCGATCAACGCCGTTGGAAGTGACGGGGGTCACAGTGATGGGTGTCACAGACAGGTCGCGCGGGACGGTGCAATTTGGTGCCGGATTTCACTTGCTACCGGATGACGAGACCATGACGCCCCGCCCCGCCCATTCGCATCATTTGACGCTACATCGATTTGCGGTTCGTCCTGCCGGCAGGTTCGTGCTGCGGCTCTACCTGCAGTGGGTCATAGCCTCGTTCCTGATCCTGGGGACGATCTCGGTCGCGGCCGTTGCGCTTTAGCCAGGCTTGCGCCGGCATTCTCCGGAATCGCGCACTGGGCTAGATTGCAGGCATGACCGCTTGGAAACCTCGCATTGTTCCGCTTCTGATCCTCGTCTTCGCGCTGTTGCTGCGGGTCGAAGACCCGCAACCCGTGGAACTGGCCCGGTTGTGGACATTCGATACCTATCAGCGGATTGAGCCACGCGTTTATGACAGCGCGTTGCCGGTTCGCATTCTGGACATCGACGATGAGAGCCTGGCGCGAATCGGGCAGTGGCCCTGGCCTCGCTCGCGGATCGCAGAGCTGGTGGACCGCCTGCATGACGCGGGCGCGGCTGTGGTCGTATTCGACGTGTTGTTCGCTGAGCCTGACCGCACATCACCGGCCAATGTCGCGGCGAACTGGCCGGAAGGGATTGAGGATGCAGACCTGCGGGCCAGAATCGCGGCCTTGCCCGACCATGACCAGTTGCTGGCCGAAGCATTCTCGCGTGGGCGGGTAGTCGCGGGGTTTACGTTCACGCGATCCCGCGAATACGCACCGCCGCCGCCGCCAAAGGCCGGCGTGGGGCTTGGGGGATCTCCGCCGCATCCGTTTTTACCGGCCTACGGCGCTGCGATTTCCAATCTGCCGGCGCTCGGGGCATCGGCCGCCGGGATCGGCAACATAAATTTCGAGGCCGACGCCGATGGGCTGATCCGCCGTGTGCCGTTGTTCACTCAATATGTGGCGCCGGGGACAACACCGACGTATGACGATCCTTTCAAGCTGCCGCCTCTCTATCCGACGTTGGGCGCCGAGGCGTTGCGCGTCGCACAGGGCGCTCAGGGATTTAACATCCGCATGTCCGACGCGAGCGGTGAGGGCGGGGTCGACGAGAGTTCCGGCATCGCCGATATCCGGATCGGGCAGCTGCGGGTACCCACGAGCGGCGATGGTCATGTGTGGCTGCGTTACACCGGCCATGAGCCGGCGCGTTACCTATCAGCCTGGCGGCTTTGGTCAGACGCCGCACCGATCAAGGCCGATGACCGTCTCGAGGGTGCGATCGTACTGGTCGGGACGAGTGCGCCGGGGTTGTTCGACCTGCGTGCGACTCCACTCAATTCGATCATTCCCGGGGTCGAAGTGCATGCGGAGCTCGTGGAGCAAATCCTTAATGGAAGTTTTCTGACGCGGCCGGATTGGACGTTGGGGGCGGAGTTGGCGGCCTTTGCGCTGCTGGGGTTTTTGCTGGTCCTGCTGCTGCCCACGCTCGGTGTCACGGCAAGCGCCATCGTCTGCCTGGCTGCAATCACGGCGGGGGTAGCTGCCGGCTGGTTTGCATTTTCCACGGCGGGCGTTCTGATTGATCCGGTGTTTCCGGCGCTGGTGGTGCTCGTGGTCTATGTATCGAGTTCGCTGATCACATATTTGCAGTCCGAGACCCAACGCCGCCAGATTCGCACGGCCTTTGGGCAGTATCTGTCGCCGGCTCTGGTCGAGCAGCTTGCCGATCAGCCCGAACGGCTCAAATTGGGTGGCGAAACGCGCGAGATGACTCTGCTGTTCTGCGATATTCGCGGGTTCACTTCGATCTCAGAGGGCTATCGCGACGATCCGCAGGCGTTGACGACCTTGATCAATCGCCTGCTGACCCCGCTGACCGCCGAGATCCTCGAGCGCGACGGCACCATCGACAAGTATATGGGTGATTGCATCATGGCGTTCTGGAATGCGCCGATCGATGATCCGGCCCACGCGGCCCACGCGTGCGAGGCTGCGCTGGCCATGCTGCACGCGCTGGAGCGGGTCAACGAAGAGCGCCGGGCGGAGGATCCGGATGCGGTCGGCATCGCGGTCGGCGTTGGTCTCAACACCGGCGAATGTGTCGTCGGAAATATGGGCTCCGATCAGCGCTTCGACTATTCGGTGCTGGGCGACGCGGTCAATCTTGCCTCTCGGCTCGAGGGCCAATCGGGTCCTTATGGGACGCCGATCATCGTCGGTGAATCGACGCAGAGCAAAGTGGCGGATAACTTTGCATTTCTCGAACTGGATCTGATCGCCGTGAAGGGCAAGCGCGAGGCCGTTCGCATCTTTGCTTTGGTCGGAGATGCCCGTGAAGCGGCCAGCGACAATTTTCTGGCCTTGCGGCGCGAGCACGAGAAAATGCTCAAGGCATATCGCGCGCGTGACTGGGACGGGGCACAGGACGCGCTCAACGCATGCGCCGAGATGCCAGGCGCCGTCGAGGTGTTATACGAACTCTACGCCGAGCGTGTATTCCACTATTCCTTCGACCCGCCGCCGGAGGACTGGAAGGGCGTTCACGTCGCAGAAATGAAATGAGTTCTCAAGGGGTTACAGCAGGCTCCCGCGCTTGCCCCGGATTACCGCATCATGCTTAATACCCCGATACGTTGGGGGTTTCGTTGGTGCGGGTGTCGAGCTTTCTATTGCGCGCAGTCGGGCGCGCGCGATGCGGTTTTCGCTGTGGATTGGTGATTGCCGGCGCCACTGTGTTTGCCGGCACGGTGCACGCGCAGCAGTCGGACACTGAATCGCGCGAAAGCGACGTCCGCGACACGATCGAAACCCAGCGCGAAGTGGAACGCTCGGCCCAGGAAGCACTCGACCTCGAGGCATTCAGCAAGGGTCCGCCCGTGACCTTCGAGCAGGTCCTGGAAGATCCCGACAATATCGAACTCAATGTCCGATACGCCCTGACCCAGATTCGTGAAGGCAATGTGCGCGGTGCCGGGGCCACCCTGGAACGCGTCCTGCTGATTCGACCGGACCTCGCGGTGGTCCGCGTCCTGTTTGCGATTGTCCTGTTTCGTCTCGACAATCTCGATGAGGCAGAGCGCGAGCTGGTTGCGCTTCAGGAACTGGACCTGCAACCCGAGCTGCGGCGCCAGATCGATCAGTATCTCGATCAGATCGCGTCGCGCCGCAAACGGACGATCTTCACATTCGCGATGAACTTCGCGACTCAATATGACTGGAACCGGAACGCCTCGCCGAAATCCGAAATTCGTCTCGCCGCAGACTTGCCGACCCGCACGACGGGCAGCTCCTCGCGGCAGGACGACATGGCGATGAATGCGCTGGCGCAGCTTTCCTTCGAGCATGATCTTGGACTGCAAAAGCAGCACAAGATGCTCGGCGGGCTGGTTTTCTATCAAGGCGAGCAGGTTCAGCAGGACGATCTCGACCTGCGGGCCATCACAGCGGATTGGGGTTATGAGCTCGATTTCGCCCCCGCGACGGTCACACCACGTCTCTTGTATGAGCGTGTTGATCTGTCGCGTGAGAAGTATCTGACGTCGGTGGGGGCAAAAGTCGACTGGGTTTACGCGCTTTCCAACACCTGGTCGGTGTTCGGCGCCGGGACGGCGAAATACCAGTCCTACAACAACATCACGAGCAGTTTGACGGCCAAGGAGCGCAGCGGGCGCGAGTATGAGGTCGAGATCGGAACCTCGCAGATCCTGACTCCGCGTCAGCGCCTGCGCGCCACCTATACCCAGACCCGCAATATCGCGGCCCGCAGCTACAATTCCTATGATGGGAAAGAGATCAACGTGAATCACACCCTGTTGTTTGGCGGCGGTGATTTTTTGCTCACATCATTATCCGTCAACCGCGATCTCTATGATGACCGCGATCCGTCGATCAGCGCCCAAACCCGTCATGACTGGGGCGGGCGTGCCCGGATGACCTACGGCATTCCCTGGTCGGGCATTTTCACCAACGCGGGCGAATTCTGGAAACCGTTCACGTTCACCTTTGGCGGTGAGGCCTATCGGCAGGTCTCCTCGCTGACCAACTACACCTATAATAATTACCGGCTTTCAATCGGGCTCAATCGACGCTGGACCTTCTGATTGCCGGAGACGGTGATCTGAAAAGAAAGGCGGCCGGTCTCGTGAGAGCCGGCCGCAAGTCCAGGAGGAGGTTGGATCAGTGCGAAAAGATCACACCAGCGAAATCAGAACCCAGCGGTCATCGACATTCCGACAAGCACCATCGGTGCGGCCAGGAGGAGAGCGGCGACGTTGATGCGGGTTTGTCGAGACATGTTCAGCTCCGTTTTCGTTCGTGTGCGGCGAAGATCCGTCGCCGTTGAACCAAATGTAGCGCGCAGCTGGCCCAACCCCAGTGACGGTCGTCACAGGCGGTCCAAAAAGATTCAGGAATCCTTAATTTACAAGAACTTAGAAGTCGCGAACTTCCTCGACGAGGTCCTCGAGCCGCTCCAGATCGAGGATCGCGAGGGCGTCCTTCTCGCGTTTGAGCAGCCCCTGCCTGGTCAGATCGCTCAGAACCCGGGCGACCGTTTCGCGCGTGGTGCTGACCCGGGCAGCGATATCGGCATGCACAGGGATCGGCGAGATGCGCGCGGTGTTGGCGTCTTCTTCCGCATGCGCACGGGCCTCGCGCAGAATTTCTGAATGCACCCGGTTGTGCGCACCCAGTGTGCTCAGGTCCATGATCCGTTCGGTGGAGGTGCGCACGATCTTGGCCAGCTCCTGCATCACGCCGATCGCCAGGTCGGGATGGTCGCGGAGCAAATTCAGAAACGTGTCGGGCGATATCGAGGCGACGAGCGTGTCTGTCAACGCGACCACGGCAGCAGACCGGGGCATGCCGTCGAGCGCGGCGAGTTCGCCGAAGACACCGCCGGGTTCCATCTCGTCGAATGTGATCTCGCGCCCGGATATCGAGAAATTTACGACCCGCACCCGGCCCTCGACGATGAAATACACGTCGCGGGATTCGGTCTCGCGATCGATGATCGTGTCGTTGGTCGTGTAGCGGACCCAACGTGCCCTCTGCTCAAGCGCAGATCGCGCCGAATCGCTCAGCGATTCGAGGAACGGGAAGTCGGCGAGAGTGTTTCCGGGTCCGGTCATGACGGTGCCATCGTACGCCCGGCGGGGATCAAAGGCGAGGCGACGCAGTTGGTGGGGCTATTGTGCGGGTGTCGGGCTCCGGTCCGCCTGTGGGACCCGATTCCGCTCGCGCCAGCTGACGGTGATCGACATCATTGGGGGCACGATCGCAAGGGTGAGCACGGCCGACAACGACAATCCGCCAAGCACAACGGAGCCCAATCCGCGGTAGAGCTCGGAGCCCGCCCCCGGGAACATCACCAATGGCAGCATCCCGAAGACCGAGGTCAGGGTGGACATGAAGATCGGTCGGACGCGGTTCTGGGTTGCCCGCATGATCGCATCATCTGCGCTCATGCCGTCTTCGCGTATGTGATACAGCGTCTGATGGACCAGCAGGATCGCGTTGTTCACGACGATGCCGGTGAGGATGATGAAGCCGAGCATGGTGAGCATGTCGAGCGGCTGGTTGACCCAGATGTTCAGGACTGCGAGGCCCGCGATGCCACCGGCGGCGGCGACGGGAACGGTCAGCATGATGATCAACGGATAAACGAAGCTCTCGAACAGGACCGCCATCACCAGATAGACAATGATGATCGCCAGTGCCAGATCGATCACCATCTCGTTCCAGGTCGCGATCAATTTGTCGGCTGTGCCGGTCAGATGGATACTGATGCCATCGGGCAGACCGTTCGCCTCCATTGGCTTGATGACCTGGCTCTCAATCAGCTCAAGGGCTTCCTGCAGCGGCATTTCCGCGTTGGGGGTGACCTGGAGCGTGACAGTGCGGGCGCGTTCGGCGCGGCGAATTTCGGTCGGTCCGGAGGTGATACGGACATTGGCCAGGCCTTCGACCGGCACGATCCGGCCGTCGCTGGTGACGACCGGAAGCGCACCGATGCCCTGGGTTTGCCCGATCATGTTCCGGGGGCCCGTGAGTGTCAGATCAATGCGCTTGCCGTCGACCGTGATTTCCGCGACCCGTAAGCCGTCATTGAAGGCATCGACGGATTGCCCCAGCGACTGCGCCGACAAGCCGTTGTCGGCAAGTCGAATGCGATCAGGCTCGACGCGCACTTCGGGCGCGGAGAGAGTCAGGCTCGGGATGGGCCGGGTCCGGTGTCCTTCACTGAAAGGCAGGGTCTGCACCAGCTGGAAGAACATCTGTTGCGCGGTGTCATAGATTGTCTGGAGGTCGGCGCCGCGGATATCCACATCGATTGTGCGTCCGCTGCCCAGCGAGCGGCCAAACAGGGACGGCTGGCGGGCGAATGCGCGAGTCCCCGGCTCAAGGGATGCGGCCTCCTCCAGGATGGGTCCGAGTTCGGCGGCGCGGTTCGGGTCGACGGATGTCCCGCCGATAAAGGCGTGCCCGGCACGCGGAACCCGCATGAATCGCTCGAACTTCGGTGGCTGGCCCGGCTCGGACTCCGGTCCCGTTTCGCTGGCCCAAAGATATCGGGTGCGCTGTGCAATTCGTTCGGTAATCTCGTCTATCGTTTTGAGATTGTAGCCAGGCGGTACATTCACGATTCCGAAGACGAAGTTGCGATTTCCCGTCGGCAGGTAATCGAGCTTCGGCGCGAATGACAGGGTGAATACCCCCGAGGCCAGCGTGATTGCGCCGACCACGACGAACGCGCGCAACTTGGACTGCACGACCATCCGGGTGAAGTTTTGCCAGAAGGCCACAAACCCGTGGGCGAAGTCGTCGACGATGGGAATGCGCAAGAGCTTGTTGCCCTCCGCCACGCTTCCCACAAGCAGCCGGTTGGCGAGCGCGGGGATGACCGTCACCGAGACCAGCAGTGACAGCAGGACCGACACCGAAATCGCGACCGCGATATCGCGGAACAGCTGCCCGGCCTCAAGCTCCATGATCAGAATGGGGATGAACACCATGACCGTTGTCAGCGAGGATACCAGCACTGCCGGCCAGACCTGGGACGCGCCCTTTTGCGCGGCTTCGGCGCGCGAATACCCTTCCTGACGCAGCCGATAGATGTTCTCGAGCACGACGATGGCTGCATCCACGACCATGCCGACGGAGAAGGCGATGCCGGCCAGGCTGATGACATTCAATGTCCGTCCGAGCGCGGCCATGGCGACGAAGGAGCCGACGACGGAAACGGGAATGGCCAGCGATACGATGAGGGTGGGGCGCCAGGACCGCAGGAACAGCATGAGAATCAGGGCCGCGAGAATGCCGCCGATGACAATGTTCTGCTGCACCAGCGAAATTGCGGAATTCACATAGAGCGTCTCATCGAACACATTCTCGAGCAACAGGCCGACATCGTTGAGCGCGCCGGTGGCCAGGTCGTCAGCCACCCGGCGGACCTCATCCATCACGGTCAGAACGTTCGCACCCTGTTCGCGGGTCATGTTGAACGCCATCGCGCGGTCGTCCCGGCGATAGGGAAGCGCCCGGGCTTCCTTGTAGCCGAGTTCGACCTCGGCCACATCACGCACCTTGACCCGGCCAATGCGTCCGTTTCCGAGATCGGCGTCCGAGCGCAGCACAATGTCGAGCACCTGGTCCGTGTCGGTGAAGTCGCCCTCTGTCCGTACGGTGTAGCTGCGCTTGCCCTCGTCCACATCCCCGCCGGAGATTGAAGCGTTTTCGGCGCGCAGGCGGTTGACGACGTCGGAGACCGTAAGGCGGAACTGCGCCAGCCGCTCGGGGTCGACGATGATCCGCATCTCGCGTTCGGTCTCGCCGAAGATGTTGACGCCCGAGATGCCGGCGATCCGCTCGATCCGCTCCTGGACGACATCCTCGAGGAAGTCGCCATAGGTGATCATGTCGCGATCGTTGCCGGGCTTTCGGGTGAGCAGGAACCAGGCGATCGGATTGTCGTCGGTGCCCGAGGTTCGCAGCGTCGGCTCGTCGGCCTCCTCGGGATAACCCGTGACGCGATCGAGGCGGTTTGCAACCAGAAGGAGTGCCCGGTCCATATTCTGGCTCGGACTGAATTCCAGAGTGATGTCCGAGCGGCCGGTGCGTGCGCGGCTCTCGATCTTCTGGACACCCTCGATGCCCTTGAGGACGTCCTCCTGGCGGTTGACAATCTCGCGTTCCACCTCCAGCGGCGATGCGCCCGGCCAAGAGGTATCGACGATGATAACCGGCTGGCGTACATCGGGCGCCAATTGGATGGGGATGCGCTGCAATGCGACCCAGCCGAACATCAGAACCATGATGACGACCGCAATGACCGCGATCGGCCGGTGGATGGATGCAGAGATCAGGTTCATTTGGGTCAGCCTCCGGCGCCGCTCACGATGTTTACCCGCTGGCCGGGCCGCAGGCCCTCGTTGCCGCGGATGACGACCATATCGCCGGCTTTGACCCCGCTGCGCACGAGGAACCGATTTCCTGTGCCGTCTCCCACTGTCACCGGGGTCGGCAGCGCAGTGCCATTCCGTACGACGAACACCGTCATGCTGCCGTTCCGCTCGATCACCGCGTCCTTGGAAACGGTGACCGCCTTGCGGGCTTCGCCGACCGGGATCATCACTGTGACGCTCTGATTGTCGGCAAGCCGCCTGTCGAGTTCGTCGAAACGCGGCGTAAATCGAACCGGTCGTGTCCGTGTGCGGGGATTCTCGCTCGGCACCACGGCGCGCACGTTCGCGCGCAACACCGTGCCGTCGTCGAGGCGTACGCCGATCACCACGCCCGGTGTCAACGCGACAAGCCGGCTCGTGGGAACGTCCGCCTCGATGTCGAGATTCAGATCGTTGATCAGTGTCACGACTGGACTGCCGACGGTCAGATAGGCCCCGACCTCCGTGTGGGTGGCGCTGACAACGCCAGGAAAGGGCGCGCGGATTTCGGCGTCCAGAAGATCGCGTTCCGCACGCTTGAGTTGGGTCTGAGCCTGGACCATCTGCGCGCGTGTCTGCGCGACCTCGCCCGACTGCATCGCCAGATTCTGTACTGCATCGTCATAGCGCGCCTCGGAAAACGCAGCGGAGGCGCGGATGCCCTCAAGACGCTTGAGGTCGTTCTGTTTTTTCTCAAGGTCCGCGCGCGAAACGGAAAGATTTGCATTCTGTTGTGAAACAATGGCCGCGTAGCGGTCGCGTTCGAGTTCAAGACGTTCGCGATCGAGAACGGCCAGGATATCCCCTGTTTTCACCCGGTCGCCAACGCGGACCGTTAAATCGTTGACCGCGCCGCCGATCCGGGCCGCAACGGGGCCTGCCTGGCGGGCCACAAGGCGTCCGACCACCGGTGTCGTTTGGCCGATCACCTCCTCGACAACGGCATCGACCACGACCGTCGCGGGTGGCGGTCCGCCGCGGGCGGGGCCGCTGCCGCCGCCCTGAAAGAATGTGCGCAGTTCTGCGCCGTCGAGCGTGCCGCTCTTGTCCGTGTCGATGCTGTCGAAACTGGCCTGCACCGGGCCGCGCGCTTCGGATTTCTCGAGCACACCGTTACTGTTGACATCCAGCGCCTTGGCCCGCTCGGACAGCTCGGCCGATTGGGCGAGGGCCGGGACAGCAGCCAGCAAGCCGACGACGAGAATGGCTGCGCTGGCCAAAGCTGCGTATTGCATGTTTCGAACGTTCATCACGTAACTTCTCCAAACACGGATTCGGCACGATCTTGGCCAGTCTCGCATTAGGCGAGGAGAACACGCCGAGCGCCAATATATGTCAATTGGCTAAGTCCGATATAGCCGCCCTGTCTGTCACAATTTCGCCAGCCAAATAGCGCGGGTCGGCGCGCATCCCTGTTGTGCAGACGTCTCTGGCGTTAGAGTGGGGACACCCGCATCAGCCCGGAAACACCACATGACGACCCGCTTCTATTTCCACCCGGTTTGCATCGAACACGAACCGGCCCCGGGGCACCCGGAATCACCAGCGCGGCTGCGCACGATCGCCGATGTCCTGTCGGGCACCGGATTCGAGGCGCTGGAACGCCATACCCCGCCGGAGGCAACGCGGGAGCATCTGATGTTGATGCACCCCGAGGCCCATGTGTCGCGGGTGTTCGATCTGGTGCCGGCGGAAGGCTATTGCCGGGTGGACGCCGATACGATCATGTCGCCGAAATCGGGAGAGGCCGCTCTGCGCGCCGCCGGCGCGATGGTCGATGCGGTCGATGCGGTGATGACCGGTGCGGCTGACAACGCGTTCTGCGCGATGCGGCCGCCGGGGCACCACGCCGAACCGACCCAGGCCATGGGGTTTTGCCTGTTCAACAGCGTGGCGATCGGGGCCGAACATGCCCGAAGGGCCCATGGAGCAGAACGTGTCGCGGTGATGGATTTCGATGTCCACCATGGCAACGGCACCCAGGCCATGTTCTGGAACGAGCCCGATCTGTTCTATGCGTCGACGCATCAATGGCCGCTCTATCCCGGTACCGGCGACAAGGCCGAAACCGGTGCGCATGACAACATCATGAACGCGCCGCTCTGGCCGGGAGCGGGTTCGGAGGATTTCCGCGCCGCGATGCGCGACGTGGTGCTGCCCGCGTTGCGGAATTTCGGCCCGGATCTGATTCTGATCTCGGCCGGATTCGATGCCCATCGCCGCGATCCGTTGGCGCAGCTGTCGCTCGAGACCGAAGATTTCGCCTGGGCGACCGATGAACTGCGCCGCCTGGCCGAGGCTGTTTGTGGCGGGCGGGTCGTGTCGACTCTCGAAGGGGGCTACGATCTGACGGCCTTGGGTGAATCTGCGGCCGCGCATGTCAGCGTTCTGATGGATTGAACCGATTTGACGGCGCGTACCGCTGCCGGTAGAGGAATGAATATGGCGAAGGAAGAAACACAGGCCGAAATTCCGGCCGACATCGCAAAGATGTCTTTCGAGGATGCGTTGGCGCAGCTCGAGGAGATCGTGCGAAATCTCGAAGGTGGCGACAGCGCGCTCGATGACGCGATCGCATCTTATGAACGCGGTGCGGCGCTGAAGCGTCACTGCGAATCGAAACTCCGGCAGGCACAGGCGCGGGTTGAGAAAATCTCACTTGGCGCCGACGGCGCGCCAGACACCGAACCGTTCGCTTCGGATTGATCGTGTCCAGTAGCTATGCCGACGCGCTGGCCGCGGTCGCGATGGATGTCGACGCGACGATAGCCGGCCTCCTCGAACATTCTTCAGGGCCGACCGAAGCGGTCGCGACTCTCTGGGATGCGATGCGCTATGCGTCGCTGGCTGGCGGCAAACGACTGCGCCCGTTCCTGGTTCTCTCCGCAGCCGACATTTGCGGCGGTGATCGCCAGGTGGCGCTGCGCGTAGCTGCGGCGGTCGAGATGATGCACACCTATTCGCTGGTGCATGACGATCTGCCGGCCATGGACGACGATGATATCCGCCGGGGGCAGCCGACCCTGCACAAGAAATTCGACGAGGCGACGGCGATTCTCGCCGGCGATGCATTGCTCACACTCGCGTTCGAGGTGCTGGCCGATCCCGTAACGCATAGGGATCCGGCGATCCGTGCCGAACTGGTGCTTGGCCTGGCCCGGGCCGGCGGGCCCGATGGCATGGCCGGGGGGCAGATGCTCGATCTCCAGGCGGAACGGCAGCCGGTCGAGGATGACGCCGGCATCATGCGGCTCGAATCGATGAAGACCGGCGCCCTTTTCGCCTGGTCGTGTGAGGCGGGTGCGGTGGCGGCTGGCGCGGACAGCGTGGCGCGCCAGCATCTGCGTCAGTTTGGCGCCGATTTTGGGCTCGCCTTCCAGATCACTGACGATATTCTCGATGAAATCGGCGATGCGGCCGAGACCGGAAAGGCGGTCGGCAAGGACACTGCGCGTGGCAAGGCGACCTTCGTCTCGCGCCATGGCCTGGACGGCGCGCGCGCCATCGCGGAGCGACATGTTCAAATTGCGGTTGAGAACCTTGATTTCTTTGGGGAAAAGGCAGATTTATTGCGGGCTGCGGCCGAACGCTTGATCGATCGACGCGTATGATTGTATTCAGGGCCGCGATTGGATCCGTCCTTTGAGTGAAAACAGCAACACCCCGCTCCTCGATACCGTCCGGATTCCGGCGGATATAGCGGATTTTGCCCCCGAGCAGCTCAAGCAGCTGGCTGATGAGCTGCGTCAGGAAACAATCGATGCCGTGTCGATCACCGGCGGCCATCTGGGGGCCGGGCTCGGCGTGGTCGAGCTGACGGTCGCGCTCCATCATGTCTTCGAGGCGCCCCGCGACAGGCTGATCTGGGATGTCAGCCATCAATGCTATCCCCACAAGATTCTCACCGGCCGGCGTGACCGCATTCGCACCCTGCGCCAGGGCGGTGGCCTGTCGGGTTTCACCCGGCGCGTCGAAAGCGAATACGACCCGTTTGGTGCTGCGCACAGTTCCACCTCGATTTCAGCCGGGCTGGGCATGGCCGTGGCACGAGATTTGGCCCAGGACGACAACAATGTCGTGGCCGTCATCGGCGACGGTTCGATGAGTGCGGGCATGGCCTATGAAGCCATGAACAATGCCGGCTCAATGGATTCACGCCTCGTCGTTGTGCTGAACGACAACGACATGTCGATCGCACCGGCGGTCGGCGCCATGAGTGCCTATCTGTCCCGCCTGATTTCGTCGAAGAGCTACCGGTCCCTGCGTCGTGTCGCCAAGGACATGGCCCATCGGTTCCCGAAAAGCTTCGAGGAGGCCGCACGCCGGGCCGAGGAATATGCCCGCGGGTTCGTGACCGGCGGCACGCTGTTCGAGGAGATGGGCTTCTACTACATCGGCCCGATCGACGGTCACAACATCGACCATCTGCTCCCGGTGCTGAAGAATGTGCGCGACAGCAAGCAGGATGCGCCGGTTCTGGTCCATGTCGTGACCCAGAAGGGTCGGGGCTTTGAATCCGACAAGGGCGGTGATGAGAAGTATCACGCCGTGTCGAAGTTCGACGTTGTCACCGGCGCCCAGGTCAAGGCGAAGTCGAACGCGCCGAGCTACACCAAGGTGTTTGCCGAAAGCCTGGTCAAGGAAGCCGAAGAAGACGAGAAGATCGTCGCCGTGACCGCGGCGATGCCGTCGGGCACCGGCCTGGATATCTTCGGCAAGGCATTCCCCGACCGCTGCTTCGATGTCGGGATCGCCGAGCAGCATGGCGTGACCTTCGCCGCTGGCCTCGCGTCGGAAGGCTTCAAACCCTATGTCGCAATATATTCGACATTCCTCCAGCGCGGCTATGATCAGGTCGTCCATGACGTGGCGATCCAGCAGCTGCCGGTGCGTTTCGCGATCGATCGCGCCGGTCTCGTGGGCGCCGACGGTGCCACCCATCACGGATCCTTCGATGTCGTCTATCTCGGCTGTCTTCCGGGCTTCGTCCTCATGGCGGCGGCCGACGAGGCGGAATTGGTCAACATGGTCGCGACGGCTGCGACGATCGATGATCGCCCGTCTGCCTTCCGCTATCCGCGTGGCGAAGGCGTGGGTGTCGATATGCCCGACCGGGGCCAACCGCTCGAGATCGGCAAGGGCCGGATCATGCGTGAAGGCACGAGCGTTGCGTTGCTGTCTTATGGCGGGCGCTTGCAGGAATGCCTGTGCGCGGCCGAAGACCTGGCCACCCTCGGGTTGAGCGCGACGGTCGCCGATGCGCGCTTTGCCAAGCCGCTGGACACCGATCTGGTGCGTCGCCTGGCGCGCGAGCATGAAGTGATGGTGACCATCGAAGAGGGATCAATCGGTGGCTTTGCGACCCAGGTCATGACCGATTTGGCCAACGTGGGCCTGCTCGACGGCGGCCTCAAATTCCGCCCGATGACCTTGCCGGATATTTTCATCGATCATGAGAAACCCGAAGTTCAGTATGAACAGGCGGGCCTCACGGCCGCCGGGATCGTCTCGAAGGTCCTGTGTGCGCTGGGCCGCGAAGAAGAGGCGACCGGCGTCCGCGCCTAGCGTCCATTTATCGCGGATGCGCGTGCGGTTGGCCTCTGGACCTTCGCGCCCGCCATGCGTATCAATCCTGCCAATAAGTGATCGATCACGCGCCCGATCGTGGCGCGCCTGCTTTGGAGAGCGCCATGAGTGAACCCTTCGTCGTCAATGAAATGCAGGAAGCGATCCTGGACACCGTCCGGCGCTTCGTAACCGATGAAATCCTTCCGGTCGCGGGCGAACTCGACGCCAACGCCGACCCGGAGGAAAGCTTCTCCTGGGATATCATCGAGAAGGCGGACGCCGCGGGTATCCGCACCATGACCCTGCCCGAGGAATGGGGCGGGATCGGCGCCGACTACCTCACCACCGGCATGGTCGTCGAGGAGCTGGCCAAGGGTGATATCGGCATCTCGGTCGTCATGGCCCAGACTCTGAAGATCGCCCAGATCATGATGGAAGCCCTGTCTGAGGATCAGCAGGCGCGCTTCATTCCGCGCTTCCGCGATGATCCGCGGGGGCTGCTGGCGATCGGCATCACCGAGCCCGAGAACGGCTCGAATTATTTCATCCATGGCGACTGGGCCTTCAACACCCGGGCCGAGAAGGTCGATGGCGGCTGGAAGATCAACGGCATGAAGCATTTCGTGTCGAATTCGAACCGCGCCAACGTCTTCCTGCTGTTCGTTCAGACCGAGAAGGGCAAGGACCTGTTCAGCGGCAGCACCTGCTTCATCTTGTCGAACGAGACCCCTGGTTTCTCGCTCGGTCAGGTGCACAACAAGATGGGCGAGCGCCTGGCGAACAACGCCGAGATGATCTTCCAGGATTGCTTCGTGCCTGACGCCGATGTGGTCGGAGAAGTCGGCAACGGCTTCCAGATCCTGGCCGACTTCTTTCCGGCCAGTAACGCCTATGCCGGCGCTTCGGTTCTTGGGAATGCTGTCGCGACCTACGAGATGACGCTTGAATGGGCGAAGAACCGGATTCAGGGTGGCAAGCCGCTGATCGAGCATGACGGTATCCGCACCCAGCTCGCCGAGATGCACATGATGCTCGACGTCGCTCGCACCTATATCCGCAAGGCGACCTGGGCGGCCGACAACCGGGAAACCGTACCTTGGGACCCGGCGCTGGGCGCGCTGCCGAAGATCTATGCCTCGCAGATTGGCTGGCAGATTGCCACCTGGGCCATGGAGATCCATGGCGGCAGCGGCTTCATGAAGGAGATCGGGCTCGAGAAGCGGGTCCGCGACGCCGCCGCGTTCCTGCATTCCGATGGCGTCAACCGGACGCTGTTCCTGAAGGCAGCAGATTACCTCTACAAAGACTAAATCGGACGCGGGATCTAAACGGGGGAGGCGGTCATGGCGGACATACGGCTTCACTGTGGTGATCTATTGCCCCGGGTGGTTTTGCCCGATCCCGGCGGGTCGGCGGTGGACCTGTCGCATCAGACGATTGCGGGGCGACCTCTCGTCCTTTGGAGTGTCACGCAGACAGGGAATGCCGCGCGCGCCGACCAATTGGCAGGTCTGCTGACGGCGTTCGAGGCTGTCGAGGCGCGGGTGTTCGCTGTGGCTGCAGGCAAAGATGCGGCGATCATCGAAACCCTTGAGGCAGCCGGTGTGCCGCAGCTCGTCGATGAAGCCCGCAGCGTGGCCCAGGCCTTCGGCCTCGGTGAACGTTCCGGTCTTATCGTCGTCGCGCCCGGCGGGTGCATCACGATGGTCGATGCCAGCGCGGGCTTCCAGGACGCGCTCAATCTCTGCCAGGAACTTTTCGATGCGACCGACCCATCGCTGCCTTTGGCCCATGCGCCCGTGCTCGTCATCGAGAACGCCTTCGACCCGCAGACCTGCCGTGATTTGATCGACATGTGGGAGGCCGGCCAAAAGCTGGAAAACGCCGTTGCGGCCGGGGAGGCGGGTCAGGCCGACACGTCCCTGAAGCGCCGGAGCGACGTACATGTCGCCGACCGCGCCTTATACGAAAGGCTCGGCGCACGAATCACCTCACGGGTGTTTCCCGAAATCGAACGGGCGTTCCAGGCGAAGATGGCGAGTTTCGAGCTGCCCCGGGTCGGCTGCTACGAGAGTGCCGCGCAGGGGTTTTTCGGGCGCCACCGGGATAACCGGACGCCCTACACCGCGCACCGCCTGTTTGCCATGACGGTCAATCTCAACACCGGTGATTACGAGGGGGGCGAGCTGCGCTTTCCCGAGTTCGGACGCCAGCTGTATCAGCCAGGACCGGGCGGCGCGGTCGTGTTTTCCTGTTCCCTGCTGCACGAAGCGCTGCCCGTGACCAGCGGCCGTCGGTTCGGCCTGTTTTCGTTTTTCACGGATGGCGCGGGCGCCAAGCGCGAACAGGAACTGATTGCCCGGGAAAAGGCCAAGGGACGCGGCGGCGTTCGGCAGACTTAACGCTACCGCAAGACTATTTGTCCCGAGCGTTGGCCTTGCGTTTCCCGGCGGCCAGCACCGGGATCGCCGTGCCGATAACGAGGGCCGCAGTGGCGGCAATGGCAAGTGTCAGGAACGGCGGCATCGTGGAGCTCCGGGAGCGCGGATTGCAGGTTGAATGCAATCATACCGTCAAAATTTTGAGTCTATGGTTAACCCACGTCCGGAAGTCGCGCGATTGCGCAGTGTGAAAATCGGCGATGAGAGATCTGAGCGTCGGCCTGGGCCGGCAGTCGCCGTGTATCGAGCTGCCTAGAGCGGCAATGCCTCGGTCCTGCGAGCTGCCTAGAGCGGCAGCTCGTGGGGCAGCACCACATAATCGCGGGTGATGTCCGCGAGATCGGTCAGCGCCAGCACCCCCATCGTCCGGCGCAGCTCGGTCTGGAGGATTTCCAGGGCCCGGGTCGCGCCGGGCTCGCCGGCCGCCGAGACCCCGTAGAGGGTCGCCCGGCCGACGATGACCGCGTCCGCGCCCAGCGCCAGGCCCTTGAGGATGTCCGATCCGCGCCGGAAACCGGAATCCACGATCACCGTCATCCGGTCACCGACCGCGCGCACCACCGACGGCAAAACATCAATCGGCGCCAGCGCGGCATCGGATGCGATGCCCCCATGGTTTGAGATCACCACCCCGTCGACGCCGTATTCGGCGCATTTCACCGCGTCGTCGGCATGGAGCACGCCCTTCACGATCAGCGTGCGGGGCCACATGTCACGGATTCGCTTCAGGAACTCCCAGTCCAGCGTGTCATTCTTGAACAGGAAGTCGCGCACCCCGGTCGACGACAGCCCCTCGGGCATGTCGATATTGACGTAGCGGGGCAAATGCCCGTCGGCCATCAGATAGCGCCCGACCGTGCCGAACAGCCAGCGGGGGTGGGTGGCCAAATCCTTGATGGTCTTGGGGTTCAGGCGCACGGGCATGGTGGTGCCGTTGCGGAAATCGAACTCGCGATTGTAGGGAATGGTGGAATCGACGGTCAGCACCAGCGCCTCGAAGCCGGCGGCCTCGGCCCGCGCGACGGCCTTCAGGGAGGCCTCCATGTCGCGCCAGACATACAAGTGATACCAGAGCCGCCCGCCGCCGCCCTGTTCGACGATCGCCTCCATCGGCGTGTTCGCCGTGCTCGCAACCGTGAAGGGGATGCCGGCCTTGGCCGCCGCCTGTGCCAGCGCCGTCTCGCCCCGATACCAGACGAAGCCCGCCGGGCCCGTCGGGCCGATCACGACAGGCATATCCACGGGTTTGCCGAACAGGGTCGAGCGGGTGTGCCGCGCGGACGTGTCGTTGAGAACGCGCGAGCGCAGCTTGATCCGCTCCAGGGCGTGGCGGTTGTGGCGCAGGGCCACGTCGTCCTCCGAGCCCCGGTCACAGAACTCGAACAGCCCCTTGGTCAGGCGCTTCTTTGCCAGCAGGCGCAAATCTTCGATGTTATAGGCTTCGGCGAGATTGGGCATATTCTACCTCAGGAGACGGCGGCGCCGGCGTCGGGGGCGCGGGGCATATTTCTCGACTTCATAATTCACCGAGACCATCCAGTCGGCATAGCTCGGGTCGATCTGCCGCATCGCCTGAATCATGCCCTGGCGGAACGCGCCTTCGATCGGGGTGCCGCGGCCGGGCCAGATCCGGAACTTGATCCGCAGATAGCTGTTTCCCGCCGCGTTGGTGTGCGCGCCGGTGATCTCGGCCGGCGCGCGCAGGATGCCGGGAAATTGCTCGACGGCGGCGTCGGTCATCCGCCGGGCGGTTGCCTCGGCCTCGGTCCTGTTGCCGGGCTCGCCGGGCAGCACCACATCGACCAGGCAGCGCACATAGCCGCGCGGATAGGCGATCACGTTGGTGATGGAACGGTTGGGCACGAAGACTTCGGCGCCCATGGGGTTGCGCAGGACGGTGAAGCGCATACCGAACTTCTCGACCACGCCGACCTGGCCGCTGATCTCGACCACATCGCCGATGTCGAACAGGTCGGTGAACACCACGGTGATGCCGCTGACCACGTCCTGCACCAGCCCCTGAGAGCCAAACGCGACGGCCAGCCCGATGATCGAGGCGCTGGCGAAATAGGTCTTCAGGGACACGCCGAGCTCGCTCAGCGCGAAGCCGCCGGCACCGAAATACAACGCGAAGATCAGCACGCTGGTGACCAGGCTGATGATCGTGCGCGACTTGGAGATGTGCGCCGCGACCGCGCTGGTCATGGCGCGGGAGGCCGACAGGCGGATCAGATACACCAGCACATGCGCCCCGACCGCCACGGCGATGACGAGTGCCACGCGCTGCCAGTTGGCGAGATCAGCGAGGAAGGCGGTCATGGGTTTCGTGGTCTGCGGTGTGGTGAGCGTGTACCAATGACGCTATCCCTTCCCGAACGGTACGTCGTCGATGCCCTCGCGCTCCTCGAGCCCGGCCATGCCGCGCATGATCTCGAAGAAGGCGACCGTGTCCTTCTGGGCATAGCCCTTCTCCAGGGCGGCCTGCATGATCTGGGAATAGACCTGGATCATCATCGTCGGCGCGCCGAGTTTCTGGCCCATATCCATCATCAGGCGCGAATCCTTGAGGCTGATCGCGACCTTGCCCTGCTGGGAATAGTCGGCGTCGATCATCTTCGGGCCCTTGTCGACCATGGTCTTGGAGCTGCACGCCCCGTCCTGCAGGACTTCCAGGAGATTGTTGGCATCCAGCCCGGCCTTCTCGCCCATCACCATGCCCTCGGCCAGCGCCAGGCGATTGCCGGCCAGGATCAGGTTGATGATCAGCTTGGTGCGCGCCCCCGAGCCCGACGGGCCCATGTAGTAGGCGGCGCGTGAGAAGCTGGCGAAGGCGTCGCGGCAGGCCTCGAAATCGGCCTCCTCGCCGCCGACGATGACCACCAGATCGCCCGCCTGGGCCATGGTCGAGGTGCCGGAGACGGTGCTGTCGAGATAGCTGATGCCCATTTCCTTGAGCTCGGCGGCGGTGCGGATGGAATCATCCGGTCGCGCGGTCGTGGTGTCCATGATGATCAGCTTCTCGCTGGCCGCCGCCGCGATGCCGTTGCCGTCCTCGAAGATCACCTGCCGGGCGATGTCGCTCGTCGGGACGGAGATGATCAGCCGGTCCACGTCCTTCGCCGCCGCCGCCGGGGTATCGGCCGCATGGCCACCGGCCTCGACGAGCTGGTCGACGCGGGCCGGATCCGGGTCGAAGCCCTGGACGATGAACTGCTTGGCGCGCATATGCTTGATGAAGGCCTGGCCCATCAGGCCCATGCCCACGATTCCGATACGTTGCGTCATGAATTTTCCCCCGGATAAGAATGATCTTGTTGTTGGTTGTGATCTTAGCGCGGGTTGTCGCATACCAACACCGTCATGCGCGGACTTGATCCGCGCATCTCATGACGATCAGGGCCTCATACTGAGCCTGTCGAAGTATGGGGCCCTGCACCCTCACCCTTCGACAGGCTCAGGGTGAGGATACGCGGACGGCGCCCGGATCAGGCCCGGGCATGACAAGGTTCGAGCAAACCCCGGCCTTTCGTGTTGTCCCCCGGGGGCCTAAGCTTCGGGCAAGCAAGAAGAAACAATATTTCTGGGGAACGCCATGCCGAGCACTGACCTGAACCTCGTCGTTGTGCCGGGGCTGATCTGCGATCAGGAGGTCTGGGCCTATCCGCGCGCCCACCTCTCGGAGGTGGCGAACATCACCTACGCACCGGCAGACGAGACCGACACCATGCAGGGGCTCGCCGAGGCGGTCCTTGATCTGGCGCCGAAGACATTCGCCATCGCCGGCTTCTCGATGGGTGGTTACGTGGCGCTCGAGGTGTTGCGCCAGGCGCCCCATCGGGTCGAGCGGATCGCATTGCTCGACACATCCGCGCGCGCCGACACACCGGAAAAGGCCGCAAGCCGGGAGGCGGCCATCGCTGATTGCGAGGAAGACCGGTTCGATGACCTGATCGAGCGGTACATACCCCAGTTGTTGCATCCCGACCGTCTCGATGATCCGGTGGCCGCGCGGGTTCGCGCCATGGGCCAGCGGATAGGGCCGGATCTGTTCGCCGACCGCCACCGGGCGATGCTGACGCGCAGCGATTCCCGCGACCTGCTGCAGGGAACCGACATTCCCGTGCGCGCCATCGTTGGCCGGTCGGACGCGCTGACCAGTGTCGAAGAACATCAGGAAATCGCCGATCTGGCACCCCGCGGGCGCATGTCCCTCGTCGAGGATTGCGGCCACATGCCGCCGCTGGAACGCCCCCAGGCCGCCACCGCGCTGCTGCGCGACTGGCTGCTGTACGACTGACAATGACCGGGCCGACCCTCATACTTCGACACGCTCAGCATGAGGGTATCGATGATCCGGGCCTCACCCTGAGCCTGTCGAAGGGCGAGGCCCTGATCCGCCGCAAGGAGATGTAAATGGCACAAAGGCTGGCTGTTGATATCGGCGGGACATTCGTGGACGCGATCGTGTTCGACACGGAAACGGGCGCGCTGCGCCTGGAGAAGGACTTCACCACCCCGGACAACGCCGCCGACGGCGTGCTGAGCGCCATCGGGCGTCTCGATCTGTCCATGGCCGATGTGGAGACCTTCGTGCATGGCACGACCCTTGGCCTCAACACGGTGCTGGAGCGCAAGGGCGCGGCCACGGGCATCATCACCAATGCGGGCTTCGAGGATGTCTTCGAGACCGGCCGTTATCACCGGCCGCGCGAGAAGATGTACAAGCTGACCTATGACGACCCGCCGGTGCTGATCGCCAAGCGGTACCGGCTGGGCGTGCCCGGGCGCCTGAACGCCCTGGGCGAGGAACTGGAGCCCCTGGACGAGGCCGCCCTGCGGGCCGCGGCCACCAAGCTGGTCGCAGACATGGGCCGCACATCGATTGCCGTGTGTTTTCTCCACGCCTATCGCAACCCGGCCCACGAGCTGCGGGCCAAGGCGATCATCGAGGAGATGTATCCCGAGGTGGCGGTGTCCGTTTCGGCGGACATCGTGCGCGAATATCGCGAATATGAACGCACTTCGACGACGGTTGTGAACGCCTATGTGAAGCCGATCTTCCGGCGCTATGTCGCCGGCCTCGAAGAAAGCCTCGGGGCTGCGGGGTTCGATGGCGCCTTCTACATCACCCGCTCGGGCGGCGGCGCGCTGCAGGCGCGGGAATCCGCCGAGGTGCCGGTGCACACCATCTTCTCCGGCCCGGCGGGTGGCCTGATCGGCACGGTCGCCCTGTCGGAATTGACGGACCGCCCGAACATGATCGCGGTGGACATGGGCGGGACCTCGACCGACGCCTGCGTGGTGCATAACGGCCAGCCGGCGCTGAAATACGAGGCGTCCCTGGAAAACCTGCCGCTGATGATCCCGACCTACGACATCTCGACCATCGGCGCGGGCGGCGGCTCCCTGGCGCGGGCCGAGAACGGTTTGCTGCGGGTCGGCCCGCAATCCGCCGGCGCGGTGCCCGGGCCGGTCTGCTACGGCAAGGGCGGCACGGAGCCGGCGTTTACCGATGCGGTGCTGGCCATGGGCTATCTCGATCCCGCGCAGTTCCTGGGCGGCGAGATGACGCTTGATGTGGCCGGGGCTGAGGCCGCCGTCCGCACCCATGTGGCCGAGCCCCTGGGGATCGACCTCGTGTCGGCCTGCCGGGGCATCTACGAGGTGCTGCTGGCCAAGACCGTCAGCGCGGTGCGCGAGATCACCGTCGAGGCGGGGCTCGATCCCCGCGAGTTCTCGATGCTTGGCTTCGGCGGCGGCGGCGGCATGTTCGTGCCCCTGGTCGGTCGCGAAATGGGCGTACGCGAGATCATCATCCCCCAGGCCTCTTCGGTCTTCTCCGCCTGGGGTATGCTGATGACCGACATCGTCCAGGAATACGCCCAGACGGTGCTGCTGCTGCTCGACGATATCGAAATGTCAGACCTGACCGAGGCGGCCGCCGAACTCGCCGCCAAGGCGCGGGCAGAGCTCACCGAGGCAGGCTTCTCCGAGAGTTCACAGATGGTCGAGCATGCCGCCGAGCTGCGCTACTTCGGCCAGGAGCATCCCCTGGAAGTCTCGATCGACGGCGCGGCCAGTCTGGATGAGATCCGCGAACGCTATGACGACGCCCATCGTCGCCGTTACGGCCATGCCATGGACGATGCGGTGCAGCTCGTGAATTTACGGGTGCGCGGCATTGGGCGCGAACCCAAGCCCGAACTGCCGCGGGTGGCCGAACGCCCGGCCGGGGAGGCGCCGGCACCGCGCGCGACCCGCAGCGCCTATTGCTTCGCGGCTGGCGGCCCGGCGGCGTTTGCGATCTATGACCGCACGGCCCTGATGGCCGGTGACAGCCTGCCGGGCCCGGCGGTGATCGAGGAGGCGACGACCACGGTGGTCTATTTCAGCGACCAGATCGCCACGATCGACGCGTTTGGGCAGATCGTCATCACACCCGAAGACGTGAAAACGGAGGCAGGCACATGACCGCCGCGACCAAGCAGAAAGCCGAAACCGTGGATGCCGCGACCATCGAGGTGATCCGTCACTATATCGTGTCGGCGGCGCGCGAGATGGAGCGCACCCTCGTGCGTACCGCCTATTCGACGATCATTTACGAGATCAACGATTTCGGGATCTCGATCTTCGATCGGGAGCTGCGCCTGCTCGGGGATTCAACGGGCCTGTCCGTGTTCCTCGGGGCCAACGAGTATGCGGTCCTCGATTGCCGGGACATGGGTCTGTTCGACGATCTGGCGCCGGGTGACGTGCTGATGATGAGCATCCCCTATGTGACCGGCACCCACACCAACGACGCCATTCTGGTGCAGGGCGCCTTCCACGGCGGGGAACTGGTCGCCTACACCTGCGTGCGCGCCCACTGGACCGATATCGGCGGCAAGGACCCGGGCTACATCCTCGATTCCACCTCGATCCATCAGGAAGGCCTGATGATGCCCGGAATCAAGATCGTCGAGGCCGGCGTTCCCAATGAAACCGCCTTGCGGATCATGCGCGCCAACTCCCGCGCGCCGATCACCATCATGGGCGACATGAATGCCGAGATCGCCTCTCTGCGCGTGGGCTGCGAACGCATGCAGGAGCTCTACGCCAAATATGGCGAGGCGACCGTCGAGGCGGCCATCGACCGGTTCCTGGATGTGGGTGAGGAACAGGCGCGCACCGCCCTCGCCGATCTGCCGAAAGGCACCTGGGAAGCGGAAAACTGGATGGACAATGACGGCGTCGATCTGGACCGCATGGTGCGGGTCCATGTGAAGGTCACGCTGGGCGATGACGGGATGACGGTCGATTTTTCCGGGTCCAGCGACCGGGTGCGCGGGCCGATCAACCTGGCCTTCGGCATGACCCATGCGGTGTGCCGGATCGTCTTCAAGTCGCTGACGACGCCGGACGAGCCGTCCAACGGCGGCCAGTTCCGGCCGATCAAGGTGATCGCGCCCGAGGGCAACCTGTTCCACGCGGTCTACCCCGCGCCGGTGTTCACCATCTGGGCGAGCGTGATCGCCATCGAGACCATCTACAAGGCGCTGGCCCAGGCGATGCCCGAGGCGATGCCGGCGGGTTCGGGCGGTGACCTGGGTGACCCCGGCTTCTACGGGATCGAACCCCATACAGGCCGCCAGGTCTGGCATCAGACCAACGCGGGGATGGGCTGGGGCGCGCGGTCCGACATGGACGGCATGAATGCGGTCCATCACATCTCCATGTGCACACTCAAGAATGTGCCGGTCGAGGTGATTGAAGCGCGTCTGCCCGTGATGGTCACCGAATCCGGCCTGAACCAGGATTCCGGCGGGCCGGGCCGGAACAGGGGCGGGCTGGGCACGGTTCGTAACTTCCGTTTCCTCGATGTGTTCGGGGCGCTGACGATCATCAAGAAATCGAAGACCCCCGGCTGGGGCCTCGAGGGCGGGGAAGCCGGGCCGATGAATCTCGGCATCCTGAAGCCCAACCCCGACGATCCGAACTGGGAGGAGCGATGGGCCCGCGACATCGTCATCTATTCCGACAATGACGAGGTCTGGGGCAACACCGACCCCCTGCAGAAACATGTCGGCATGTATCGCGGTGAGTTCGGGGCGGGCGACGAGATTCTGTTCAAGGCCGACGGTGGTGGCGGTTATGGCCCGGCGTTCGAGCGTGAGCCCGAGCGGGTCCGCGACGATGTGATCGACGGCTATGTCTCGCGCGAGGCGGCGCGGGAGCGCTACGGTGTGGCCTTCAACGATGATCTGGAGATCGACGAAGCCGAAACGAAGCGATTGCGCGGATAACGGCGGCGTGCTTTTTCCAAATCACTCGCGCGCCTATGCAGCTTCCTTGTCGTTCTCCGAACTCTGATCTGACGCATTTAGGAATTGCAGAATTTCTTCCAACGAACAGTCCTTCATGGCCTGTTTGAATAAAAATGCGATGTCTTCTTTCGAAAACTCAACGTCGAACGCGAAGTTTCCATTCATAGTAATAGCATTTTTTACGAAGCTAATTGTAGTATCATTGTCTGAGGTAACAACAATACCTTCGTATACAGGCCTGCTGTGAACGTCTAACTCTGAAATATTGGAGTTAAATAACGTATGCGTGTAATATCTTCTACTGCGACCTTCTGCGGATATTTTCATTTACTTTCTCCAGACAGTGAATACATTTAAAGTAACATAAGGTGTGATTTTTGTCAAAAATTGAGATAGTTAGGCAAACAAGCTTATTTTAAGTCAGGAAATTTTAGGTGTTCTGTGCATTCTCAAGGGATATTGTGGCCGGTCTGTGACCCGCCCAGGGCAATCGTGCTAATCGGTACCCGTGGCAGAGCAAAAGACATCACCGTCGAAGAAATCAACCAAGACCCGCGCCGATCTGGCGCTGGTGGCGCGCGGTCTCGTGGAGACGCGCTCGCGCGCTCAGGCGTTGATCCTGGCCGGGAAGATATTCTCGGGCGAACGCCGGGTCGAGAAGGCGGGCGAAAACATCGCCGATAATGCGCCGCTGGAACTTCGCGGCCAGGATCATCCCTGGGTCGGTCGGGGCGGGCTGAAGCTCGACCACGCGCTGGACGAACTTGGCATCGACGTAACCGGCGCCGTGGCCATCGATGTGGGGGCGTCCACGGGCGGCTTCACCGATGTGCTGCTGGCGCGGGGTGCCGCGCGGGTCTATGCCGTCGATGTGGGTCACGGCCAGTTCGCCTGGAAGCTGCGCAACGATGACCGGGTGGTGGTGCTGGAAAAAACCAACGCCCGACATCTCACGGCCGAGCACATCCCCGAACCGGTCGATGCGATCGTCTGCGATGCGAGTTTCATCGGGCTCGAAACCGTGCTGCCGGCTTCGATGTCTTTCGCGGCGCCGGGAGCGAGACTGGTGGCGCTGATCAAGCCTCAGTTCGAGGTCGGCAAGGCCGATGTGGGCAAGAAGGGTGTCGTGCGCGATCCGGCCTTGCATGCCGCCGTCTGTGAACGCATACGGGGGTGGCTCGACGGGCGGCCTGGCTGGCGGGTCATCGGCCTCGCGGAGAGCCCGATCACGGGCCCCGAGGGCAACAAGGAATTTCTTATAGGGGCTGTTTATGACGGATGAAGCAACGGTCGAAGTCGAGACACTCGGCCCGCGCGGTGACGGCATCGCGAAGAACCCGGGTGGCGGTGCCCGCGGGCGCCTCTATATCGCTGGGGCGTTGCCGGGTGAACAGGTGCGCGTGCGGCCCGGAAATCCGCGCGGCGACGGGCTCGCGGCGAAGCTCCTGGAGATCGTTAAGCCGTCGCCGGACCGTATCGAGGCGCCGTGCCGACACTTTGCGACCTGCGGTGGCTGCAGTGTGCAGCAGCTCGAGATTGATGCCTACAGGGCGTGGAAGCAGGACCTCGTGGTGGCGGCCATCAAACGCGTCGGCTTCGATCCGGAGCTGGTTGCGCCGTTGGTGCCGACTGCGAATGACGGGCGGCGGCGGGCCACGTTCGCCGCATTTCGGCCGCGCGCGAAGGATTCCAAGACCTTCTTCGGCTTCCACACACGCGCCAGCCGCCATGTGGTCGAGATGGAGGAATGCCTCATCTTGCGCCCCGAGTTGATGGCGCTGGTGCCGAAGTTGCGCGCCGTGCTGGCCGACCTGGTGCCGCCGGGCGCGCGCTGGGATGTCGCGGTGACCCTCGCCGACAACGGGTTCGACGTGCTCATCGAGGCGGCCCACGAGCCGGGTTTGGACGTCAGCATGGGATTGGCCATGTTCGCCGAGGAACACGGGCTCGCGCGGGTCGCTTGGCAGCTTGAGGGCAGCGAACGTGACCAGATCGAGCCGATCGCCCTGCGTCAGACGCCCGTTTTGGAGCTTTCCGGCATCCCGGTGGAAATCCCGCCCGGGGTCTTCCTGCAGGCGAGCGGTGATGCGGAGCGGATTTTGGCAGACCTCGTGGTCGAAGCCGCGACCGGTACGCGTATCGCCGATCTCTATTGTGGGGTCGGCACGTTCGCCCTGCCGCTCGCGGCGGCGGGCGCGAAGGTCATGGCCGTCGATGGCGATGGCGCGGCCCTGGGCGCGCTGGCCCGTGCCGCCGGGACCTCCGGGTTCGGCGGCAACGTCACAACCGAGACGCGCGATCTCGTGCGTCGGCCCCTCGCGGCCGCTGACTTCAAGCGAATCGAGACGATCGTGTTCGACCCGCCGCGCGCCGGCGCGCCGGCGCAGGTTGAGGAAATCGCCCAGTCGGGCGCGGCGAGGATCGTCGCCGTGTCCTGCAACCCGGCGACCTTCGCGCGCGATGCGCAGACCCTGTCCGATGGCGGCTATACGCTGGAGCGGATCACGCCCGTCGACCAGTTCGTCTGGTCCGGGCATGTGGAGCTCGTGGCGGTGTTCTCCAGATAGACCTTCGTCGGGGTCGCTTTACTTGTCGTGCAGGCTCGGGTCGGGCAGGCGGTTCATGCCGAAGTATTCCTCGTTCGGCAGCATCCCCAGCCCGTGGGTCATGCGGTTGGTGTAGTTGAAATAGGCGGTCGTGTCGGTGACCTCGAAGATTTCCTTGGGGCCTAGCCCGACATCGGTCAGCTTCTGGCGGTCTGCATCGCCCAGTTCGGCCGGGTTCGAGGTCAGCTTGAACGCATAGTCGAGGATCGCGTGCTGGCGTTCCGTCAGGTTCGCCTCGCGATAGTTGATCATCAGGATATCACCCAGCACCGGGTCGTCGGACAGCTCGCGCACGGCCTGGCTGTGGGACGTGATGCAGTAGACGCAGTGATTGTGGGACGATACGACGACCGCGATCATCTCCCGCTCCAGGCGGGTCAGCAGGGCGTCCTCGCCGAGCATCAGCTCGTTATACTTGCCGATAAAAGTCCGGAGTTTCTCGGGCCGGAGCGAGAAGGCGCGGATCACGTTGGGGATCAGCCCCAGCTTCTCCTGGCAGATGCGCATGTATTTCTGCAGATCCTCGGGCAGGCTGTCGGGATCGGGGATCGGCAGCTTCGAGACATGCTGCAGCTGATCGGGTGTTTCGCGCTTCTTGGCCATGGGTCGTGCTCCGGTCGAGGCTCGTTGTCGATTTGGGGAGAGTATAGGCACCCAGATCGTAAGCCACCAATGCGTCATACGCGGACTTGATCCGCGTATCTCTTGGCTATGGGAGCAGTCGAACAAGAGATGCCCGGATCGAGTCCGGGCATGACGGTTTTCGGATGCGGAGAGCGGG
>TARA_R110002110_G_scaffold81463_4_pt1 | contig 55692 bp, 40 predicted proteins | sample TARA_R110002110 | Tara Oceans TARA_R110002110 (sample SAMEA4397330) | marine metagenome | biome: Polar Biome; feature: [SRF] surface water layer (ENVO:00010504); material: water (ENVO:00002006), including particulate matter (ENVO:01000060) such as... | depth 5 m | reverse complement strand
ATCGCGTCAAAAACGCCTTCTACTATAACTATATCTTCATCCCAATTAACATACAGTTCGTTGAAAATAATGTCACGAGAGGCAGGGGGATTCTTGTACCTTGGCCATGTGTCCCCATATGAACGCGCAATAAAGTAATTTGAGTAACCATTCTCGTTGAATGATGGAACGACAACCCGACCAGAGTATTCTCCGTCGGAACAATACCCGATCTTCCACTTGAGGATATCATCCTTGGTAATCCCCCGCTTAGACAAATACCGTAAAGCTATCTGAGCGCTTCGTGAGGGCGTTTTGTTCGTCAGGCTAACCAAGGACTCGGGTAAGTCAACGCGTTGCTCAGAGGGGGCTTCAGGCTCCGCAAATAAGAAGTCGAAATCTGTGATCTCAACACGGTCGTCATACTTAGACCACTCATCGCGGTCTTGGCGTGTGCCAAACTTACGGACGATATACCCAAGATCACGACCTGACTTGTCACAAATCCAACATTTAAATGCGGACTTGTCAACATTGACAGACATTTTTCTTTTATGGTGCTTGCAAAAGGGACAATGAAAAAGGTGTTCGTGGCCGGATTGATAACCGTGTCCAAGAACACCTTTTAAGATTTTTAATTTTTCTGTGATCATGCCTATAAGATAACATAATCAGTTCGGGATGTCAAGCAGAAAATGCTCTGTGCAATGGCGACTGGGGGCGGAGTGCTGGATCTGGCGTCGGTGCCTCTTCCTCTTCCTCTTCTTCTCCGAGGAGGTCGTTGTACGCCTGTTCGAAGTTGCCTTCCGTTACTTTACCAAGCTCTTCCTTAATCATCTGCTTAAGTTTTGCTTTTGTTATTTTCATTTTTCTTATTTGTTTTTCGCTGCTTCAAGCTCGGCGCGCTTGCGCCTCACTGCTCCGGCTGCGCCGCCACTCTTGGCGGGTGCCGCCAGAAATTCCGCGCCGCGTTTTGCAAGGCCAGTAACAGTGCTGGCTGCTTTGCCTAGGCCACTGGTTACGTCTTGAGCCAACTCGCCTGTTGTGTAGGGGTCATACTCCCCCTTTCTCCTTTCGACGGCGCCTCCGGCTCCTCCACCGAGCTTGAGATCAAACTCGTCTAGTTGCTCTTCCTCTTCAACTATTTCCTCATCCAGAACAGCAGAAAGCTCTTCTTTGATAATTTGTTTTAATTGTGCTTTGGTGATTTTCATTTTTTGTTTTCCTTGTTTAAAAAATAGCCGGCTTTTGCGATGACTAAAGAGTCTGCCTTATCGTATGATTCGGGCCGGGGATTACCGAATTTTGTATACTCAACTTGAAACGACTCCTCGTTCTCTAATAAGTAGTTTAAGACAACTGTTTTGGCCTTTTGCCCTCTAGGAATTTTAATTCCGCACAACTTTCTTGCAGTTGTGGCCGCGATGTACTCTGGCTTAATTTTAAATAAATCGTAAACAAGCCAAGACACAACTCCATTAAAACGAGACAACGTTGAAAGAGTCTTTGCAGAAGAAAAACCTGAACGGAATGATTGTAGCGACTGTTCAATGTGTACTGATACAATCTTATCTTGGTATTTTGTATATATTTTGTTAACATGTTCTTTGATCACTTTGGACTTCTGGAAGAAATCCTTATATTTTCTTAGATCCCAAGCTCCGTTTTCCACTGTCTTTCCCTTATCGTCAAGGATAGCGTATCCAGTTATGCTAGTCGATATATCTAAACCTAAAATCATATTATATTATAACACGATTATGATCAGATGTCAAGCTTTAACTTAAAAGTAAAATCTCTATCTTGGGTCTTCTTAACTGGTTTAGCCAAAGAGGCTAAGCCAATCAGATTTCTGTCTTCGTCGTAAATTCCTATTTTTGAAATGTATGTTGTTTTCTCAAAGCTGCCAGTGGGATCAACGTATGCCGAACTCACTACGTTTTTAATATTTAAGTCTCTCTCAATATATCGATAGTTTCCTGTTTCGGGAGTAAGGGCTGCCGTTTGATTGTATTCCAGATATGTTAAGTTATTTGAGTGGTTGAACTTTCCAATTGGGGCGTGGGCCAACATAGTAACAGTTGGCACATAATTGGTGCCTGAGAATAAAAGCTCATAGCTGGCGCTGGCTCTAGAATCTGCACCGTGAGTCGACTGTGGTATACCATCATTGGCACCAGCCGCAAAATAAATCCATGACGAGTTAACATTTGTAACGCTATTGTTATAATCAAGTGTCGTCTTCGACCCACCGTCAGCATATAAATCCCATGTGCCCGTCAAGTGGATGAACCCCTCGTTGTATAAAACAACACCAGCAACGTTGCCCGAGCCGTTGCTTGCCGCGGGTTCAACTTGTATAAGTTCTCCGTTCCTATTCTTATCTTGCAATTTCCCCACAAGAGTCCCGGTAATATAATAACTTAACTCAACCGTGCCCTTCTTTATCGAAGAACCATAAAAAATTGAAGGAATAGAAATTAAAGTAGAGGTCTGTGTTTCTTTGTTGTGACCCAGAACAGAAGAAGAATATGCGTAATGAGAACTAAGATATTTATAATGATTAAAGGAATTTTTTAAAGCGGAGCCCGTAACCTCGGCGCTAGAGGACATACCACTAGCAAAATGCTTACGCACTATCGAGGCCGACATGGGGTAAGACCCGCTTATTATATCGCCGTATGCGTAGGTACTAAAAAAGCTATCGACGGTAACCGCTCGGAATGCATCCATGTCAGAACTCTTGTACACAAACGGATAGATTAACTTAGGATCAACTCCTGTCGGGTTCCTATCGACGTTCAATTCATGCAAGTTTATATGGCCCGGAGCTACACATGGTACACTTCCAGTAAAACTGCCTGACTGTTGTGATCGATGATTATAATATATCTTCGAATCATAAACAAAAAATTCGTTTTCAGGATAAGTCTTTACAACATTATGGAATACGTCATTCGGTTCAAACTTAACAAATCCGCCACAGTTCTTCATGGTTAGCCCACCTTAATAATCTAAGCGAACTCTCAACGTATACTCATTTGATGGGTCCTTCTTAAGAGGCTCTGATAGTTTTGCTACCGCCAGTAGTTCCCTATCAGCCGAATACAAACCAATTGTGGTCACATAGGAAACTGGCTGATTTCTACGGTTATTGCCCTTGACTCTTATTTTGCTCCCGGTCAAATAAGTTGGATTGGAGCTATAGTTGTATTCATCATGGTTAACTCTACAGAAATAAATTGTTGAATTAAGCTCTGTAGTATTGTTAAACGAAATATTGTTAATCCTGTGTCGGATGTCGTCGCAGGACTGTGATATCAGAGAACTCGTCAAAATTTGTCGTATAGTATCGTTCTTCAAAGTACCTGTTCCACCCATATCGCAGTTAGCGCTCAGTGCGGGCTCGTTGCCGTCGCCTTGAAAGATGCTGGCAGTTAGGACTGCGATGCCTGCCTGATAGAACAAGAGGCCGGCTTTGAAGTCGCCGCGGGTGTTGCCACCAGTAGCATATAGAATACCGTATTCCCCAGCAGGAGAATTAACAAAGTAATTATTAAGGGCTCCAGAGTCGGTGATCGTTATCAGATCTCGATGTTCTGTTCGATCTGTTGCCGAGCCGCTGTCCCATGACGCACTAACCGCCACTTTCATTTCCATCGACTCTTTCTTAATTTCGTCTTTGGATAACAATCTAGCGAAGTTTACAAATATAACTTCGTTCATTTTGTTTCCGGCGCCGTTAATGGAGCCAGAAGGATCGAACCGGAGGACGCTACCAGTTGAGTCATACCCAACCAGCACTTGAGCCATCTGATTATATATATTTATCTTTTTATCGTTCTGGTTGCTGGTGCTAGAGGAGAGCGTCGATTTTGGCGAGTACCCAACCGAGAGATCTAAAACATGGTTAGCGGAAGAGCTTAGATACGGATAGTCGTAAACACTCTGGAACATGCCGTGTGTATAATTTTTGATATTGTTCTCAGCATGAAAATCACCATATGTGCCAGAGATAATAGTTCCCGTAAGGGGTATTGCTTCGTGCAGCGGTGTCATAGCATTCGCTATATCACTATTTAAAAATTTCTTATATGAAGTTGCCATTTCTGTTTATCCTACGTTATGATCTAATGAATCTAACTGGGATATCCATAGAATATCCCGTTGTGAGGCCCTCAACTCGAACAGTCGAGTCAATATAATTTACTGTATTCGCTCCCGATTTCCCCGTAATCGAGAAGGTTCCTCCTCCGATCTCGTCGAAGAGTGCCGAACTGTCGGTTAAAACTAGAGAGGCCCCAATTTTAAATTCTAAAATTGTGCCCCGAGGACCAGAAATAACTTCGTTTGTTGCTGTTGCTGACGTGACGCTGTTTTCGACCACAAAGGATGGGTTTGCACCAAGTGAAACATAATAAGTCGCGATGTTGTCATCGTCAATTGTGCTTACAGCTAAGCGCTCTGTAGAGCCAGCGGCCCAAATATCTCCCAAGCGATTATCGATTTTTAAAGCATATTGCGTTTCCGTCAGATCTGCCGGCAGTGCTTGTGCTGGTGAAATTGCGGTAGTGTCCAATCCTTGGTCGACTCGAATATAATTTGGTGTATCGTATTTGTTCTCTCCATACATTACTTTATGCGAAGCCTCAAATAAGATCTCTGTATCTTCATTGGCGCAAACAACATATGAATTAGCTTCACTGTTCTTGGAAGTAATTCCTCCGCCCCACAACTCGTTCAATTGAAGAACGGGAAGATACAATAAATTAGTATTTGTAACTGTGATGAGTTTTGATTTCATCGAGGAGCCGTTGTTTGTAAACGCCTCTAATACTGGTGTTTGTAAAATTTGTAGATCGAAATACGCGCTTCCACTGGCGTGGCCAGCGTTGTACAGAGCGTAATTAATCTCGTCATCTCCAAGGGCAAACTCGCTTATTTTAAAGCTTCCGTTTCCCTTGGCTAACCTTTGGCGGCCGACGTCTGTTAAAACAGCGTCCAGAATTATATCACCGCTATTATCTAAAAATGCCATATGCACTCTCCTTAATATAAATAGTTTGGTCAAAAGTAAATAGTATTGTCAAGTGATTTTCATTTATCAAAAACATTTTATTTTAATTTCCACTGTATGTGTAAGTTGTCGAGGCCGTAGCTACAGCAGGCTCGTCCCCCATCGCTGTTGATGCACTGGCTACCCCGGTAGTCCCTAGTGTTTCTGTGTCGGTACCGGCAGCTATTGATATAATGGCCTTTGACATGTCAGTGTCGCATGGTGCGCTTGGATTTCTAACATGCTCCGTTTTGAAAAATAAATTTAAATCGAGCTTTCTCGCTGTACATTTTGACGTGAGTCTTATCTTGAACTTTTTACCCCACACAGAATCTTCTTGGGTTCCTAATACGATTGGAGTACGACCGGGCTTCAAGGCCGATTCCGTTTCAAGAGTGTATCCCGAGGCCTCCTCGTTCACAACTGCCTGAGATATCTTTGGAATGATTTGAATTAGCTTCATCATTTCTTTAGAAATCGGCAATGGATTTTCAGCCCCCAGTTCGACAATCCTAATTAACGGATAAACTGCTCCATCATTTTCGACAATTTCTACTTCATATATATCTGACGGATTCGATCTGTGGTTGTGTACGTCTATCGTTCTGAATGTGTAATAGTACTTCGTATTCGGGACTAGTGTGTCGCGGAACGAGGCCGAGTCGGCTTTCTGCAACGATCTTTTGCTATAGTCAGTATCCACCCTTTTAAGGAGGGCATTACTAAAGTCAGTATACTTTCTAGGTTTTTTGGTTATTCTAAAAATTTCAAAGGATTTGGGCGGATCGTCGGCCTTGAACCTTATTTCATAGTCCCGAGCTTTGCCTTGATAATTGGCAAGATTTTTAATAACATCTCTTATTTCTCTGGGGTTGATAATGATCGGTCGCTCGTAATAATCGCCTAGACCCGGATTGAAATTAAATAACAATTTGTCTGGTATCCCTTTATACGGGATGATTTCGACGCCCGGTGGTGGTGGTGCTTCGTCAATCATCGCACCTCCATAAACAAAATACGGGACCTCATAAACCATCATCTCTGGGACTGAGATTACAGAGAACATCTCTTCGCAGGGGTCTAAGTCGTTCTCACAATCTTCCATAACCTCAAAAGGATATGGTAGCGTGTTAGTATTGCTGTTGGGCTGTATCGACACCCCGGGTGAGGTGGCCGTCATTGTTGGGATTGCTTCACCAGAATGCTTCTCTTCGCCGGTCTTCGATGCAGAGGACGTGGAAGAAATCGCCCATTGGCGTATTATGTCAAAATCGATTGTTGAACCAGAATCTGTAACGATAGCCTCTAAGCCCAAGCAAGAAAAATCCATCTTATACTCTATGATATTATTGAGGATCGACTTAATCTGCTTAAGTGCTGTTATGGGATTCATCCCCGAAGCTAGCATGCTGTTATATGCTCGGTTTAATGTCATACCAGTGTACTTTTTAAACCACGAGAGTACGCGACGTTTTAGACGGTCATCGTTTAAATCTTGATTAGATACGGCTTGCTGAGATTGTTTCTGCATGCAGCATATCAAATCCTTACAAGGATGTTTTTTTCCGTTATCTCCGGGCGATGAACCAAGGTCTGGGCATATGCAGTTGAGTGTCACGCTTGCTGGGAAACCGCCGGGGACCTCAGTGATGGTCAGTGTTAGATCTCCTCCACAATATTCCGGTAGTTTGAGGCCGCGGGCGGATAGGAATGCACTGATCATGTTATATGAGTCCAGCATGGTGCTGCCTTCATCGATAATCCTTTGCAATTCTGTTGTAAGTTCCCCGAATTGTGAAAGGTCGACATTCCACCCATCAGTACAAGGTGGCTGATTCGAATAAAAATACTCTGAGCCTATTACTAGTTGGTAGGCAGTGACTTCGTATGTATATTCTTTGCCATAGTTTAATTGAGTATCAATATATTCGAACAAATCTAGTTCATTAGAGTTGGCCACATAAATACTTTGGATGGGACGAACGCCGCGGCCGCTAGTCGTTTCTGTTAGAATGCTGGCGAGGACTTCCGGGTCTACGCCGTCCTCCGCCATGGCGGTCGCGTGGTCGGGGAATTTATGAGAATATAGTTTTTTGGTAGCGCCGGCCGTAAGACCATTATCGCTCATAGCCTTTTCGTACAAAGAATATAGATCTGCATTATACTTATCTATTCTATAGATTATTGTTTCCGAATGTGAGTCATATCCTTCCACGATTTCCTGAAAACTTCTATTATAAGAAGTCATGATATCTTTCAGTTTGCCAGTCATGACCAGAATGGCCATGATCTTTCTGAAACTATCTTGAGGGGCTAGGGAGAGTTTTATCGCGGCATTGGACGGCCCTATAAAGAATGTCCCCTCTGGCAGGGTCTCGGGCTCGCCCTTGGTGGCCGCCGGGTCCTTCATGTCGCCCAGCCACTTAATCAAGTTGTGCGCCTTTAGGGCCTCTTTATTGACTTGGACTTTCTTAATATGACGGCCCCTGCGGGTAGCGTGAACTTCCTTTGAGCCGGTGAACCCCCGATGTGCGTCGGGTGGCGTTTCACTTACTTTACGAAGGAGGCTGGCATCTAAGTCAGCGGCGTTTACCGCGGGGGCTACAGAAGTAACCTGATCCGTGGTGAATTTGACTTCTGAATTCCATGGGAATCTGTCTTGATATAAATTAAGCTGATTTAAGAAGTTTGCGTTCTTCGCCGGGATCAATAGAGTCCGGACATTTTCAGATAATAATTTTATAAAATTCTTTTCCCTGCACTCGGATTCTCCGATCAGGGCAGCGATAATTTCAGTTCTAGCTTTTCCAGATAAGGAGAGGTAGAAATTTGGTAACCTATTCTCTGGGAGGTTCAATTCCCCAATCGCCTTCTCGTAATTCTCCAGATAGTGGTTGTAATTAAAATCAACATCGCCTACCATGCGTTGTGCAGAACTGTTTAAAAGCTTGGCCTCGCGGACACTCAGGGGTGCCTCGTATGAAAAAAAGCAATCCCGGTATGCTCCTAGGCCGCCTGATGGATCCCCGGAAGGCGAGCGAGGGGCGTAAAGAGAAAACCACGATTTGGGATCGAGGTAAAAGCGAACAGCCTCTTGGGGAGTCAAATTGTTGGCCCACGGAGTAGTATTGATCAGGGACCTAATATATTCCGGCCATCCGCACTCTATGCATTCGGGGTAGAGCCCAAACCTTTTGGGGTTGGCGGTGACCTTAACTACTTGGTGTGTCGCCGCGAAGGGAGGCGAACAAGATTGCATTACTGTTGCCGCACCAAAAGCCATTTTGAAAGGGCGCTCTGCGATCTTTTTACCGAATTTCAGTCCGGAACCATCAGATGCGTTGTGCCATACACTGCCTATTTCCCGGCGGAATGGATCCAAATTCATCATATTTTCATCTGAAACATATAAATATCTTTTATTAATACTCATCTATAATACCTTAAACAGTTAGTCCCGCCGTTGAAACGCCCGGGGATTGATATGTGTTGGTTTGTGCAGGGGTTGAAGATGGCTGGATGTAGGCCCCCACAGGGTCCTTTTCGTCATCGCACCATCTCCTTCTTTTACTTGCGTCACCTATAATAAAGTAATTATAACAAATTTGCAAATCTATCCGAGGGCAGTCACGCATACCATATTTATACCTAATATATCTTCTTGTTCGGCACAGCACGGGCCTATCTGAATTTTTCTGAAGTGCTTGAAGCTTTGACTTGGAAAGTTTCCTCCAGACCTGCACCAGCGGGCCAGATACAGATCTCTCGTATTCCATGGCCTCTACCTGTACAAGAACATTATAATTAAAATAAAATTTACTTTCTAGATCGATGCTCGTGCGCAGGTCGCGCTCTGAATCTCCTGCGGAGCCTCTGGCCATTGCGGTGAGTTGGGCCGGGAGGTCATCAGATGATGACGGAGTTTCTTGTATTGAGCGATAGTCACCAAAATCAACTGATGTCGGGCAGCTAGGGTCCTGAGATCGTTCCGGGCAATCACTGTTCAAGTGCTTAAGGGCCTCCTCGGAGATCTCCAGAGAGTATAGCTCATTTAATTCTTCTTGATCTGGGTTTGCGAACTCATCATCGTCTGTGAAATATTCGGCTGAGTTTTGGAATTCCTTACTGTCCTGACCTTGATCTGTGTAGGCGTCATAAGTCTTTTGATCTTTTTGTACTACGGTGACTCCCAGTTGCCGTAGGCTGTCGTTAATTAATGCTGATTTTTGATTTTTGTCGCAGAAATCTGGCTCACTGTTTTTCTGCTGTCCTCCCGTTTGGTGTTGACCACTTCGGGAGATGGCCTGAAGGCCTGAGTTTTTATTATTTTGTACCGAAAGCATTAATTTTAAGTTATCATAGTAGTCTTGATCGTCACGGAGGGTAGACAAATCAAAGCGGTGGCCCTGCAAATATAGGGCGCGGGGGGACAAATGAGAGTAAATTGTATCATCTGGGTTTGTCTGCCCGGATGTCTGTCCAGAGTCACCTTCCGTTTCCGCGCCCGTCTCAATATCATCAAAGGCGACCGTTGTGCCGGTTTGGTCGTCTGGGTGGTATTTGTCCCGCTCCTGTTTGGCGCGAGTGATGTATGCGGGGGTGCTGAGCATCTTTATTGTAGAATAGAAGTCTTCCTTGATACCCAAGAAATCATAATATGCCTCCTTCGAGTCACACGAACAATCTATAATATTAGAACACTTCTCAAATTCAATTACGTTCTTTAGTGTTTTGGAGCTACGCCGGATACCAACCTTCTCCTGAGAGGAAAAGGATGTCCATGTACCAGTTGAATTCTGGCCTGTGGGGCCGGCGGTGATATTGATGCCCAACATTGACCTAATTCTGGCTTCCAGCGTGTTGAGAAGGCCGACCAAAAACTCTATTCCGGCCGGGTTACCTGTAGTTGTGTTGGTCATCGAAAGCAAGATCTGTATTATTTGTTCTTTGGAAACGCACTTAAATCTCATCAAGCACCCCAACAACATAATGTATATTTTTATACTTTTTTGCGGCGGAGTGAGGTCGATTGACAGGCACTTGATTACCTCTCGGTAGGTCATGTTGAATTTTTTGCTTATTGCATCAATAAATTTCATTTGAGAAGAAAACTCAGACCAGCCTTTCAATTCTGTTTTAGTGGCCACCAAGACTTTGAGCTTCTCATTCAAAAAGGCTATAATTCCATTTTTAATCTTAACCTTGACACAGTACTGATACTTCCCCTGATCCGGCAGATTGTAGTCTACACCCGTGAAAGTACGCACACCCTGCCTGTGGTTCATAAAAATTTCTTCTATCGAACCCTTATAAACTTTTGGCTGGGTGCCTGTCCTGCTGTTTGTTCCCTGCTGCGATTGGGATTTTTCAGTTGTTGCTTGTCGTTTTATTATTGGTGGGAGATCTGAGTTTTGATTGTCTGATTGTTGTGCAATTAGGCTTTCGAGGTCTTTGGTGATATATTTGTTTTGGTTATCCCTTTCTTCTTTCCGGACGCGTACCACCTTTATGGAGACAATTTTTGATAATTCTAGAATTCTTTCGAGGCAACATTGATCCAGATTATTATCCAATATCGCACCGTATTCGGTGTCCTTTAATATTTTTAGTATGTCTACATCGAAGTAGAATCGGCCGGTATTAACAACTTGGCGAATGTTTCGATCTGAGTTAGATTCTGGGTGTCTCCTCATTTGATCGCACGCAACAACAAAAGTGGGTATGTATTTCTGCGGCTCATGCTTTTGTTGGGCGCGACGGGGGGAAAAATTAATATCTAAACTTTTAATTTCAGAGACTAGGCCCTCGTTTAGCAAAGAATAGTCATTTAATATAGCTTTCTTTGGTTTCTTAAAGTTGGTGGAATGATTATGAATACCGCTACCACCGACGGCAGGAAGCATTTTGCCTTTTTTAATTTTATGCGCATGACAAACGCCTTCAGGGCTACACACTTCTAGGGTGTGACCATCCCCCTTGGCATTTACAATATAACTGTGAAAATGACCTCCGTTCATAGTTGATCGGCCGCGGATCCCGGATTCTGGCACTTCTTTGCCTGTCTTTGGGTCGTAATAAAAAGCTCTAGACTGTCGAATGCCACCCTTAAAGAGTATCTTGTAATTAATCTTACTCATTATACTGCTAGTGACTTGGCCGGAGGATTGCGGGTTACAAGATAAGTTAATATTGAAATCTCTGTTCAGTTCGTACACATCTACAAAAGAATATACTATTACTGCAAGGTGACCTATGGCTTGTTTTGTTACACAGTCACCGGACACTACCTTTCCGCTTATGTGTTCACGGATATCAAAATTGTTTCTGTATAAAAACTGGTGGACACGGTTACCCAAAAGGGTCTGCGTTGATGGGCCGGCGCCTTCATGGTCTTTGATCCCAACTATCTTAGATATATACTTGCCTTCCATCTCCGTTCTTTTGAGCGCTTTTATTTTACCCTTAATCAGGTGAGAAGTCAATTTGGCATCAAAACTTAAAATTATATGAAACTTTAAATACTTAGAATGTATTTTAGTTGGTGCCGAGCAATAGTTTACCTCTTCTTGGTACCACGCCCCTTCAAACGGATCTTGATTATCTGGTATAATCTCTGTAGTTTCATCCCCGGGGTCGCCATTCGATGTCGTTTTTGGCGGCCTTTGAAAAGGATTTTCGGGCCCGGGACAGGGCCCATATCTCTTATCTACCGCGGCATGCACAACTTCCACCTTGTTGGCATCTACTATTATTTCGCTAATCGTGGCCGACGGCAACGATTCTTCAAACCAAGTGCTAGCGTCTCGGCCGTAGTTATCTGCTATTTTAGATTTGATTATTGTCGCGATTGGATTTGGGCTAGCCATTTAGTGTGTCCCTCACTATAAATAGTTTTAAAAGTTTTTTGGTTTGTGTTATTCGGAGGTTTCTGGAGCGTCGGGGATTACCTCGGCACAAACATCGGGAGTGGAAGTCAAAATATTATAGATGTTAGTTGAAAAAGTACTCGCTTCCGACATGTAATCCTCGCACTCAAGGTCGCTTAAGTCAAAATCCAAATAAATATCTTGAGTTTTTAAATTTTCAACAGATTGGCACACAAACGCAGGGTCGATCTCGTGGTCAACAAAAATATCAAAATAGTATTGTACTACATTTGGATTGTGTATCTCTAGCGCTTCTTCTGGCTCGTCCAATAAAATGCCATCTCTAACCAAAACTTCTGGTCTGTTGAAGCGAAGGGGCTTCAGCACGTCAAGGGTGCCTCCACTAACGCGGGGATCTGTTTCAGTCTCCACAAGAAATACTTCTATATCAAAGTTATCCTTAGCAAAATCAGTATTTTTCTCTAGCACGTTAAGCAAAAAATGATCTGGCTGGACAATAACTCGCGAACCATCAGAGAAATCTCTTGATGACAACACCCTGTCTTCCTCAATCGGCGCTCGGTCGGTAAGGTTAGACGTGTAGGAAGTTTTATAAATAAGATCTACGTCTATCTGGGGTATTTTTACTGTCTGGTAACTTGAAGACATATATTCTACTGACGCAGAGAACTCTCCGTTCAGGCTTTGTAAGTCCCATGCTGGGGCTTTATCATATAGCAAACCAGAAGTCCCCAAATGACTAGGTAGTATGAAATCTCGTTCTACTGTTTTTGCGAATTCGTCTCGCAAACCCATTTTCTCAGCGCTGCTATAGCCGGCTTGAGCCGCAAGACGAGGTGTTTTTTCTTGTATTCTTGATTCCGTATCATACTGATTTTCTGCCACAGAGGATCCGCCGCATTTGTAGTCATATAAGATATCATCGTCATGAAAAACATAGTAGAATGGCTTAAATTTTCCCCTAGACAAGAGGCGGCGGCCGTGGGGGGTCATCTGAATATTAATTACTTCTTCTTTTGGGTCTAAAAACTTCATTTTAATAATCCATATCTATTGTGTTTGTACCTACGTTTGCTGTGCTTGCAATCCGGGCATCACTCTTGGAGATCTTGGCACCTGAAGCGTTGGTAGTGGGGCCTGCCGCAGCTTGAGTACTAAGGTCGGTGCCGGCTGGGTTGGCTTGGATCTGTTTTTCGGTCTGACTGGCGCCCCTAGAGAGGCCGGCCGCGGGGGCCTGTGTATCTGATGTCTGGCTCTCCTCCTTCTTCAGTAGGTCCGTCGGAGGTCGCAATTTTTGATCTTCCTCATCAAAGTCTTTGCAAAATTTAACCGAGGCCTCAAGTTTTGCGAACTCAATGCATGTAAAGTAATCATATGGCCAGTTATAAGAATATTCTTCAGAGGATTGGCCCGGTGTAGATCCTGCTATATCAAAACCAAACTTGTATCGAGAGTCAGATTCGACATTCTCCATAGCGACCTTATCAAAATAATCATACTTTGCCTTTTGTTTGACTTTGAACACCATCCACTTTAGCTTGTCCGGGAGGGGGTCACCTGTCTTCTTGGCGCTGGCTCCAAAGAATTCATTGGTCAGCAACTTGTGTTGGATCTTAGCAGACGATAGTTTGACTTGCTGACCGGTGGGTGGAGCTAAGTTTTGCCATATATGAGCCAAATCAGTTTGATCAAAGTCAGTTTCAAACTCAAAAATATACATAGCGAAAGGCTTAACTTTTTTCGGATATGCTAAGAAGTTAAATCTTGGCGGGAAAACGTAGTTCTTCATCCTAGAAACCATTTCTACGATAGATGATCCAACACCAAGGTCGTCTCCTGTGTCGGCTGATTTGATTGCCAAGCTTATTTCCTTTTTAGAGACTGCGAAGAACTGTCTTCGATTGCCGATCTCTATAAACGGTATCGCGACGATAGCCTCCTTGACCGTTGTTTTTTCAGATAATTGGCCCAGTTTAACTGACCGGTCCCTAAATTTGAGCTTATCAGCCAGAGATTCGACGGAGCCGCTATTATATATTGTATTGTACTGTTGATAATTACGGCCCGGGTGGCCGGGTGTGGAGCCACTACTCTGACTACTAGATCCAAACGTGCTGGCGCGGTTTTCAAGCCAAGACGGCGGGATATCATCGACCGTCAAAAATATGCCAGTCGAGCCTGTTGGGATCTTCCCATACTGGTGCCACATTCCTCTTGTGACTGACTCTGAACAGAGTGTCGGGACGGTAGCACTAGTACCACTGAAGTTTAGGATAGGCGTGGTAAATTTGGGTTGTATCACCCAAAGATTTGACTTCTCTGTTTCATCATCCTTAACCGAGATTGGGTTGCCGGCGGCGTCATATTCAACAGATTTAATGCTTGCTTTTCCTAAAGCATTGACCGAATGAGAAAGCTGCATAGAGAAAAGGTTAATATTATCAGCCCCGTAAGGATGGGAGTTGTTTGTACTAAAAGCATTATTTACCCCAGCAAAATGTTCCGGATCGAATCTCCAGCCAACCACATCGGCAGTTGCTTGTATTCTGTCCAGAGTAGGCTGATTGTTTGAGTCGTGAGTGTATAGGATGTCCAGCCAGCACGGGCCGTCATAATAACCCGGGGTGAAGGCAGGGTTGATGCCTTGAAGGCTGTCTAACATTATCTGTTTGTTAAATGAGCCGGCTGAACCAGTGTCGGCGATGTCGCCGCGGCCGGAGACGGGCGGACCGAAAGCAGAAGGGCGGCTATACATGGTTATGCTTTCCCTTACTCCGTCGTCTGCATCGGCCTTGTGATCTTCTGGAACCTCAAACCCTCTGGTTATTATTTTGCTTAAGCTTCTATTCTTATTGTAGCTTCTCTGAAGCTTAACTCTCATCCCGTAAGTGGTTCCAGACTCAAAAGCACCAAATTGCTTTTCAGGCACTGATGCAAGTGACGCCATCTGTCCGTCAGGGTGGAAGAAATCAATAGTAGACGCCAAGAAGTTATGTGCCTTCATCTTGTATAAAGGATCACCAGTTCCATCCCAAGAGCATGTTATGTTCATATTTTCGAATGGGCTAGGCATCATATGTGTTAGGGTTGTGTTGGCAAGGTACCTTTCGGGATTCACTGTGGCTTCGAAGGGAATGCGCCTATCCCAGCCCAGCAGCGCGTTGCTGGAGTCTACACGGGGGGTCGAGGAAGTGGCCACTAACCAATAATCCGAACTAGTATTATCAATGTCGTTATAAGGATTGTGGAAATCGAGGGCACCAGTGGCTACCGGGAAGTCGCATGCGATCCCGGCCTTAATTGTATTACACCAAATACCCGGTGCGAACATGGGTGTAAAGAATGGGGCGCGCTTCATTGAGTCGCCGGCGGAAGCGTGTGCGCCAGCCGATGCAACGCGGTGGGAATATGATTTTGAAAATTGTGTAAAAAGTTCTACCAACTGCTCAGCAGGGTAAAAGCCATCATATGGTATAAATTTTGAAACTACTTTACAGGTTAGCTCCAATTCTGATGGGTCGGCGATCAGCTTGTGGTCTTTTTTAATCGGGCCTAGGTGTTTAATAAAATCAGAATTGGAATAAACCTTATAAAATGTGGACTGTGAGCTATCATGAGTTGTCTTAGGCCTGACGCCTTCTGCTTCCAACAAGTCATCGGAGCCGGTCGCGACACCAAATATGGAAAGGTGTGATGGATTTTCCGAAAGGAAATTTCCTTTTCTTTTTAGAATATAATCGGATATGTGTTCACTAATTCTAAACTCAGGGACAATACTATAATCTTTGTTATGGGCCCGAGGTTCCTGTGCGTACTCGTCGTATGAATCGTGCCAAGGATTGGCCGACTTGGATATAAACTGGCCGCTAGCGTTGATATGCCCAGCTTGTTGGCCGGCTTGCCACGCAGAATTGCCGCCACCTGTGTGGACAAAACCTAAAATATGTTTTGTGCTGATGAAGGATTTACTTTTGTCGACTTGTTCCTTAAGGCCACACACGCTTGTCAAAGACGCAGTTGCGCCCAGAGAATGCTTAAGAGCGTAGAGTATAGTGCCCGTCATCGCTGTGTATCGTCCCTTGACCGGTCTCATATGTGTATGATTGTTTTGTAGAATACCTGCGTTGCTTCCGGTGCCGTTTGAAGAGAAGGTTGTGTCTTCATCCATGGACCAGCGGCTATATGTGCCCTTGGAAATTTTTGATATGGTGCCAGTTGGGTACAAAGTCGTCCGGGTGGCTCTCAGGTTTCTCCAAAAATTATTACTATAGTTATTTCTCTTCCGGGCCGTATCTAGGTAAGTGTGCCTCTCTCTTGGGTATACCTGCTGTCTGACTGTCAAGCAATTAAGTTTGGCGGTGCCCCTAGTATAAAGATCCTTTATTTTACGATACGACTCTGGCTTTCTTACTGTCAGCCCATCAATTGGGAAAAGAAAATCTGCTTGCTCGTTTAATTGCTCGTTGGAAAAATAGTTATTCAAGTTTCCATACGCAGCCAATAAATCGTATGACTCGCCAGATTCACCGAAAGTTAATGAGTACTGTATTGGCTTCTGCGATGACGCGACGGGTGGCTCGGTCTTCTTGATAAGCGGGCCGCGTCGGTCCTTCACAGTGGTTGTTACGCCCTCTATATCACGAGTTCGGGTCGGGCCCACCTTTTCTGCTGCTGTAATAACATTCCTCTTCTTCCAGTACCTACTGAGAGGGTTATCTGAGGCTCTGAGTTGTTTCCAAGATGAGAAACCGCCGCGGTTGTCGCGGTGCATCATGATACCATTGAATAACAACTCTGTAGGGATTTCAGCAATTGCTGTATTTTTATATCCAAGGATTGAGGTGGCCGCGGGGAAACCAATTGTAGCCTCAGAAGAAGATAGCGGCTCCACGATTAGCCGGTTGAGGCCGGCTGCGTCGACAAAATGAGGCGAGCTAACATAACCGGTGCCAGACACAAAGTTAAAAGCCGATGAATATCCAGTAGAACCGGAGTATCTTCCGTCAACAGGGGCAAAATTTTGAATAAATGTGGATGAAACCGAAGAGCTTAACCACCCGTATTGTAAGTCTCTAGACGGGATCATAGAAGTAACATAATAATTGTCATAGTAAGATGCAGTGGTGACTGATCCCGTGTCTCCTGTGTGCTGGCCAGAGTATTCTAATCTCTCTGCTCTATTCCGATATCTTTTATGAAGGGAGGCCGTGTTTAAATAATCAGCACCTCGCAAGGTGGTGCCGGCGCGGACGCCATGGCGATCACTACTTTCTGTCAACAAAGTTCTTAAAGGTATGCGGACCGTTAAGTTCCGATAGTTTAGACTGTTGTAAGGTGAAAACTGACCGGATTCATAATCTAGGGCCGGACCTCCGATAGTGTCTCCCGCGACATCCGGGCCGCCGGGGGCGGAGAAGCGCTCAACAATAACATGCTTATGGGGCGTTCTTGTGGGCTTGGCGTAATCAATCAGACCGTCGGCGGCGCCGAGATAAGTTGTTGTAACCGAGCTTGTAGAAAATCCCTCTTGTCTAACGAACTCGCTATTTGTCAATCTCCGGTCTGAGGTCTGGATGACTTGATAGGGTTTTTGGTAATTTCCTATCCCGGCCTGCAAGGTGCCGGAAACAATTTGTGTCGTGGACCCTGTAACCATTTTAATGTTTTGAATATTTACTGGGCGCTTGACCTTCGTGCCGCGGCTATATTTAGCCTCTGCATAATGCATGGCTGCGCCCGGGCGGCGTCGGGCTCGGAGGTTTAATATGCTGGCGGCGGCGGCGATATCCCAAAGCTCTGGACGAGTTGCGTGGGTGTCTAAGGTCGACCCTGTGTTCAGATCTATATGGCGAACTTGATTTCCACCAACAAATTTTTCAGTAAACGGGCCCTGCATTGGGACTTCATAGTCGTTTCCATATGCGTCTGAATGTATATTCGTAATATCTACGTCTGCAAATGTTCTTATAAAACGTTGATATCCAGAATTTATAGAAGAACTATAAACGCTAAAGGGCGCGGTTAAGGTGCCTTTATTTGTACCATAGCCCCGCTGGGATTCAAGCTGTCCAGAGGCTTCCTTGGAGTGTACTTGCACCTTTTGTCTTACTTTATCCAAATCGGGATGTACTAAATCATCTCTGTTGTCTTTTTTGGTTAAATCGTTGTCCGAGACGGAATCAAGGACATTCTTAATTACCATTGAATCTGTGTCTTGATCGACCAAAGGAAGAAAGAAGTCGGGTTTTTGGTTGACAGGATAGTTCGAGCCGCCGTGGATGGCTGGCTCAAAAGCCATGCTGTACTGGTATGGTTTGGTAAACTTTCTAATTGTGTAGGCAGACCCCTCATAAGTTGAGCGGTCTAAATTGGCGAGTGTGGGGCCCGAGGAAGAAACATGAATAATGTTCTCTATCCTTACCGTTTCTCTTTGCGGGTCGACCGTGGAATCTCCAGATGTTATAATGGTTCCGTCTCTTTCTGCTCTATCTTTCCAATAATAAGAATTCTCATTTTGCTTATTAGTCGAATATTCAGGATTGTGTCCAAACTTCCAAGGATACAACATCTCTGGAATTGCCTTTATGCGGGCCTCGAACGTGGGCACTATCCTCTTAATATTAGGGAATATTGAACGATACTTGTTTCTTTCCAAGATGTGGCTTTCAACCATTGTCCGGATGCCTTCAGATGAGTCAGCGGTAGCTGGTACCAATTGCATCAGCATCATCCCCAGAGCATTGTCAATCCATTTATAGTAAGAAACAAATTTATCTAAGTCCGGAGTATTCTTGACATTCTCAAAAAAGAGTTGCCTTAATTTGCCCATGTCCTTATAATCAAATCGGTACCTGTTAACGGGCGCGCCCATAAGTGTGTTATATTCTACCATAGTCGAGAATATGTTCAACATCTCTTCAGAGATGGTTTGGTACATGCTCTTTTCGAAAGAGAAAAAGTAATTAACCGGACGTGTTTCTCTTGTGAACACCACATCATCTTGTGGGTTCTCTAAAATATCCACCATGTCTAGGCTGCTAACAATTTCTGGCAGGGTCTGTCGGGCGCTCGGAATGTACTCAACGTCTATCGATCCCGAGTCGTTAGCCGAGAAGCCATACCCCAAACCTGCATATTGATTTTCTATTACTCCGCCAAAGGTGTTTTTGTATCTCGCGTTTGTTCCGGTCACATAGGAGCCAGAAGAGACATCAGATACTAATAGTAACCCGTTACTGTCAGATCCAGTGAGATTCTCAAAGTCCCAGTGTAATGCCAAGGTTTCCATCTGGGGTACCCATACACCGTCCATCTCCGTCTGCATCAACCAAGTGCTCTTGTACGGATTCCGAGTACCATAATTTTCCGAATCCCTTGCGTGGGCCCGAACCGCTTCGCGGTCTAGGTAGCCAGACCAGTGTTTAAAGTCTGCTATCTTAACATCGCTGCTGTTTTCTAGAGTGCCCGTAAAGTTTGTTCGGCGGGCGCCGAGCCAATACCGGCGAGGAAGCGTTACAAAGTTGCCATCAACCGATTGGGTCTGAAACACAAACTCGTTCTTTATAACATCTAGGTCGGCGTTAACTGCGTGGAATTCTATAGAAGACGACTGGTAGGATATGCTAGTTGACCCCGACACACCATCAGAAAGAGGGAATTGAGTCCCGTAATTACTTTTGATAGCAAAGGTCCATTTTTGGTTCGTATATACATCTTTAAACAAGCTACTTGTAATTCTAAATTTATTGCTTGTATTTTCGTCAGTTAAGACAAAGTACGCATCCTTAGAAAACACATCTGGTCGAACCGAGTATAGTTCGAATGAATAATCGTCCGCGGCATCTAACTGGGTTGTGTCAGTAAAGTCTAATAGCGCGTTATGAAATCCGAAGATTGAAGAAGTAAGGAAAGTGGGGCCGACATAGTTTTGCGATAATTTGTCCGCTTCTAGCGGGAAGAGGACTTCTACCTCGACAGTGTTGGCTAAATATTTGCCGGCTGTGGACTGGGCCGTTCCCGAAATGTAGGTAGTCTGAGCCGTGTTTACGTCGCTTCCGGAAGATTGGAAGACTGTTGCACCGTGGTTGGACGAAGTGGCAAAATTAAGACATTTGTTTTTTGTTGCTTTAAACCGATAGTTATCTCTTATGCGATGAGTGGCGTTATTACCATAGATATTGATCCGAACAAGCTCTTCGTCGACCCCAAAACATCTAACCAGATTTCTAAATGCCTTATCTGTTCCTTTCGTCTTGTAAATCTTAATTAAATTGTTGTAAATATTTTTATATATTCTATTTTTCACATCTTCAAATTCAGATATAAAATCTCTGTCTTCGTCCCTATTAGATATCTTTTCTAAAATTTCTGAGTTTGCGAAAATCTCTGGTGCTATGAAGCCATGTGATTCTAACAGCCTATTAGAGAATGGTAATGGTTTGTAGCTTGAACTAGCATAGTATGGGTCTTGAATTCTTGGAAGCTGTTCGATCTGAAGATGCAATGTGTCGAAGTAGCTTGCGGCGACTTGGGTTAACTCCTTGAGCATGCCTGTTGTAGCCTCGTCTTCTTCGGGCATAAACGACGGATATGACATATACATATTGGCGTTATTTGCAAGGTCATGCACACTGCCAGAACTCTTAAGCTCGGTCAACAAAGTTTTGACGCGTGGATGGAATGAATAGATGATTGGGTCTTCAAATTCAAAACTGGCTGCGCTTGCAGATAGTATAGCAGATCCGGTGTTTCTAGAGGCCGCGGCATATCCAACAAAGTTTCCGTTGGTGACGCGTCCGGAATAATCCAACACTGTAGAATCTATAGAACTTGTACCGGTTTTACCCTCATTGAATTTGTAGTACATTCCCAAATCAGCGTTGGAAACGTCGTTGTTAGATCCCCCGCCAACTTGTGTAAACCAGTTTCTACCAATATCTTTAGAAGTTCTTTTTGTTTTCCAGTACCGGAACTCGTCAAGAGAGCCAGAAAGTTTAGCTGAGCCGATCATGGACTCACCAAAGTAAGCGTTACCAGAAGGAGTTGTTTGCAGGGCGCCTATGTGTGCAATAAGGGATCCCGTCACCTCGCCAAAAGGCTTGTCGGTAGTGGTTTTGGTCTCTAATAGTTCACCGTCGACATAAAACTTCGATTGTAGTTGTGCATCCGCGGCGCTTGATAAAAAGGTAAAGGCGCAATGCTTCCAAGTGTTTGTTAAAGAAGACGTGGTGATCGTCGAGCCACCGAAAGAGAGGTCCCAGACCGAAGAACCAGAGGCCAAATGCACCCTAAACGCGTCATCCTCGTCTCCGTTCTCGTCTCCAGAACCCGTAAGATATATCAGTAGACGGCCGTAGCCGCTTTTTGGATCGTATGATGCTCCATTCGCGCTGCCAGAAGCAGTGCCATTCCATAGATCAAAAACAACTTCTTTTTCTGTTAAAGCTGTTATCCAGTCGCCCTTTCGAATCCAAAACTCTGTGGAGACACCATTTGACAGATTAAATTTTAGGTTGGATTCACGAGAGCCGTTTCTCTCATCGGATAAAATATTTTCATTTGTATATATGTCTGTTTCGTAAAGATTAGACAGGGGTGATGTACGATGCGTAGGCGTACCGAAACCATCAGCCAACGATTTACTAGCTAAGTTCAGGGTGCCTGTGTGGGGGCCGCCATGGGAAACGATATATTCTTTGGACGATGGGGCGCCCCAGCCGGCCACGGTATCGTCGGCAGTGCCCCAAGCAGCGGGTGAAAAAACTGCGTACCCATTACTTTTGGGATATCTGTTTTCTAGCATCCATAAATCTAGGTAAGTCGCATCATTTAAAAATTTGGTCTTTTCAGCAAGGGCGCCATCGTAGGGATACTGTTGGTAGATCCTTGTGATGGAATCTTCATAATATTTTTCTGCCAATCCATATTTGGCAAAATTGGAGGCCGTCGAGAAATCAACATGTGCGACGAATCGAAGCTTCTCCGACAGCCTCTCATTTATGTGCCCAGCAGATTCGGCATCCCTCCCCAGCTTCTCCACAGAGGTCACCGACAGAGAACTTAAATTTGTTTTTTTATCTCCAAAAAGATCTTTAACGCTCATTAGTCTTCAACCCTAAATTTAAAAACCTCGGGCTGTTCAACCCACGAACCAACGGAATCGTTGTAAAACGCAAATTTCAGCCCATATGCATATCCTGCGGCTAGCATAGACATGTCTAAATCAAAATAATTGCCAGAAATATCATAAGACAAGAAAGTGTGTCGGTCGCTTCCTGTTCCGTAACTTACAGCCTCTAGGTCGTCTATAACCCTGAACACCTTATAGGAGCCACTTTCGATAATAGATGTAACTGGGTTCGCTGTTGCTTTTGTATAAATATTGGGGTTCCAATCCTTTTCTCTCGTATACGTCCGCATTCTAGCTGTCTCTTTGCGAGTATAGGTTGGCTTTAAATTCACAATATTCGTGACATGTTCTGTGTCTGCTGCGAAATTCATTGCTTTTAAAGTTGTCGGCTCGAAAGATCCTGTAAAGTATTGTGTTACGCCGTGGACTGAGCCTCCTGCGGCTCCGTCAGCGAGTAGGCCGCCAGTAAACCATACGTCGTAGAATGTTGATACCGGGGCGAGGGCTGACGTCAAAGCAAAGCTTGCGGTATAGGTACCGGAAGACACCCACCCGCCCGTGATGATCGTATTTCTGGCGTCGTCGGTGACATGGGTTTCGTCGGTTACTAGCCGAATCGTTTCAGTGTTTGGGGCGTCATTTGAAACATTTCCAGAGAATATACTAACAAAAATCTTGCCGGAGCCGCCGGTGGATTTAATACCAGAGGAGTGACCTATTCCCGGGATATCCCGGAGTTTTCCTCTGAAATAGTTGTACAGATACAAGGTGTTAATGTTTTCCTCGCCTGTCGCCAACGAGCTACTATAATATGTATTGCCTCGATCATCCTGCTCGTAAGAGTCCCATCGAGCTTCGATAACAGGCCTCTTAAAAAAGTATTCCGAGGTTCTCGCAGAGAATTTCTTTGTGTAATAAGAGTGAACAGACCCGCCCGTATTGTGTAAGACCCCACCTTGTGGGCCCGTAAAGTCCTGAAGGAATGGTCTGTTGTCCGGCCCGGAGGTGGAACTTGAAAAGAACGCCTCCATAGTGGAAGTAAGGAAAAGGCCCAACCCATAATTTTCTTTTGTGCCGGCGACCCACTCTTCAACCAAGGCTGTGATGTCTACCTCTAAATCTTCCATCCCCTCTTCAAGTGTCGTCGTGAACACCACGGTAGAATTATCGCCGGCAGTAGATGCTGTGTGGTATGTCCCACCGGGTTTCGTCCAAGCATTGCCCTTTGTAGAGTATACCCAGTTAACACCAATATCATCCTTAGTTAAATCACCATATTGGTCTAAATCGGCGCCGCGGCCTTCTTCCCAGCCAGAAGATGCTGCGACAATATCATAAGTTGCGTGTTTTGAAATAGGCTGATCGTGTGCTACATCAAACATTCTAAGGTAGAAATTAATTTTACCGCTTGGGGGCAGTATCCCCGATGTCCTGTCGGCAGATATAGAATTCGTACCAGTGACATTGAAGTGTAAGAGGGCGCGGCTTAATTCGGCACTCCCAGAAGAGTGTCCGCCGGTTATCTGTGTCTGGTTATATATCGAATAAACCTCCAAAGTGTCGGCGGCGCCAATATTAGCACCGGTTGCACGAGTGGTCATATCCTCTTTAAATGCGTTAGTTATGGTAGCATCTGCAATTGCATAATATCTTTTAATGCCCATTATTCTGCTGCTCCCTTAATATCAAAAGTTGGGTATTTAATCTCGAACGCAGCGTTAAGCGGGGCTACGATATACCTTCCATCGGCCGACTTTGCGGTGTTCATATCAAAACTAGTTGTTGAATAGGAGCCGTTAGTTTTCTTAACATATTTCACCTTCTTGACATCCAGCAGGCCGCGGACTTTTCCGGATAGAGTGCTATAGATTTCCGTAATCGAAAGGGGTTCCCCTAAATATTTCGGCTGCTTGAACTTCTCCCTTAGAAGTCTCGTACATTCGCTGAGTACCTCGGTTTTATTGTGGTCCGGATCTGCTATTATGGTAAACTCAATACCAACATTTATAATTCTTCCGTTCATTACATCTATCGTGTCATGCACCATTTTCCTAGAATTTAACCACATTTTCAAGTTTTCTTTTAATGTTGTTGTTGCCGTAGCCAACGCTCCGTCGGAGCCCTCGGCTAAAACATATAAATTTATATTTCTTTTGAAGGAGTCCGAGTCTTTTACCACTTTGCATCTCTTGATCGCACCGTAGTGGGGAGGCATGGCATATACAAAAGCTTCCATGTCTGTGGTTGTGACCGCTCGGTCTTGAGTGGCAAACGTATCAAAAATTCTTCTTCGCAACTCCTCTGAGGTTGGTATCGAAACTGATCCCAATATCGGTTCCTCGTTTGAAACCTCAATTGAGTTTCTGACTGTGGTTACAGTTCCCGCGACCAACTGGGTAGGGTCATCAAAACCTAGGAATGTGCGCCGCGTATTGGTTAGCGACTGAGATGGAACATTAATATTAGAGGAGTCAACAATCCTATATTTAATTGTTATAGTAGTGTTGGAGGGCCCTATACCAAATTTGTCTGTGTCTAATAATTTTGATGGGTCAAAGAACTCATCTGTTTTGTAATTTTTGCCGTGCATGTTTAGAACGACGGTAGAGGGCTCCGCCACCGAAGGACTAGTTGCCTCGTCTTCGGAGCCATACCCAAATTGAAGGTAGCTAGAACCATTCTCTCTCTCGAATACAAACCTCCTTGCCGCAACAAAAGGTCGCAACACCGAGGGCACCAAATTGGAATCTGATGCATAATTGGCTATGTCCTTGTAGATCACATTATTTGATAAATAATCGACCTCGAAATATTCGTGGCCTTCCTGATCGAACACACTGAGTATTTCAGTGCAGTTAGGGTCGGCAAGTTTGACTCTTAAAAACTTTTCAAAGTTACCTATCGTGTATGATTCCTCTATGACTCTTCCCGAGACAACAGTGCCGGGGGCGCGGATGGCGTAGTATGTAGGAACTCCGGTTGTTTCGTCAACTCGGCCGACGACCGTCTGGTTGCTAGCCTTGCTGAACTTGACATCTTCTGTTAACAAAAAAGATGCTCCGGATTCAGATGAAAACTCGCTTCCCCTTAATAAGGTTGGGATATAATTTTCATCTGGGCCTAGGCCGGCTGCATTGGCAGGCACCATAACATAAAACTGAGCTAGTCCATATGACGAGGGACGGCCTTTAAACTTGTATCCTAGCTGTCTACCAAGTTTTATAAGATTGTTATACTCCCCAGCAGTGTTAATAAAACCCTCGTTAGCTTGGTAATCTAGATAAAAAGACAGCATATCGCCTACATAAGCAACCGAATCTATCATGAATGATGCAAACGACGCGTCGCTAAAGTCTTTTATTTGCTCTGGGTAATACCTTTTAGCATAATTGACTAGGGCGCTTCGAATAGAACTGAATTCTCTATCTGTATACCTGACTGGGGTTTTCTTTGCCATGATTTATGGATCCTCTCGACTTATAAATAGTTCGCTGTATTAATTGTTTTACATTAGAATGCCTAGCCAGCCACATTTAAAATGCTTGAATCGGCGTTTTCAGCTAGAAAGTTAGGAAGGACATCTCCATCGAAGTTTGATCCGGCGGATTTAATAGTCATCGTATGATAGATGTTAAGTGGCTTGATATAGAACTGAAACACCACCGCAATGTTATTTTCGGGGATGGAGGGATTGTTAAGCGCTGAGAGTATATCGATTCTGGTTGTTTTTATCGAGGGCACGTATGTTTGTACTTGTTTTGTTATTTTATTTTTTATGGTATTGTGCAGTGCCAGTGTGTCATTCTCGAACAAAAACCTTCTCATACCAATGCCGAAGTTTGGATGATGGAGTTTTTCCCCGGGAGATGTCAAAAATAGAATTCTCAAGTTTTGCAATATTTCTGATTTTATGGTCTTAACTAGACCGTAGAGGCCATCTTTGCTAGTTGCTTGCAAGGGCAACTGAGGGCCCCAACCTAAACCTCCTCCTTTTAAAGCCATTAGTCCTCCTCCTCTATCAGTGGACAAGGTTGCCCATCCGTGTTAAATGGTTCGCGTATGCGCATCTTTCTCAAGAACGATAAGAAATTCCAACTAATATTAATATTTAGTTTTCTATTCAGTTTTCCAGATCGATCTTTTTCAGGCGGCTGCCAATCAAAATCGGAAGCATAGTAATAGGCCTCAAACACGCGGTACGCTTGTCTCTTGGCTCTTCTGAACAAATCGTTCCAGTCCCATGTTCTAAAGCCCCCAGATTTTCCGGAGCCGAACCATTTTCCGCCGCCGGCATCTGCGTCAGTCCCGAAAACTCTTGTTTCCCAGTCGTCTGCATCGGCGGATCCAATTGATGGTAAAAATGCTAACATATTATAAATAGTTACCATAGACAACATTCTCGGAAGTGGGAAAATATAGTTAAACATCATTTTATAGGGGGCACTGATCACCATGTCGTCGACCAAACAATCAAACTCGGACGCATAGAGGACATCCATTTCGACTGCGAAGACGGCGGTCATGACCATATCGGTGACCTCCCTTCTTGTATCCACTAGTGGAAATAAGTATTTTGGCTGGCCTACGTTATCAATAACTTCACCTTCAACGGTGACCGTAGTCGGCTTGAGTAGCTGAAAGGCCTTGTTGTACATTGATAAACTCTCAATATTATACCCGGCGGTCGACAGGAATGAACTCCAAAAGGTGTTTTCGGTCGAGGCGCCTACATCGTCGCCGACTTTCATGTGATCATTCGCCACATGACATATTCTCAAGCCGTATTCCCATTTACCAAAATAGTCGCTGATGCTTGTCCCCTCGGCAAACAAATCGCTATTGCTACTAAGCCATTCTTGCCAATCTGGGAGGCTGACCACACCTCGCAGGTGTGGCTCATGCACGCGGTTGAGGCGGTCACGGTCGGCATCTGATAGGGCCCAATACGGTATCTTGGTCACCACGGTTCCAAAATCCGATTCGGTAATCTTTACATATTTTTCAAGGATAAAGGGCCAAAAATGTTCTTCGCTGGTTAAAAACCCGTAATTGTCGGCAAGGCCGGTACTATTAAGGGTTCGATATAAGGTCATCTGGGCGTCCACATTGCTGTAAGAGATACCACCAAGAGTCTCGTCATACGAACCAACATCACTTGGGCCATCGTTCCCGAGGGCGCCCATAATCCATGCTGGGTTCACCAAAAACTCATTGTGTAGGTCGTCAACTGAAGCTTCAAGTCGTGTGCCGACAGTTTTCTTAATAAATGTTTCTATCTCTTCGGAGACATACCTCCTGAGCAGTATTTTAGTGTCGCGCAAGTTTGATGGGTCTGAGATGTACTTTTTCCATAATACCTTCTTTCGCTTTTTAGCGATACGGCGTGATTTGGCGCTAGCGATTATAGAACCCGCTACGCCACCGGAACCGGGGGCAATGGCACTACCTACCGCTGCTGATATACCAGCCGAAACAGTATCTGGGTAGAATGCTCGGGAGATGGAAGCCCAGTCATTCTTTTCCCAGTGATCTTGGTTTAGTGGATTAGCTTCTTCGCCAGCTTTGCCAGTCAGCCGGTCAATAGCTTCTTGCTCGATTCCCGTGGGCTCAAAGTCTCCCAGATCGACCCTTTTACCAAACGACTGTACCACCTGCTCCATAAAGGTTAAGTAATACATTTGCGGGCTACGGAACACTCTCTTTTGTGTTTGCTCAAGAATGCCGGCTTCAATTGAGTCTACTATTTTATCTATGAACATACTATCATATACTTCAGGAGACTTGAATTTGTAAAGTGCCAAAGATTGCACTGATTTAAGGTAAGCTTCCAACACATGAATCCTGCAAGTGGCCCGTATCAGACCTTCGATTCCAGCAGAAGAATACCGATCCAAAGCTTTGTTGTAAGGGTGTTCCATAGTGCAACCCTCTTTCTGCTGAAGCCTTGGGTCATCTGGCATGCGCTCGTAAAGATCGTTAATCAGTTCCGCGAGATCGTCGAAATTAATCATACCGGTACGCGGTTGATCGCATCCAGTGTATATATCCTCTGGAATTATTGCTTGTTTGATTCCCATCCAGCCGGGATATTTAGGGGGCTGATAATACCAGCCGGGGCGCTTATCGGTGCCACCATAGACCTCTGGTGGTATTTGCCATGATTCACCAGTCAAGTCTGTATAGGACCCTGACAGATCTATTTTAATTGGGATCCCTAGTTCGGTGGCAATTTCTTCTTCCGACATGTCGTTAATGTCAATATCCATGGCCGGGGGATCAAAAGTCTGATCAGGGTCGAGGGGGCCGCGGTAGGCCGTGCTCATACCATGTTTGAAGAATCTGTTGTCGCCAGATGAGGCGATTGATTTCCCGTATTTTCCTAAAAATCTGGAGAACACTTTATCATAAGATCCATAGTATGTATCACTGATAGTATCCTCGCGGTCTGCGTCGATAGTTGGCTCTGATGGTGTATCTGTAGGGTCGGCTGTATATCGATCCCACGAACTTCTTATCATCTTACCATAAAGTAAATTTTTAGGGGACAAGCCGGAAGCGCGTTGGGCGTCAACATCCAAAATTCCCTCGACTAGGCTGTCGCTAGTGCTCTCTATTTCAGATATCATATCGCGGACTTCGCCTTCAGACAACTGTTCCCCTTCAAATCCCTCGTACCACTCAAGCTCTTTTGGATCTTCGGCGTCTGCCTTGTCCTCTGCTTCGTGCTTTATAAGTATTTTATAATAGTCGTTCAACGGCGCGGAGCCGGCAGAGTCAAGTTGGAAATTGTGATACTGAATTTCAAATTTGTAGGGCTGATCGTTTTTGTAATCAGCGTAATTTAATGTGAGGTCGGGCCGTTTAAAGCTAGCTATCGGCTCCGGGTTGTAGCCCACGGCCAGTGGTTGCCCCCCAACAAACAGTTGGCCTTCGTATTTTTCTTGCCAACCCGAATCAAATTTTCCTTCTCCCAGAGCGGTGGTCGGGAAAACCCTGCCATTAGTATCTCTATCTATGGTGAAAAATTCTCTTTGTTTGTCAGCGCCCCAGTGTGTAATTCGATTCACAGAAGTTCCATCTGTCGCAAAGTCCAGATTAGACTCCAAGCTCTCAAGTTTATCCTTGAGGTGGCCGGCCACTTGTTCGGGGAATTTATTTTTGGTCAAATTCGGAAAATTTGTAAGATTATTATAATGCTGTTGAAGGCCGCGGCCGTTTTTAGCAGCCAAGATCATATTTAATAAACCGTGACGGCCAATAAGATCTCTTCTTGTTCGGTTCTCGATAGTATTCAGTGAAGTTTTAGTAGCGGCCGCGGCGGCACCCATAACAACCGGATCATTTCTAGGCACAAGACCTGCGGACCACGTTCCGGGGTTGCAAGGGTCATCAGCGAATAGTTCTGGCATTGGTAGCTGCTGGTTGTTGATTAATTCAGCTAGCGGTTCTAGGGCGTCTTTTAATCGGTTTTTCTTCGCATCTAAAAGTTTGTTACAAGTCTCCTCAGTTAAGGGGCCCTTTTGTTGCATCAACACACACTGATCTTCGTAGAATTTATCTAATGCGGTCTGATCCACGCAGAAACTTGGCATACAGGGCTTGTCTGCGGACATCGGCTTTTGCTTATATTCATCGGGAATCAATCGGCCGAGGGATCCAAATAAATCGTTAATTTTTGCGGGAGAAGTTAACGAACAAGAAAATTCAGGATGTCTATACTTTACTATCTCCTCAATCATCTGTAAGGACTCGTCGGAAGCTTCGCCGTTAACTAAGTCGAATAATTGTGCCTCTGTGAGTACTAAAGAGAGGTCGGAGATAAAGGCTGTGGCTGCGGGTTGACTTGGAGGCGGACAGCCTGCAAGGGCTGCCATCATACCGGCCGTAGCGATGTCGATCTCCTCATCAGTAATCTGGCCCATGGTTTCGTCGTCGCAAAAGGCTGTTTTAAATGTTTCTCTGAAGTCCCCTCCAATGGCCTGTTCGAGCATCTCTCCAAAAAGACCAAGCAGTTTGCAGAAGCCGTTTAACAGCATATTCAAGATCCATTGTATGAGCGTTAAAATAAATTTAACTACTAAGTTTATAAGTGCTTGTTTTATAACTTCAACCAGAATTGCCCAAATATCAGGAATTTTGAGGCCTTGCCACTTTGGCAAAGTTATTCCGTAATTGGGACGACAGAAATCCAACTCTAAAGTTTTCATAAAGTCATCCAGCGGTGGATCGAATAGGGGCGGGATTGCACATTTTATTGAGCTAAGGAGGGAGGAGATGAATGCGGCGCCTTCCATGGATTGTAGGGCGGCCACTAGGGTATCAATGTCAACCAAGTCCATTATCGCATCTATATATGCAGCGGCTATAACGTCCATTACATCATCTGCGGCGCCGCCGATGGTTCCGATGCCGGTGTAGCTTGGGGATTCAAAAGCAATATCTGGGTACTGAGCCTTCATTGCAGCCTCAACAGTACCCGGAGAAACGGGAGGGTTTTCCAAGGATCCAAGGTAATTTATGTAATCGGCTGCGTCCTTTGGTTCTAGGTCCTCTACTGGTATGCCTCCGTCTCCGTCGGCCGTGCTTACCGAAGGAGCTAGGGCCTCACCGCGGTCTTGTGAGCGCGATGTGACAGTACTAGACTTCCTTTCCGGGGTCATTGTGTATGAGCCGGCTTTGTATTCTTTCTCCCATGGTGGCGTTGCAGTTACCGTCCCAACGGCTTCTGCGACGGCGGCCGCGATTTCTTGCTGCTTATCAGCCGGTAAACCTATGAATAGCTTCTCTAATTGTATGGGGTCAAGATTTCTCAAGGCGAACTGAACAAGCATTGCGAGGCCGTCGGCCGCGGGCATACCTGACAGCAGGCACCCTAATAGCATGTCTATAAGGGCTAGCAGTCCGCACCAACCCCATTTATCTAAAATGTAACGCCAGAGATCTCGGACCGGATCTCCGGTCTTTTCGTCGTAGTTTTTGATATAATCTTCAATCATGTCAAAGACCACATCTCCGCCGAAGAAGTTACTTAATGCCTGCTCTCTAGCTCGTTTGAATATGCCATCTAAATCTTCTAGATCCTTGTCGAGTCGGTCGTAGTCTCCGCCGGTACAAAGCTTCTTGTTAAAACTGTGAGCCACAACATCTGGAAACGAAAGAATATCTTTTAATATATCTTCCGCAATGGCTGCGAGGGGGTCTGTAACAACGTCCTCAAGGACACATTCAAGGGCCGATTGGGGCTGTGCTGCTGCGAATGCGGAGGCATCCAGAACTGTAGTTGTATATTTATCAACAATATCAGCCCATTCGGGGAACTCTCTTGCCACGACGTCGGAGTGTATATCCGGGAGGTGATGAATGTACCCGAGTGTTCTTGAATTAGCCCAAGGGGCTACCCGCACTACCGGGCCCCAAAGAGCCTTTGGTATAGCCAGAGGCATACAGCCATTCGGGGTAACGTTGAAATATTCTATTTTGTTTGGATACCACGACTCAGAACCGTCATCTCCCATAAAACCTATTTCTAGCTTCTCAATTCTGCGGTACGTTAGGCCGAATGGTTTAAGAATATCACTTAACAGGTCTTTAGAAAACTGCTTTATATAATCTGACTCTTTGTTGAGGTCTAGATCTCCATAGTTACTGGCCGATTCCCCCTCAAACTGGGCATTTTGGACATAATAGGAATATTCTTTTGCGTAGATTCTTAAGGATCTTGCTACTTGATGCGACATTTTCTTTATTTTAAAGCCCTCTAAGCTAACAAAAGAGTTGCCTTCGAGTGGTGTGACCTCGCGGATACTCGAATCAAGATCCACTGGGATCAAATCAAAAGTTGTGGCTGGAATGACGACAAGGGCTTTAACGTTAATCAGGGGTGCCGTAGCAACACGATAGCCGTATCTTGTTAACTCCTCTCCATCATAATCTTCCGGTATTCTGGGGGATTCAATTGACTGGCCTAGATATTGCTCGGCTGACTCTCTCCCCATTAAGACATCAATGGTATTCACAGTAGTTGTGATGGCGGTTCCGCCGGCAGATATCTCAGTGAACGAGAGTGTTGTAGATTTCATATGTCTCTCTAGGAGCAGAGAAACACCTTCTTCAACATATGGCGAGAAGTCATGAAACACGCCACTTTCATTTTCGAGAGTTTCATAATCCGTCGTTATGACGGCGCAATAGTCACAGCGGCTGGCGTCCTTGAAAACCGAATCATCTGGAAGCATAATCCAATCCGGCACGAATGCGGCAGGGTCGGGGACACAGGAAGAACAGTCTACGGGGGCAGGGGCTGGGTCATCCTTGCAGGATTCAGTCTCAACCATTGATTCTTCATACGGGGACTGTGATTCCAAATCCGCGGAGAGGGATGGGTCAGATTCCGCCAGATAATATTTTGAATATTTGTTTAGGCCGTCGATGCCTCCGAGCTTACTTAAAAAGCCATCGGTGATCCATAAAGGGCTTAGCAAATAGAATCGCCAAAACGATAAAGCAAAGAGGGATTGTGTTTCTCCTGTTGCACTCCCGTCAATAAAATAATTGGTGGCTGAGTTCGAGCCATACCAGTGGCCATAACCAGAAGTTGGAGTGTCTTCGTCGGTGAGAAAATCCCACACATTTCCCCAATCATATGCGAAAGTGTCGGTTACAGGTTGGGAGAATCCGTACTCGAAAGTAAATTCAACAAGATAATTGTATAGGCCCGGGTATTCGATTTCAAGGTCGTTCCAAAGGGAGAGAGCATCTGTAAAGGCCGGTGATTCTGTTGCGTTCCCGCCCATATAATTAAATATTCTCAGGAATCCTTTCCGGGGATCCCCGGGTGGCGGGTATTCGGCAAAGGGAATCCCTTCGGTAAGCCCCCCTGTCTCAATCCAAGTCAAGGCATTTACTTCAGCATATGTTGTGAGGGCGCCTGCGGTGCCGGCTTGGAATATATTTGGCAACCCCATATCGTCATGGAAGGGGGATTCTTTGACGCCACAAGCCTCTTCAATCGCGGACGCATTATAATATTTTAAAAAAGGGTAATTTGCCGGCTGATCGCTGCTCGAAGAGGTGTTCTCTGTGATGTCGGCCCAAGCTACGAGGAATTCCAACAGGTAAGTTAGGGTCCATATTGGATCGTTAGTTGCGGAAGCAATGTACGGATTGGAAGCTAGATAAAGATAATAAACCGCCCTAGTAAGGCCGCTCTCCACTGCCCTCTGACTTTCAGAAGATAGGGAATCCCACTGATTGTCCACAGTGCGAGATGCATTATAGACTTGGATCAGAAATTTATGCCAAGTATACGGAAGGGCCCACGACGCTGTGAAAGGGTCGGGATTCGACATTGGGGACGGGTACTCGCCCGAGATGAAGTCCCAATACGGATGAGATCCGTGGATGGCCATCGAAGATGCGTATAGAGAAAGCGTATCCGCGGTGGTGCTCGTGTCAAAATCCAGTGTGGTAGGATAGTCGAATAAGCCGCCGGCGAAGGTCCAGTCAATATTCCAAATATCGGCGGTGCCGTCTTGGGTTGTAGACAGCATAGTAAACAATTCGCCTAGGTTGAATTCTCCGTCGGATAAAAGTGAGAAATCATATGGGGTATCAAGGTCCAAATGCTTAGAGTCGTACAGAAACCCGGCGGTTTCGCTTACCCACTCATTAAACCTTTGTGCAACATACTCAGCTACAGTATAATACGGATTACCTAAATTATAATTACTCATACCAATACCAAATCCTAATTCACGTTGTTGTGCCGACTACAGAAACTGCCGGCACCCATGGGGCTTAAAGATTCTACTTGCTCCATACCTATGTTAATTTTATGCAAATAGCCGGGTGCGATGCACTGTACCACATCCCTGATCGCCGCGACGGGGACCACGATGGCAGCAGCGGGTGGGAAACCCATTGCCGCATTAGCTAGAGTCTGGTTCATTATATGGCTATTAACTATAGCTGATACATCATTTATTTTATTGGTGATTTTTTCCAGCGCGTCTTGGAGCATGTACCCCTTCACCATGGGCTCTAAGCCTTCTTCACTATTGCCGGCTATAATATCAACGCCAGTTGTGCTTTTAGCTTTTTCATTAAATTGGTTCGGCTCGCCGAATCCAAGAGTAACCAATTTTATACCATGGTTCGCCACGATCCTAACTCCATCAGCCTTCATCCCTATTCCTGATCGATCTTTCGAGGATCCGACAACTCCTTCTGTTGTTCCAAACGCTTTATCTATATCGGTTTTTTGCGAGAGGTAGATTGTTGCACTGTCAGCCTGCGGGTTAGGATTTCCTTTCAGTTCCTGATTTTGTCCTGCAATCATATGGATGTGAGCAACGTGAGTATCACCTTGGCCACCCCCTCCAGACGCCTTGCTAACATGTCGGTCTCGACCCAAGATAATCCGGCTGTCGGCCGTGCCGTTTAATACAACTTCGCACTCGGCTTGATCATACACCAAAAAATCTTCGAGAGATAGCTGGCAGTTTAGCTGGCCAATTGTTCCATCTTGGTGGTGCCTATTGGCATCCCTGTGGTCTTTAACTTGCTCGCTAACTGCTTCTTGGTTTATGGATTGTTTGTCGGTACTCACTACAGGGTCTCTCCTAACAAGTTAATTTGGCAACAACTCTCTGCGGCAGGCCAGTTGTTTGAGAAATTCTTTTGTCTTCGCCGTCTTTAGTCTGCCTTTGCGTCGGCTTCTCATATTCGGATAATTCTATAATTCTTCGGGAGGGTTTTTTAAAATAGGATTCAACAATCCCAGAAGCTATCTCGGCTGATTTTAAATTTGGTATCGATCCGTAGCCCTGCTCTTCACGGCGCTTGTATGTGCCCACGGGTTGGCCGCTGGGTCGTTGGACGCCAACTATGTCACCCTGAGCCGGGACGTCCGTAATTCTGCTCATGCCCCCGAACGAAAAATATTTAGGATGCATTTTCAGTGCTAGCTGTGATTCGTAATCCATGTCCTCAAACGGCCCAATTTGGGACGGCATGGGAAGGGCAGCCTCCCTTTCGCTCCGGGCTATAACTCTTACCTGCTGGGTATTCTTTCCGGTGTAGCGATGGGAACTCCACGTTCTGGAGTCTGGGGTGTACCTTAAATCCGAATGCAAGCACTGTGCTTTAAACTCCTCTGGGAACTTCAGTCGGTGAGCATCCTCATACACATGGTGAACAGCGTTGATCAAGTAAGCCATCGAGCGACGTTGATCATCCCAATTTTTAATCCCGAAAGCATCTTGAACGGGATCGTTCATCTCAAAATCTGGGATATGGACATCTGGCAGGATAGGGTCACTCATTTTCGTTGCCTCCTTGCAGCATCTCGAAGATGTCGGCGCGGTCTGATTCGGACAGGCCCTCTTCGCCGGCTTGTTGTTTGTGGATTAGGCCGGCGACTTTTACCAGTTGTTCATTCGATCTCTGGAGTGTTTCAACATATTTCGCGGCTATGCTCCCGACTTGACTGTGATTTTCTTCGCTTTTGCTAATATGTCTTATTACATCATCTAGCAACTCTTTAGTTACCTCTCTATCTTCCTTTATATTGCTGATTGCTTCAGTTAAATAGTGGTCTAAATGTTTCATTGATTTCCGCCTTGATCCCATTTCTTTCTAAAAGAGCCGTACTTCAGCTTCATTTTGTTCAGATTGCTAACAACCTGCTTTGTGTTAAGTCCCGTGATCTCTCTTAGGTATAAATAAATAGCTTTCTTATTAAAAATTTCTATATCTTCCGCGTTTTCAAATAAAATCTTTACAGCATTCAACACCTTTTCTTCATTAGGCTTCATATTTGGGTGTTCCCAAGAGTGAATCTCCTGCTTTAAACGGTTGGCAAACTCATATTGTTCCCGCTCTTTAGTATAGGGGTTGTAGACGGCGACATACTTAAGCTGCAAATCGGCCGGGATTGACTCGAAACCAACCTCAGTTCTCTGTCGCTTCGACCTGCGTTTAACCTGATGGATGAACCAGTTCTTTGTTATAACACTAAAATATGAGAAAGCCTTTGAACCCTTTGACGCGTCAAACTTGTCTAATATGGTTATCAAATATACTTTACACTCTTCCCTCAGAACATCAACGTTAGGGAGGGTTGTGAACTTATAGGTATACACTATTTTATCAACCATTTCATCAAAGGCTGGGCCAATAAGCTGTATATACAATTCTGTACGGCGCTTAACGTCGTCAGTATTGCTGTATTCGATTATTGCCTGTTCATGAACGGATGTGAAATACTGGCGGCCGGTCCCCTTCTTGCGCCTCTTCCGAGGTCGGGCCGAGGGGGGCGATTGGCTGGTCTCTTTCTTCTTCAAAATCTTCTCCATATGGGTCTTCCTCTCCATCTTCTACTAAAATATATAAGTCTTCATAGTCTTCTAGAAAGTCTGATACATGTTTTGTGTGCCTCATCATAGACGAAAGGGTGTCGTCCCCATAATACATATCTAAATTACACACAGAATTCAAATGAGCACGATAGGTTTCTATCGTATCCTGTATATCGGTCATGTTCCGGGACACATACAATAACTCTCTCAGGGCGTTTCTGATATACCACATGAAAAAAATGTTTAGTAATCCAGATATTAACGCAAACGTAATAATATAAAATCCTAGACCTTCATCCATATTCTTCTCCTTCCTTCAAGCTTTTCTTGTATTCCTTGATGTCTTCTTTTGTCTCTTGTATAAATTCTTTTACGATGTTGCCGGGTTTTTCTTGGTCTGCTCTGTTGGTTATTTTTGAAACAACAAATGGCACTGAGGGGACTCTATAGAATAGATCGGTCCCTTCAGCGCCACATACAGCACAAGCAGAATGTTTCTCACTCATTGAGTGAAAATGTTCATAATATTGGTGGCAACTAACACACCTATAAGTATAGCGAGGCAATGCGTATTTCCTTTTATTCTTCGTCTTCGTCTTCAGGGTCATTTGAAACTTTAACCAAGGGGGGGTTCATCACCACCAAACCCTGATCCGAGAGTCGAAATTTGAATCCCTTAAGAACCGGGACGATATCCGATTGCTCCATAAGGGATTTTTGTAGTGCCATCATCACTGCCCCTAGGGCCTGATCGGACAAGTTCATGCTATTTTCATTTTCATCGCTAGACATTTTGTTTTCCTCCTGCAATAATTGCTAAGTCTGCTTCATACATCATTATGGCTAGTCCCTCGAAAGAGACTTTTGGTTGCCAATTTAATTCTTCTCTTGCCTTAGAGCTATCCCCTAATAAAAGGGGTACCTCGTGGGGCCGGAAAAGTCGTGGGTCTATCTCAACATGCTTTTTGACATCTAAGCCAGCATATTCGAAGACATAATTAAGGAACTCTTCAACGGAACGAGTCTCCCCGGTGGCTATTACATAGTCACCCGGGTCGTCTTGTTGAAGCATTAACCACATCGCTTCAACATAATCACCGGCGAAGCCCCAATCTCTCTTGGCGCTAAGGTTTCCTAAATATAGTTTATCTTGTAGTCCCATTTTTATTTTTGCCGCGGCAAGTGTAATTTTTCTTGTTACAAATGTTTCGCCGCGGCGGGGGGACTCATGATTAAAAAGTATACCACTAGATGCATGCATGCCGTAACCCTCTCTGTAATTTCTAATCAGAGAGTGGCAAAACAATTTAGAGCATGCGTAGGGAGAGGCTGGCATGAACCTCGTGCTCTCGCTCTGTGGGATGTTTGGATTGTCTCCGAACATCTCCGAAGAGGAGGCTTGATAAAATTTTACATTTGGGCAGATTTGCCTTGCGGCCTCTAAAAGACGCAGGGTTCCCATAGCAACTGCGTCGGCTGTCTCGATTGGTACTTCGAAAGATACCTTCACATGAGACTGTGCTGCTAAGTTATAAATCTCATCTGGCTTGTATTCTTCGAGGATTCGATACATGCTACTCGGATCGTGCAAACTAAAGTATCTTAGTATGAGATTGGGGTGCTCGAACACCTGATCAATGCGATCCGTAGTTATTGTCGAGGTTCTTCTTTTAAGGCCGACGACTCTGTACCCTTTTTCAAGTAGCAGTTCTGCTAAATAAGAACCGTCTTGGCCGGTGATACCGGTTACTATAGCTGTTTTATTCATTTTTGTTTCCTGTATACCGTGAAAGGTATTTTACATATAAATTTTCGTCGTAATGACGCGCTCTTGTATCTATTTTGACGGCTGAGGTTTGGAAGTTGACAATGGTGGCTAGGTCGAGGGTGGCGTTGCGGTGATCTACTTGCATTGGCGGTCCGGGGCTGGTGTTGCCGGGGTCTCTGAGGTTTGAATAGAAAACTAATTCTGATTTTCCATTTGTTATAGGAGGAACACCATTCTTCGCGTAAATCTGGCGGGACTCCTCCGTATGTGAGCCATAATCTTTTAAAAACTTGTGATATCTTTCTAAAGTTTCGGGTGATGAGTTTTCTCCTAGAAAATCAATAATTTCCAAAATTTGTTGCTCTGGTGTCGAAAGCAGATCCTCGTAATAAACCAAGAGCTTTGGCCCGGGATATTCATCGTAAGCCTGAAGGTTCTGCATGTAGCTTAATAATTCTTCATAGCAAACATTAAGGAATCTTTCGGGGAATTCAGCTATTACTGGCATGGTGTGCCTCAGAATACACTCTTTATGGTTTCTTATGATAAACAATAATTTGTCGCCGGTTTCTGGAGACATATCTTTAAAGAAGTGTCTTTTAAGTATCGGTTTGCTGGCGGAGTCAACTTCTTCTCCCCATGTCGCCTTATAACATATCGGGGAGTCTATATAATACTTGTGAGTGTTGACCTGTGATGGGACGGCGCGCACGGGCCCATCGGGCCAGTACCCAATTGTCGGGCACTGCAATATGTTTTCAGTTATATATCTTACCCATGTGTTTCCGCTTCTAGGGTAGCTTAGTAACCAGCTATTTGACATTGCTTCTTCCTTTTTCCTTGCTAAACCACTTGTAAGACAAGCCAACCCCTTTTTCAAAGGATGTAAACTTAAATGTCTGACTAAGCAGCCCCATCAATCTAGAATTACTGCCGTCCTTCCTTTGTTGGCCCGGGTGCTTGTTGTTATAAATTATTCTTACTTCCTTGTCAACTTGCTGCACAAGGGTTTTAGCCATCCTGTCGATGGTTAAATTTTCGTTCGGAGCAACTATAATTGGGTCCGCAGAGTTGTGTCTCTCCAGTAATACTGGAATTATCTTGGCTAGATCATCAACGTATAGCTGTTGTCGCATTTCGGAACCGTCTCCCCACAATTCTATGGCGGTGCCCGAAGCGGCCTCTGATACTTTCTTGATTAGGGCCGGCACAAAGTGTGAATACTCACTCTCGTAATCATCGGCCGGACCGTATATATTAGAGGGGCTAAATGTGGAATAGTTTAGTCCATATTGTTTTCTGTATGCAGCGCACATAACGTGCAGATGCCTCTTGGCTATTGAGTATGAGAAATTTGTATCGGCCGGTGGACCGCTGAATAAGTCTTCTTCAACAAATGGATACTCAGACATCTTGTCTGGGAATGCGCAGGTGCTCAGTGACGCCAGAACTCGTGGTACTCCGGCCCGTCGAGCCGATTCTATTACATTGGTATTGATTCTTGTGTTCAGGAACAAAAACTCGGCCTGCTTTTCAGTGTTATGCTTTATTCCTCCCACTATGCCAGCGAGGTGAACAATAGCGTCGGGGGAGGCCTCTTCAAAGAACGTGGTGGTGCTCTCCATGGACAGCAGGTCGCAATCGCTCGATGAAAGGTAAACCCATTCTGGCTTTTCTTTTTGGAGTCGCCGGCCAACAAAGCCGGAACCGCCCGTTACCAACACTTTCATAAAAGGCAACCCCTTTTGTTCTCAGCGTTTTCCATTTAGAAAATCCTCGAAATCAATATAAGGAAAATAATTATTTAAATTAGAACCTTCTGAACATGAGTAAACCTTGATCGGCAAGCCGAAATGACCTATCTCTAAGGCGGCCTCGCGCCAATGGGCTATTTGCTGGGCCTCATTCGGCAAACCAAACTTTTGGTCTTTGCCGAAATAATCTTCACGAAAATGGTTTGCATCTGTGTCCGCTGTGGAGACACAGCCATCGTCGAACCACATAACGTCCTTCTGACTCTCTTCATCGGTTTTGTATCTGGCGTCGCACCCTAATAAGGCCACTTCTTCATATCCAAGCTGGTAGAGCATTTTCAAGCCGCACCAACCTGCGTTGGGAGCTAGAGGTGTAAAAATAAGATTTTTTCTTTTTGCGTCGACGAAATGGCTAAATGGAAGGAAACAACACATTCCATGAGGGGGCGAAATAAGAAAATGAACGTTTTCCTTTTCTTTAAGGTCTATATCAAACTCATCTTTGTATATCGGGTTTGACTTCACAACCTCCGAAAGAAAGAACTTTTTAATTTCGCTATTCTCGATCAGGTTATTAATGTCTTTATGAATGGAATGTATATCCACCGGGTCGATTGACAAATAATAGGTTGGGTCAAAACCCCACTCCTCAAAAGCAATGTAGGCTCGATTAAATGTAATTGTGTGTTCATCTTTTAGTTTCGAAACATCAATCTTTTTAAGACTTGGACCGGTGCCGATTACATAGGCGGTTTTTCTAGTTGGATGCTTCTTCGGAAATGGAACAAAAAATTCCCAAGCTTGATTCCCAAGCAATACCCCATCCTCCCTTCTTTCTTTTACATCCATCATGGTCGCGAGGAGGGTTTGTAGATCGGCGGGAATTTGCAGGTTCGACATGTGTTCATCTACCTTATCAGCGGTGCTCACATGGGCTCCCAAGATTCTTCATTTTCGCTACTTTGGCGAAGGGGAGAGTCTGCTAAGCGATCTTTTTCCTGTCTAATCGATGGACAATGATTGCCAGTCCTGTGAATCAGATCATAAAACACCATTAAGCACATCACCTCTACTGTATGAAAAAACTTACAATTTAGGTTTAGTTCATCAATCCCGGGTCGAAGAACTTCGGATGTTTGGCCGCTTACCATAAACGTCTCGTATCCGTTATCATCAGCCCAGTGCATAGCGTCGATCACATTTCCTGAGTTTCCTGAGCAGGATAAACCAATGATCAGGCATTCTTCGGGGCGCTCGACTCCGGTAGCGATTGTGTCAAGCCATCTAATAAAAATCTTTTCATAACCATGGTCGTTTGCATTCGAGGTGATAAATCCCACACTGTCAAATGAATATACGGCCTTGTTAGGTATCAATCTGGATAGATCTGTTGCCATATGGCTAGCCACAAAATGGAGGCCTCCGTTTCCGATCAAAAAAATCTTTTTGACCTTGTTTACTTTTTCAACTAGGCGGCTGTACACCTCTGTTGACGTCGCGCCATGGCACTTTTCCTCAATATTTTCAAAATTAATTAACAATTTTGTGTCTCCCTTAAAGAACTCTCGATAATATCTAATGCTATATCTGTTTCAGCATCTTTTAGGTTCAAGTTTGGCCTGACCCTAATAGATTTTTGCCCTGTCTGGTTACAGATTAAACCATTTTTGTATAACTTCTTAATTAATGTATCACGTTTCCCCACACTTTGCAAGTCAAAACCGACAATTAAACCGGAATATCTTATATTTTTTAATGCTGGCATACTCTTAAGGCCAGATACTAGTCTTTTTTCTTGTTTTTTAACATTCTCTAAGATGTTATATTGCTTGTAAGCTCGAATAATATACTTGCATCTTATCATATCCAGTATGTCTGCGTCCCATGTAACTTCTAATTTTGTGCAATTTTCCCGGCTAAACGTCTCAAAAAACTTCTCTTTTGCCATAATTCCGGATAATTGCGCCTTTTTTCCGTAAACTACAATGTCCGGACTCGTTCTCAAGTGTTCGAAATACCACAAGCGGCCCGTAGAGCCGAACCCGATCTGAATTTCGTCGTACACCACCGGCACGTCGTACTCGGCTGCTAGATTTTGTAAGTCATGAAAAAAAGAAGACTCATGGTGAATATCGCCTGAACTGCACTGTATTGGCTCTACTAATATGCATGTTATGTCGCCGGACTTAAGTTGGTCGCGTATCGAAGCGATGTTCATGTCAACTTTGATGGAGAAGGGTTCAGGCAGATTCCCTAACTTTTTATTTGCTGGGAAGAACCTAGAAGTCACAAACCCTCCATAACTATTAATCCCGTGGAAACTGTTGTGAAATGACAGGATTTTTGGGGTTATGTGGCGCTTATAAAACATGCAAGTCTTAATCGCAGCTTCTATCGCCAAAGATCCCGTACAACAATAGTGAAAAAACTTAAACAAATTTCGGCCTGCGTACTCCGAGAATAATCTGTCGAATTCTAGCGTTTCCTCAGAGACAAACTCACAATTATTAACCTTTTGGGCGGCGGTTCTCAGGATCTCTTCTCGGAAAGCATCCGATTGAAATATTTTGTGGTTGTAGCCCAGCGGAAGGGAGGCATACATACCGAAAAAATCTAGATATTTTCGCTTTGTGTTGCGGTCATGAATGTAAGAGCCATGGCTGCGGTCAAAATCGATATTTATTCCAAATTTACTATTTCTTGCGAAATTTCTCACATTGTCCTCTCTATATAAGATTCTATAATTTTCCCTAATTGGCCTTTATCCTCTATCTTTTCGACTCGAATATCTCCGTATGAATGAGGCAAGATACAAACGATTGACTTATCAACATTTTTCTTATCCTTGCCAAGCAAAGACATGTATCTGTTTAATTGCTCCTTTCTCAAACTATATGACGGCATATTCTTCTGAAGCAGGTCGCGGAAAGTCGCGTACTCTTTATTGTCAATATATCCAAGACTAAGCGATATGAAATTTGCCATATCCATGCCGATCGTCACGGCTTGTCCGTGGGGAACAGAGTATCCGCTGAGCCCTTCGATGGCATGCCCAAATGTGTGGCCATAGTTAAATACTCTTCTTTCATGCTGATCAAATTCATCATGCTCTATCATTCTTTTCTTGATGCGCAAGCTTTCATAAACATGCTCAGCTATTAAGCTAGTGTCCTCTAAAATCTCATCATAATCCCTCATCATAGCAAACGCCTTCTCATTCCCATCTACGCAGTAATAATGTAATATTTCCCCGATACCTGATTTTATCTCTTCCTTACTCAGGGTGCTTAAAAATTCTGAGCAACAGTATATCTTGCTGGGTGGGTGGAATGTCCCTAGCAAATTTTTAACATTGGAGAAATTTATTGAAGTCTTACTACCGATACAACTGTCAGCTTGTGCCAACAACGTAGTTGGGATAAAATCCCATTCAATGCCGCGGTAAAGGATTGAAGATATGAACCCTGTTATATCTTGTGTTATTCCTCCGCCTATTGCAACCAGCTTATAATTTCTCTTTATTCCACGCGTGATTAATTCCGAGATTATCTGCTGGCAGTATTCTAGCGTTTTGTTCTCCTCGGTAGCCTCAACTACAAAAATCCTATCCTGTCTCAGGTATTTTGTTATGAGCGGATACAACGCTTTCACTCTTGAATCTATTAATATAAAATTGTTATCAGAAAAAACTGGAGTTAACCCAGAGACATCCTCCATAAACTCAACAGTATAAGTCGAGCGATAAGACTTAACATCTATTTTATACATTGACGAACCCTCCGTCCGCGATTATGTCCTGCCCTGATATATATGTGTTTAGATCGCTGGCCATGAACAGGACTACCTTTGATATCTCTTCCGGGGTTGCCATCCTCTTCATCGGGATAAGCTTGCAAATCTCTTTCATCTTTTCTTCCCCCAGTACTTTTCTGGTGAGGTCGGTTAGAGTGAAGCCCGGGGACACCGTATTCACCAAAACATTGTGGGCAGCCATTTCGGCCGCTACGGCCCTCGTGAGGCCTTTAAGGCCTGTTTTGCTAGCCGAGTATGCAGCGCGGTGTGGAATGCTCACAGAGCCCCAAATAGAGGCTATATTGACTACTCTTCCGTACCCCCTCTCTTTCATCCCCGGGGTGACGGCTTTGAGGACCTTAAGGGGTGCCGTTAAATTAACAGCGATAATATCATCCCAATCTTTTGTATCTATCTCACAGATTGAGTCTATTTTGTTGATCCCAGCGTTGTTGATAACCACATCGAAATTCATATCTGATACAAACGAGGTGAAACGATCCGTGGATTCATCACTTAAAAAATTAGCCTGATGAAAATTAATGCCGGACGTAAATGGCTTGTAGTTAGAGGAGGTCCCTGTTGCCGTGACATTCGCCCCCAGAGTAGCCATATCTTCGGCGAGTCGACGGCCAATGCCTCGGGTGGCGCCAGTGACTAGGACATTCTGATTTTTATAATTTAGAATCATCTAACACCCAATCGTTGCCGAACGCTGTGGCGCGGATGTAGTTGCGGGCTTCTTCGACGTTAGAGAAATTCCTCAGCACTCCCTCCAGATCTGACGGGTGCGAGTTCACAAAAAATGTGATTCTGCCATCTCTTCCGGGGGTCGGGGCCGTGTCTACATAATGTATATATCTACCGCCAGAAACTATTAACAGATCGCCTTTATTGCAAAAAGAATCTAAATTGATCTCTGTCAGATCGTCTTTTATTATGGTAAGCCCGCCAGAATAATCTTGGCCGGGTTGGGACAGAAACATTATCGCCATCACTTCATGTCGGGAATCACGGTGGGGTGGGAAGGGATGTCCCTTAGAATATTTCATGAATCTACACCAGTACTTTTGCTCCGTAATCGTTTGAGTGAACATTGAGTCAGATATGGGATTTGTATCAGCCTTTACTACCTGAAGTCTGGTCTTTGATATGTTCTTGATCGTTGTGTCGAGCAGAGGGTTTGATGTCGGGTACGCGAATCTGGTGGCGTTGTAGGCCTCAAGGCGGCCGTTCTGTGGGTGGTACAGGTGTGAGGTTTTGGCGCACATCAGCAGGTTGTTTATAAACGCTTCCGGAACATAATTTTTAATGATACAATAATGATTCTTTTTAAAGCTACTAATATGTTCTTCAGTGGCCCCGGGGACGTCGACGCCCGGGCGGTGAAGGTACTTTGATGTAAAAGAGGAGGAAGGAGTACCAAGTCCGGGTTGTTTCTTGCTCATTTAGGCTGACCTTGGCTATAGACGTGTTGCACATCCTCTCTGCTGACCGCCAGTCTTATTGCCGGCTTGTCACCTATTGCGGTAATTTTGTGTGGTCGGCCTTTGGGGATAAAAACGATATCGTCTTTTCCAACAACAACCTTTTCGCCGTCTATATCCCACTCCCACTGACCATCGACGATGTACCACCACTCATTCCAGTCGGGGTGATGATGCATTCTGTTGCCTTCCCCGGGCTGTTGGTGGATCAGAGTAGCGCTATTATTTTCTGTATTAACGAGCCTTTTGCTCCAGCTAATGGAAGAGTCGAACTGCTCCCTAATATCGTTCAAATTTACTGGTGTCTCGCTATTAGCACTGTGGAGGTCGTTTGTTCCCACACCATCCTTTTTTAAGATGCTAGGTACGTCGATTTCAACCCTCTGTGATGGGTCATAATATTTGGGCTCGACTTTCTTGTTACTCGCTAGAGATCGAGCAACGTATTCTGCTAGCTGGAAATCTTCTTCGTTATCTATGTCAATCGTGGATAAACCCGAGAGGGGGAAGAACCCTATTTTTCCGGTGCCTCCGTGGTAACCACTTCCAAAATCTTTCATATTATTTTTGTAGTTTTCGCTTCTCCAAGCCATGAGGCCGCATGCATATGCTAATACTGGGGTTACTTCCTGCGATGGCGGCGAAGGTTTTTTTTGATCAAAGTTAATGGGGACTTTGTTATAGACGCACTCAATCTGTTGGTTGTTGACGGACACCAGCGTATCCAGCTTCTCCTCTCTCATTTTTTCAGTGAAGTCTCTAATTTCTTTTGCCGTCAGAAAAGGGGAGGTGGCCAGAACCTGCACTACGATATCACAATCATTGTTCTCCATAAAATCCATGGTAAACATGTCGTTGGTCGCTTCATCCGAAGATAGCTCAGTGGGGCGCTTATAAAACTTCACACCTTCGGCGACTGCTATTTGGCCTATAATATCGGACTCGGTATTAACGTATATCTCGTCAAAACAATTAGCCTCTTTGGCTGCACGGATAATATAACTTATCAGCGGTATGCCATTTAACAACCTAATGTTCTTCTTCGGGATTCTTTTGCTGCCCAAACGGGCCGGGATCATAGCTACGGTTTTCATGATACGTCGAAGTTCTCCATTAAGTATTCATCTACAAAAAGTTTACTACCGTGGTGTTCATCCAAGATTCTCTGGAAGTATTCAATTTGGCGCGGCTGATTGTGGATATCCATTCTTAATTCTGTCTCGGTAGGCTCTCTTTCTGGGTTGCTTGTGATAGTGCCAAATTCAACGGCGCCGTCGTGATAGCTGTCTGTGTAGACTCTTCCGAACTGACTCATGTTGAAGAAGGTCATGCCTGTAACATAAAGCTCCTCCACATCGTAATTGAGCAATTCGAGGATCCCTACAAGCCCAGTATTGCAGATAGTTCCTACTTCCCTGTATAAGTTAAACAAGTAGCCATCATCTATATTATACCACGGCATATTGGCCGTGTGGGAAATCTCATTTAGAAAATTCTCGGTGCGGTCAATGTCCCACATACTAAGGTTGGCACAAACAAAAAATTTTAATCCTAGTTTTTTTAAATATTCGGCGTCATCTTTGAGGGCCAACAATTTTCGAATGTTGCAGCAATTAAAAAGAATATCTGTTCGAGACCCATAATCTTTCTTTTCTTCTTCAGTAAGTTTGTATCCCTGATTTACTCTGACTACCAAATCATAAGAATCGATTATATGACCCATCCCCTTGCCTTCTAAGTGCGGCGACGGGCAGACATATGCCACTCTCTTTCCTTTTAATAGCTCAGCCAATTTTGGATCTGCAATATGGTCTTTAAAAACGCCCCGATAAAAACCCTTATATTGCCGAGGAATACCCTTGGGGTAAACCATAGCCAACTGCGCTAGTTGAATTTCCGGCGGTGGCGTCGAGGATTCCCATTCATACCCAAGACCAGTAGGGACTATGCGCGGGAGGGTGGCGGTGGTCGATTGTTTGAGTTGTCGATGGGACTCAATTACTGTTTCCATTTCGGTAGCTGTTTTATATGAAACACCATCTTCCATTTTCCACTTCATTTATTCTCCCTTACCATCTAAAATTATTTTTGTAGTGTTTTACGATAGAACCTATCTCTTCATCAAAACATTTTTTTGGTGTCCACCCTAGGGCTCTTAATTTGTTGTCGTTCAAAGCATAGCGAACATCTTGGCCGGCGCGTGTAAAAGAAAAGTCAACATGATGAATTGCTTGTTGGTCTTCAAAATAACAATTTATAATTTTTTCAACAGTTTCAAGGTTTGTTTGCTCAAAGCCGCCGGCGATATTATAGATCTCGTTGGTAACATGGGAGTCTATAAGGCACATTACGGCCGCGGCGGTGTCGGACGCATGAAGCCAATTCCTGATTGGGGTTCCATCATTGTGTAATCGTATTTTCATTCCCCGATTAAGATTCTTAACCGCAAGAGGAATAAGTTTCTCTGGGTATTGGCCGATACCATAATTGTTAGTGGGTCTTATTATAACATACTTCAAATCGTATGTTCTAGCCCACGCTTGAACCAGCATATCGGCTGAGGCCTTGGCTGCCGAATACGGATTGCTGGGTTTGAGTAGGTCCTCCTCTGTGTGAGATCCTTCTGCGATATCTCCGTATACCTCATCGGTGCTAAAGTGAAAGAAGATGGGCCGCGGCGACACATTAGTGGGCTTATTCCTGATTAGGTCTAACAAATTCTTGGTCCCAACAATATTACTGTCCATAAAATTGTCGCTCTGTATTATACTATTTCCGACATGTGATTCGGCCGCAGTATTGATTACATAGTCGCAATCGTATAGGTGTTTTAAGTTCTTTATATCTTTCCGCTCGAAAGTAAAATTATCATATTTTTCAAACTCTCGCAACAAAGAGAAATCGGCGGCATAAGTCCCCTTATCAACACCGCGGACGAACCACCCTCTCTGCAAGCACTTTCTGGTGACGTAGGCACCAATGAAACCCAGACATCCAGTCACATAAACAATTTTTACAGGACCACTGTCTGTGGCTGGTACTCGGAGGGTTAGGTTTGCGGAGTTGTAGTCCTCCTGTGACATCATCATACCGGACTTTTTCTTTTTCATTAAACACCGCCAAGTGTTGATACTTCAAAGTCTAATTTTTTTGGAGTGTTTTTCTTAGATGATTTCTTAATGTATGCGACATCTCCTGCGTCTTCTATGTTCGCAAGACGGGCCCTTGTTTCTTCGCGGTTCACGGAATACCGGTGCAGGGTCGCGATATCTTTGTCTCTTTGTTTCTCATACTTTTTAATAAAGTCGCTCTTTTCTTTATCTGTCTTAAGCCAATGTTCTAATATAATGTTGACTACTTCCATCTCAAAGGCGTGACTAACGCCGGCCATGGCGTTGTCTGATGCTCCCAGAAAGAAACCGCTCAGCAAATGTGAGTGCAGCGACGGATTTCGATTGATGGCAGAGACCAGCATGGTGTTTATAGGGGTAATTCCAAAGCGCTGTGAGTATTTTAATATCGAAGGTATTAGCTTTCTTTGCCTCAAGAAGCCTTCAGGAGCGCTAATATTTTGTAGGCTGATTACCTGACGTATCCTTTCTTTCATCTCTTCCAGCTTTTCATAGGTGTGAACACCCCCAAATTCATCAGTATAGTATGGGACATTGGCATCCGTCAGCCAGTAATCATCACTAATTTTTCCATCTGCAAGAGCCTGCGCGTACATCAGGGTGCCCGGATATATCATAGCAACACCTATATCTTCATAATATAAATAATTAATATTTTGTAGTTCCTGTACGAAGTCGATTGTTTCCTCGATTGTTTCGTCGGTTTCTCCCGGGAGGCCGGCGATTAAAAAGGCTGTGGCTTTCATGCCAGTCTCACCGAACAGTTCCAATCCATAACGAACATGCTCTTTTTTAATTCCCTTTTTCATTCCGGCCATGACTGAATCCGCGCCGCTCTCAAGGCCGAAGAGGACATGTACAAAGCCGGCTTCTTCCATTTTCCTTACCACTTCTGCCGAAATTGGACGGAACCGGGCGCTGGCTACAAACTGTGTTTTTATTCCCCTTTCTATGATTGCGTCGCAAAATTCAATTGTACGATCTTTATTAATCATGAATGCATCGTCGTGAATCCAGATCGTGGTAATAGAAGGATATTTTTCCAATATCATCTCCACTTCATCAGCGATATTCTCTCCACTACGAAAACGAACTTTGCGTTTAGACATCCAGTCAAGAACACAAAAATTGCACCGGTAGGGGCAGCCGCGGCTTGTCAGCAAGTTGGCCATCGTCTTACCTTCTGTCACAAAAAGTTCGTGTTTTGGAAATGGCAGTTCATCGAGATCCGGTATTAGTTCGGCAGTGCCGCTGGTTTGTACTTTCTCTCCGTCATGCCACGCGAGACCCGGAATTTCACTAAAAAGCTCGCCGCTTGGATCCTCTTTATCGAGAGCTTGGAGTACTCTATTAAATGTCCTTTCACCTTCACCTCGACAGACGATAACATATGGATATTTTTCTGCAAATTGTTTCCACATAACGGTGGGATGCATACCCCCAACCATAATACGCATATCAGGATATTTTTCATGAGCGTATTCAATCATTTTGTAAGCGCTTACCCTGCTATGAGTCATAATAGACACGCCAAACAGATCTGGTTGCATTTCGCGAAGGTTTTTCTTTATACTAGCATAGCAATCCTGATAGTTCACGTTGTTTAGGTATAGGTTCCTGAACTCATCTTTCGCGGGCCGGTGCTTTTCAATATAAGACTGAAGATAGGCTAAGCCCAAGGGATAATGACTATCGTGTACATTTTCTGACCTATGGTCATCCTCGATAGAAGTGCATGCTAATAATATTTTCATTTGATATTCTCAAAAAAAGCATCTACTGTTTGCTTAATATAGTTTATCTTTTCGTCAGTAAGGCCAATGAAGGTACCTAAGAACACTGATCCCTCGGTAACTAAATGGGCATTAGGGAATTTTTTCTTTAGATCTCCATATTCTGATGCCAATGGCTGGTATGCGGGATGGTACAGTGCATTTCCAGTGAAATAAGATCTCGTCTGGATCTTCGCTCCTTCCATGTGGTTAACAAAGTCTTGCTTCTCAAACGGGGCGTTGGGACGAGTGACTAATAAAAAACCAAACCAACATGGGTCCGCTTTGTCAGTGGCCACAGGTAGGTGGAAGTACTCTTCATAAGGTTTAAAAATGTCGTGCAACTTATTAAAGTTTTCTCGGCGGGCTTGATCCATTTCTGGTAGTTTCTCCAGTTGTTGTAACCCCATGGCAGCTTGTAGATCGAGCGGCTTAATATTATAGCCGATCTCGTCGAAGACATACCTGTGATCATAAGTAGTCTTTGGACAGCCCGGAAGCCACTTGCCAAAGCGGTTGCCGCATGCAGTGCCGGCCGTTACGTCGCCGGGTTTCATCTCATTGCAGTAGCATGCTCGGCCCCAGTCTCTAAAGCTTGCAATGGCGCCGCGGACTCTGCGGCTAGTGGTTGCGACAAAGCCGCCTTCACCCATTGTCATGTGATGGGCTGGGAAGAAGGAACAGGTGGACATAAGCCCGAATGAGCCTAATTTTTTCCCATCATAGGTAGAACCCAAGGCATCACAGGCATCCTCAAGGAAGATTAAGTCGTATTCTTCAACCAAAGCCATCAGCCGGTCCATGTTGGGCGGATTACCCAAAACATGGGCAAACATAATGGCTTTGATTTCTCTCTTCTTATCTTCTTTAAGAACTCTCTCTACTTCATCAAGATTAAGGTTTACGCTCGGTAATTCAACATCGACGAAAACCGGGACGAAGCCATTTTGGATTATTGGGTTGATCGTTGTTGGGAAACACACAACTGGTGTGATAATCTTGTCGCCCTTCTTCAGGCGATACTTTTCAGGAAGTTTGTTCTGAGAAGATAGCACAGAAACCATCAACAAGTTCGCCGAGGAACCCGAATTGGTTAGACAACCATGCTTCTGGCCTAGTAGATTGGGGAACTTAATCTCGAATTCCCTAGCCTTTGTTCCAAAAATCAGCCACTCGCTAAGCAGTGTCTCAACTGCTTTCATATACTCTTTCTCATCGAAGTGAGGGCCCGAGTATTTTACCCAGTCTTTGCCGGGGGTCCATTGCTCCTCAGTCCTTTTGTCGCGGATATAATCAGACACCAAATTTAAAATATTTTGCATCTTTTCGTCGCGAGTGAGAGGGGGTGGAGAAAGCCGTTGTTTGACTTGTTTTATTATATTGTTTATCATTCTTTACCTACCAGAGTCTCTTTGTACATTTTTTGGAGGGCTGGTGTGAGGCCTTGAAAGTTTAGACCTAGACTAGCCAGCTTATCGTGGGCACCGGTGTAGGATAAACCCATTCCCCTCTCCTTTAATATAACGGATGAAGTGCTGTTTGTCAAGCTTTTAATTATATTTCCTATCTCAACCAACGTATTTTTCTTTTCATAACACACATTGATATCTTTCATATGAAAATCTTCTGCACTGATTATGTGATCGATCAGAACACACAGATCCTCAACCCAAAAAAAATCCATTACTTTATCTTTATGAATTTCGATTGGCTTTCCTAACGCGGCATTTTGGATATTTTTCTTGATTAAGCGTGTGTCGGCCTCGTGAGATCCAAAACACCCAAAAAGCCTTAAATTAACAATATTACCATTATGCTCAAGAATGTCCTTAGTTATGATGTTCTTTGCCAAACCGTAGACGTCTTTTGGCCACCTGTTGAGGACCTCTCTCTCGTCGAGGGCTGATATCTCTTTCCCTCTGTCGAACTCTGCTCCGGAGCCAAAGTTAATCATCAGCCGATATTTATCGCTATGTGCCTTAAGGTTGTGATACATTTGAAGGTTATCATAAAGGCTTTCCGTTGTGTCGCGGTCTGTTCGTTTGCCACCCTGTATGGCTGTATGTAATACAACATCAACCTCATTTTCTATAAAAAACTGACTGACTTTGCGGGGACTCGTAACGTTTAAGTCCTCTCGACCAGTGGCATACACCGTATATTTTTTAGAAAAATATTCCTTAAAATGCTTTCCTAGGAAGCCGTGGGCGCCGGTTATAAGAATATTCATTTTCTTTTTAAACTCAGGTATGAGGGGGCTGTACCTTCTGACAGGATATATTGGGTGTTCTCCTTCATGGATTCGATGGAATCCGGCCAATATGATTTAATATTCTTGAAACATGACATCACCTGTTTATCTTCTTCTGCCCAGTGTGAAAACCCCAAATAACCATAATCTTTATCTCTTCCTCCTCCTACCAACTTAACTGGCCACTTCTCGTGATCTAAATAATTTCGGATGAATTCGAAAGGCCGGTAAAGCAGAAACGGCGTTATAGAATAAACAACAGGAATTTTATTTTCCATGGCCATGCCTGTGGCCATACCCATCATTAGTTGTTCAGAGGATCCAACATTGTAAAACCGATCTGGGTAATCAATCTTGATTTTATCCCACAGGCCATAACCCAAATCGCCCGTTAGCAAAACAATCCTTGAATCTTTGGCCATGGCATCATGTAAATATCCAGCGAATTCTTTTCTCATTCCCGGCCTCCGACTCTGTTGTCGATGACTTGAAGTGCTGACCTATAATTTTCCTCGCTCATCACATGGTAGTGAGCATTAATCCCTCCCAAAAAATCAAAGTGACCGACCTCGGTATAGAACAAGTTTATTGATGGTAAAAAGGCTTGCAATCGTTTTTTCAAGTATTCAGAATCGACAGCATCATACGCGGCGTAGCCGTTAATATTAACATATACTTTTATATTTTTTATGCCATGCTCTTGTATATATCGTAATGCTTCCCATATCGAGCCCTCCGCGCACTCTCCATCACTGATGAGACAATGAACGGTCCTTGAGCGGTTGGCTTGTGCGCGGCCGACTGCTACTGTAAGACCCATCCCCAGACTGCCTGTAGAACAGTGGATTTTACTCTCTTCGTTGTAGTGGGGGTGGCCGCCGTGCTTCTCAAAAAGCTTTTGGGCGCATAGGCCATGATGCTTCTCCAGCACGCAGTAAAGGGCTGTAGCTGCGTGGCCGCTTGACAAGATGAAAATGTCTTCGGTCGGACTATTGGCCATGGTGTCGTAAATGTGATCTATAATGTCAATGCTTGAAAAATAGCTCCCTAAGTGTGAGAGGTTATTTTTATAAGCCACGTCTAATAAGAGCTTTTTTAATTCATGGTCCCCGCTAGCCGGAGAGATTATTTGTTCCACTGCTGCCCCCAGTAGTCCTGAATGGACTTATCATAATTAACGGGGTCTTTGTGCATGTCCCATGTTGCCTGCTCTGGGTGCCATCGATAATTATATCCTAACCAGCGGCCGGCCGGGTATATAAAAATACTGGCGTCTGCTAGTCTGCAATATAAATCGTAATCGGCGGCGCCGCTATATTTTTCCGGAAAAGTCGACAAGGCGCCACTGTCATATAAATCTCTTCTGTATACAACAGTTGGGCTTGTTACCGGGCAGGTGTGCATGCACAAGTTTTTAAATTCTTGAATCGAATTATAAGTATGATTAATTATACCCATCGGGCCCGGGTGATCGCTAGATACGCTCTTTAGAGCGCTTTGAAATACTTTTATTCTGTCTGGGGCCGCAGAGATATACCTCATACAGTTTGACACATAGTCCTTTTCGTAAAAATCGTCAGCGGCCAAAGTAAAGAAATAGTCTCCGGTCGCGATCTGAAACCCTTTTCTTCTTGGTTCGTCCCAACAATTTGGGTAGATATTATCTTCCTGTTCAATGATTAAGTTGGGATATTCTTTTTGAATTGCCGCGGCAATTTTCATAGAATTATCTGTGCTCTCATTGTCGACGTAAATAACCTCTATATTGCTATAATCTTGATGGAGAGCGGATAATAAAGTATTTTTAATCCACTTCTCCGCGTTATAACAAGGAATGATAATACTGACCTTAAAGTTCGTCACAGAGACTCCAACAGCTTAACTCTAGAAATATAGGTGTGATTTTCTAAAATATTCTTCCTGTTCTTATCCTTTATCTCGCTGAGATCCATGTCAATATATTTAAGTATCAGGTCTTTCATTTCTTCCGGAGTGGAAGCCAAAGGAACCTCGGGAAGGAGTGACTCCATGGTGCGCACATAATCACTGATCAAGAAGCCAGTCAGGCCAAGAGATTTAAAAGTTCTCTCGTTAACATCAAGCCCCAGTGTTCTCTGATAGGCATCGTGTATATTAATGGCTATCTTGCTATTATAAAGTACCTTATTCTCTTGTTCGTGGGTCAGGCCCTTATTAATAAAAATACCACAATTCAGTCCTAATTTTTTAATCTCAGCAAAGTGTTTCATCATAATCTTTTCTTTTTCTCCGAAACCATTATCAGCCAGACCTCCGACAAAACAAACATCAAATTTGTACCTGTCATCTTCTAAGTGTTTATAGGAAATCGAATCAAAAGCTAATGGCACTTGGTGTACCGTGCCCCAGTCTGAGTAATATTCGGGTGTTATTTCCGAGAAAGCCCATTTAATAACATTATCCAAAGAATTAATAAATTCTATTGCATCCGGATCTTCTTTCCTGACGGACACAAAATTTCGATGTCGGCCCCATGGGTCTGGAAAGCTTGTTGGTTGGACATATAAATATACACGGCGTGCGTTAATAATATACTCAGCATTCCATGACTCGATGTGCCAGTCTGTTATCATTAAATCATATTGTTTGGCGCGGAGTTGAAGCTCAGAGCCCTTGCCTTGATTGGGTTTCACAAATATCTGAAATGGCTTTCCTTCGAGTTTAATTTCTGCGTCGATGACCTGAGCAGGGGTATGGTACCTAATCACCTCTCTGCCTACGGCTTCAAAGGCTTTTGCATATCCGTCATAAATCCATTTTCCGGCGTGGCCGTAATAATCTTCTACTAAAATTGGTATACTCATTTTTTATCCATTTTATCTATTTCCTCTAGCAGGCCGGCTAGACGTATATATGATGAGTGCCTTGTGATAGCAGCCTTAAATCCCGCTTCTGCCATCTTGGCCATTTGATTGGGGTGGCTCAGAAGAAATTTAGCTTTGTCTACCATCTCTTCGGGTGATTCAAAAGTCATTATCTCCTTTCCTATGTCGAACAAATCCTCTAATTCATCGTGGTGTTCTGTCAGCAGTACAGATCCGGCCGCAGGTATTTCAAAAACCCTCGCTTTCATTTGTGTGGTGCCCGTGTTGGAATTTTTACTGAAGTTTAAGCCGATGCGGGATCGCGCATAAGTGTGAACCAGATCTTCAAAGGATGCATTCTTTGGGTTTTCAACTTTTATACCAGCCTTTTCAAGCATATCAATATGCATCTTTCTATCCCCATACGAGGCGCCAACGAAGGCGGCGTCTTTGTCTTTCCAAGTTCTAACCCCGGAATACATATCC
>TARA_R110002110_G_scaffold383245_4_pt1 | contig 55693 bp, 54 predicted proteins | sample TARA_R110002110 | Tara Oceans TARA_R110002110 (sample SAMEA4397330) | marine metagenome | biome: Polar Biome; feature: [SRF] surface water layer (ENVO:00010504); material: water (ENVO:00002006), including particulate matter (ENVO:01000060) such as... | depth 5 m | reverse complement strand
TGAGTTTCAGAGGCTAACTACGTGAGATTCGTGGGGATCACTCAGGGTATATACATAGCTTAAGATAATCTTGAGCACTACTTTGAAGTGAATATCATTCACATAAATCTATCATTTATTTTTGTTCTTCTAAAAAGGCTAGCCACTCAAGCCATTCATCTGGTGCAGAAAATTTACGTACGTATTGCGCTTTTTCAAATTCAGTTTGTTCAATCCAAAATGGCTCCCAAATGAGATCTAAATAATATTCCCCACTTTGCCGCCAAAACATATCTCCAGGAGAGAAATTCGGAAATTTTTTCCACGGCGGCTCTACTTCTTTAATTTTTTTTGCTGATTCTCTTTGTCTGTGTCTTGCAACAGAATAAAGATAGTGATTATTAATCTCATTAAAATATATGCCTGCCCTTCTTTTAATCCCTATCGAAAACGTACTCTCTGCAGATAAGCTCACCTGTCTTTTATCTTGACTTAACGTAATATAAACGGTGTCGTAAAATTTAAAAAATAAAAATTGATAATCTATCCGCAAAGTGATTTCTTCGCTAGTGGAGGCAATTGTTTGAACCCGACGTTGTTTTGAAGAATGGAGGTGTATCAGGCCAAGCGGTGCTTTGGTATAACTAAATACCTCAAATACATGTTTTTGGTTAGAGTATTTCATTCGAAGAACATTATGACTTTTCAGTTGGTACGCAGTTCTAGATTTTGACAAAGCATTTTGTCTGTACCAAAGCACACCCGCGTCTGAGTGGCGGGTGTGCTCAATTTTTAAAAAACGCTACTGAGCTAAGCCCGGCTTTCCAAAGTCAATAGGCTTATCCGCTCCAGATTTTTTCACAATCTCTGTGGGTACATTTTCACCAATCGTGGCTTCGGACTCACCATGGGTCAACTCATTAAATTCTTTACCTAGTAAACGTACAGCGCTCATCCAGCCGCCAATAATCATTAGTAAAATACCGGCAATATAAGGCGCAGTTACCGCAAAAGAAGTTAAGAAAATAAGTAGTGTTTGATGAATAATAGAACCGCCAGATTTGCCCATGCGATTAAATACACCATCAATTGCTGCTTTACCCTTGACTTTACATTCCGCGCTGAGTGGCACAAATGCAATTTCTTTCGTCGCATCAAAAACTGTGTATTTTGCGCCTCGACTAAGCACATTCTGGAAAGAGCCTACAAAAACTGCTAACGCTAAAGGCGTCATACCAAAGAGCAATGTCCCAGAAGAATCTAAATATCCCTTGCTTAACAAAACACCAAAGAAGGCAACAGATGTCAACAATAAAATCAAAGGCGTTAATAAGGCTGTAAAAGTCCAACCAAAGCGGCGAATGGCATTCGTTGAAACCAAAAGAGCACTGATGGTCGCAATAATACCTACCCAGGTTGAAACCTGATTGATATAGCAATTATAGGCCGAGGGATTTGGATATAACATTCTAACTTGGTCTTTCCATAATACTTCGACCAAATTAATAACAATATTATAACCCACAACAATGACAGCGATATAAATAAGATATTTGGATTGAAACAGGTGCTTAAAGCTATCACGCAGAGATAATTTACCTCTCATTGCTTTTTCTTGTGCTTTACTTTTCTCACAGTAAAACTTTGGATCCGATAATACATTTTTATTGATCCAATAATACAAACACATTGAAGCAAACCCGGTGATCAAGACTAAACTTAAAAGCAATATAAGCGATTGCTCCCAAGAAGAATTACCAAAAGGCAAACTAGGATCGTAAGATTTTCTGGAAAGATAAACAGATACCTGACCTGAAATAATTGCAGATAAATTAGCACCTAGCCCAAATAATCCATAAAAGCGCTTGGCTTCGTCAATGCGGGTCACCTGGTTCACAAACCCCCAAAATAACATCGTTAAAATGATATTACTCCAGAGTTCAGACATCACATAGAATAATGTGAAAGTCCAATTTCTCACCATCGAGACTAGGCCTCTACAACCCGCAGGTAAAACCATTTCTAAAAAATTCGCAAAACCGTGATTATGTAAAATTTCATGGTTTGGATATAAAAATAATACAAATACTAAGAAATAGACCAAAAACATGGTCATGAGCGTATAAAACACCCTGGCCCCAGAATATCGATTGGATAACCAGGTATAGATAAAGGTCATCAATATTGCGCCTGGAAACATCGCCCAAACTTTAATAAAGGGAATCACCTCTGCGCTAGCCCCTTGGGCTGTCACGACTAAAGTATCTTTCATCGTGCGCAGAACGCTGTAGCCAAATGACACTAAAAAAAACATCATTAAAAATGGCAAAAATTTCTTCAATTCATAGCGATGAATTGGCCATAATAGATTACGAATACGCCCAAAACCTGTGTTTGTACTCAAAACCGAGTTCCCCTTACCTTAATAAATTAGGGCAGCATCCTTGTGCATTAAACAAATAACTACAATGAAAAAATACAGAAGCAAGACCTTCTCTAAAAAGTCGCGTTCGATAAGCAATATTGAGATATAAGAGACTCACCCAGGTATGGCATTCGCAGGAAATCGCACCATTAACTCGATGGTTGAGAAAATTGAAAGTGCTCGTTTTATGAAAAACCATAATATCTTTAAGAAAATCTTGAGTGATTTAAGTAAGATGGCACATTATATCTAAAAATTAGCCAAAAAGCAGCATTTAATATTTAGTTTTATAATAAAGTTAACTTGCAATCTATAATTGCTAGTTGTTAAAGCGTTACTGACAACTTCAAACCCACAAAAACATATAGCTAGATAACTATAAACTGATATGTTTCAATGACATAGCTTTACTATATGAATTAAGCAAATTTTTTATTACAAAGTATTTCGGACAACTAAAGTTTTAACCGCCTGTCAGTTTAAATCCAATAGACGCTAAATTCTCATAGGTATTTCTTAAAAAGTTGTCTGAGTTGTCATCAAAGTGACTGACACTTGCATTTACACTAAAATGCTTTGTAGGTTGGAATATGAATAGAATTCTACCCACCCATCTTTTGTCTTCTTCATTATTAAAAAACTTCTGAATCACATACCCCGATGTTAAGTTAAAGCTTAAAGTGCTCTTCAACTGATGCTCAAGAATGAAGTTTAGACCTTTGCCTTTTTCTTGACTATCACTATTTAGTACATTATCTTTTATATGAAAAGCACTAATCCCTAATGTTGAGCGGTCAAGATGGTATGCATAAAGCCCATCAAACTTTTTACTAATCAAAATTTGATTATTAAAGGTTGCAACAAATTGGTTTGGTGTAGAGAGTGTATTGGCTAAATTTGCACGAGGCGCAAAATCAATTTGCTGCCTTGAAAAAGTGGTTATATCCTCATCATAGCTTAAATTTAATTCATGTCGCTTTCTCAGCCACGAAGCATTAAATTTTGTACTCCCCCCAAAAGATCGCTCACCTTTTTGAATCGATAGCTGGGTACGTTTTGTCGGTGAATACTGGAAACCACCGAACCAAATAAAACCTTCTATACTATTACTGCGTCCTCTTTGATTATTGGTATTCTCATATCCCAATTGTAATAATAGCTGTAGATGCTTAAATAGCTGATATTGGAAAACGCCATTGAGGTTTGTGGTCTGTAAACTCAGATTATCTGTTTGTGATGTTTGACGAAAATTGGCCTCTAATGTACTTCTAAAAAAGTAAAAAATCGACCCAGTGCGTATCGCAACATCGACTAAAAAGTCTTTAGTGTAGGGTATCTCTTCAGAGATATAGTGCGTTTGACCATAGCGAATTTTACTACTAGACGAAAGCTTTCGTCCTATTGGGATATGAAAACTAGGACCTAATTGAATAGTCGCAACATTCGTTTGATTATCTGAATCAAGTACAGTATTAAATGCTTTCTCTTGAGGAAAAAGAACTTGCTGGGTGTATACACCATCTACAAAAAAACTCATCTTTTTGTGCCAAAGGTGGTGATCGTAATGCACATTGCCACGCTGATATACTTTGTCTGGTTGTTTATTTTGATAATAATGAATACCTTGTAAAAGATATTGTGCACTTAACGATTTTTTAGGTGCTTCAGCAAATAACGAAAAGCTCGGAACCAGCTCGGTTATCATCTCAGAATGACGTGTTGTTCTTGGCGACAAATCTACATTATCTGTATAGATTTGATTGATACCCACCTCAGGTATCAATTTTATGTGCGGATAAGCATCGACATAAAATATGCTCAAAAGCAAAGAAATAATAAATAAGTTGATTTTGCACATCAGACGCATGACACCCGTGGTATTATTCAGCCGTTTGTGAATAAAAACTAGCATGATTTAAAACAACACCCGAAATTTTTTCTTGTGGTAAACTTTGAATGCTATTCATAAAAGTATCATATGGCGTTTGTGTCTTATGACAAACAAAAATAATACCATCACAGTATTGAGATAAAATTTGCGCTTCTGAAAATTCATAGGTAGCAGGTGCATCGATGATAATAAAACTCTTCGAAAATGTTTTGCGCGTCGCCATCATGAGTGATTCCATTTTTTGACTGGCAAAACATTCGGAGCGACAGGGATTTAAGGTACCATGAGGCATTATATATAAATTAGGAGAGGGTAATGGATAAATGATTTGCTCTAATTGCGCCGCATCGTCTAGGTAATCCATGAGACCTAATAAAGCCCCCCCTCTCAGCTGAGAACTTAAACTATTTTTATGTCCGCAACCATCGATGATGACTGTCTGCCAGTCTTTTTCCAAGGATAAACTGGTTGCCAAATTAAGGGCGGTACAAGTGACACCTTCTTGGGGCAAACTACTGGTGACTAGAAACACATAACTTGTTTTATCTAATTGATTAACATTGTGCGGCAATATTTTAGTTTTGAGCTTTCGGAATTGCTGGGTAATTACCCCGCGATGATAAGGGGCTCGATTTAATGCAGGATGACCTGCAAAAACGGCATCCCAGTGATGACGCATAGGATTTCGCTCAAAATCTTTAGGGTCACCTTCAATGATTTTTCCTTTGCCATGAGAAATTTTTGTATTTTCTACTTGCTTTTGCTTTTTTTGTTGTGACATCTTGCTCTCTTTCTGATTGCGCCGCAAAACTATATCTATGATTATAAAAACTTTATCGGTTAAATCACTTTAAAACTTGGGCCCAATATGATAATGGTATAAAATGGCTAACAAAACAGCTGACGCCACTAATAACCCAACCATACCACTAGTCAAAGCAACTTGTGCATATCGGTTCAACGGCCCATCATGAAATGTTAACTTTGGGATCTCTGCTAAAGTCGGGTAGGGGAAATTAGGGTCACTTTTAAAACGATTAAGAATAGCGGGTGATAACTGTGAACGAGCAAAAGCAACCCCCACACCAAATATGATGCTTAAGATGAAAACAGCCAAAGCATACAAACCCCGCTTGGGTCCAACAGGCATACTAGGCACAAAAGGCGGATCAATAACTCTAAACTTAATCGTTTGCTGCGTATCATCCATTTCTTCCGCCAATTTAGCGGCTTCACGTCTTTCTAGTAGGGCATGAAATTTCTGCTTATTAATCAAATAATCTCGATTTAAATTAGCCAGATCTGTTTCTGATTGAATGACCTCATCTACTTTAGAGCGCATCGTATTTGCAGCAGACATTAATTCTTTTACCGTTGCTTCTAATGTCGCAACTTCAGCATTAGACTCATTAAGTGACATCTTCATTTGTTGAAACACTGGATTCTGATTTAAGCTTTGATTCGCTTCATTGGCAATGATACTCGACTTGAATATATCAATATTCGTTTTAATTTCTGCCATTTCTCTTTTTATGTTAATGACATCAGGATGATTGTCTGTATAACGCGTCTGTAAATTAATCGACTGTCTTTCCAACTCATTATACTTTTGCACCAATGGATGATTCAAATTTTGAACTTGGTTACTCAAAGACAAACCAAAAGTTGGTGTTTCACCTGCTATTTGCTTTTTAAACTCATCTCGACGCTTTTTAGCGACTTCTAACTTCATATTCTGTTCATCTATTTCAGAAATGAGCTTTTGTAAATTATCATAATAATTTTTATCTTCTTGAGGCAAGACGCCTAAATGCGCGCGTTTAAATCTAGCCAATCTATTTTCAGCATTCACCAATTCCTCTTCATAACTATCTATCTGGCCATCTAAAAACTTTTGTGCTTCTATTGTGTCTCCACGTGTATAACTCAAGGTTGATTCCAAGAATAAATTTAAAATAGATTGAATCACCACTTTTGCCTGTTTGGGATCGCCATGCTCATAACTAATTTTAAATAGATTATCTCTACCTTCTCTTCTCAACTTGATTTCTCTCTCTAAGCGATCCAATAGATCTTCCTCTTCTTGCGCGGTTCTCACGTTAAGATCTAAATCAGACATTTGCGCAATTTTTTGTAAATTAGGTCGATTAAAAATAGTTTTAGCCACCTGGCTGATACGCTCATCTGCATCTGAACTGATAGAAATATCTCTGAGTAAGGGTTTAATCAATGATTGGGTATCAATAAACACTCGAGTAGAGGCTGAATATCTATCGGGTAAATTAGCCACAAGACACCAGCCACAAATGGCTAAAACCCAAGCAGAAATTAAACCGTACCAGCGGTACTGCCATATCCCCAATAAATAGCCTCTAATTGTTTCAATGAGAATTGTCATATCCATTAAAAAAATGCCTCAGGAATAATTAAAACATCTCCTGGTAATACCTTAGCATTTGCACCAATATCACCATCATTTAATAAGTCTTCTAAACGAGCACGATAAGAGGTATTCTCCATACCATGGTGTCTAACCAACGTTGCCCGATTGCCATCTGCAAAATCAGTTAAGCCTCCCACCAATATCATCACATCCAGCAAGGTCATACCCGAGCGATAAGGGATAGCCTGAGGTTGTGAAGCCTCTCCTACAACTCGAATGTTATCTTCATAAGTACCAATAAAATTAGAAACCATCACCGTAACAATAGGTTCTTTTAAGTAGTGTGATAAGGCTCTTTCCAAATTTTTAGACAACTCTGCAGGGGTGCTATGTGCCGCCATCACATCCTCTATGAGAGGTATGCTGATTTTACCATCTGGTCTCACTGGAACCGACACAGAAAATTCTGGATTACGCCACACAAATATTTGTAAATTATCACCAGGTCCTATGTGGTAATCTATCTGCTCATTAACAGCAACAGGTGCTTTTTCAATTAAAGGTAAGCTTGTGTGGCAGCCATTTAGGCCTATCAACATTACGATTAAACATATAATATGTGCCAATTTTTTTTTGATTAACTTCATCACTCACTCATTTCTAATTGTATTTTATCCAATAACGCTAAAGCTTGACTCTGCTCTGCATATTCAGCCTTTTGTCTTGCCCCTTTTTCAAGTATCTTGACTGCCTGCTCTTTTGCCCCCAACATATATAAAGCTTGAGCTAAGTGGTATTGGATATCCAGATCGTTCGGTGTTAAATCACGAGCCTGCTCAAGTAATGGCAGACCTTTTTCAGGTTGTCCGCGTTTGACTAATACCCATCCTAAAGTATCAGCTACTTTGGCTTGATTGGGCGACAGTTTATAAGCTTTTTGCGCGTATTGATAAGCCTTGTCCAAATCAATCGGTAAATTTAAAACAGCTAAGTTATTATACGTTACAAAATCACTGGTTGTTCTTTTAATAATGTCTTCATAATACGCAATCGCTTTATCATTTAATTGATTATCCAAATATTGAGCGGCTAAATAACGACGTATCCCTATATGATTGGGGCGTGCTTGGGCCCAATCTTCTAATAGCTGCAATCCAGCTTTGAGCTCATCACTGGCCACTTGTAATTTATACACATTCACCACATTTTCCATACTGGGATCTAAGTCAAATGCCCGCTGAAAGTGGTCTAAACTTTTTCGTTTATTTTCCTGAAGATAATAAATTTTACCCAACAATTGATGTGCAAAGCCAGAATGGGGCGCAATGGATAAGATATGCTGAGCAACCGATAGTGCTTGCGTTAAATCTTGCGCTCGTGTGAGTAACTCGGCCTGTAAAATTAGTGCAGGAATATATTTGTCATTTAAACTGAGAGTCTGGTGAACGTGCTCTCTGGCCTCATCGATATTATTCAACTGTATTGATATTTTCGCCAGCATATATGAAACAAATGCGTTATTTTTATCCACTGCTTGCCAATCTTTATACAGCTTATATCCTTCTTGATGTTTTCCTTGCATTACTTTTAATTTACCCACCAATGCTAAGACCTGAATTGACTGAGGAAACTGTCGATATAGATTGTCCGCCTCTGAATTGGCTTGTTTAAAGTCCCCTTTGCGAAGAAAGTGCTCTACATATTGCGCCCGTGGAAGAATCACTTTGGGATGTGATGATTTGGCACGTTCGAACCATTTGATAGCTGACTTTTCGTGCCCCGTTTTCTCTTTTAACAATGCCATCAATAGTTGTGCTCTTAATTCTGAACTATTTTTTTTGAGAGTCAATTTTAAATTTTGTTCTGCGTCTGAATAACGGCCCTGCTTTAGATATAGCTCTGAAAGATTATTTTGCGCCAACACAAAACTCGGATCTTTTTCTAATGCTTTTTGATAGTACTGTTTAGCCAGAACTAATTTTTCTGTTTGTTCATATATCATTCCCATTAAATTATAGGCCGCAGGATGTTCGGGCCGTTTTTTCACGATGTTTTCTGCAGTTTTGATCGCACTGCTATATGACTGCTCATCAACCAATGATAAGACTAGTAATACATCTGCCTGAATATCTTGGGTGTTCTCATCCACAAGCTTTTGTAATAAAGCATGTCCTTGTGCTTTATTGCCTTGCTGCAGGTGGCTTAAAGCCAGTTCTGTTGTAACTGCTGGATGCGTTGCGCCCAAATCTTGGGCCTTTATTAAAATAGGTTGCGCTTTACCCACATCTTGATTTAATAATAATGCGGTCCCATATAAAGCCAAAAATCCAGAATCTTCAGCATGAGAATCTTCTAATTCACTTAACAGGACCACTGCCTCTTTCACTCGATTTAAGCGCAACTGCACTGCCGCTAACAATTTAGTCGCCATAGAGCTGTTGGTATTTAGCTTCAAATAAGCTTTAACATTTTGTTCGGCCAGAAGTAGTTTACCTTCATCGAAATAGACTCTTCCCAATAACAAATAATTTTGTGAAAAATTGGGATGTAGGGTTGTGCCCTGATTTAAAATTTTTAAAGCTTCTGCGGTATTATTGTCTTCTAAATACGCGATTGCGGCATAATACATGGCTCTTGGATGGGTCGGTGCTTTTTGATAGGACGACATGGCTAACTTTTTAAAAGCAGCCTTATTTTTTTGCCCCCAGAGTAATGATGTATACTGTATTTGCGCGATAACATTTTTAGCACTTAATTTGATCGCTGATTGATATTCTTCTCCAGCCTGATCCCATTTTTTTTGCTGCCTATAAATTTCAGCTTGAAGTGTATGCACTTTAGAATCTTCATGTGTAGACATTTTGTCTTTTATATCACGGGGAATACCATCCAGATAGGTTTGAGCCGCATCACTATTTTGTTCTATTAACGCAATACGCGCCAGCCCCAATGACTTTCCAATATGAGGCTCTGTAATAGCTTCAAATGTTTTTTGTGCCGCAGAAAACTCCCCAAGGGCTAAATAGGTATCTCCTAATAATAATGAACGCTCTACCCCATGTTCCTCGGCATTCAGTTCGTGTAGCACTGTCATAGCGTCTTCATAATGTTGCGTCGCCAGATACAATTTTGCAGCAATCATGCCCCATATAGCAATGTTAGCATTACTTTGCTTTACCTTTGTCAGTTCATTCAATGCCTCTTGTATATTGCCCTGCTTATAATAGAAATTAATTAGCTCAACCCGTAATGATTGCTCATTAGGATTGGTCAATATTTTAGATTTAATGGCATTTAACTCTGATATATTCGCATTAGAATCAACAACATCTACAGCATATAAAGGAAAACAGCTTAAAACCATACTCAATGCTAAAGCAGATCGCTTCATTTGATTGTGTCCTCATTAATATTTTTTATTCTGTATTCTCAAGACGTTCTCGATCAGATATGTCTAGTTTTTCCATTAAATTATATAGTGTCGGTCTCGTCACCCCCAACAATGCTGCCGCTTTTGAAATATTACCCTGGCTTAAGTGAATGGCCTGCTCTATTGCTTGACGCTCTGCTTGATTCTTAATAGTCTTTAAGTTAAAAACTAACGGTTCACTTTCTGTAAATGGCAAATCTAAGTCTTCAGGGGTAATTTCTTGCCCATCCGCCATAATCACTGCCCGTTTAACTTTATTTTCTAACTCTCGAACGTTGCCTGGCCATGTATACTGTGCCATTTTTTGCAAGGTATCAGCAGAAAAACGTTTAATAGACTTAGTAAAATCTTTCTTATACCGCTCTAAAAACATTTTAGCTAATATTAATATATCTTGTTCTCTTGCTCGAAGCGGTGGAATATTAACGGTCACTTCTGCTAATCGATAATATAAATCTTCTCTAAAAGCACCTGTTTGAATTTGTTCTTTTAAATCTTGATGTGTTGCAGTGACAATACGAACATCAACTGGAATAGAGGTTCGCCCCCCCAATCTTTCAATCACACGCTCTTGTAAAAATCGTAATAATTTTGGCTGTAACGCTAAAGGGAGATCTCCAATTTCATCTAAAAATAATGTGCCATTATTCGCCATTTCGATTTTACCCAAAGTACGCTTATGTGCGCCGGTAAAGGCGCCTTTTTCATAGCCGAAAAATTCACTCTCTAACAGATTTTCAGGTATGGCTGCACAATTAATAGCTACAAATGGTCCTTTTGCTCTAGGGCTAAGTTCATGCAAGCCCCTCGCGAGTACCTCTTTGCCCGTGCCACTTTCGCCCCACAATAAACAAGCCACATTATTAGGGGCAATTTTTTCAATCATTCTACAAACTTGAGACATATTTTGACTTGCCGTCAGCATGCCTGGAATGGAAGTCACGCAAGAATGCTCAAATATTTTTCTACGCTCGCTCTCTAAAGCCTGCAAATAAAAGGCTCTTTTAACACTTAGTTTTAATGTTTCTGGATCAATTGGTTTTGAATAAAAGTCATAGGCACCTAAACCAATTGCTTGAATCGCAATATCTTTCTCATCTTGGCCCGTCACCATAATGACCTTAGTTAAAGGAGATAAATTTAAAATTTGCTCTAAAACTAACATACCCTCTTCAAAAGTATCTTCTTTCGGCGGCAAGCCTAAATCTAATGTTACAACTTGAGGCTCAAAGCGCCTTAATTGCGCAATTGCCTGTTCTCTATTCTCAGCTGTAACAACGTTATAATCTTCAAATGTCCATTCAAGTTGCCCTCGAATTCCTGGATCATCATCGACAATCATTAAACATGGCTTTTCACTCACTAAAAAACTCCTAGTTTTTAAGAATCTGTTAACTCACCAACTTCTTCTGATATAGTGACACCGTCTGATTCACAATAATTGATGTGGTTATGGGTCACAATATGTAAAATCGGAAGTTCCAAGCAAAACTCTGTCCCACTTCCTAATTCTGACTGAACCTGTATAGTACCATTATGATTTTGTACATAACTTTTTGCTTGGTAAACTCCAATACCCATGCCTTTTTTACCCTTTGTACTAATAAATGGCTTGAACAATTTTTTGTGAATGAAATCTTTAGACATGCCCTGTCCATTATCTATAATTTTGATACAGACCGCTTTATCCCGCACTGCAACACTTATGGTTATGCTTCCTGACCTCTCTGTTGCTTGTTGTGCATTTTCAACTAGATGACACATAATGTTAATGAATTCCTCAGCGATGCCCTCTATTTCAATTTCACTACAATCCGCTTGCCAAAGCAGAACAGGCTTAGGTTCTTGGTGCGCTCTTAACTGAATGATTTTATTTAATATTTTACTTAAAGAGAGCTTTTCTATTTGTGCTGTTCCTGGTGTTTTAACTTGATTAATGAGTTTAGAAAATTTATCAGATAAATTATCAATGGTTTGATAAGCGCTCTTAATAAACTTTGGGTTGTCCCCATGTTTTTCTTTATTAATCACCATTAGCTTTAGCTGTGTATCGATATTTTTGAGATCATGAATAATAAAAGTAGAAAACTGATTATAGGCTTCGAATTGCTTGGCAATCGCTAATTCTTTTGAACTTTTATTTTGAATTAGGTGGGTAGCTAATTGTCGACCCGCCATCATCAAAATATCCTGTACTTCCCAATTAATCATCAACTGGGTACGAGGCAAACCTAACATGACTATATGAGAACAAGAATCCATATACTTAAAAGGCACAATTAACCAAACGTCATCTATAAATTGTATATTTTTTAAAGCGCCTCGCCATTCATCAGCCAATAAGGTGGGCGCTTCTTTCTGTAAAATACTATTTATAAAGTCTTTATTATTGAGATAAGTTATCTCATCAGGCATTCTAACATTCCAGCTTTCAACCATAGTGAAAATGCCATCACTATACTCAAACAACCAGCCTTTAGGGCTTTCAACTAAATTGGCAACTGTTCGAATCGTCAAAGATTGTAAAGTTTGGCTGTCCGCCTCAGATAAGATTTTTGAAATGTTTAACCATTCTTTTCTGTAGTCATAACGTAGTTTAAAAAAGTTTTTAACAAGAAACTGCTGTAAGAATGCCCGTGCACTACCTGACGCTAATAATAAAGCTAATACAACAACGCTGCCAGTCAAGAAAAGGACTTGTAGCGCCTTTCCCCAATTTCCGCCAAACTCCCGAATACCATAGCCAACGGAAGCCATGATTAACAAATAAACGCCACAGCTAATAAATGCTGTGCTACTAAAAATAAGCCGCCTAGATGGCATAAAAGTAGTTTGCCATTTCCTGTTACGTAACGCACCAATTGCTATTAATGGCGCAATAATAGCCGATACACCACCTCGAACTTCCCACATTATAGGATCGACACCATTTAACATTAAGGCATTTGCAAATAAGTAAAAATCGTAACTAAATAAAATGCCCAAACCAATGCAGATAAATTTGATACCCCAGCGTCTATCTGGTGGTGTGCTTAGATAAAGGTGCTCCAACAAAGCCAGAACAATAACCGATAAAATAATATTGCCAACAAAAGCAAACTTACTAAAGATACTACTAATTCCAGGATGCCAATCAACGGCAATAAAAGTACTATTGATAATAAGTAGTGAAGTTAAAGAAAAAAGAAAGACTTTAAAATAGAAAGATTCAAACCATCTTTTCTGCTCCGATTGCAGCATGATTTTTATCAGTTTCATAACACACAGACACCAACTAACATCTTGTAGAGTCTCTGTTATCGCGACTAACCCATAATCTGAAATATAATCATTTGTATATAATGCCGCCAATAAACACCAAGCACTAGTAACAGCTGTACTAAAAATCAACAATGGAAATTGCTTTCGTGTACTGGAATGAAATATTAAAAGCGTGGCAGTACTAGCAAAGATTACAGCGCCGATACTGTGACTTATGGATGCAACCTGCAGCATATCAATACATACTCCCTGTATAGGATCATAGTTGATCCTTATATAGCCAGTTGCAACAGTAATGAATTAAATTATCTGGCTCCTCTCCTCCACAATACCACTTCCGCCGTTTGCAGTAAAATTACAAAGTCGAGAAACAAACTATTATTTTTAACATAATAAAGATCGTACTGTAACTTTTGAAAAGCATCTTCTTCTGTTGCGCCATAAGGATAGCAGACTTGCGCCCAACCTGTAATGCCCGGCTTAACCGAATGTCTTTCTTTATAATAGGGGATTTTCTGCGCCAATAATTCAACAAATTCAGGGCGCTCTGGCCTAGGCCCCACAAAACTCATTTCGCCTTTAAATACATTGATGATTTGCGGTAACTCATCAAATCTTAAGCGACGGATCCAGGCACCTACTTTGGTAACTCGACTATCATTTTTTTGAGCCCATTGAGCCTTACCGTCTTTTTCTGCGTCAACTTTCATGCTCCTGAACTTTAATAATTCAAAGGCTTTGCCATCTTCTCCGGCGCGTTGTTGCTTATAAAACAATGGTCCTTTGCCTTTGTCTTCAATGAGGATTGCCAATGAGACTAACAGCATAATAGGCCAAAATACCAATAATAATACGGCACTTAAAAAAATATCCGAGCCTGTCTTAAAGCGTTTGCGCCATTTTCCTCTTTGGAAGCCATCGGCAAAAATAAACCAACTAGGCGAAATCCAATCAATTTTAATCAAGCCTGCTTCACGTTCATAAAACGTCACAATATCAACTACCGCAATACCATAAAGTTTACATTTTAATAATGCTTCTGTTGGAAAAGATTCTTTTTTATTATCTACTGCCACAATAATTTCATCTGCTTTTGCCTGCATAGCCAAATCGAATAAATTATTTTTAGTACCCAACAATAAATTAGCAGAAACCCCTTTAGCCTCATCGTACAGAGGTACGTTTCCAACAATTTCAAATTGATTATTGCCAAATAAAGGTGTGGACTCTGCAATGTGATTCGCCTTATCCCCAGAGCCTAATACCAATACTTTTTTCCGCAAGGCTTTGGTGGCTATTGCTTGAAACAATAATAAACGTGTAATTAAAACGCCCGTAAAAGCAAGGCCTATGACTGGCATCCAAACTTCTTTGCCCATATCTAAATCCGGCAAAGTGTAGGAAATTTGATTAATTAAAATAATGCCTATACCAACACCCAAGATAATCCGAGCAATCATACCTGCGCGCCCATCTCGAAGACGCCTTTGATATAAACCCACGGCGGCTAAAGACAACAACATCACTATTGAGAAAAAAATTGCTTCGGGAACTAGGGGCTCAAAATAATCTAATAATTCTATCCAGCTAACCTTTAGCCCGGCCATTACACCAATATATAGAGACATGATAAAAATAATAGCTTCTATAGTCGCTAAAATAAGAAACGTGGTGGGCACGTGCTGTCTAAAAATTCGAACCGTACTCATATAGCGGTCATCCGTGACTTCCTGACATTTTTATAACACTATAAATCTATTAAGTTAACTACTTACCCCCTTATGTAAGCTACGTTCCGCGGCTTGTCCGCGGAATCCAGCAACAATATTTCTGCCTAGATCCCGCGGACAAGCCGCGGGACGTAGGGAGGGGGCAAGCAGTTACCTATTAAAAATTATAATACTAAGAATTATTTTTAATTCTAACTTAATAAAAAAGATAAAATCTTACTTTTCTAATATTGATAACACTTGTTTTTCTAGTTAACCAAATTACTATGTGGCTATTAATAAAGCATTCTTAATAAATTTTTCGACTATTTCTTTTGCTAAGTATTCGCTGCGTCTATAAATTTCTTCTTGTTGAGTGACTGGGCTTCCATCCTCTTTTGCTAGCGTTATTTTATTTTTGATTAAACGTTCGGCCAATGACCGCCCTAAATACTCACTTCGTATCGTGCCATCACATAATTTAAGCAACTCTTGCTCTATGGGGGAAAGTTTGACAAACTCATGTCGCTGATTGGTCACTATATTTTGCTGCTGCAATTGATACTTTACCAGGCCAGAAGCTTTGGGTGATTGGCAAGCACCTGTTACGTAAGATAAAGCACCGGAAGACAGTTGTACCATGCCACCAATAACCAATCGTACTAAATTTAATTCATGCTTTAATATGGTTTCAATTTTAGCCGTATCTTGTATGCGAGAAGCCTGCTTTATTTTTAGAATAAAGTCTGCGTACGTGATAGGTCTTGTTTGTTGAGATAAAGTCCATAAAGCTGTTTTCGCTAAAAAATCTGTTACATTAACTGTAATATATTGCCCCCTGAAACTTAAGGCAGCCTTATCAATTTGTAACTGATGCTCATCGCCCTCTACAGTGCCAACGTAGGTAAACTGATATTGTTTTAATTTTTCAAAATCAATGTTACGGTTTATTTTTACTGAATCATGACACAGCAAGGTTTGTCTAAAACGCTGGTTCCGCACAAAATCCATGTATTGCCCTAAACGAACAATATCATTAATTTTAGAAAATTCTTGTGCGACGGATTGTGGCAAATTACCCGCAAACATTTGTGCAATATCGGAATCTGCCAAATAATCTAACTTATATTGCTTAGCCCTTTGCGCAAACTCATAAAAATACTCTGGATTATTATTTTCCTCTAAATGTTCATGATATAAATAGCTGTCTTGCTGTTGTGACAAAATTTGAATCTCTGACTCAAGAAATTTTGAATAAGGGGATTCATTTTCTTTTATCCCATTTAATATGAATTGCAAAATACTGCGAGATTGTTGTGCCTTTTCTTTGGGGTCGGATATATTTTGAATATGATAGTTCATCATATCTCTAATGCTTTTGACCATGTTCCAACCGGGCAAAGCATTGTAACTAATAAAAGCAACACCCTGCTCAGATAAATTGTGCTGACAAATTGAGAAAATTTTGTCTTGTGTTTTATGATCGACCCAACTGTATACACCATGACAAAGAATGTAATCAAACTGACCATCATTAGCTTTAAAATCTAGAATCGATTTCTTTTCTAAGCTAATATTTTTCAAATTGAGCGCTTTAACAACTGATTGGCCCGCCTCAATTTGTTTACTAGAGAGATCAATACCCAAAAATGTCGCATTCGGAGCAGAACAAGCCATTGGAATGAGGTTACCACCACTGGCACAACCTAATTCTAATATTTTTGCTTCATGAAAAGGCTTAGGGTTAAGTCCAAATAAAGAACCTATGGTAAATAAATGATTTGGATGTGTTTGCTTGTATGGGAAGCTATCGTACTGCACAACATCGTATGAAAACTCTGACATATTTTCCCCCAGTATAATTGGCCTGTTATGATTCAACAAAACCTTAACTGAAGTCAACTTATTCTGAATATTATGTCTATGAACTCTTAGATGAGCGTAACAAATCAGCGTTCTTCCAATAAATTACAAACTGAGGCAAGACACAAAATGTGTGCGATAAGCGAAGCGAAGGTACAAACCGGGCATATGGGTTACAGATTAAACCGGGCACATAGGTAACAGGTATACAATCCAGGCAAGGAGGACTTGCCTATGAGTTGGAGAGGGACTGATTCGCGATGCTCATCTAAAAGACTTACTTTTCCTTGTAAGGGGGCATCCGAAGGACGGATGAGGTTAGATAATATGATTCCAGAAGCTAGTAAATACTGAAGAAAAATTTACATCACAAATTAAACTTAAATTTCAAACCATATCCTTTGCTATCATCAATATCGTGTTTAGAGTGAAATACTTCTCTTGTATCTATTAGTTGTAAATCCTGCACCCCTAATGGTCCTGCTTTTACTGAACCTATAGTCACTGCTAACTTATCAGTTAATTTTAACTCGGAATAGCTTTTAATAATCTTTATGTACTGTTTAATTTTCGAGCTTCTAGCAAAAGTATTACCCGGATGATTATTTTTCCTACGACCTATTATCTCAAGCCTATCTTCTATACGTTCTTTAACTTCTAGCTGATTTGCAAGGGGGGCAAAATCCATTGCCTGAGGAAATAATTTGACCAGTTTACCAGCACTGCTGGATTTTTGATCGACATTTGCACTGGCTATACAGCAGTAACTTCCTATCACGACGACCAACAACCAAACTAAACACGGCATTGTCTCTATCCTTAAATACAAAAACTGTGTAATAAGGATAGCTTAACTTTTTAGTTGTTCAAGTTTATGACTAAGCGTTTTTTATCTGGCAAAATATAATAAAAGCACTAACTTTTACCAGTATTTTTTATACTCTCTTGCAAATGGCTGGCAATAATTTCAGCGCTCTGATTAGAGCCGATTTCTGTATAGTGGTAATGGTCATAAATAAGATCCAAGGATTTGGGTATATGTTTTGCCAAATCAATTAATATAATCTTATTCTTGTTAGCAGTCTCTCGAATAATTTGATTAAAACGATGGTACAAATCATCGTCCTCTACTCTATTAGCTTGTGTCATCAACACCGGTTGGGTTTGATGAATTTTACAGATGGCAATAAACATTTCTAAATTTTTTTGAAATGCTTGTGCGATTTTTTCGTTCTCTATGGCTTCTAATCCTTTGGGATACTCGACATGGGTAAAAACATTTTTGGCTGTTTGTAAGTGGCTTTTAAGAGAATTAGGATAATGGTAGTTCCCATGTAATCTCAGCATCACTAAATCATTAATGTTATGCATCATAACAACCATATCTGGTTTCATAGGTAAAACCTTGTTGAGCAATATATTAATAGAATGCATAGACTCATTAGCTGAAACACCGCCATTGTAGCTATTCACTTTTAGCCCAAGCTTTTTTTCCAACAAACGTCCTACCAAATATGGAAAACGTTTATCCGCATCCATATATAGACATTCTGTTGTAGAGCCGCCTAAAAACACAACTTTTATATCTGGCTGCTCATGTACAGCACTGGGTGCAATAAAACCATTAGACTCAATATCCATCGCATAATAACGCCGCTCTAAGTGACCGGGAATATTTTTGACATAATTCCTAGAGGGGCGGTCGGGTTTACTTTTATTTGGCTCATGTTCCCGCAATTTAATAAAGCGCTTTACGTTATTGTCAATCACACGCGAAAAATAATACTGTGTCAGTATTGTCTTCAAACTTTTATCTTCATATTCTGTATGTGAATTATTAAACCATTTTGGAAAAAAAACTAAGTATAGTAAACCTATTATTATGAGTAATAAGCCTACTGCTGTTTTTTTAGCGTGCTGCTCAAAAATCGATGGCTGCTGTTGTGTCGTCATAGTTGGATATTTAATTATGTTTTTACAAAGAAACAAAGATAAACCTAAGCTAAGTAAAAATCAAAGTACCAAAGCGATTGGCGACTTAGGTGAAAATTTAGCATTATGCTACTTACAATCCAAAGGCTTGAAGTTAGTTGAGAAACAATACCGTTGCCGATTTGGAGAATGCGATATAATTATGCGCGAAAATAATATTTTGGTATTCGTAGAGGTCAGATACAAGAAAAATAGTCGTTTCTGCTTGCCAGAAGAAACTATTCATTATAAAAAACAACAACGTTTAATCAAAACAGCTGAATGCTTTTTATTTAATTACCCAACATCAGATTGCCGAATGGATGTTGTCTCTATAGTGGGGCAAGAGCCAAACTTTAAGATCACCTGGATTCCTGATGCATTTGGAGTACAATGATGCGGCAAAGCATAAATAATAACTTGTCAGAAAACTTAATATATAAAGATAGAAAATCATTATGCAAAATAAAATTCGTCAACTTTTCAACGATAGTATTGATACAAAGTTAGCCGCATTAGATACATTGCCGCCGGGCATTGAACAAGCTGGACTATGTATGGTCAAAGCAATTCAAAGCCAGAAAAAAATCATGGCTTGTGGAAATGGCGGCTCTGCTGCTGATGCGCAGCATTTCTCTTCTGAGCTTCTGAATAGGTTCCATAAAGAGCGGCCCAGTTTGCCAGCTATAGCCTTAACGACAGATGCATCAACCCTGACTTCTATTGCCAATGATTACCAATACGAAGATATTTTTTCCAAGCAAATTAAAGGTTTAGGGCAAGAACAAGATGTTCTTCTCGTTATAACCACGAGTGGTAACTCTGCGAATATTACAAATGCAGTCTATGCCGCACAAAGCAAGGGCATGATAGTTGTTGCATTAACTGGAAAGGATGGTGGCGAACTGAGTCGTATTTTACGCCCAGAAGATGTGGAACTACGGGTACCTGGCACTAATACTGCCCGCATACAAGAAGTTCATATTTTAATTATTCATTGTATTTGCGAACTCATCGATGACATTTTATATGGAACAGAATCATGACTTACCCAGTAAATTACACTAACATATTCAAGGTGGCTGTAATCATCCCTCTTGTTTTAAGTATACTGAACGGCTGTGCGGCGGTTGTTGCGAGTACCGCTGCGACTGGTGTCATGGTCGCGCAAGACAGAAGAAGTACAGGCACCATTGTTGATGACAAAGGCATTGAGTTTAAGGCCGTACAAGCCGTACACCGCTCTTTATCGCATGAAGAAAAATCACGTGTATCTGTTACCAGCTACAACAATAGAGTTCTGCTCTTAGGTCAAGCGCCTAGTGAACAGGTTAAATCTAAAATTGAAGAAACAGTCAAGCGTGTTGCAAATGTAAAACAATTGCACAATGAAATGACAATAGGTGAACCAACGCCATTACTCAGCAGAACAACTGATAGTGTCATTACAACTAAAATTAAAAGTGCGATGGTATTTAATAAATCATTTAATCCTACCCGTGCAAAAGTTATTACAGAAAATGGCATTGTTTATTTATTAGGCATTGTCTCTCCTGAGGAAGAAGAAATCGCTGTCGATATTGCTCGCCATACTAAAGGCGTTAAAAAAGTTGTGAAAATTTTTGAATACAAAGATGAAGGCTAAACTAATAATATCAACATGTCAGAAAACCTTCCCTCTGAGTTCTTAACTCAGCTCAAAAAATCTTTTTTAGACAAACAAGTCTATACCGAGCCCAGCGATTGCTGGGCTTACGGTTATGACAATAGTCGCAAGCACGCTCTCCCAGACGCCGTTATATTTGCCGAATCCCACGAAGATGTCGTAAACGCGATTCGTATGTGTTACCAACATAATATCCCTATAACGGCTCGTGGACGGGGGACCAATACCACGGGTGCAACAGTACCGGTTAGTGGTGGCGTTATTTTATCGATAGAGCGGATGCAAAAAATACTCTCTATCGAACCACAAAATAGAATTATGATTGTGGAACCGGGTGTATTGAATCAAGCAGCCCAAATACAAGCCAAAGAATATAATCTTTTTTGGCCTCCCGATCCCACTAGTAGCCCCTACTCTTGTATTGGCGGCAATATTGGGGCGGGGGCTGGTGGCCCACGTGCAGTAAAATACGGTACAGTTCGAGAAAATATTCTAGGGCTTACTGCTGTCACAGGCGATGGCACCACCATACATACTGGCGTGCACACAACCAAAGGCTCTGTGGGCTATGATCTCACTAGACTCATCATTGGTTCTGAAGGCACTTTAGCTGTTGTTACCCAAGCGATTCTCAAGTTATTGCCTATACCAGAAAGCAAACGTACCATTCGTGCTTTTTATAATAAGATGGAAGGTGCTTTAGAAGCCGTAATTAAAATTATGCAGCAACCTATTGTTCCTTGCGGTGTAGAGTTTATGGATGGTAATGCTGTCAGCATGATTCGTAATTTTTCTCATCCCGAATTGCCAGAGCAAGCACAAAGCATGTTGATTATTGAGGTCGATGGTGCTGAACGCAATATTGAGTCAGACGTCAACGAAATACTCAACGCACTTAAAAACCAAAACCTGATAGATACTAAAGTGGCGGCAACCCAGGAAGAAACCAATGCACTTTGGAAAATTCGTAAATCGCTTTCTGCCTCTTTAAGAAGCCTGTCACCACATAAAATTAACGAAGATGTGATTGTTCCTGTTGGCTATTTAAATGAATTATTAGTTTATACCAACCAACTCGCCAAAGATTTTGATATTCAAATCGTCAATTTTGGTCATGCAGGCAACGGTAATATTCATGTCAACCTTTTGGTAGATCCATTTGATCCCATCAAAGGCCCTGCCGCGCAGAAATGTTTGAAGCTCTTATTTGAAAAAGTGCTCTCTCTAAAAGGTTCGCTATCAGGTGAACATGGCGTGGGAATGGAAAAATCACCTTATATCAGCATGGAAGTAGATAAATCTACATTACAGTTGATGAAGAATATTAAGGCGCAATTCGATCCTAAGGGTATTTTAAACCCTAAAAAGTTATTTCCCTTAGAGTAATTATGGTGATGAAAGGCAGAGAGACGTCACAAACACATATATTTTTTGGATATAAAATAGCTTTTTTACATGCCTTAAAAGAACATGCTGAAGAAATACTTAAAGAAGATGCAACTACAGATATTGGCTCTTGGTTAAAAGGTCAGATACAAAAATTTTGTGACAGTGACTCTGTGACATTAGGTAGACTAGAGCAGCTAAATAACCTCCAGCCTGAGGGCCGTTATAGTCTTTACGAAATACTTACCGCCTCTCGCGCGATAGAAAGCGAACCTAAAAGATTTATTTCTTTGTACCATGATAATATCCATATACCTTTATACAAAGTCGTTCAGCAACTACTGACTGAAAAGTCCCGACAAAGTGATCAAGTTTGTGAAGAGGCACTTATAAGCGAACAAAGATTATTATGTTATAAAGCTACCCTCCCCCTATACACACATACAGATGGCGGAATAAAGAGCAACTTTCCCCTACCTGAACTATTAGAAGAGTATCAGCGCAAGCCCAACAAATAGCAGTACATTCCCTTATTACTGTACCGTAATCGCCTCTGACGCAACCCTAGTTCCTGGGTGGTGCCGTACCACTTTGCTGGTCAATTCAGCTTCCCTGCTTTTCGGCACATCTATGATCATAATATAATGCCCAGACTTTACATAATCCTCGTTTTTTTCAACAACTTGATCTTTTATACTCAAACCAATCATTCCGCTAGACCAAATACCAAAGCCAAAACCAAAGACAAACACAGCTAATGCTCCCAAGGTTGTTATCTTCATCTCCTCCGGTAAAAACCAGAACAGCGCAATAAAAATACCAACGACTAACACCAACCCAAAAATTATACCTTTTTTTAGTGTACTCACCAGTTCTGTTGTTTGTAATACACCCGCTGAATGAACATGGATATCATCAAGCTTACTGCTGTCCTGCCCCAAAGCATGGATGTGCCTATGCGTAATGCCTGTGTTCTCAAGCTCATGGGTAATATCACGTATTACTTTTAAATTGGGCACCAAAAAATATAAACGTTTCATGATCCACCTCCCGAACAAAACCCTATGGCTCTTAGACTAGTGGATGTGAATACAGTTCATTTTATCACTATATTTTTAGGTGCACATGCAGACTAAGCTAAACAAAACAGTACAAAGATTAACAAGCACTTCTTATCATTTTACCTTTATTTTTATTCTAATTTTTGGGCGCTAATCAATACTTTATTTGCTTCTATCGCCTTAGCAATTGGCTCATAGCCACTTGCGGAGATGTTTAAAATAGATTTTAAACTCTTTTAAAGCCTAAAGGGAAAATAGACTACTCTTTTCGTGATACATAAATAACCATGTATTATGTCAATGCTCAACTCAAGATATAATGATATTAATAGGGAATTGGTTAATCATGTCTGGCCACATCTTAATTACCCCACGTGCTTCAATATACCATCTAATTACTCTACCCTCACCCTGCAAGTTTTGAATCTCTTCAGGAGGGATGTGTATTGAGAAGGTTCCATTTTGATGAACTGGTTTTAATTTGTCTTGATATAGGTGTGCTCTATAAACCTCAGCGGAACCCACGTGAACATTACCATTTTGACCTCTTGTTTCTCTCGTTTCTACAGCAAAAATACTAAAAGACAAATGTTCGATGTGTTTGTACTTACCTTCAAGCATATACTCAACTTGTGCATCCATTTGAATTGGATTTTTATCAACTGATATTGAAACGATGGGATTAAACAAACATAAGAATTTTACCGCTAAGTTGAGTACAAATAAGGCAGCTATGCCATGTGCAATATAATACCCCAAAATATATGGTGTTTGATAAAAAATAGTAATGATTGCGACATAACAAAATACAACGAAGCTTAACGCCATCCAAAATTTATGCGAAAGTTTTTGTTTTTGCTTTAAACAAGTTAGTTCTTCATTCTCATACTTAATTTTATATTTATTGTATATTAAAGTCGCATGCGTTTTTCTTAAACTAAAAAAAATAAGAAGTGTAAGATATAAAGCCATGATGCCCCATACCAAATACAAATCAGGTTTTGGATTAAAGACACATTGATTGGGTTGTTTAGGATTGATGTAAACAGATATTTTCTTACCAAGGGGGAAGGAATCAATAATTTTTTGTTTTCTACCTTTAAGGGGTGATGAGGCGTCAGAAAAATCATACTGACTACAATTATATTGCTCCAATCTGTAGCTATATTTTGCCTTAAGCTTCATGACATAAGATGTTTTACGAGATGTTATCATCTCGACACGCGACTCTGTCACCACAGCGGGCACAGATTCCCATGATCCCGCCTTGATAATCTGAATAAGTGGCTTAATAGATATACTAAAAAAAATCCATAGTCCTAGTGCTAGAACACCCACACTTATGAGTTTATAATTGTGCTTCATAAAATTTAACCTTTGTCAGTTCCGTATAGGCCTTGAAATTGAAACAGAGAAATATATTAACTATAGTCGTAAAACTTAGACAAAGAATGGATATATTGATACATATGCATGATATTCATGACGCTGGTTGTATTTTTTAGTCAAAAAAACAGGCGCTGAGCGCCTGTTTTCTTATTTCACAATAGTTAGGTTAGGTCGGCCTTTTTTGCCATCTCCCTTCCCACTACCTTTCTGACCACTTTTACCGCCTTTGCCAGAAACATCTTCCTGAGTATCTGTCGGTGGTGGTTCGTCATCGTCTTCATCATCTTTGAAAACCATGCCACGCCCATTTTCTTTGGCATAAATGGCGGTTATCGCTTTTATCGGTGTATAAATGTCATAAGGCACGCCGTTAAATCTAGCGTTAAATTCTAAGTGATCATTCGCTATCAACAAAGAACGTACAGCGCCTGGAGAAATATTTAAAACAATACGTCCGTTTTCAACATATTCTACAGGAACTTCAACATTATCTAATTCAGCATTAACAACGACATAAGGTGTGGACTTATTATCCACAATCCACTCATAAAAGGCTCTTAATAAATAAGGACGACTTGAGGTCATAGTTCCCTCAGAGCACGCTCAGAGTCGGTTAAACTCACTTGGAATGGCTCACGCTCAAAGAGTCGCTTTGCATAGTCCATAATAGGTTTCGCTTCCGGCCCTAACTCTATCCCCATTGAACGCAAACGCCACAACAAAGGCGCTACTGCACAATCAACCAAAGAAAACTCTTCACTGAAAAAGAATGGCATTTCATTAAAAATAGGCGCAATGGAAGTAATGCTTTCTTTCAATGCTTTACGCGCATCATCTGCTACCATGGGATCCGTATTTTTGTTTAATATCTTGTCCATATAAACATACCAATCTCTGTTGACTCGATGCAAAATCAAACGGCTTTTAGCTCTAGCCACTGGATAAACAGGCATCAACGGCGGATGCGGAAAACGTTCATCCAAATACTCCATGATTATCTCAGATTGATACAAAACCAAGTCACGATCGACCAGTGTCGGCACTGTGTTATATGGATTTATTTCAGATAGGGCACTTGGTTGCATCAAAGGATCGATTTCATACAAATCAAAAGTAACGCCCTTTTCAGCTAGGACAATTCTTGCCCGATGACTGTAAGGATCAAGCGAACCGGAATATAAAGTCATCACTGAGCGTTTGTTTGCAACAACAGCCATTTTAAGCCCCAAATTTAGTGTACATCTTTCCAATACTCTCGCTTCAATAAATAAGCAAAAAGAGTGAAAAGAATTAAAAATAACAATACCCAAACACCAAGTCGTTTACGCTCAAGTTTGTGAGGCTCCCCCACATACTCGAGAAAATTAACCAAGTCTGTCACAGCTTGATCATATTCTACATCCGACATTTGGCCTTTGGAAACCACGTCTAACCTGTCAACAACTTTTTGCTCATGTACTTCTCCATCACTCTTATACTCCACTACTTGGTAGTGTGGTGCCTGTGCACCTTGCAATGGTAAAAGTATATGAGGCATACCGACATCTGGAAAGACCAGATTATTGACACCCCACGGCCGAGATTCATCCAAGTAAAAACTCTTTAAATACGTATATACCCAATCTGTACCACGAACTCTCGTGGTTAACGTCAAATCTGGTGGCGCAACGCCAAACCACTCTTCCGCTGCCTTTTTAGGTAATGCCGTATACATACTATGATTGATATTGTCTGTGACAAAATTCAAATTATCTTGTACCAATGCTTCCAGAACAGGGCGTTTGCCATTGTCATCTTTTTCTTGAGAGACAATACCAATATCTTTCGCCATACCTTTGTATCGCACGTGCTCTAGTGAGTGACAACCTTGGCAATAATTAACATAGAGCTTTGCCCCACGCTGTAATGATGCCTTATCGCACAAGTTATTAGGTGCCTTTTGCAAGCTTACGCCATGCCCACCAGCAGCATAAGATACAGCTTGAAAAGTAAATAACGCAAATATCCCTATCAAACGAAAAATACTCAAGTTCATCCCCATTACTTTGTCACTCTTTCAGGAACCGGTTTTGTTTTGTCTAATTTCGAATAAATTGGCATTGTTAAGAAAAATGCAAAATATAAAAACGAAAATATTTGTGCTAAAACAGTCTTCACAGGTGTAGGCGGAACGAGTCCCAAATACCCCAAAGCAACAAAACTAATCACAAAAATACTCAACATACTCTTATATAACATGCCTTTGTAACGAATGGATTTTACCGGACTGCGATCCAACCAAGGTAAAAAAGCAAAAATTAATACCGCAGCAAACATGGCAATTACACCCAACAATTTATCTGGCACAGCCCTTAGAATGGCATAATAGGGTGTCATATACCAAACAGGCGCAATATGCTCTGGTGTTTTCATCGGATTTGCCGGTTCAAAGTTAGGCGCTTCCAAGAAATAACCGCCCATGTCTGGCCAGAAAAATACCACACTAAAGAATATTAATAAGAAAACACCCGTACCGAATAAATCTTTAACGGTATAGTAAGGATGGAACGGAATACCATCTTTAGGCTTACCATCACTGCCTTTGTTTTTCTTAATCTCAATGCCATCTGGATTATTAGAGCCCACTTCATGTAGCGCAATAATATGTAGCCAAACAAGCAATAAAAATACTAATGGAATAGCAATAACATGCAAAGCAAAAAAGCGGTTTAAAATAACATCTGAGATGCTGTAATCGCCTCGAATCCATTCAACCAAATCCGGACCTACCATTGGGAACGCTTCGAATAATGAGGTAATTACTTTAGCCCCCCAAAATGACATTTGACCCCATGGCAACAAATATCCCATAAAAGCTTCAATCATCAGGCAAAGAAAAATCCCCATCCCAATTAACCAAAGCAATTCTCGTGGTTTACGGTAGGAACCGTACAACATCCCACGAAACATATGTAAATATACGACAATAAAGAAAAATGATGCGCCGGTTGAATGTAAATATCGCAGCAACCAGCCATAATTTACATCACGCATAATATATTCAACAGAAGCAAAAGCATCTGTTGCAGAAGGCTTATAATACATCGCCAACCAAATACCGGTCACCAATTGGTTAACAAGCACTAATAAAGAAAGAGCGCCAAAAAAATACCAAAAATTTAGATTTTTAGGGGCATAATATCCTGCTAAATGCTCATCCCACATTTTACTCAATGGGAACCTTTCATCGATCCATGCTAAAAGTCCAGTTTCTTTCATGTGCTATGCCTTTTCATCCTCACCAATGACCACAACATTATCAGATACAAATCGATAAGGTGGCACGACCAAATTCGTTGGTGCGGGTACGCCTTTGAAGACTCGTCCTGCTAAATCAAACTTAGAGCCATGACAAGGGCAAAAAAATCCACCTTGCCAACTAGCTTCTATACTACCTACTTCCGGCCTAAATAAAGGTACGCATCCCAAGTGAGTGCAAAGACCGACTAAAACTAAATATTCTGGGTTTATTGAACGATACGGCTTTGTTATGTAGCTAGGTTGCTGAGGTTCTTCCGATGAAGGATCACGCAACTTACCATCTAGCTTACTAAGACCATCGATCATGTCTTGGCTGCGTTTGATAATCCAAACAGGCTGACCACGCCACTCAACGGTGAGTTGAGCGCCAGCAGATAATTTTCCTAAATTAACTTCTACGGGTGCGCCTAGTGCTTCTGCTTTGGCCGTTGGAAACCAAGAGCCAACAAAAGGTACTGCAGCGTAAAGCGCCCCTACTCCACCAATGACAGAAGTTGCTCCAGTTAAAAACCGGCGCCGGCCCCTATCAATTTTCTCTTCAGACATCCATATGCTCCTGATGGCACTTTTAGCAATAACCTTTAGACGAAGGCCGCCAATACTAACACAAAACCAACAATCCCCACACAGCATAATGTGTTTTGTTGGTAGATTTTATCTTAACTTAAAGTTTAGAGCTTAATTATGTTTGATAATTAAATTTATACTCTGAAAGATTTAGAGTCATTATAGAGTGTCGAATTGCTCAATTAAAGCAGGATCGAAACAAATTTTTTTAATAGCTTTGTATGCTAATTAACAAAAAATAGGCTTGGGGAGACGCGGGCATTGTTCAAATTAACGCCAAAATGCAAATGTGGCCCAGTCGCTCTACCCGTTTTCCCTACTGTACCAATCTGTTCTTTGGCCGATACTTTTTGCTGAGGCTGAACTTCAACGCTATTTAAATGACAATAAATACTTTGCATACCCTGACCATGATCAACCACCACGGTATTGCCAGTATAAAAATAATCGCCTACATCTGTCACAACACCTCTTTGTGCCGCTATTACTGGGGTCCCAATAGGGGCGGCGATATCAATGCCTTTATGCGGCGATCTTGGCTCTCCATTAATCACCCTTCTTTTACCAAAATTATGACTATTCCGACCTTCAGCAGGAACATATAAAGTAGGCTCAAAATTTGTAGATGTCGTCCAACGAGAAAATACTTCCTTCAAATGTTTTGATTCTTGAGTAATCCGTTTCAGTGTTTCAGGATCTGGTGTGACATGTTTTTTATTTTTAAAAGTTAGATGCTCTTCCGGATATTTTTTGCTATGAATTTGAAACGGTAGTTTGAGTGGATATTTATCTTGTATTACTAACTCAACCGTACCAACATCACTATTCAAGGGGACGCCTACAATGGCAATCCATATTGCTTGTTTGTTTTCAGATTCCCCTCTAATTAATGCTACAGATTCATTCTGAAAACTAACCTTGGGTTGGATGCCATTGGCATATTTTTCAGGTAATTCAATCAGAGCTACGCCACCAGGTACTCGCTCTTCATTGGGTAAAAATCCGGCAACAGACTTTACACTAAAAAAAAATAAACACCCAACTAATCCAATGTATCGCATAACTTATTCCATTCAGAACTATATGTTTATTTAGTTTAAGAAAACATATAACTCCCCTCTGCCAGGTAGAAGCTTAATCTTTGTAAGAGATCGGATCTAAATATTATTTGTTAGCTTTCGACATAATTGATTGAGTTATAAATAAAATGCAAGATAGAAGGCATATTTATCGTCTTTAGTAAGAAAGCATTATGAATTGGATTTTTATTGGGTTTGCCTTAATTGCATTTGGCACAACCAGTTATCAACAGATTACCCAAACTGATAGCCAGGCTATGCAAACACTGACCCACGCTTTATTACAAAGTGCAAATGATTCTGTCACTATTATTATTGGTCTGATTGGTGTCTTAGCATTATTTTTAGGGCTAATGAGAATACTAGAAGACGCAGGTTTTATTCAAACTTTAAGTCGACGAATATATCCACTCTTACGATTATTATTTCCTGAAATCCCAGAGCAACATCCAGCGCTAGGCGCTATGACCTTAAATTTATCTGCTAATTTATTAGGCTTAGGTAATGCCGCAACCCCTTTTGGTATAAAAACCATGCAGGCTTTAGAAAAACTGAATCCGCATCCTGGAACAGCAACCAATGCCATGATTTTATTTTTAGCGATTAACACATCTAGCATCACTCTCTTACCTACCAAGGTCATTGCTTTAAGGGTCGAAGCCAACTCATCCGATCCTGTTGGTATCATTGCCACTACGCTATTTGCCACTATATGCTCCACTATTGTGGCTATTCTTGTTGCAAAGTTGCTAGCTCGAATTTCCCGCCCTCCCAAAGCAACCCGTGATTTAAAAACGAGTTTGCAAGAGCCTGCCCGCCAATCATTCTCTCAAGTCTGTATGGCATGGGCTGTTATTATATTTTTTATTTCATTAATCCCGATTAGTCTTATTTGGGGTGCAAAGTTTGCCCCATGGATAATACCCGCATTATTTCCGCTTGTATTATTGTATGGTGCATTAAAAAAAGTAGATGTTTATCAAAGTTTTGTCGAAGGCGCCAAGGAAGGTTTTGATATCGCCATTAAAATAATGCCCTATTTAATCGCCATTTTAGCTGTGATTAGCATGCTTCGAGCCAGTGGCGCACTGGCGACTTTTACGCAATGGGCAGGACAATATACTGGCCCCTTAGGTTTACCTGCGGAAGCCATACCAATGGCATTAATGCGGCCACTTTCTGGATCGGGTAGTTTTGGTGTCATGACAGAATTATTTCAAAACCCCGATATAGGGCCAGATAGTTATGTGGGCTATTTGATTAGTACCATGATGGGATCCACCGAAACAACATTTTATGTTTTGGCTGTTTATTTCGGAGCAGTACAAATTAAACGATTCCGTTATGCTATCCCGGCTGCACTGCTTGCCGACTTGGCGGGTATTATCGCCTCCGTGGTAGCGGTGCAATACTTATTACATTAAAAAAATTAAATTTATTTTTTTACTCTTGCTTACATCCCCTGGCATGCCAGCAAAGCTGGCATTTACAGCCGTTACCTTAAAGCAGGCTTTAAGGCACAGGATTATTTATCGCGGAAGTAGTCGTATTCCCAACAGAGTTTGTGTTACCGGCAGAGTTAGTCGTAGTAGAATTATACGCCCCATATCCCATGGACAAGGGTGCCTCGCCAATAGAGTAACCATTCACCCAATAATGCTGATAATTTTTATCAAACATTTCTATTGCATGCTTTTGTTTTAAGTTTTCGTAGTCAACTATATTTTCATGTCGAACACGCTCAAAAGCCATTGTATTGCGGTTTTCATACTCATATGATTTGCGCAAAATATAATCTTCATGTAAGCGATCTAATGACGTTAATTCATACGGTCTTAATGAATCGGAACTGGAAGGCCCAAAAGTAGGCATTGGCATTTTATGTTGATAGCTTTGCTCTGGGCAAACATCGCCTTGTAAAGTTACATGACCATTTTGATCGGTGCAACGGTAAGCAAACTGTGCGACAGAAACTGCGCTATAACAAGACAGCATAGCTACTGTACTGATAAGAAAAACATGTCTATTCATATACCCTCCGACCTGCTAAGCCAAACAACGGCTTAGTTAGTAATTTAACATGCTAACAAATTGAAAAGCAATGGTGAGTACACGATTCGGCTTAAACTGTGAAAACACTCAGCAACCTAGCAGCAAACACTCCCACAAAATAGCCATTTTAAGTTAGAAAACGACTGTAATTGCTGTTTTTTACTGACTGTTTTATTTATTTTTATCTTCAGTCTTGTTATAAAAAACTGTTAGGGCTAACCTGGAACCATTAAATTTTTAAAATATTTCATTTTTTGGGAGCATGACTTAATGACCGCACTATCCAGATTGGCTTTGCCATTTATTCTAGGTCTAACATCTTCTTTGATAAGCATTTCTAATGTGCAAGCTTCTGCAAACTCTGAAGCGAATAAATTACACCAAGAGTGGGCCGTTGCGAAATTCCTCACCCCCAAAAAACAACAAATAGATAAGTTTGAACAACTGATTAAGCAAGCCGAAAATGTGCAAAAACGTTACCCAAATGATCCTAATGTTTTAGTTTGGCACGGCACTATTTTAGCCTCTTATGCTTCCACCCGAGGTGGCCTAGGCGCACTCCCTTCAGCGAAAAAAGCGCGTAATTTATTAGAGCGGGCTATTCGCATGGATAGAAATGTTGAAGGCGGCTTTGGTCAAGCGGTACTGGGATCTGTTTACGCAAGAGCGCCAGGTTGGCCTGTGGCTTTTGGTAGTAAACAAAAAGCTCGCACCCACTTAGAGACGGCGATCAGTATTAACCCTAAGAGCGTTGATACCAATTACTACTATGGTGATTTTTTAGTGGATGCGGGCGAATACCAAAAAGCTCGAACACATTTAGAAGCCGCACAACGAGCGCCAATTCGTAAAGGCCATGCAGTGCAAGACCGCGGCCGCAAAGGAGAAGTTGCACGCTCACTTCATAAGTTGCAGCGCCGCTAAAAACACAGTTAATTAAAAAGCCCACAATAATGTGGGCTTTTTAATTTTATGATCTGATGATTTCCTGCGCTTATTCAATCCGTCTAAATAGTAAACCAGAGGTGGATACCATCAAAGCATATTGTTGGGATTTTTGCGCTGGTACAAAAGTAGCAGAACCATACTCGGCATCTAAAAGCATTTGCAAATTAGAAAACTGCTTACGTAGTTCAAATATATCAATTGGCTTATCTTTGGATAAGGAATAAATAGTCCGTTTTTTTGTTTGCTCGTCTTCTAGGGCTAAATAACGTCCAGACACTCGCGCTAATTTATAGTTTGTATGAAACCCTAAAATATTCGCAATCGGCTTCCATTTTAAAATATGTGCATCTACTAATAATTGATTACCGGATAAGATATGCGTTTGATTTGTGCCATCAGGAAAAACAAATTGCGCACTAAACTGCCCCTCCCCTTTTGGCTCCACTGTCACAGTGGCTGCCAACTGTTCAAAAGTCAGCGCTTTATAACCCTGAACTGAAATGGCACCTAAACCAAAAATACTACCCAGTAAAACAAAGCAGAATGACATAGCCAAATGCGTGGCCAATTGACCAAAGTGCCTACGCTTTAATGCCATAATACTACTGAGTAAAAATATAACCGATAGTACAGCCAGGGCTATAGCAAGATAATGTAGTGGCGTCATAATGAATTCTACTTTTCAAATTATAAATGTAAAAATATATTATAAGTGTAGCCAATGGCTATAATTTATCGCAAGTTATATGACGTACATTCGTTGACTCAACTCTGCTAAGAGCATAAAATTCGAATTTTTCCCCTAGGAGGGGTATATGTTCACAGGCATTGTGCAAGGCAAAGGCCAGCTTACTTGGATAAAAAAGCAGCCGAATATGACTCATATTGGTGTCAGGTTGCCAGAAAATTTGTTAAATAATATCAACATCGGTGCCAGTATTAGCCTAGATGGCACTTGCCTGACTGTAGTGAAACAGGAAAAAAATATTATTTTTTTTGATATCGTGTCTGAAACGCTCAATCGAACCACATTTTCTGGTGTAGCCCTTAATCAAATAATGAATATTGAGCGATCTTTAAAAATGGGCGATGAACTAGGCGGCCATCAGCTTTCCGGGCATATTATGGGGACAGCAAAGCTGTTAGATATTAGGTATCCCAGCGAACAACAGAGAATATTAACGTTCCAGTGTCCTGAAAAATGGATGTCTTATATCTTACCTAAAGGCTACGTTGCTATAAACGGTGCAAGCTTAACCGTGGTGGATACCGACATGGCGGGTAAGTTTAGTGTTCATTTAATTCCCGAGACTTTAGCTGCGACAAACTTATCTGAATTGAAGATACAGGAAAGTGTCAATATAGAAATTGATTATCAAACTCAAGCAATTGTGACCACAGTAGAAAATTACTTAAAAAATAGAACCTGAAAGGATGCTTTATCTGTTCGTTTTTATCATGCCAGCGCATGCTGGCATGATAAATAATCTTACAATCAATCTTGTAAGATAAACGGTATTATTAACGCTTAGAGTATTGCTCAACTTTACGCGCTTTACGACGACCGACTTTCTTACGTTCAACACAACGAGAGTCACGTGTCACATAGCCTGCTTTTCTCAGTATTTGTCTGAAAGTTTGCGCGCCGCCTTCACCTTCTTCGCCATCTTCATCGCTGACAATAGATTGAGTTGGCTGAACACCTGATTCATCATATTGAAGTAAAGCGCGAGTAATTCCATGACGAATCGCGCTAGCTTGACCCATAGGACCACTGCCACGAATCATAACTTTTACATCAAAACTTTCAGGCATATCAACACTTACAAATGGTTGTCTAACAACCATATGTGCTGCCTTACGGCCACCAAAATATTCTTCTAGGGTTCGATCATTAATTGTAATCTGCCCTGTGCCTTTCTGTAAATATACTCTTGCGATAGCTGACTTTCGGCGTCCGGTACCATAGTATTGTTCAACAGTCATGTTTTCTTAATCCTATATACTTAAGCTTTTTGATCTTCAATCAGAAATTCTTTAGGTTGCTGCGCGGTATGAGGATGCTCTGTTCCCGCATAAACGTGAAGCTTTTTATAAATTTGGCGACCCAAAGGTCCCCTTGGTATCATTCTTTTCACTGCATATTCAAGAATCTTTTCTGGGCTTTTAGCTCTCAACCCTTCCAAGCTAATTGACTTAATACCGCCTGGGTATCCAGTGTGATGATGATAGATTTTCTGGTTTTCTTTTCTACCAGTCGCAACAATTTTTTCTGCGTTTATAATAACAACCGCATCACCCATATCGATATGGGGGGTATATAAAGGCTTATGCTTGCCTCTAAGTAAGTCGGCTACCCTTGTTGCGAGTCGACCAATCGGTATACCGGTAGCATCTATAATAAACCAATCGCGCTTGATATCTTTTGGTCTGGCAAAGTATGTTTTCATTTTATTCGCTCTAACTCCAGGGAAAAATGCCATTTAGAAGTTGGAGGATTATACAAAACTATAGACTGAGACACAATGCATATAACCACCAATTTTCTAATTAACGTGTAGAGTTTGATATCGTCTTATATAAGGAGCCTAATTACCGGCTCTCCATTAACTAGGTAACTATCTATAATTTCATCTATATCTGCTTCTGAAGAATAAGTATACCAAACATTATCTGGGTAGATAACTAGCAATGGGCCTTCCTGACACCGCCCTAAGCAGCCACTTGTACTAGTACGAATGGCACCTTTTTCATGTATGCCCAACTGCTTTAAACGAGATTTTGCATAGGCTCGAATCTTTTGTGCATCACCTTGAGCACAGCATTTTTTTCCGCCTGAGCGCATATTAGTACAAAAAAACACATGGCGCTGGTAGTATGGCATAAATCACCTAACAAAATTAAAATTCGATTATACAAATTCTATGGCTGATTTTCCTGCTTGTAAAAATTCAAACTCACTGGCTCGCAATGTTAACACTCTGGCAAGCCAATGCGTAAAATGTGGCTTATGTTTGCCTCATTGCCCAACTTACCACTTAACCCAAGATGAGAATGAATCTCCTCGTGGACGAATAGCACTACTTCAAGCTTTGGCGCAAGAAGAACTATCCTATACTCACAAACTGACAAGCCACCTGGATCATTGTTTATCTTGCCGAGCCTGTGAACGTGCCTGCCCTGCTAATGTTGAATATGGTGCCCTCATTACACAAGGAAGAGCCTTAATCCAAAGAGATGCCCCAAAGGCGTTGAAGACCAACCCTAGGTTTTCCCTTTTCACCCTCATTACTCGTCCCAAAATTTTACGCGCAATGCATTGGCTAGCCTGGATATCAGATATAACAAAAACAAGAAGAATTGCCAGCAAACTTGGCATTATACAATTATTGGGATTAACAAAATTTGATACGCTTTTACCCTCTACCCAGCGCCCTGTCAGCCTTAAAACATATTACCCAGCAAAAGGCAAGAAAATTGGCCGTGTTGGCTTATTCTTGGGTTGTATTCAAAAGATGACGGATACTGACATTTTTCTGGCAAGTATTCATGTGCTAACGGCACTAGGATATGACGTCCATATTCCTAAACAGCAAGCTTGTTGTGGCGCGATTAATTTACATTCTGGGCACCCACAATCTACTATCAAATTTGCCAAATCCAATCTTGCTGCATTTTCTGATTTAGATTACATTGTCACCCTCGCATCAGGATGTGGCACAACCCTTAGTGACTACCCAAAATATTTTGGTTCAGGAACTATGAACAACATGACTCAAACAAAAGATCTAGAATCTTTTGCAAGTCGAGTAGTCGATATCTCAAGCTTAATTGAAAAGACACCGTGGCCTAAAGATTTAAAAATAAAAAAAACAACAAAACGTTTAGCGATACATTCGCCTTGCACTTTAAAGAATGTTTGGCAATCAGAAAACGATATTTTTGCACTGGTACAGCGCTCTTCTGAACATGAAATTTATGCTGTTCAGTCTCAATATTGCTGCGGCGCAGCTGGTCGCTATATGTTTGATTTTCCTGAAGATGCTGCCAAATTAGTCGATAAAATTTTAACCGAATTATCTCCTCTGTCTGTTGATATTTTGGTGACATCTAACACGGGTTGCTCGTTGCATCTTAAGCATCATTTACGCCGCAAAAATCTAAACATAAGCGTACAACATCCTATTGTTTTATTAAGTAATTCGATAAAATTTTGAAATTTATACTACACATTATCTAAAAGTATGCTATCTTTATAGCGGTAATCCTGCAGGTGTGTGACTAAGGAGAGCATCATGGCTGCCAGAAAAAAAACTGCTGCAAAGAAGAAGACAACGACTCGAAAGACAACGGCGAAACGCAAAACTACTAAGAAGAAAGTAGCTAAGCGCAAAACCGCGGCTAAGAAGAAACCGGCTACGAAGAAAAAAGTAACTAAACGTAAAGCAGTTGCAAAACGTAAGGTCGCTAAGAAAAAAACAGCGACAAAACGTAAAGCGACAGCGAAACGTAAAACAGCTACTAAAAAGAAAGTAACTAAACGTAAGGCTACTGCTAAGAAGAAAGTAACCAAACGTAAAGCTACTGCTAAGAAGAAAGTAACCAAACGTAAAGCTACTGCTAAGAAGAAAGTAACTAAACGTAAGGCTGCTGCTAAGAAGAAAGTGACTAAACGTAAACCTGCTAAGAAGAAAGTAGTTAAACGTAAAGTTACGAAGAAAAAGACAACTACTGCTAAGAAGAAAGTAGTTAAACGTAAAGCGCCCGCCAAGAAAAAAACGGCGACAAAGCGTAAAGTTGCTAAAAAGAAAGTGACTAAACGTAAAACTGTACGTCGTAAAAAAGCTTAGTTATTGATTTATAAGCTTTTTTAAACGACTCCCCAGTGCCATTGCTGAAAAGCCGTGGCACTTTTTTTTGCCTGCTAATCAGAATTTAAAGAGCAATAATAAACATGCAATACACACAATTAGGGCATAGTGATCTTAAAGTCAGTAAAATTTGCTTAGGCACAATGACCTGGGGCGAACAAAATTCACAAGCCGAAGCTTTTGAGCAGCTGGATAAATCTCTAGCGTATGGTGTGAATTTTATTGATACTGCTGAGTTATACCCTTTACCGCCTAATGCAAACACTTATAGCAAAACAGAAACCATTATTGGTCATTGGCTTGCTGAACGTTCTAGCCGAGATAAAATTGTTCTTGCAACTAAAATTGCCGGATCTGGCTTACAATATATTCGTGGTGGGAGTCGCTTCAATAAAAGGCACCTATTCGATGCTGTTGATCAGAGTCTTGCTCGTCTACAAACGGATTATATTGATCTATACCAATTACATTGGCCCGAAAGAGATACAAACTTCTTTGGTAAGTTAAGTTATAGTCATTCAGAAACTGACTTGAGCACCCCTATTGCGGAAACATTAGAGGCATGCCATGAATTGGTAAAAGCTGGAAAAATTCGCTACTTAGGTATTTCCAATGAAACGCCTTGGGGCATGATGACCTATCTCAATTTAGCTGAAAAACACAACTGGCCTCGTATTGTCAGCATTCAGAATCCTTATAACTTGTTGAATCGTTCTTTTGAAATTGGATTAAGTGAGATTGCTTGTAGAGAAAACTGTGGTTTGCTTGCCTACTCACCACTGGCTTTTGGCGTACTGACTGGTAAATATCATGCTGGCAAAATGCCTGAAAGTTCTCGTTTACAGTTATTTCCCAGTTATTCAAGATATAAAAACACTTTGTCGGATATGTTAACGCAACAATATGTTGATATTGCTATGGAGCATGGTCTAACGCCTACGCAGTTAGCTTTAGCCTATGTAAACAGCCGTAACTTCTTAACCAGCACTATTGTAGGGGCCACAACGTTAGCGCAGCTAGAGGAAAACATATTAAGCATCAATGTTGAGTTAGATACTGAGGCGCTTAAGGCGATAGAGGGTGTTCATAGTACACATCCGAACCCGTGTCCTTAAAATATATCATGCCAGCAAAATATATCATGCCAGCGGCAATGGCTGGCATGATACAGTTCAGCTATAAATAATTTTAGTTGGTACGCTACGCTGCATTTTAGATTGACTCACCCTATGTATAATCCAAACTGTGCTGATTAAGGCCAACACAATCCCCGCACACCACAAACTAGAACTCAATGGATGCAATGGCCAGGTGCTTGCTTGGAAGAAAAAAACAGCCATCGAGTAAGCTAAAGCGGTAGTCCAAAAAACCGAAAATAGGGTCCAACCTTTTTGGACTTCTTTCACCATGGCCGCGGTTGCCGCAACACAGGGAACGTATAATAGGATAAATAATAAATAAGCAAAGGCAGCATTGGGGCTCACAAAACGCTTAAGCATTTCTTGGTGAGCCACATTATCTAATGTTTCTGTTGGCGCTTGTGCCACAATCGGGTTACTAAAAGCCCCTCTTAAAGTCAAAAGATTTTCCGGTATTGTCCCAATGGCAGATGCGATACCAGCAATATAATCCAGATCAGCCGCTTCTTTTTGAGACATCTGTTCTTGAGACTGAGTATATAGAGTATTTAGTGAACCAATGACAACTTCTTTTGCTAAAATACCTGTGAATAGCCCCACAGTCGCAGGCCAATTATCATCCGTTAAACCCATTGGATAAAATATAGGCGTGACCTGCTGCCCAACAGCCGCTAGTATGCTTTTTTCCGTCCCTGTACTCGCCTCTTTTATAAAAACACTATTCATCACTGTAATCACAATGCAAACAGGTATGATTAACTTAGTCGCGTTCCATAAAAATTTATTCAATCGGTGTACACTAGAACGCAACAAGCTACTCCATGGCGGTAAAGTATAGGCAGGTAATTCCATGATTAAAGGTGATGTTGGACCATTCAGCAACGTTTTTTTCAGGAGTAAACCTGTAAAAACCGCCATCACGATTCCTACTAAATACAAAGCAAAAACAACATTGTGCCCATCTTTGGGGAAAAATATAGACACAAAAACTGTAAAGATAGCCAATCTTGCACCGCAAGACATGAAAGGGCTCATCATCACGGTTAAAATACGATCACGCTTATGATCTAAGGTTCGTGCACCCAAGATGGCTGGTACATTACAACCAAAACCAACAATCATCGGTACAAAAGATTTACCGGGTAATCCTAAAAGCAACATCAAGCGATCCATCACAATCGCAGCGCGCGCCATGTACCCACTCGCTTCTAAAAAAGACAAGGCAAAAAACATGGCGCCAATGACAGGTACAAAAGTTAAAACGGTGCTAACCCCCATGCCAACGCCTTGAAATAGACCTACAGCCCAGTCAGGGAAATGATAAAAAGTTAAAAGTTCTCCAAGACCATCGACTAAAAATAATGTCGTCAGTTGTTCAATACAGTCCTGGAACGCTCCTCCAATATTCATCGCAAAAAAGAACAAGCTGTACATCACAGCCAAAAAGCAAGGTATACCTAACCATTTATGACATAACAGTTTATCTAAAGAACGTGTGAAATTTTTGGGGTCGACCCCCTTTAATTGAGGCAACTTAGAAATAGGGCTCAGTGTGTTTGCCATAATACGTTCTATTAAGGCATATCGTGTTACCGCAATTTGGACATCCAGCTCTGAATCTTTTTCAGCTGAGCCTCCTAGTATATTGAATATTTTCTCTTTTAACGCAGGTGAAGCAGCTTCAGGTAGGGACTCACCTTCCATCCAACGGATCACATGGCTCCTTGAAAAATCTCCCCCAATACAAGCCATATCACTTGCCTGTATCGATTGAGCTACAGATTGAATTTTCGATTCTAATGATTCAGAATATTCTAAGTGGAAGGAAGGTGGTGCTAGTTTTTTAAACAATAAATCTTTTAATTCATCTAAGCCTAGTTTTGTTTTAGCAGACACTTGCACTACAGGGCATTTAAGCCATTTCTGTAACCGCGCAGAGTTTATCTGAGTATTATGTTTTTTAGCTAGATCACAGCGTGTCAATACAATAACCATAGGCAAACCTAGTTCTAGGCATTGCAAGGTAAGATACAGATTACGCTCTAGGTGTGCCGCATCAATAACATTAACAATTATGTCACATTTTTTGTCGTCTAAAAATTGCCGTGAAATTCGTTCGTCTTCATGGCCTTCATTAGAGATTTGCGTTAACGTGTATATGCCTGGTAAATCTATTAGCTGCACTTTTTGTGCATCAAGACTACATTCTGCCGCAACGCTATCCACAGTAACGCCACAAAAATTTCCGGTTTTTTGCTTAGCACCTGTTAGTGCATTATATAATGTGGTTTTTCCGCTGTTTGGATTACCTACAAACGCAATGGTCTGCAGAAAGCGATTTGTTTCTACATTGCTCATATATGCCCTCTACTGCAATTTCTTGGCACTCACTTGGCCTTAAGCTGAGCTGATATCCCCTGATTTCTAACTGAATGGGACCACCTAATGGCGCTTTACTCAAAACTTTTATAACCACGCCAGGGGTTAGTCCCATAGCTAAAAGACGGTGCCGGTACAACTTGGCACCCTTTGCAAAATGGAGAAGTTTTACTTTCTGCCCAATGGCAACACCAATAAGAGTTAACATACTATCTAGCCCTGATTATTGAAGCTTTATTCATAATCCACATATTAATGATAATTATTCGCATTTACAATTATTTATTCTTTATATACCCATTTTATCAAGGATAAGCGGTTGAACGAAGCAAATAGACCCAACTCAAGTTGTTGACCTTTGAAGTATTCCATCCCCCTATGAAAATATAACGGGCAGCGACTATTTAGGTGATATCGGAGTTTAAAGTATCTGCCAAGATAATATGGCAGCTTTGTGACTCATCATCATATTGTATCACGGCTTTCTTAGTTTCTAACTGAAGCTTGACCTGAGCAACTAGCTCAGGAAGAGTAAATTCTTGCTCGCCGTAATTAGTACCTTCTCGAGTCACAAATTCCTCTAGCATCCTTCTTAATGTCTCTTCAGGGATCTGCTGGTATGGGATATCTATGAGCATAAATTTTCCGTTATTAAGTAATAAAATCTTAGCGCCATTATAAAGCTAATATTTAAAAGTTAAACTGCGAGTCATATTAAATAAATACCCCAATACAACTCTAATCATGCTGCTTTAACACTCTAGAAATGACGACCTCAAGAATAGTCACAAAGAATAAAAGCGAAATTACCCATAAAAGTGTTTTAATATCATTTTTCGCAAGGTGAAAAAGCAAAAGAATTATAGTACTAGAAATTAGCATTATTGCGGTCATGACAATCGTTTTATTACATTGAGTCAGGTTATGTAACTTTAAATTGGCGATAGACACAGCGGCACACACAATCAAAAATATAAGGCTTGAAAATGAGGCGATTGTTTCTAATGTATTGATTGTGCTAAAAAGCAAAGCCAAAATTGTTAATGTCATTATAGCGACCCAAGGGGTATTATCAAGAGAACGCTTGGCTAAAATAGGTGGCATATTATTTCGCTCAGCCATAACAGCCATCATACGTGCAGCCCCAAATAAGGTGCTATTAATGGCAGAGGAAGTTGATAATAAAGCCGCAATTCCGATTAATATTCTCCCACCTTTTCCTAAAATGGGCTCTGCAACCACTGCCAGTGCATATTCCTCTGCCTGTCTTATTTCGACTGCGGTTAAAGTTGCAACTGTAATAATGGCAATGACAATATATAAAATTGACGTAATAGCTATTGAGCTATAGATTCCTCTAGGGATGTTTTTATCCGGAGATTGAGTTTCAACCACCTCATTGGTGATCAGCTGAAACCCCTCAAACGCGACAAAAATTAATGCCCCAGCGACAAATACGCTACTAATGCCTTGATTAAATACCGGCGTGACCACAACCGATTCTATTGAATGAAGACCAATAAAGCCGAAAAAAGCCAAAATAAATATTTTGGCATAAACAATTAGATCTTCGGTGATACCACTAGAACTAACACCGCGTAAATTGATAACCATCAACCCCAATAAAACTAAGACTGACAGAGTTGCGCGAATATAAGTAGAGCCACTATACCCAAGCATTTCTGCACCATAAGCACCAAAAGTATAAGCATATAGCGCCAATGTGCCTACATAGCCTATAATCACGGACCACCCAACAAGGCCTGCAACACTCGGAAACTTGGGAAAGGCATGTTCTAAATATGTGAAACTCGCACCATCACTTTTAAATGTGACAGCAAGTTTAATATAAGAATAGCCCGCAAAAAATGCGATGACACTCCCCAACAAAAATGCAACGGGCGCAGCATGACCAGAAATATCCACAGCCAAACCCAGTACAGAAAAAATCCCCCCCCCAATCATGCCTCCGACGCCCATTGCTATAAGTTCTTTTAAACCTAACTTATTTGACGTGGCGTTTTTAGACATATGGTTTCTTATTGGGTTCTTATTGGGCTCTTAAGGTGTCAAACTAGGCTACGAGTGATTGTCCTCAATATTTATCCCCCTTCAAAAGCCTTAATCCATTTCCAAGCTTCAAATTCTTCATCTGCATTAAACATTTTTATTTCAGGTTCGATAAAGGGTTTCACGACTGTGGCAATCCAGTGCTGCCACTTGTTATCATCAGATGATAATAATCCAATACACTGCACAAACTCGTGGTGAGAGTAAACAAATTTTAAATGCTCTTCGGCGGATTCTAATCCTTGCCAGCCCTGAAAATTCGTCGCATCTAGTAGTATACGAATTTTACCATGCTCTTTAATTAGCGTATCAACCATACTTTTGATTTCATCAAAATCCCCGGTATTTAGCTTTTGAGGTATGACAACATGTAGAATATTTCCTGATGGGTTATCAATTTCTATCATAAACAACTACTCCTATTATTTGGGTGAATAAATTTACATGCTTGATTCATCTTCAAGCAAACGAATTTTTTGTCTCAATTCATTAAGTTCCTCTAATAAATCTATTGCCAGAGACACACCTTCTATATTGATAGACAAGTCATTATATAATCTCGCTGACTTTTTGGCTTTAACAAGATGGTTTGATGAAAATACCCATTCTGAAGTAGACTCGCCTTTAGGTTCTAAAATACCATGTTCTACAATACGAATGATAAAGGTTTCCTGCGTATTACAAATCTCACACACTTCTGCGAGGCTATATTGTTTGTCGTCAAATAATATTATATCCACTATACGATTACTCCATTCCCAAACGAGGATTGTAGTTTAATTTATCTGCCATTTCTTGGTAGAGAGCTTTTTCAGCATCATCTTTTGGTTCGGGCGTTTGGATTTGTAGTGTAAGAATGAGATCGCCTGGTGGCTTTGTAGGCAATCCTTTCTCTTTTACTCTTAGCTTCTGTCCCGAACTAGCGCCTTTAGGGATCTTGACATTAATCATACCATCGAGTGTCGGGGTCTTGACGGTGCCACCTAAAGCAGCTTCCCAGGGGGAAATAGGTAAAGTTTGAAATATATTTTTATCAACCAAGGTAAAGCTTTTATAGGGTAATACCTCAATCTCCAAATGCAAATCACCTGGTTCACCACCCCCGATACCTGGCATACCTTTACCTTTTAAACGTATATGACTTCCAGTGAGGACGCCTTTTGGAATGGTTACTTTTAAAACGATGCGCTTCCCATCATGGGGCGCATTCATTTGTATCTCCTGAGTCCCACCATGGAATGCCACATTAAGTGGAATTTGTATTTTAGAGTCGATGTTTTGGCCTTTGCGCTTCATTTGCCGATGTTGAGATGTACCTCCCATGTTTCCCGCATGGCCTCCGAACATAGCATTAAAAAACTCACTAAAACCCTGTAAATCTTCAGCGGAAAAGTCCTGTTGTTTTCTGTATTGACCTTGGGGATGAAAATCTTGTCCAGCTCGAAAGCCGCCTTGCCTCATTGCATCGTATTCTTTTCGTTTCTCTGGATTTTTTAAAACTTCCCAAGCTTCTGAGACCTCTTTAAATTTATTCTCAGAATCAGTTTCTTTGCTAACATCTGGATGATAACGTCTTGCCATTTTTCGGTAAGATTTTTTTATATCATCAATAGCCGCTGTTGGCTCAACTTCAAGAATTTTGTAATAATCTTTAAATTCCATAATGCGTTTAACACCTTGCAATACGCGATAATTAATAGTTTCACATTTTATCATTGACTGTACAATTTAATGGCAATAATTTATCGTATTAGTCGCCGTAAATAACTGTTTATATTTGTCTAAACTAGAAATATAACTATACATTCACTATCTTATCAGGATACTAAAATGATAATCCATGGTAGTACGAGATAATATATCCAAACAAGGGATTAAATATGTCTACAGAAACACTCAAATCCGTTATTACAAAAATATCTGCCCACGGAAAAGGCATATTAGCAGCAGATGAAAGCACGCCAACCATTACAAAAAGATTTAAAAGTATCGACCTAGACTGTAATGAACAAAACCGCCAAGCTTATAGAGAATTATTGTTTACTACGCCCAATCTTGGGCAATATATATCTGGGGTAATTTTATTTGAGGAAACGCTTCACCAACAAAGCCAAAACCAAGTACCCTTTGTCGAAATCTTGTCCCAGCAAGGCATTGTTCCAGGTATTAAAGTCGATAAAGGCTTAATTCCGCTAATCAACTCAAGTGATGAGCAAGTCACTCAAGGGCTAGATGGACTTCCTGAGAGACTAGCCAAATACAAAGATGCTGGCGCGCAGTTTGCCAAGTGGCGGGCAATTTTTAAGATCTCACCCCAAACACCATCACAATTATTAACGCTCACCAATGCGAATAACTTGGCACGATATGCTGCTATCTGTCAAAGCTTAGATATTGTCCCCATTGTAGAGCCTGAAATATTAATTGATGGCGAACATGATATTGAGACTTGTGCTCATATAACAGAAAATGTGCTCAATGCTGTTTTTGATGCATTGACTTTCAACAAAGTACAACTAGAGTTTATTATCTTAAAACCCAGTATGATTTTGCCTGGCAATACTTGTGCAACAAAAGCCAAGCCAAATGAAATCGCACAAGCCACTATAGATGTTTTCAGGCGTACTGTACCCGCGGCAGTACCAAGCATTAACTTCTTATCCGGTGGTCAAACACCTAATGAGGCAACGATCAATCTCAACGCAATTAATCAATTACAACCCCAGCCATGGAACTTAAGTTTCTCGTATGGTAGGGCTTTACAAGAACCTGTCTTAAACACATGGCATGGCAAGCAAGATAATATTCAGAAAGCACAAGCGGCACTCATTGAAGTCGCGAAATCTAATACCGAGGCATCACTAGGCCGGTTCGGCAAGTAGCCTTAATTACTCATACCTAAAAAAAGGGTCGTATCCAAAAAAATGAATACGACCCATGATTCAAAAATATCAATAAAAATGCATATAGCCATGAATACTATTGCGGTGCACTCTGTAAATGATGGATTGGACTGCCATCCACAGCAATAGCCGTTGTATTTTCAAGCTTCTTAATATCTTCCTCTGTCAACTGTGGTCGATCCACTGCAAGCGTTAACTTGTTCAGTTTTGCAGTCAATGTAAAGGGTGGCTTGTAGTCCGCATCATTCACACCAGTCAACGTATCAGAGCCAATATCAAAACTCTCGTCCCATTGCAAAATCATCGGTATAGTCCGCTCCATTTTTTCAGTAGCGACAACCTTCCCATCTACCTTAAGTGTACCTGTTCCTGAACGACCCACACCGCTCATATTATTATACTTGAGTGTACCTAATCCAAGACCATCGTATTTAAAGTCAAACTCAATAACATGATCCCCAGGCGTCAATTCTGGTCCTTCCCATTTTACACGTTTTAGATCGATGAGATTCCAAAGAAATACCGGCTTGTTCTCCAGTAAATAGAAGCCATAACCTGCGAAACGTCCTCCAGAAGTTAAAATCATGCCTTCAGCGCCTCCTTCTGGAATCGTAACATCCGCAGTGATAGTATAAGAGGTATTCAATAGAAATGGAGAGTCTCCTTGGGGTAAACCCACCATTGGCTGAGTATAAACAAACTCCTTGCGACCTGCTGTGATATTAGGTCTTGGTGCCGCAATACGCGCCCCCACTGATGCATCCATTGGGAAAACTTGGTTTTTCTTTGCTTCCTGAATGAATAACGCTTTCAGTTCCTCCACTTTTTCAGGATGTTTGTCTGCAATATTATTAGATTGACTAAAATCCACATTCAGATTATAGAGTTCTAGAACTTGATTATTTAGTGGATCAGCATTGGCAACACCAAAAGCCTCCCATGGTGCACGATTTACTTTTGTACTTAATAACCAACCTTCATGATACAAAGCCCATTGCCCCATCATCTCAAAATACTGAGTTTTGTGTTGCGAGGCTTCTTCACTATTTTTCTTATCAAAGGTATAAGCAAAGCTTGTTCCTTCAATGGGAGCTTGTTTAATACCATTTACAACTTCAGGTGCAGGAATACCACTGACTTCTAATAGAGTCGGAACCACATCAATGACATGCATAAACTGCTCACGTAATCCCCCTTTATCCTTAATACGTGCAGGCCAAGACACAGCCATATTTTGTCTGATACCACCGAGTTTAGAAGCATTTTGCTTAAACCAGGTAAATGGTGTATCAAATGCCCAGGACCAACCTGCCGACATGTGGTTGTAAGTCTGCTCGGTGCCCCAAACATCGTACCATTTCATTTGTGTTTCAACCGGCATTTCATTAACACCGTTGAAAAAAGCAACTTCGTTTGGTGTACCAAGAGGACCGCCTTCAGCGCTAGTACCATTGTCACCATTGATATAAATTACAATCGTATTATCAAGCTTACCCATATCTTCAATTGTTTGAACAACCCGTCCAATTTCATGATCATTGTAAGCAGCGTAAGCAGCAAAAACCTCTACTTGTTTAATAAAGAGCTTCTTCTCTTCCGCTGTCAGCTCATCCCAAGGTTTCAGAACATCCTTTGGCCAAGGCTCCAACTTGGTATCCTGTGGAATCACCCCTAGTTTTTTCTGATTTTCAAAAATCTGCTCGCGAATCTTGTCATAGCCTTCATCAAAGATATGCATTTTGCTTATTTTCTCTACCCATTCTTTAGTTGGGTGATGCGGCGCATGAGTTGCCCCTGGTGCATATTTGATGAAAAATGGCTTATCGGGCACTGTCTGATTGAGACGATTCAGATACTCAATCGCATCATCGGCCATGCCAGTGACTAGATTCCATCCTGGCTTGCCCTCAAAAGGATATATTTGAGTTGTATTACGAAATAAGTTGGGCTGCCATTGATTAGCATCGCCCCCAACAAAGCCGTAGAAATACTCAAAGCCCATACCAGTAGGCCATTGATCAAATGGACCTGCTTGACTCGCAGCAAAAGCTGGCGTGTTATGATCTTTCCCAAACCAGGCTGTGGAGTAACCATTCTCGAGTAAGGTCCGCCCAATAGTGGCCTTATCTTTAGGAATGATACTGTTATAACCCGGGTAACCAGTCGATTGTTCAGAAATCACACCAAAACCAACTGAGTGGTGATTACGCCCTGTAATCAGTGCGGCACGGGTTGGTGAACAAAGAGCTGTAGAATGGATATTGTTATAACGTAAACCGTTGTTGGCAATACGATCCATTGTTGGTGTTGGGATAACACCTCCAAAAGTACTAGGAACACCAAATCCAGCATCATCTGTTATAATCAACAAAATATTAGGTGCTCCTTTAGGTGGCACTACTCGCGGCGCCCACCAAGGCGTTGAGTTAAGTGCATCTGGCTTAATCTTTCCACCAAATGTAGGATCAGGCGCGGGTAATTGGTCTCCACTAATAGTCGTCGTGCTGCTAGGAGACCCAACTATACCGGTGGTTTCAACTCCAGCCTGTACTGACTGAGCTCCAAGCATTATTGATAACGCTGCGAGCAGTGTTGCTTGTATATTAATTTTCCTATTTTTCATGTTCGAATTTTCCTAATTTCTCATATAAAAGTCACAATACAACCAACTCATTTTGACGACTCAAATCAATATCACCTGCAAAAGATGAAACTTATCTCCTTTCGAAAACATTTATACATTAATAAATATTATGGAAACCTAATCACTAAAACCGATAAATCATTTCAGCCCCCCATAGTTTAAGGCTCTGAAATAAACAAGACTGTAAATCCTCCAGATAATGGGGAAACTGAAAAAGGTAATAATCAATAAGTAATAAGAATTACTCATTGAATCTAAATATTTTAGTTTTCACAATAATTTAACTAAGCTGATAATGCTAGATTAATGAACATAATTTATATTTATTTTGGCATATTGTCAGCATGAATGCTCTTAGCAAAAATCAAGCTGTTTTTTTGAACACAAGGTAATTTTGTGTTCTGATATTTTTCTTAGGTATACTTATGAAATAATAAATATAAGACATTCACTTAATATGAAATCTGCAACATTATGGTGTTTAACTAATTTTGATGTAAAACAAACCATAAAGGCCCCCATCTAAAGGACATATATGGCAACAAACCAAAAAACAAAAGAAAATAATCAAAAAGTAGGTTTTGAAATAGAATATATTGGTGTCGACTTACAAAATACTGCAGAAATTATCATTGATGTTTTAGGCGGACATCAACATCCAATCAATAAAGATGCCATTCGCATTGAAACAGAGATGGGTAAATTTACCATAGAAAAAGACGCCGAACTTTTAAAAAAACTTGCTGAAAAGTCAAAGGAAAACAGCCAGAATAATCAGCTTGACTTAGAAGGTATTGCAGAAGATCTACTGAATAAACTCTTAGGCGATTATATCCCTAATGAAATTGTTTGTCCGCCCATCAAGATAAACGATATAGCCAAATTGGATATGGTTGTAAGTAGTTTAAGAGATCAAGGTGCAAAAGGCACCAGTAGCTCCTTGGCTTATGCATTTGGGCTACACATTAACCCTGAGGTATTGTGTTTTGAGGCAGCCTCAATTCTTGCCCACATACAATCTTTTGCTTTGCTGTACGACTGGATGCACTATAAAATGAATCTTGACTTTTCTAGATCTATCAGTCAATTCATAAAACCCTATCCTGCAGCATATCTTGATTTAATTAATGATAGTCATTATACGCCCTCAATGAAACAACTCATGGCAGATTATATAGCTTACGTGCCTACCCGAAACTATGCTTTAGATTTATATCCATTATTCAAACACATTGATGATGCCTATATATCAAGTCAAGTTGACTGCCAATTGATTAATGCTCGTCCGACCTATCATTTTCGAATGCCAAATTGTAGAATCGATCACCCTGGCTGGAGCCTGAGAAATGAATGGCAGTATTGGGTTAACATTGAAAAATTATCTATGAATCATAAGATAAGACATGATTTAATGATTCAATACAAAAAGGAGTTTTCTGACCCTATTAGGCTCAACCGCCAACCTTGGATAAAAAAAGTAAACCAAATTGTCAGTGCGCTATGAAAAAACAACCCATTATAGGTGTCACGCGTTCTGCCTCTAGAGACTATGCGATGTATTTCGCCATAAAGATGGCCATGTGGCTTGAAGGTTGTCAAGTCGTACTGATTACAGCAAAAACAACCCCTCAAGATTTGGCTCTAGACGGCTTAATCCTATCGGGAGGCGTTGATATACTCTTAGGCCATGATAGTTCTCATAAAAAAGCAAATTATCCTTATGAGCCGGAGCGCGACACATTAGAATATATGCAATTAAAAAGGGCTGAAGAAATGCGCATACCTGTATTAGGTATATGCCGAGGCGCTCAGATAATAAACATTCACCGCGGTGGCACACTGCATTATGATGTCGCGAAGGCCTATGAGAAAGCACAATATCCATCATCACTTCTAGCCAAGTTATTCTATCGAAAAAGAATGCATACAGATAATGAATCACTAATTGATAATATTATTGGTGACAATATTGTCAAAATCAATAGCATTCACACCCAAGCCATTGATAAGCTTGGCACCGGGTTACGTATTACGGCAAAAGAATCTAATGGTGTTGTTCAGGTGATAGAAGACCCAAGCTTTGATTTTTATCTTGGTCTACAATTTCATCCTGAATTATTATTGTATCATCGATACTTTAGACAAATATTTTCTGCGTTTAAAAAATCTGTTGTGCTTAGAAAAGAATCCTCATCATAAGATAAAGTCTTGAAAGAGAAAAATCCAAAGCTTCTGACAAAAATACTTTCTATAAAGGGTTCGATTCATGTTTCAGCTAGAACAAAGTTTACGACTCGTTAAAATTGCTTTATTAATCAGCTGCGCAATTTTTATGACCTTAATCGCTGTGACAAACATTTTCATTTATGACGTCAATTTTGAGTATATTAAACATGTAATGAGCATGGATACGACTTTCCAACATCCCAAATACTTATCTCGCGCCATTGTTTCTCCGTTTTGGCATCATGCTTGTTATATTTTTACAATTTTTTGTGAAAGTTTAGCCTCATTGTTTTGTTGGATAGGCGTGTTCCAAACGTTAAAATATTTTTTCAGTGATATAGATACATTTGAAAAATCTAAGCAATGGGGCATCTTAGGTTTATCTTTTTCTGTGCTAATCTATGTCTTTTTATTTTTTGTTATTGGAAATGAATGGTTTGCCAGCTGGCAGTCAAAAACCTGGAATGCGAAACAGGCAGTCTTACCTATCTTAGTCGTGTTGGGAATTTGTCTTATTTATTTTAAACAAAGCGACAGAGTTTAGGTTCTAAATTTAAATGTGACATATGTTGATAGTTGCACTTCTTATAACCGCAAAGTAGCGAAAGGGGTTTAAAGATATAGAACAATATTTTAGACTATAAGATTGGTTCCATTTTTCACGCGACCTTAGAGAGAATAAAATATGGCATCTACTACTGTAATTATAAGTTTCCTTGTTTTTCTCGCTCTATTCGTCCTTATTGGCGGCCTATCTAAATTATATAGCCAACCTACTGCAAAAGATTATTTGTTAGCAAGTCAAAACATTCCACCTAGTCTCGTAGCTTTATCCGCTGTTGCATCTAATAATAGTGGCTATATGTTCATTGGTATGATTGGTTACACTTATCAGGTTGGCTTAGCTTCTATTTGGTTGGCTATTGGTTGGATAACAGGTGATTTTATTGCCTCTTTGTTTATCCATAGGCAGGTACGAATCACAACTGAAAAAAACAACGTCCATAATTTTGGTGGATTACTCAGCGGTTGGTACCAACCTAATTTTCAGCGGTTAAAAAATATTGTGGGTATTGTGACCATTGTGTTTTTAGGATCATATGCCGCAGCACAATTAAATGCCGGCAGTAAAGCGCTCCACGTTCTGTTTGGTTGGCCATATGAAGTGGGTGCCATAATTGGCGCGGTTATTGTTGTTATCTACTGTTATGCTGGTGGCATTAGAGCTTCTATATGGACGGATGTGGCACAATCAATCGTCATGATTATTGCCATGTTAGTCTTAACTTCTGTTGCATTTTTACAGGTTGGTGGCTGGGATGCATTTTCTACTCAAATACAAGCAGTGTCCTCAAGTTACCTTAATATATTCCCAGACAACTCGTATTTAGGTCCTTTACTTGGTCCATTGGTTTTTATTTTAAGCTGGTTGTTTGCAGGTTTTGTTGTCATTGGTCAACCCCATATCATGAGTCGTTTCATGGCGATGGATAAGCCAAGTGATATGAAAAGAGCTAGAGTTTACTATTATGCATGGTATATCTTTTTCTTTGCTTTCACTATTTTGGTCGGACTATTTGCACGCCTGCTCATCAAACAAGTTGATTTTGATGCTGAGCTTGCGCTACCGATGCTCGCAATCCAATTACTGAACCCCGTCTTTGTGGGGCTTGTAATGGCAGGTTTGTTTGCTGCAACGATGTCAACGGCTGACTCCCAAATATTGAGCTGTTCAGCGGCTGTGAGTGAAGATTTTAGTACCAAACAAAAACCGTATTGGGTTTATAAGCTAAGCACTTTGTTGATCACTGTTTTTGCTCTATGCATTGCGATTTTTGGGAGTAAAAATGTATTTTCATTAGTTGTATTCTCTTGGGCCGCCTTAGGCGCAGCTTTTGCCCCGATTATTACTCTTTATGTATTGGGTAAAAAATTAAGCCAACCAATTGCGATCACGATGATCCTTGCAGCAATAGCTACCGTCATCTGCTGGGATCGCTTATTTGGCTTTATGGATGTTTATAGCGTACTGCCGGCCACAATAATAAGTTTTTTAATTTATTTTTTATCATGTCCTATATCTTCACTGATTAATAGAGCCAGCAATGCTAAACCCCTTCAACAATAACGAGTAAAATTCGGATTATGAGTTTTGAATAGAATTGTATGGATAATAATTACCCTAGATGTTAATAAATAGGGTAATTATTATCCCAACATACTCACATATCAGAGACCATATCAAGGACCATATCAAGGAACCATATCAAGGACAGCCAGTTTTTGAGAACCGCACCGAGGTAACCATTGCTGGGCCATATCAAATTTTTCTAGGACAGCCACTTTTTTGGGCGTGCTCTCATGCTCATTGCTGGGACAGCCAATTTTTCATTCTTAAAAATTGATACTCCTAAATCCGGCTTTTCTCATATTCTAAATTTACGAAAATATCCTGCAATGATGGCTTACTATGTTGTAGGTATAGGTGTATTGTGCAGTAATAACAAATCAGTTTTGGAAGAGATCACTACACATACAATAATTCATCCAACACATGATGGTAAAACTACAATTTTTAATTTACTTAGGCCTAGCAGAGTTATTCATCACTCCCTTGCTGCCAATTTATTTACTAATAATAGAAAATTTCCAATAAATGACTATATATTTCAAAGTTTAATACAGTTATTACCTTCTGATATTATTATTCCTTCTTTTGAAGAGGTTTTTGATCAGTTTGAAATATTTTTATCAATTTACAATTTAAATTTACAGTTACCACCTGATTTTGACCTTGATATTCAAATAGCCCCAATTTTAGGCTGTTTTGCCTACAAAGAAAACGAAATGAAAAAACTTATAGATGACACAGAGTTAAATGGGCTAAGTTCATGCCTTGGAAGAACTGGTTTATTTTCTGATATGGAACGGCTAGTAAAGATTTTGAAGTTACTTGATAATTTTTTAGTCAATTAGTACGATTATACGTTCCATTGTTAGGGAACTATTGTTCTAAACTCATCTTCATGCTCTTCCCAAGGAATATTTAGGTATTTCGATGAAAGTTGACAAAGAAGACGTCTCTGGTACGGGGCCTTATGATTTACCTTAACAACATTTACATCTATTGAATCCCCACCATATTTTTGCACGATATTAACAATAATTTTAGTTAAGTATGCTGGAATATATCCAATAAGCATTGGAGGATTATCAGTTCTTAAAAGCAATGCAAATTTATCAAAAGAGTTTTGAAGATCACGCACCAGATACAGCTCATCGCCTATTCTCAACCTTTCTAGGGACATTTTTGAATTATCTGACATATGGCTTATTCCGTTCACAAAGAACTTAAATAAGTAATTACTATTTCCAGTTTGCTCAAGAAATGGTAAAACCCTAAAAAAATCTGTATCCTTCTCACCCCCACTAATCGCTAGCGTTGCTAAATCATCAATAAGCTCTGACTCATTCAGGCCCATCCAGCTAATGTATTTAGTATAGTCTGGCCTAGACTTTGACATTAGCCTGTTTTTAAACACAGAAAATAATTCTTTAGAGTGATATACTTCATTATGGTCTGGCATATTTGGTAAAAGAGGTAACTTCTCTAAATTATTGATACCCTTAGTATACCTAAATTCGTACCCTTCTCTAGTTTTTAAGAGTTTGCCAATAATATGCCAACTTCTCGTATCCTGTTCTTGCCAAGCTAGATAAACATATCTATTCATCTAATAACCCTTTTAAAGAATTTTTTGTTTCCTTAAGAATTTCCAGTGCAAATTTTTTTGCTGGATTTGAAATAAGTTCATTTGGTATACAATCAAAAATATTTTTTATTTTTACTTCATTACTCATAGTGTCAATAATTCGCTTAATCCAAAAAACTGTAGCGTCTTCGTTGATATTAAGACATTCTTTAACTACATCAATAGCATTTAATCTCTGCTCATTTTCATTATAAATTGGGGTAATTGCTTTTTTTACATATCCCTCTACATTAAACCCTTTATCCGTTGAATTCATTCTTTTTACTCTTTTCTCATCATTCTCATTTCTTCCTAATGATGATGCATGATCAAAAGTAGGTGCTAGCGTTTTTAATCCAAGCTTTTCATTGACAATAATTCCCCAATTCTCATCATGCCTATCAGTATTACAAACCCATCCATCAAAACATAAATATCCAATTAATAAATCTTGTGCTGTACGAATTACTTTGTGATCATGACCTTTCCATGGAAAACGGTCGCAACCATTTATCGAAGCTAAAATGGCTCTCAACGTATAAGTATTATTCCTAAATCTTTGCCCTCGATCAAAGCCTTTGATTAATAAATTTCCTAGAAATAATTCTTCATCATCTCTTTGAAATTTAGGAGTTATAACGCAATATTTTTCATCTTCATGTCCTTCAGTATCTAAACAACCGAATTCATACTTGGCGTGAGGCAAATTAATTAGTTCTGCTAATTCGCATGTTACTTTCTCAGCCCAATTTTCACCCGTTCCCTTTCTACCCATTTTGTATAAGATGCGCAACTCAACACAGCCATTGAAATCAAAAGTAATCCACTCCTTCGCTTTGGTACCTCCTGATTCGTCAGTGGCAGAAGACAGAGCTTTATTTAGATCATAAATAGTATACATAGCTTAAATATTAATGAGAATAATCTCTAAATAATACATGCAAACTATGTGTTATGTATAAGAAAATTGATTGAGAGCACCTGATAAATCCTAACTTTCTAACTTATTTTTTACTGAAAATCTGTATATTATGGATTTAACCGATATATTACCGATAACTGATGTTTTGGAAAACTGAAGAAATGTAAACCATTCATTTATAAGGAAATGAATGGTGTCCCCAAGGGGATTCGAACCCCTGTTACCGCCGTGAAAGGGCAGTGTCCTAGGCCTCTAGACGATGGGGACCTAGTCAATAGCATTTGCCAGCTCTACTACATAATACCGAAATCATTAATGCTTTAATCGTGATATAAATTATCTCCACATTGGTGGAATGCTTTATATTAGAAATTAATAACATATGAAGTGTTAATCATTTATTTTTTATATTTTAAATACAAAAATA
>TARA_R110002110_G_scaffold65206_1_pt1 | contig 55734 bp, 55 predicted proteins | sample TARA_R110002110 | Tara Oceans TARA_R110002110 (sample SAMEA4397330) | marine metagenome | biome: Polar Biome; feature: [SRF] surface water layer (ENVO:00010504); material: water (ENVO:00002006), including particulate matter (ENVO:01000060) such as... | depth 5 m | reverse complement strand
CTTGTTCTTCAACTCTGGCTTGTTCTTCAACTCTGGCTTGTTCTTCAGTTCTGGCTTGTTCTTCAGCTCTGGCTTGCTCTTCAACTCTGGCTTGTTCAGCTTCAGCAGCTTCTCTTTTAGTTTGTTCCTCAGCTCTCGCTTGTTCTTTTGCTCTAGCTTGCTCACCTAAGCCTTCTGGGGCTTCATCACCTAATTCTAATTCACCACCTAAACCTTCAGGTGCTGCATTCCCTAATCCTAATACTGGTTCGTCACCTAAACCTTCAGGTGCTGCATTTCCTAATTCGGGTTCGTCATCTAAGCCTTCAGGGGCTGCATCTACGACAGGATTTAAGTTTCCGATCATACCTTGTATACCAGCTAATAATCCGCCGGCAGCAGGCTGTGGCACAATAACATGTGGAGCAGGAGCAGGAGCAGGAGCAGGAGCAGGAGGCAGTGGTGGCACGGGCATTAAAATAGCTGGTGCTGCTACAGGCGCAGGCACATGTTGTACGAATTCAACAGGTGTATCGACTAAATGCATCTCAGGTGTAAATGTGGTTATTTTATTAAATGGCTCTTCTGTTTTTTCATAGGTAGATTTTTCCGCCTCAGTTTCTATGGTATATGTTTTTATATTATTTATGTTGTATGAGGCTATATCTGTTGCAAAGCTTTCTACAATAGAATGGGTTATATGAGAGATTTTTAACAGATCGTGGCTACCTTCTGATAAAACGCCACCATGGTTAGGTGTATGTAAGTTTGTGATGTCGTTTAAAGACGTGATATCTATATTTTCTAAGCCCATCTCAATTTCAATACTTGCATCTTCGAGCATATCTTGTGCTTTCTGATTTAAGTCTAATTCAGTTGTGGTGTTATCATTCGCAAATAATTGCAGAGCCGCTACTTTTACGTTGTTAGCAAATTCTTTTAAGTTGGAAACGGCTTCTTTTTTCAAGCCACTTAATTTCCCCATAAACATATTCATTTTGCGATACCTCAGACTTAAAATTTATAAATAATCAATATAGTTAGGAAGAATACTATTATGGGGTATACTAGTTGTCAAACAAAACGGGATAAAGGGTATTTATAGAGGGGTTAGTAGATAGTAGGTTAAATTTTCAAGATGAATGGTTTGTGGATTTTTGTGTATCAAGCAACATTTTTATACTTGGAAATATGCTTTCTAGGAGTTGCGGCTGGGCTTTAGCTGTAGGATGAATGCCATCTGCCATCATCATGGATGGGTTTAAGACAATTTTTTCTTGAATAAAGGGTGCAAATGAAATGGGGTATTGCTCGTGTAGTTCAGTATATAGGGATTGAAAACCTCGCGTGTATTTTCGACCATAATTCGGCGGTAATTGTATGCCTAGAAGTAAGACTTTTGTATGATTTTTTAACGATAAAGTAATTAATTTCTCTAGATTTTTCTGTATGCTGATAAGAGGATACCCTCTTAACCCATCATTGCCACCTAATTCTAAAATAACAATATTAGGTTGGTATTCTGATAACAGGCTAGGAAGCCTTTGTAGCCCACTTGCAGTCGTATCACCCGTGATGCTGCTATTGATAACTTGCCAGTCGGGGTAATCAGGTTTTAATTTTTGAGAGAGTAAAGCAACCCAGCCTTGCTCTATAGGCATATTATAAGCGGCGCTTAAGCTGTCGCCTAATACAAGAATTGTTTTTGAGTTAGCATTTAAGCATACAGAAAAAAAAAGTGTAAATAGGCATGCAGCCCAATTTCGGGTAAAGTAAAAAAATACATTTTTATAAGGTGCGAGAATCAGCATGACAATCCTTCAAGCCAACGATTTGGCAAAAGTGATACAAACACCCAAAGGGGCATTACCCATATTAAACTCGGTTGACTTGAAGGTCAATCAAGCAGAAAGCGTGGCTATTTTAGGCGCATCGGGGTCAGGGAAAACAACTTTACTGGGTATATTGGCAGGTCTTGACTTACCATCAGCAGGTAGCCTACAGATTCAGGGAAAAGTTATTTCAACCATGGACGAATCGCAAAGAGCTTTATTTCGTTTAGAACATGTTGGATTTGTTTTTCAAAATTTTGAATTATTATCACACTTGACGGCTTTAGAAAATGTGGTTTTACCACTTGAACTAAATGGGAAAATGCATGAGTCCCAGCAAGCAGAAGCATTACTAGATCAACTTGGTTTAAAGGATCGTTATCACCATTATCCTGCACAGCTATCTGGTGGCGAGCAGCAAAGGGTTGCATTGGCGCGAGCCTATGTGACACAGCCGTCTATTTTATTTGCTGATGAGCCTACAGGCAGCTTAGATGAGCAGACAAGTGAAATTATTATTAAGCAGTTGTTTGATTTAAACCGGCAATGTGGCACAACGCTTATATTCATTACTCATGATCCCGTTTTAGCACAGAAATGTGATAGTTTGTATTCATTAAAAGAGGGGCGTTTAACAAAAATATGATATCAAAACAATTTATTTGGCGCACATTGCAAAGAGAAATTAAAACAATAGAACTGAAAATTGTCATGATTATTTTGTGTTTAACCACAATGTTTTTATTAATTATGACACTGGGCTTACAAAATGTCTCTTCACAGTTGCAAAATAACACTCAAAGTTTACTGGGTGGGCAGCTTATTTTAGAGTCTCCCTCTCCTATCCCAGAGCACATTATTGAACAAGCAGAAGCAAGAAAATTAACCTATACACAAAATATAGGTTTTTTCACGATGGCGAGTACACAGGAGAAGTTTTCTTTAGTGCAGATAGAGTCTTTTGATCCGATATTCCCTTTGGTAGGGGAATTAGAAATATATAAGAATAAACAAAAAGTTAAAGTTGAGAGTTTACCAGAAGAAGGTGAGATATGGGCCAGTGCCAGTTTTCTTAATAAGTTTAATGCCTCATTAGGAGAGGTTATTCAAATAGCAGACTATCCATTTAAACTGTCAGCTGAACTCGTCACTTTTCCATTTATGTTATCAAATACCAGTGCTTTTTCTCCTATTGTCTATATGCATAAAAAAGATGTGACAAAGCTTGATGTCATCCATCCAGGAAGTCGTGTTAATTACAGGTTGATACTTAAGGGGGAAAACAAAAATATTCAAGATTTTTTAAAGTCTGGCAATGTTAAAAAGGGTCAATTTAAAATTGTCACCCAAGAGACAGGTCGTCAAGCTATCGCAAAACCTTTTCAAACCGTTGAGCGATATTTGTCTGTTATCATCATAATTCAGAGTTTGTTAGCCAGTATTGTGATTGCGGTTAGTGTCTATGAATATGCAAAAAGACAGCGCCATGTTGTTGCTATTTTAAGGACATTGGGGGCAAGTCCACAAGCGGTATTAAGTTCGTATATTATTACTTTAATGAGCTTATCTGTCCTAATCATTATGATTAGTGTGATCCTAGGTTATTGTTTGCTTAATGGTTTGTTTTATATATGGCAACCCTTTGGTATTACAACGGCTCAATGGTATGGTTCGAGCTTTTATTTTACGGTATCTCTCGCTTTATTGATTGCTTTATGTTTTTCATTGCCTGCGATCTTGTCGTTAAAAAAAGTGCCCATTCAATCCATGCTCCGATCATCGCAAGCATTTGAATCGCATTACAAAATTATTTATTTGATTGCTTTTATCCTGATCATAGGTCTTGTTTGTCTTTATACACAAGATTTTGTAACACCTATTCGTTTGCTGGCCTTATTTTCTATTATGACAGCATTGGGGTTAGGCGTTTCTATGCTGATTTTCTTTGGTTTGCAGGGCGTTAGGAGAATTGGACCACATGTATTTCGATTTGCAGTAAATACATTATTAAAGCATAGATGGCAAGGAATCATGCAATGCACAATGTATACACTAATTTTCACACTGTTATTACTGAGTGCCATTATACAATGGGATATATTGAGTGCTTGGCGAGCACAGCTGCCAGAGGATACGCCAAATTATTTTTTAGTGAATGTCCAAGCAAATGAATTATCAACATTGAATCAGTGGTTTGATGAGAATCAGTTGTTAGGGATAACCTCTTATCCTGTAGTGAGAGCGCATTATTCTCATGTAAATGGCAAGCCGGTGAGCACTTGGGGGGCTGGGCAACGTGATCCGACAGCAAAGCGAGGGCTGCGTCGACCTATTAATTTGACCTGGATGTCGATATTACCTGAAAATAATGAATCTGTTGGGGGGGTTGACTGGTCCACGGTTCAGCCCGGTGATTTTGCTATTTCTATTGAGGCAGAGTTCGCTAAAAAACGAGACGTTTCTTTAGGCGATGTTTTAACATTTCAAATTCAAGATAAAGCTATTAATGGTAAAATCGTACATCTCAGAACGCTTTCCTGGCAATCATTTACGCCCAACTTTTTTATTATATTTCCACCCGATGTTTTGAATACATTTCCGCATACATTTATGAGCAGCTTTTACTTACCTGCAGTGGATGGACATAAAATTGGCGCCTTACACCAACGCTTTCCTCAAATCAGTATTATTGACTTAGACGCTATTTTGCAACAGCTGAGTAGTTGGATTTTCAAAATAGCGAATATTTTTGAAATTATCTTAAGTATCATATTAATGAGTGGCGTGTTACTGATGGCGATCATGATGAAAGCCACTTTAAAAGAACGGATTCATGAAAGTGCATTATTAAAATGTTTAGGCGCATCCGCTAGATTTTTAAAGAGTATGATTGTCATAGAATATGCTATTTTGGGTGCGGTGAGTGGCTTGGCTTCAGGACTTTTTGCGCAGATAATAATTCATGATATTGCCTATGATTATTTTAAGATAAATTATCAGATTGGTTGGAAGTGGATTTTGATTGGTTTTTTGGTGAGTACATTTTTATTAGTATCATTAGGTCTGCTGGGTTTTAGGCGTGTGATTAAAACGCCCTCAACGCAAGTTCTCAGAGGGACAATATAAGGATTTATATGAAAAATTCAGGAGATACAAAAAGCAAATCAGGACGTTTGGCGGCCCTAAAATCATGGTTACAAGCAGGCTATAATATTGGCTGGGACTTAGGGCAGGGCCTAACTTTGTTTCTGCCAAATGGGCTTTTTCAGCCATTCAAAAAAATTGCGCCAATACAAGAACGTCATGCCAAGTCAAAGCGAGCACACAGCCAAGCTTGGTGGCAGTCATTAGCCGCAACAGATAAATTTAACTATACTGCAAAACGCTTGATTAAAAATGGGCTGTTGACGCCCGCCATGTATCTTGCAAATTATATTGTCAGTCCTATCTTGGGTCTTTGCATGGGTTTTTTATCCATGTTCCCTGGATTGATAGGCGGACTGGTTTTTAATCAACATATTCGAAATCTAGAATATCATTATGCAATTAACGTGGTTGACCAACATAGCTCCACTGCTGTTTGGGGGGCATTAGGTATGGGGGCCATATTCACTTATACTGCCATGGGCGGCGGCTTTGGTATTCCAGGATTTACATTGCCTAGTTTTGGCTTGGCATCAGCTTTGACAGTTTCCCCTTTTCTCGCAAATTGGATCGTGCCAATGGCTGCTGCGTACGGCATTATGATTTTGTTGAGTGTGGGGCAAGCTATCGATCGGGTATATGATATCTCTAGATTGTTTGCATTTCATTCTGGAGCAAAGCAGACATGGTCTTTCCCATTAAAAGGCAAACTTAATTTTAGACTAAAAAATGAAGCGATTAAAGAGAGGACTAAAAGTTTGTGCCTCAGTGAGCTTGAGCAGATGGCTTCGCTGTATACAGAAAAAGCAGATGAATATAGACAGCAATTTGAGAAGGAACCTTATCAAGAGAACTTAACCCAAAAAGGCTTATTAACCCAATACGGTTTAATTGGCGAATTGTCAAAATTGATTGATGCGGTGGCTGATGCGCCTGATGAAGTCTCTAAAAATAAAATATTGGATCAACGCGAACAATCATTCTCTGAACGAATTAAGCATATAAAATAAGAGCAAAATAGAAATGATGAAAAAAATTTTTTGGAATGGCCTGCAAGCGTTTGTGCCTATTGTATTGACCGTTGCGACTGTGATTTGGGTGTTTAGAAATATTGAGGCATTTTTTGGTCGCTTCATTCAATACTTTATTCCATCAGAATACTACTTTGATGGTTTAGGTATTGTCGTTGGCATCGTTTTAGTGTTTATCGTGGGAATTCTGGTTAACGCATGGATGACCAAAAGTATCTATAATTTGGCAGACGCGATAGTCAAGAAAATTCCTTTTATTAAAGTGCTGTATAATGCGATTCAAGAGTTAATGCAGTTTTTCGATAAATCCAAAAAAAATCAAGCGCAACAAGCTGTTTTGGTGCCAACGGCTTTAGGTAAAGTATTGGGCTTTGTCACCAGAGAAGATTTATCTGCATTGCCTGAAGCGGTAGGTGGGGAAAGTCAGTGTTTGGTTTATATTCCGTTGAGTTATCAAATTGGTGGCGTCATGGTCGCCATCGCTAAAGACAAAATAGAAAAAATTGATTGGGATGTGAATCAAGCGATGAGCTTTGTTTTGACAGCGGGGATGTCGAGTGCGCCGGTGAAAAAATGATTATGGATCTTCACTTCTTCACCAGAGTTTAGTGCGAGCTGGGCCAGATGGCACTAAGCGTCTATAGATGCCGAGGCTTCAGATTCGGCAAGCCTATTTTTGCTTTCTGCCTGCATTTGTTTAAAATGCTTTCTGCAGGTGGCTAAATAGGTATCGTTACCACCAATAAGCACTTGGCTGCCATGCGTCACAGCATGGCCATTCTCATCAACACGTACATTCATAATGGCTTTTTTACCACAATGACAGACTGTTTTTATTTCTGAGACCTCATCTGCCCAGCCCAATAAATGTTGGCTGCCTGGAAATAAGTTACCTAAAAAATCAGTGCGTAAGCCGTAAGCCAGTACAGGTATTTTTAAAGTATCGACAACATCGCTTAATTGCCCTACCTGTTCTTTGGTGAGAAATTGTGCTTCATCAATAAGCACGCAAGCAAGTTTTTTAAGGGTAACTCTCTGTTCTTGGACGCAAGCAAGTAGGTTGAAATCTGCCGTAAAGGCAATTGCCTTGGCGTGCAGGCCAATTCTTGAGTGAATCTTACCTTCCTCAAAGCGGTTATCTAATTTAGGTGTAAATAGTATTGTCTCCATACCGCGTTCATTATAGTTGTAATCAGATTGCAGTAGGTTTGTACTTTTGCCTGCATTCATTGCAGAATAATAAAAATAAAGTTTAGCCATAATTTCCTCAGGCGTTATCTTGGGGCCAGTGTTTGTACACCCGTTCCAGTTGCCATTAAAACTTTATCGGCACCACGTTTGGCAAAAAGCCCGCAAGTTACAACGCCGACGATATTATTGATTTGCTCTTCTAAAGCAATAGGCAGTGTAATGTCCATATTGTAAACATCAAGTATGTGGTTGCCATTGTCTGTCACAACGCCTTCTCTATAGGCAGGATCACCGCCTATCTTGACGAGTTCACGAGCAACATAACTTCTGGCTAAAGGAATGACTTCGATGGGTAAAGGATGTTCACCTAATTTTAATTTATATTTACTTTCATCAATGATACAAATGAACTCTTTTGCAATAGCCGCAATAATTTTTTCTTTGGTTAGAGCTGCTCCACCGCCCTTAATCAGTTGGCAATGGTGGTTGCATTCATCTGCGCCATCGATGTAAAAATTAATAGCGCCTTCATTAATGCCCAGTATCGGTATGCCATTTTGTTTTAGCCTTTCTGCTGTTGCCTCAGAGCTAGGAACAGCTCCTTCAATTTTATGCTTGATAGTGGCGAGAGCATCAATAAAAAAATTAACAGTAGAGCCGGTGCCGACACCAATAATGCCATGTAGATTAAATTCATCTATGACAGCTTCAGCCACTTGTTGTTTTTGCATGTCTTGCTTATTCATAAAATATCCCTAATGCTAAGTTAATTTGCAACTACTCGCGCTTCTCTACTGCCTACGTTCCGCGGCTTGTCCGCGGAATCCATGTATCTAGATCCCGCGGACAAGCCGCGGGACGTAGAGAGTGGGCGAGCTGTTACGTTAATTTAATAATCATATCCCAGTGTGCTTTGGAAACTGGCATAATGGATAGGCGGTTACCTTTTCTGACTAATGCTAAATCACTTAACTGCGGTAAAAGTTTTAATTCACTCAGTGTAATCGTATCTTTAAATTTCTTTTTAAATTTAACGTCAACCATAAACCAGCGTGGTTTTTCTGGCGAGCTTTTGGGGTCATAATATTTTGATTGGCTATCAAAAGCCGTGTGATCTGGGTAGGCTGATTTCACAACCGTTGCTATGCCGACTATGCCGGGCACTTTGCAGTTAGAATGATAAAAGAAAACTTCATCGCCGGGTTTCATATCGTCACGCATAAAATTTCGTGCTTGATAGTTCCGCACGCCATCCCAGTGTTCAGTTTGGTTGGGCATTTGCTTTAAGTCATCAATGCCAAAAGTTTCGGGTTCTGATTTCATTAGCCAGTATTTTTTACTCATTAGAATAAAGCCCAAGGTAGTGATCTAAATAATATTTATTTTTATGTCTTATTGTACCATAGGATATGGAAAGTGAATTACAAGCCATATTTCAATCCGGGCGCTTTCCAGCGCCCCAACTGATCTTCATGTTTCAAAAAATGGGAGTACTTATTGCGCTTGTTTTAACTATGTAGACTGATTTGGTGTTCTTAATTAAGATGTCGCTATAATAAGGATGCCAGGGTGAAGGTGGCTCCTATGGTCGTAGCACCACTTAATCCCCCTAGGAGTAAACCATTAGTCGCACCTAACGTAACACAAGCAATAGGCGTTAAAAGCACATTCGCTATAACGTTAGTTGAGTTTGGACTATTCTCGATGCATTGATTAATCCTTGATTCTGTGTATATATTGGCAGTTATATATGCAATTAATGGTGTTAAAATCAATCCTGAAGCTAGTACCCCATTGTTAAAGCCACCGGAAATATATTTGTAATCAGAATCGTTAAGTTCTTGAATCATAATAATTATACCACTTGAGATTGTTTATCTTGTTAAGAATTATAAATTAGATTTTTTCCCAGGTTATAGAGGGTTGAAGCTTAATTAGCATGTATTTTTACTTGTTCTTAATTGTATGTCAATGGGGTTTTTTCTTATTGTTGTTGACTTTATCAGTAAATTTAAACCTGCTACTTCAATCATATCTATTTTTTTGATGGGGAATATATTTTTTTTTCGGTCACAACCGCATGCATTTTCACATCTTGCTTTGATGTTGGCACAGCTTGTATTTTTTGGAAATGGTAAGCAAGTCCAACTCTCGTAGGCTTTTTGTTATCTTTAAGGTTTTGGAAGGCGCGATCATAATAGCCTTTGCCCATGCCGAGTCTATTGCCGTATTTGTCAAAAGCAACAAGGGGAACAAATACAAGATCCAAAGTGTGTATGGAAATCAAATCCTTAGGCGTAGATTCAGGTTCCCAAATACCATATTGATTTTTAACCATGGGCATATTGGGCTGATAAGGGGCAAATTTTAATTTATGGGTACTTGAATCAACAATGGGTAGGAAAGCTTTTTTGCCTAATCTAAGAGAGGTTTGAATAATAGGCAGTGGATCAAGTTCGCCCTGTATAGCCATATAAAAAGCTATTTTTTGAGAATTAGTGAAGAATGGTTGTCGTGTAGCCTGAAGCCAAATAGACATGGCGGCAAACTTTTGTTGATGATCCGTGAGCTGCCGGCGCTTAGTTTTCATCCGTTGACGGATGATTTTTTTGTATTTCATGATTTCCTATTTTGCTGTTACTGGCAAAAAGGTGGCTTAACCCAGAGTGTCGCTACGCCCTTTGTCTCGAACCCTTTGGTTCAAGTGGGGACCTCGGTATCATTTCAGGCTTCCCACTCCAAGGTGGGCTTGCACAACAACGATAATGTTTGGTTCCCAAGTTTTATAGCATCGGCTCAAGTATCATTAGGTGTTTGGCAAACAGCCCAGATTAAGCCAGTTTATTCTGCTTCACTTGAAGCATGTTCTATTTCGCTTTGTTGCGTCTCAGTTGTCTTTTTAGCATCACCAAAATCCATAACAGACTGAAGGGGGGATGAATCTTCAGTACGAACAGTATTGCTTTTAGTTTGAACGCTAATAATAGCGTCGTCAATTTTATTTTGGAGTAATTTTATTCGATTACTCAAATCATCAACTGGCGCATCTGGCCCTTGGTGTATTGCAATAAGCTCATGGGCAATATTCAAAGCCGCCATAATCGCGATGCGTTCTGAACCAACAATACGACCATTGCGTTTTATTTGTCGCATTTGCTTATCTAAGTATCCTGCTGCCAGTTTTAATGAGTCCTCTTGATCTTTGGGACAAGCAATACGAAATTCCTTATCTAAAATACTAACGCAAGTACCTTTATCTAGTTCGCCCATTGACAGCACCCCAGTTGAAAATAAATTAATAGATTTTATTTACCCGTTTATTTTACCGGGTAGTTAATTAACAAAATCCAGTTTGGTAGACCTCATACTATATATATTAGGCTGCATCGGGGGAGGGGGTCAATACGTTTTGATGATTCTTAGGATGAGAGAGTATACACACGTATGATATGGGCCTTTAAATATTGTTGAGATTTTATCGCCATATTTTGCAGGTACACTCAATGATTTGTACCCATTAACCCATCAAAGATTTAAAGATATTTCGTGCTCGATTCTTAGTTATGATAAGCTTACAAACCGTTAGTGAAGCTGGAGAACCGTAATGCAGTCTGAGAATAGTTTGTTATCTACCTATAGTGATATTCAACCCATCATTGAGCGCTACCGTTCTAAAGTAACCGCCTCTTATTTATTTGGCTTCATATCAGCTAAAGTCATGCGAGGTGAATGGGATATTGAGCTAGCACTTGCAGATTTGCGTAGCCAGCTAAGTTTAAGCTTTGAACAAGAAAATGCATTTGCACCTGTTTGGGCTGAAATGTACACCGCAGGCAGCAACAGTTTGTCTTCTGAATACTTTGATTTGTCGGCCTTCCTGCCTGATGACGAACATCCTTTATCTATGCGCTTATTCTGTTTAGGAGATCTGATTAAAGGTTTGCTGAGCGGCTTAGATATGGAGGAATACGAAAAGTATTTTCAGGAAAATACTGCCATTCGCGAAATTGTACAAGATTTTCAAGCCATCACTGAAATAGACGTTGATGCAGATGATTCCAATGATAATGAAAAGCACTATATGGAAGTGGAAGAATATATTCGCATGGGCATTATGTTCTTAGCAGAGCATTCAATTGCTTTGATCCAAATCGCACAAGCACAAAACCAAGCCCAAGCAGAGCAAGTCCAACATTAGTCCAACATAAGCAAGGAATATAAGGATGATAGATTATCAGGCAAGAAGGGATAGCCTATTTCAATGTATGCATGACAATAGCTTAGCAGTTATTTCCAGTGCCACAGTGCAGCATCGTAATGGCGATGCGGAGCATTTATTTCGGCAAGATAGTTATTTTTCTTATTTAACGGGCTTTGAAGAGAGCTTTGCTGTCGCGGTTTTTTTAAAAGTAAATCAAAAAACGCATTATATTTTGTTTTGCCAAGACAAAAACCCAGAAAAAGAGCGTTGGACAGGCCATAGAATGGGAGTATTGGGGGCTCAATCGGAGCTTGGTGCCGATCATGCCTACCCTATTGCAGAGGCAGGAATTAAATTACCTCAGCTGTTCAAAGGGGTCCAAACACTTTATTATTTAGTGGGCGCACATCCTGCGTTTGAAGCCAAATTATTTTCTTGGGTGCAAAGTTTACGTCAAATGCAGCGACAAGGAATAGCGCCGCCAGAAAAATATATAGATTTACGCGTTATATTAGATGAATCTCGTCTGATTAAAGATAAATCAGAAATAGCCTGCATGCGAAAGGCTGCTGAAATCACGATGAATGGCCATCGACGCGCTATGCTAAAAGCAAAACCAGGTTTATATGAATACCATTTAGAGGCTGAGTTGCAATATGCTTTTTATCAAGGTGGTAGTCGTAGTCCGGCTTACAATTCTATCGTTGCAGCAGGTGCCAATGCCTGCATTTTGCATTATGTCAATAATAATTGTGAATTGAAAAATAATGATTTGGTCTTGATTGATGCGGGCGCTGAATACCAGAATTATGCTGCGGATGTGACAAGAACTTTTCCAGTCAATGGTCAGTTTAGTTCGGCACAACAAGCTATTTATGAATTAGTGCTCGCATCACAGCTTAAAGCGATAGAGATGATTAAACCCGGTGTTCCTTGGGGTGATTTGCAAACAAATATTGTTGAGGTTCTTGTTACAGGTCTCGTCGACTTAGGCGTCTTAACAGGTGATGTGGATGGTCTTATCGAGCGAGAAGCTTACAAGCCATTTTATATGCATAATAGTGGTCACTGGTTAGGCCTAGATGTTCATGATACAGGGGCCTATAAAATTAAAGGGGAATGGCGCCCACTAAAAGAAAATATGGTTTTAACCGTAGAGCCAGGAATATATATTGACCAAGATAATGAATCTGTGCCTGAAAAATGGCGAGGCATTGGTGTCCGTATCGAAGATGATGTTGTTGTCACAGATGTTGGCTCAGAAGTGTTAACAGATGCGTTACCGAAAAGTGTCAACGAGATCCAGCAGTTTATGCAATCTTAAAAATAAGAGGTTTTGTGGAAGCATATCGTTTTGGCATTATCGGTGGAGGCCTGGTTGGCTTAACAACTGCTTTGGCATTGAGCCAGCTATCACTGCCTATCGCTGTGATAGAGGCATTTGCATTGCCCAGTGCTAGAAAAGATAAAGCATCAATGGGAACAATTGCTTTGTCTTATGCCAGTATCGCTTTCTATAAAAAGTTAGGTATTTGGGATGCGTTAGAAAGTCATGCCATACCGATTCAATCTGTTCACGTCACAGTGCAAAGTGCCTTAGGTAGTACACGATTACAAGATCAAACGGTCGGTGCGCCTTATTTAGGATATGTTGTTGGTATCGATGATTTAAAACATATACTGTACACGGCATTAACAAAAAAAACACATTGTGATATTTACCCAAACGTCCGGTTAGACAATATTTCTTATACAAATAATCTCTGGCACATACAATGTAAAAACTCGTCATTGGATTTATCCACACAATTGCTCATTTCTGCAGAGGGCACTCAAAGCTGTGTTCGAGATAAGTTAAGGATGACTGAGGCACGTACGAATTATGCACACAAAGCCCTCATTTCCAATGTTAAATTATCTGATAATCTACAGGGTGTTGCCATAGAGCGATTTTTGAAAAAAGGCGCAATGGCACTATTACCCTGGCATGATAATTTAGCGGTCATGATCTTGTCGGGATCAGAATATGATATAGATGAGTTGAAAAAACTATCTGCTCCAGAGTTATTAGCTTATTGCCAAACACAATTAGGTTATCAAAACGGAATTATTCAAGAAATGGGGCAACATATTTGTGTGCCATTGCATATGCAGTTGGCAGAGCAACATTTTTATAAACAACTTGTTTTTTTAGGCAACTGCGTACATAGTATCCATCCTATTGCAGCGCAAGGTTTTAATTTGAGCATTAGAGATATTCAGAGGCTACAAACAAGCATCTGTTCAAGCGATAGTACTTGTTGGGGCAGCTCTCTTGATGATATTGCGAAATATGTTGAAGCCACACAGCAAGATCAAAAAAATATTATTCTAGCCACAGATACCATTGCGAAGGCGGTTCATGCGATCCCTGCACCTTTTAAAGCATTCGGGATTAATATTTTTGAACATATACCATTTATAAAAAAGCAAATGGCAATGTACAGCATGGGCTTAGGGGTATAAGCGATGGTAAAACAAAGTGGTCAAGTTGACATTATCATTAATGGTGCAGGGATGGTCGGATTGAGCCTTGCATTAGCATTGGGACAAGCTGGTTTTCAAGTGCTCGTCGTGGAAGCTCAAAATATAACAGACAATGTGCTCAGTCAAGACGAATCATGTGATTTGCGCGTTGTGGCTATAGCCAAAAGTACTGTACGATTTTTTGAACAGCTAGGTGTTTGGGGACAGATTAAAAGTTTTCGTTTGGGGCAAATGGAAAACATGCGTGTATGGGATCAAGAATTTTCTGGTCGTGTCGATTTTTTTTCAGCGCAAGTGTTAGAAGAAAACTTAGGCTATATTGTTGAGCAAAAAAATATATTACACGCTTTGCGTTGCACTTTGAAAAAACTATCTAATGTTAAAGTTCGAACAAACAGTGCGTTGCAGCAGGTGCAAAAAGACCCCAGTTTTGTTTATTGCAACCTATCGGAAAAAGAAAGGCTTACGGCTAAGCTATTAGTCGGGTGTGATGGCGGCAATTCTTGGGTACGCAATATCTCAGATATTCAAGCACATGTTCTGTCTTATCAACAACAAGCCATCGTGGCGACCATACAAAGCAAAGAGCCTCATAATTATACCGCCTATCAACGCTTTAATCGGACAGGTGCTCTTGCCTTACTGCCTTTGTATCAAGACAATCTATTATCTATTGTCTGGAGTGCGCATGAGGATTTAATCCCTGGGCTATTAGCACTATCTCATAGGGCATTTGAAGTTAAGCTAACGAAAGAAATAGATGAAGTCTTGGGGCCTTTAGCATTAAAAAGTCAACGAGTGGCTTTTCCATTGAAGCAATCACATGCTAAAAGCTATGTAGCAGACCGGGTAGTCTTATTAGGTGATGCGGCTCATACTTTTCATCCGCTGGCAGGGCAAGGCGTTAATTTTGGTTTAAAAGATGCTCAAGTATTAGCAGCCGTGTTGGCAGAAGCGAAGCACAAGAAACGAGATATTGGTTTACCTTATTTATTAAAACGTTATGAGCGAAAAAGAAGGTTGCATAATCAAATGATGATCTACTTAATGCGAGCATTTAAAGAGGGGTTTGGCACCTCACATACTGCAACAACATTCTTGCGAAACGAAGGATTAGATTTAGTCAATCGCACGAGTCTATTCAAGCAATTTTTTATTAAAAATGCCTTAGGATAAACAAAACAGAAAGAAGAGCACAGTGTCGCAAGGCATTCAGCAAGGATTATAAAAAAAGTAATAAGAACAAAGGAGTTGTATTATGTTAAAAAGAACGCCATTATTTGAACAACACTTAGCTTTAGGGGCTAAAATGGTGCCTTTTGCAGGCTGGGAAATGCCATTGCAATATGGTTCTTTAGTAGAAGAACATCACATGGTACGCAAAATGGCCGGTGTTTTCGATGTTTCTCATATGCGAGCTGTCGATATTGAAGGTGCCCAAGCATCTGCATTTCTAAGATATTTATTAGCCAATAATATTTCAAAGCTCAAAGAAAATGGTCAAGCGCTCTATGGCTGCATGCTCAATCACCAAGCAAAAATATTAGATGACTTGATTACTTACCGAATTAAAGACGATTACTATCGCATTGTGATTAATGCGGGAACAACCGAAAATGATTTGGACTGGATCAAAACCAATGCTGTATCTTTTCAAGTAGAGATTACCCCACGTTATGACTTGGCTATGCTGGCGATACAAGGGCCAGAAGCATTTGCTAAGTTAAAGACACTTTTACCCCAAACATTTTATCAATCGATTGAGGCGCTCAGGCCTTTTAAAACTTTGATGCATGATAATTGGATGGTGGCTCGTACCGGGTATACAGGCGAAGATGGTGTAGAGATATTATTACCTAACGAAGACGCAACACAATTTTGGAATTTATTGATAGAAGCGGGTGTGGCACCCATTGGTTTAGGGGCTAGAGATACGTTACGTTTAGAGGCAGGCTTAAATTTATATGGGCAGGATATGGATGATACGGTCACCCCGCTCACGTCTAATTTAGCTTGGACCGTTGACACAAAAGATGTGGATCGAGACTTTATTGGGAAGGCAGCTTATCTGCAACAAAAGGATCAAGACGCCAAAGAGAAGCTCGTTGGTGTCGTGTTGGCGGATAAAGGCGTGTTAAGACCTAATATGAAAGTTTATCAAGATCAAGCTGGCACACAGCAAATAGGCATGCTAACTAGCGGCACCTTCTCTCCTACCTTATCTGTGGGTATAGGCTTTGCAAGAATTCATTCTCAAGAAGAAGATACTTGCTGGGTCGCCATGCGAGGAAAAACAATACAGGCTAAAATCATTCGTCCGCCATTTCTTAAGGCGGGAAAAGCCAACTTTGATATCGACACAATAATAAAGTAAATTTTAAAGGAGCAATAATCGTGTCTAATACACCAGCAGAGCTAAAATACACAGCCACACATGAATGGGCTGAAAAAATGAGTGACATAGAAATTAAAATTGGCATCACAGATCACGCCCAGGCTTTATTGGGCGATATTGTTTTTGTGGAGCTACCTGAAGTTGGACAAACTGTTGTAGCAGGAGAAGAGTGTGGTGTGATTGAGTCTGTGAAGGCCGCAAGTGATTTTTATGCGCCTATTTCTGGTGAAGTCGTAGCCGTAAATGAAGCCTTGGTAGACAACCCAAATATGATTAATGAAGATGCTTATCATTCTGGTTGGATTGTACAGATACAAGCCAATGATATGCAGGATTGGGAAGAGTTAATGGATGCTCAAAGCTATCTAGATATAGTAGCTGAAAGCGCTTAAGGAGTTAAGAATGCCATTTATCCCACATACAGAAGAAGAAGTGAGCGAAATGCTCCGCGTAATTGGCGTGCCCGAAATGGAATCATTATTTTCTGAAATACCAGAAAGTTTGAAAGTAAAGCAAGCGTTGGATTTGCCACCTGGCATGACAGAAATGCAAATATCGCAGCATGCACGAGCGCGAGGCAATGAAAATAGCTTGATAGCTTGTTATTTGGGCGCAGGAAGCTACGATCATTTTATTCCTGCTTGTGTTTGGGACTTAACCTCACGGGGTGAGTTTATGACGGCGTATACGCCGTACCAAGCAGAGGCTTCTCAAGGAAACTTACAGCTGTTGTGGGAATATCAAACGATGATGGCCTCTTTGATGGGGCTGCCTGTCTCAAATGCATCATTGTACGATGGTGCAAGTGCATTGGCCGAGTCGGTATTAATGGCATTGAGATCACGCCGACAAAAATCCATGTCTGTTTGGGTGCCGATGGCGTTGCATCCACACTACAGACAAACACTTGAGGCTATTTTAAAGCCCCAAAATATTGCTTTGGTAGAGATTCCATATCATTTAGAAACAGGGTTACTGAATACTTCCGCTTTAGAAGCGGAGCTTAAGCAAGGAACGGCTTGTGATGTGTTAATTGTCTCTCAACCGAATTTTTTTGGTGGGTTAGAAACAGTTGATGAATTAACGGACTGGGCCCATAAGCAATCGGCGATGGTGATTGGGCATGTGAATCCTATGGCGATGAACTTATTAAAGCCACCAGGGGAATGGGGCCAAAAAGGGGCCGATATTGCTTGTGGCGAAGGACAGCCACTAGGTGTGCCAATGAATTTTGGTGGACCTTATTTTGGGTTTATGTGTTGTCAGCAAGCATTGATTCGCCAAATGCCAGGTCGTTTAGTTGGTAGAACAATTGATCATACTGGACAACCCGGTTTTACTCTGACGCTACAGGCTCGGGAGCAACACATTCGTCGCGGGAAAGCGACATCTAACATTTGCACTAACCAAGGGTTATTAGTGACTGCAGCAACCATATACATGAGTGTGATGGGGCCAGAAGGCTTGAAGCGTGTCGCCTACCAATCCTACAAACAAGCTGAAAAATTATATGAAAAATTACTAGCGGTGAATGGTATTAGCGCTGTATTTGAGTGTGCACGCTTTCACGAATTCGTTATTAGAGTGAAAACCCCACCAAAACAGGTTGTAGAAAAAATGCAAGAAGCGAGTATCCAGGCGGGGGTTGCATTATGTGACTATTATGCTGAGCTGGACAATACATTATTGGTTTGTGTGACTGAAACTAAGACTGACGAGATGTTAGATCATTATGTTGATACGATAGATCAGTTGTTAAATGCTTAGATTTTGAGACAAGGAATGAATATGGTTATCTTTGAAAAAAGCACAAAAAATCGGAGAGCACATTCTCAAATGCCAGGTGAGATTGGGGCGTGTCAGATTCCAGAGCACATGATGCGGCAATCCAAGCCTTGTTTACCCGAGTTATCTGAATTAGAAGTCGTGCGGCATTTCACTCGGCTGTCACAAAAAAACTTTAGCATCGATACAAACTTTTATCCTTTAGGATCTTGTACAATGAAATACAATCCTAGGGGTGTGCATCATTTAGCGATGCAACCTTGTTTCACCCAGCTGCACCCCTTATCCGATGAGTCATTATCACAAGGCACTATGGCGTGCTTGTATGATTTACAGGAAAGTATTAAGACATTAACAGGAATGCATGGCATATCTTTAACGCCAATGGCGGGGGCACAAGGTGAGTTTGCGGGCGTTCGTATGATTAAGGCATATCATGATGCGCAAGAAGATTTTGCTCGAGATGAAATGATAGTGACAGATTCTGCGCATGGTACAAACCCTGCTTCTGCTGTTATGTGTGGCTATAAGATAAAAGAAGTGCCCACCAATGCAGAGGGAGATGTGGATATTGGAGCCCTCAAGAAAATATTAGGGCCGAAAACAGCGGGTATTATGTTAACCAATCCATCCACGTTAGGACTATTCGAAAAAAATATTATAGAAGTCTCACAAGCTGTTCATGAAGTAGGTGGCTTGTTATATTACGATGGTGCGAACTTAAATGCTATTTTGGGTAAAGTGCGCCCTGGTGATATGGGGTTTGATGTCATGCACTTGAATTTGCATAAAACTTTTGCAACGCCTCATGGTGGAGGTGGCCCAGGTAGTGGGCCGGTTGCTTGTGCAGAACGGTTAACACCATTTTTGCCTTTGCCAGTGGTTCAACTGCATCATACAGGGAATTATCGATGGTTGAATGAGCGCGACTGTCCACAAACCATTGGCCGTTTGTCTACTTACATGGGCAATGCAGGTATTTTACTACGGGCATATTTTTATGTGCGCATGCTAGGGCAAGAAGGGGTGACTCGAGTAAGCCAATTTGCAAGCTTGAATGCCAACTATTTGTTGACCAAATTAAAAGCGATTGGCTTTGATGCTGCCTTTCCACATCGGCGAGCAACGCACGAGTTTATTTTAACATTGTCTAAGCAAAGCAAATCGACCCATATTTCCGCATTGGATGTCGCTAAAAAAATGTTAGATGAAGGCATACATGCGCCGACTGTCTATTTTCCATTATTAATTCCTGAATGCTTATTGATTGAGCCTACTGAAACGGAATCTAAGCAAATGATGGATCATATGGTTCATGTTATGGCTCAGATTTGGGACGATATGTATGAAAATCCAGAACGATTGAAAGAGGCGCCAAAAAGTTTATCTTGCGGTCGTTTGGATGAAGTGAAAGCCGCAAGAGAATTGGATTTAACTTGGACAGATAGTAAAAGTTAGAAACTTAAAAAGTTTTGGGGTAGTGATTTGTTTGTAAGAATGTTGTGTTGTTATGTAAATAGACATTGGCATCTACAAAGTTTTCGGTTACTATCCTTAGAACCTTTTCGAATTAAAGGTTCAGTTAGCCTTTATAATAATAATCTTTTTTAAGGTGATTAAGGACGATTTCCATGCGAGTGAAAGCCGTACAATTAGCATCATTATTTCTTCTCTCCCTGGCTGTAAATACAGGAGCACAAGCGGAACAACGTAGTCACTTTTTAGTGGGTGCTGAAGCTGGTGTAGAAGCCAGACATACACATTATAATTTTGATTATGTTCTAACTTCTAATGCCGTTGCTGGAACAGCTGGAAATTTGCAGCGTAACCAAACTCGTGTTGTCGATACGGGTAGTTTTTTAGGTTTACTTACAGGTTGGCAAATTCAATGTGGTAGAACATTGCTCGGCGTGGAAGGTAGTGTTGATTTTCATAGCTTTGAAGAAACTAAGCAAACATTGTTTGCGGATAATGTTGCTGTTAATGCAGCGTTAACTACACCTTATCTTGCAACTGCAAAATATGAGCGTGGAGCAGCATACCAACTTTCTGGCCGTGCGGGCTGGTGGTTGACACCTTTCTTTATGCCATATGTCAGATTGGGCTTGCAATACAGCCGTGATCAAATCACCTTTACTGCACCTGTTCGTCAGATTGTGTCTGCGGCCAATCCAGGTAATCCATCTTTTTCTCAAAAAACGGATGTTTGGAGTGGTGTCGGTGGTATTGGGGTAGAAATCCCAGCATTTGGTCCAACATCTGTTAGGGTTGAGTTTGATTACATCTACTCACCTAGCAATTCTTGGTCAGATACTGTTGGTTTGATGCAAGGTACGCACAGAGTTGATCATCCAAAATCTTATGTGGGTAAAGCTTCTTGGGTTTGGAACTTCGCCTAAGCACGTAAGTTATTTGTGTTAGATGAATTATATGAAAAGCCGAGCATTGCTCGGCTTTTTTCTTGTAAGTCAGAATTAAATTGTTAGAATCAAATTATTAATTTTTTATTTAAGGTGCGGTATGAATAAGTTAGCAACTGCTTTATATCTTTCTACGGTTTTAGCTGCCGTGACTCCAGTAGCCAATGCTTATTGGGAGTACAATTATCTTCTTGGCGCGTCAGCAGGTTATGCTGATTTGGGTGGAAATATAAACTATTCTACAACTGAGGCTTTGAGATCATCCCAGATGTTATCCCATTCTGGTAATGGTTTTATTTGGGGGGTATTGGGTGGCGTACAAGCAACTTGTAATAATTGGTTGTTTGGTGCTGAATTAAGTTTAGACTGGCATGATTTTGAAGAGAGCTCTCAGTATGCAGTGATGACGGCGAATATGGCTAACGTTGATGTGCCAGGGGTTGTCAATGCACGTTATGACAGAGGCACAATAGTTGGTTTTAGTTTGAGAGCCGGCTATGAAATGGCGCCTTTCTTTCTACCTTACTTTCGAGTCGGTGGGGAAACCAGTAATGATAAGTTCTCGACTTATGGATCATTTGTTACCGCAGGGTCACCATTCTTTAATCTAGAAGACTCAAAAAATGTGTACCGCTTTTTACTGGGCATTGGGGTAGAGCTACCGCTTAGAACCATTCCAGGTTTAGCTTTTAGAGGTGAATATAATTATCACAGCAAAGGTAAGGTGATTAAATCAGAAGGCCCTACTTCTATTGGTGCAACAAACGTTATAACAAGCATGAAGCCAGATACGCATGCGGCAAAATTTTCTGTTGTATGGAACTTTGTTTAGAATTTAATTAACTTTTATAAATCTTCATCGAGATTTCTTAAATGGTTTTTTGATGAGCGAAGCAAATCAGTTTCCTCTCCCAATTCTGGGAGAGGACGGCCATAGGCCTGGTGAGGGTTAAGTTGGGATAGCCATCAGTAACCCTCACCGGGTTTATTACGCTTTCGCTTAGAAAACCACCCTCTCCCAGAATTGGGAGAGGAAACTGATTCGCTTCGCTCTTCCCTATAAAAATTTAATGGGACACCCACATTAAATTCCCCTCTAAATTATTTTTAACAATCATTCCTGCCCCTTTTCTTTGGAAGATTATGTTAAAATTGCTGCAAAGCATTATTTGGTGATTTGCTTAGTTTGCCGCCTTTGTGGAAAAATAGACACAATCAGAGTTATTGGATTTCTAGTTTGTGATAGATGAAGACGGTTTCAGACAAAATGTTGGCATTATATTAGTTAACAAACACAAAGAGTTTTTTTGGGGCAAACGCATAGGGCAAGATGCTTGGCAGTTTCCACAAGGCGGCGTTAATGCCGATGAAACTGCGGAGCAAGCACTATTTCGTGAGTTAGAGGAAGAAGTTGGCCTTAAAGAAAAAGATGTTAAAGTCATAGCTTGCACCGCTGATTGGCTAAAGTATTTATTGCCTAAGAGATTGGTTCGGGTTGATTCCAGTCCCCTTTGTATTGGCCAAAAACAAAAATGGTTCTTGTTAAGCCTTGAGTCAGATGAAAGCCAAATAAAGCTAGATGAATGCGTTAAGCCGGAGTTTGATGATTGGCGTTGGGTAAGTTATTGGTTTCCCTTGCATCAGGTAGTCGCTTTTAAGCGAGAGGTATACCGGCAAGCATTGTTGGAATTTTTTCCCCTTATGATGCAGCGGCATATAAAAAATTATTTATTAGATCCTTTAGATTAATTAAATATATTTAGCTGGTTAGCAATCTTTTTCCGCGGAAGACATATTTCATTTAAGCCATATTTAAAGACCCATGGGAGGGGCTGTTGCTTAATGTACTGAGGCAAATTGTACAAGAAGTTAATGAAGCGCAAGATCTTCAAGAAGTCTTGGGTATTATGGTGCAGCGTATTTCAGAAACTATTCAAACAGAGGCTTGCTCTGTTTATTTAGCAGACAAGCGACAAAATCATTACAAACTTGCTGCATCAATAGGCTTTAGCGAAGGCATTGATGGCAAAGTGATTATTGGATTCTCTGAAGGTTTAGTGGGTTTAGTGGGGGAAAGAGAAGAGCCCATAAATTTATCTCATGCAAGTCAGCATAAACGTTATCGTTATTTTCCAGAAACAGGTGAAGAAAAATATCAAGCTTTTTTAGGTGTGCCAATTATTCATCAACGAAAACTGGTGGGTATTGTGGTCGTTCAGCAAAGAGATCCCCGCCGCTTTGATGAGGGAGAAGTTGCTTTTTTAGTGACGGTGTCAGCACAACTGGCTGGTATTATTGCCCATGCGCACATCTCTGGCATGCTAGATGAGTTTAATGAGCCAGAAACAACTGAAATTCATATTAATACTATTAGTGGAATTCCGGCTGCCTCCGGTGTTGGTATTGGTGAAGTAGTTGTTGTAGATGAGCATGCCGATCTGAAAGCAGTCAGAGATAAAGCTGTTGATGATATTCCAGCAGAAGTCGCTCGCTTTAAGGTAGCCTTGCAACGTACCCATGATGATATTTCTAAACTTCAATCTCGTCTGGAGCTGAGCTTGTTGCCAGAGGAAAAGAGTTTATTTGATGCTTATCTAAGTATCTTAGGCAGCCAAAGTTTAAAATCTGACATAATTGAGCTGATAGAACAGAACCATTGGGCGCCCTGGGCCTTAAGAACGGTTATTAAAAAGCATGTACGTAAATTCGAAGCAATGGATGACTTATATTTACGTGAGCGAGCAACGGATATTAAAGATTTGGGGCAACGTGTTTTAGCGAATTTACAAAGCGATACACACAAATTTAAAATTTACCCAGAGCAAACCATTTTAATTGGTGAGAATGTGACTGCCTCGATGTTAGCAGAGGTGCCGCAAGAGTCTATAGTGGCCGTTGTATCCGCTAAAGGTTCTGCAAATGCACATGTTGCGATACTTGCAAGAGCGATGGGCGTGCCAGCTGTTATGGGTGTTAGTGGGTTACCCACCCATAAGCTGGAAGGTAAATGCATTATTGTAGATGGCTATAATGGTGAAATTTTCACTAGCCCCAGCGAGTCTATGCAACAAGATTTTGCTCGATTGGCTGAAGAAGAGAAAGAACTATACCAAGGTTTAAGCGAGCTTCGAGAATTACGAGCAGAAACGCCAGATGGTGTACGAATACCATTGTGTGTGAATGCAGGACTCGTGACGGACATACGCCCTGCATTACAAGCCGGAGCTGAGGGCGTAGGACTTTATAGAACAGAAGTGCCTTTCATGATCCGAGATCGTTTCCCTGGGGAAGATGAGCAATGTTTAATATATCGACAACTGTTGGAAAATTTTGGTAAACGAGACGTTACCATTCGGACGTTAGATGTCGGGGGAGATAAGATGTTGCCTTATTTCCCTATAGAAGAAGAAAACCCTTATTTAGGGTGGCGCGGCGTACGTGTGACGCTCGATCATCCTGAAATTTTTTTGGTGCAATTAAGAGCGATGTTGCGGGCCAGCGAGGGATTAAATAACTTACGTGTTATGTTTCCCATGGTTTCTAGCTTGCAAGAACTAGAAGAATGTTTGCGCTTATTGCGACAAGCACATCGAGAAGTCGTTGATGAGGGAGTTATCGCTCAGTTTCCTAAAACGGGGGTTATGATAGAAGTCCCCTCTGCGGTTTTCCAAATTAAAGTATTAGCACAAAAAGTCGATTTTGTTTCTATTGGTAGCAACGATCTGACGCAGTATATATTGGCGGTTGATCGTAATAATACTTATGTTGCGAATATGTTTGATTCTTTGCATCCTGCGGTTATTATGGCGATTCAATTGGTCGTGGATGGCGCGCATGCTCAAGGCAAAAAAGTCAGTGTTTGTGGAGAAATGGCTGGCGACCCCGCGGCTATTATATTGTTGTTAGGCTTAGGCATCGATGTGCTCAGCATGAATGCGCATAGTTTACCTAGAGTGAAGTGGATTATTCGTAATTTTACGATGACACGAGCTAAACAACTACTTGAGGAAGTGAAGAACTTTCATCAATCGAGTGAGATACGCTTACACCTAGAAAAAGCACTAGAAGATGCTGGGCTAGGCGGTCTGGTTCGGGCTGGTAAGTAAATACAAATGTTAACGCTCATACTTTATGCAATTCTAACCGGCGCACTTGCCGGAATCCTGCCGGGGTTATTTGGTATCGGCGGCGGTGTTGTATTAGTGCCGATGATTAATTTTTTTCTCATTCATCAAGGTTTCCCCGCAGAGAACATTATGCACTATGCTGTGGGCACATCTTTAGCCACAATGGTGTTTAGTACGGCTTCAGCGAGTTATTTTCAAATCAGAAGAGGCTTTGCGCTCTGGCCCTATGTTAAATATATCGCGCCGTTTATGATTCTGGGCGGTATAATTGGCGTAGGATTAGGTGATTACTTTTCCAATATCATATTAAAAACTGCTTTTAGTGGATTTTGTATTTTAATGGCGATTAACTTTACGTTTGCACCCTCATCTGAAATGACATCACGTAGCACATTATCTAAAGCACATTTAGGGTTTGGTTTTTTGGGCTTAGGCGTGGGGATTTGCTCTGGGCTAGCAGGTATTGGGGGCGGGGTTTTACTGCTCCCCGTATTAACGCGGTTAGGCTGGCCCCTAAAAAAAGTTGGAGGACTAGCCGCAATTTGCACGTTCCCGACAGTATTATTTGCAGCGTGCAGCGCGATGTACTTTGGGAGTGACCTGAACTATCAGCCCACAATGCCCCATATAGGTTATGTTTTGTGGCCCCTAGCCTTAATACAAGGGGTGGTAAGCATTTTAACTGCATATGTGGGGGTGCACCTAGCCCATATTTTACCTGGCAAATGGTTAAAAAGAATCTTAGCTTGCTTATTACTATTGATCTCTGGACTAATGTTTCCTTGGAAGTGATATACTCATAGCCATTTTATAATACTTCGCTATTGGGCATCATCGGGGCAATATCGCAGCATGTTACAGTATCCTAACTTCAATCCAGTCATCATTCAAATCACAGATAGCTTACAAATTCGCTGGTATGGAGTGATGTATTTACTTGCATTTGCTTCCTGCTGGCTAATGTTGCGATATAAAACACGAAAATTGCCCGGCTGGGAAAATTCAGATAGGGTGAGTGATTTAATTTTCTACGCTGCTTTCGGCGTGATATTAGGTGGACGACTAGGTTACATGTTGTTCTATTCTATGCCACATTTAATTCAAGAACCGCTAGCTATTTTTAGAATTTGGGAAGGCGGTATGTCTTTCCATGGCGGTTTGATTGGAGTGATTATCTCCGTTATCTTTTTCGCTAGAAAATATAAGCTGCCTGTATTAATGTTAGGGGATATTATTTTTCCCTGTGTTCCCATCGCTTTGGCAGCAGGAAGATTAGGTAACTTTATTAATAGCGAATTATGGGGCAGAGTTACAGAAGTACCTTGGGGAATGGTTTTCCCCAATGGTGGTCCTTTGGCAAGACATCCCTCCCAACTATACGCCATAGCCTTAGAAGGCCTTTTGTTATTTATAATATTAGCCATATATTCTCGTAAACCACGTAAACCTGGAAAGGTATCCGGTATGTTTTTAATGGGTTATGGTGCAATACGTGTTTTTGAAGAATTCTTTCGTCAACCTGATCCACAATATGGTTATTTGTTTGGTGGTTGGTTAACCATGGGACAAATTTTGTGTGTACCGATGTTTATTGTAGGATTGATTTTATTTATCAGAGCTGGCAAATTGAGTATTTGCCCCAAAGTGTGTAACAGCTAAGAGTGGCCTAATGAAACAATATTTAGAGTTAATGCAGCAAGTTTTGAATCAGGGCAATGAGAAGAGTGATCGGACCGGAACGGGTACTGTGAGCCTTTTTGGGCATCAAATGCGATTTGATCTCTCTAAGGGGTTTCCCCTGGTGACAACTAAAAAATGTCATTTGCGCTCCATTATTCATGAGTTGTTATGGTTTTTGCGCGGTGAGACCAATATTGCTTACCTTAAAGAAAATAACGTTAAAATTTGGGATGATTGGGCTGATAGTGAAGGTAACTTGGGGCCTGTTTATGGTAAGCAGTGGCGTTCTTGGGCGACACCCAATGGGCAGGTTATCGATCAAATTGCCAATGTTATTCATGCGATAAAGACGACACCTGATTCTAGGCGCTTAATTGTCAGTGCCTGGAATGTGGCGGATGTGGATAATATGGCCTTACCACCTTGCCATTTACTATTTCAATTTTATGTGGCCAATGGCAAATTATCTTGTCAGTTATATCAACGTAGTGCGGATATATTTTTAGGCGTGCCTTTTAATATCGCTTCTTATGCATTATTAACAATGATGATGGCGCAAGTAACGGGATTACAAGTGGGCGATTTTGTACACACCATAGGGGATGCACATTTGTATTCTAACCATGTAGAGCAAGCACAAACACAATTAGCACGTGAGCCTTTTCCGCTACCTAAAATGATATTGAATCCAGAGATTAAAAATATCAATGACTTTAGGTTTGAGGATTTTGTGTTGCAAGATTATCAATCTCATCCACATATAAAAGCCCCTATTGCGGTATAGTGAGTTATCAATGCAGTTAAGCTTAATTGTGGCTATGTCTAAAAACAATGCGATTGGTCTAAATGGTACAATGCCATGGCACTTGCCCAGAGATTTAAAACATTTTAAATCCACAACCATGGGTAAGCCCATCGTGATGGGGCGCACCACCTTCGAATCATTACCTTGTGTATTACCAGGGCGCACAAATATTATTCTGACACATAATAAAGCGTACCAAGCCCCTGGCTGTGTGGTTTGTCACAGTAAAGAGCAAATATTAGATTATTGCGAAGACGAGCCGGAAATTATGATTGTGGGTGGGGCAAAAATCTATGAACTATTCTTACCCGAAGTCAGTACAATCTATTTAACCCGTGTACACATGGATGTGGAAGGGGACACCTATTTTCCGGCCTTAGAACAAAGTATGTGGATAGAAGAGTCTTGTACATTTTATCCTAAAGATGACAAAAACGAGTTTGATTGTAGTTTCATCACATTGAGAAAATAGTCTAGTTTATATATGACTTTCTTTTTGTGGGGACAATCAAAATATAATCCATCACAAGTAGTTAAGGAAGACAGATTATGCTAATACGAAATTCATTAATACATTGCATTCGGAAAATAAAAGAATTTTTGCAAAAAGATATTGGTGAAAAATATGAGCATCAACTCGCCCAAAAATTTAAATATGAAGGTACAACGGTTAGTCATAAAGTTATTTCTGGGGCTAGTCTAGCCAGAGAACCTTTAAGGCGGTCCTCATCTAGTAGTCTATCAGTTGCAGATAACGCCGAGAAACCCGGTATAGATGAAGCAAAAGAAGGAGAGATGGGTGACGGGCAAGAAGCCAGTGCGCAGGCGTTGGCACGGTCTCTTTCTGAATTACAAATTGCTGAAGAAAATGATGCGAGCACGGTTGCAGCAAGCTCTGCAATAGTTGCAGATGACGCCGAGAAACCCGGCATAGATGAAGCAAAAAAACAAGTATCACCATTATCCGTAGATAGAGATGAAGCAAAAAAAGGCGAAATTGGTGACGGGCAAGAAGCCAGTGCGCAGGCGTTGGCACGGTCTCTTTCTGAATTACAAATTGCTGAAGAAAATGATGCCAGCACAGTTGCAGCAAGCTCTGCAATGGCGCGAACGCCAAGCCCAATATTAATGAGTCGCGGTACTGGGCGTGAGAGTGGCTCACCTAAATTGACTTCCCACTTATTGAGGGGAAACCCTGTTGATGCTCAAAGACTCAAAAATGGGGAAACATGGGGGGCCGTCATGAATATGGATTTAGATTCATTTCGAGATTGCTATATTAATACGCTAAAAGGTGTCGCGCTAGAAGATATGAAGCGTTTAGTTCTGATAAGATTTTTAAGGGCGTTGGACAGAATAGAGGCAAATAATGATTTACCGGATATTGAATTAAAAGCGTTAGTAGATGTTCAGGTTGCTGAAGCGCTTGACCTGTTAGCATTTGTGCGAGATGGGGCTGCCTATACCCCAATACGTGGTTTCAGGATTGAGCATGGTGAGGGAGAGTCAGAGTTCCATGTTCGAGCAACAAAATTTACTTTGGATCAGACGGAAGCCGAGATGCAGCGAATTTCTTCTGAACAATATAAACTGCCTTGTAATATTTTTGATTTAACGAATGAGATGTTAAATTCAAAAAATGTTTTGCTACTAGCGCTGAATACGGGATTTGGATATTTGGCAGAAAGCTTTTTTTATGAGAGCAGAGCCTTGGCCATTCAGGCAAAATATTCTCAGCTTAACCTATCAGCACATTATTCTTATCTTTGGGAAATGCAGTTCTCATCTGAATTGGCCCACAGAAAAAGACAACATTGGATGACAACAAACAACAACTTGAAAAGTGAGTTATCGGATGCAACTTTTTCAAAAGAAGGGGCATTTACTTTTCCGGGTGGTGAAACCGCATACTTGCAAACAGCAGAACAGGTCATCACGGCCCAGCAAAGAAGTGCTGAATTATTAAGGCGAAATAAAACTGGCCGTAAGGAACGATTAGACCTTTCTTACGATGTTATTTTAACCGATTTGGCACGCCGGTTCCAAAGTCGGAGTCGTGTGGCTATGTAGCGATATTCGAGTTTGACACTTTATTTTATATTGAAAAACCCCCCAGACTCCGTATAATGGGGGGATTATATTTTAGTTAATTATCTATCTTTTAAAACCTATGGCTAGAGTGTCTCCCAAAACAATTGGTACGATTGCCCACCTATTTACCCAGGCGCTGACTAAAATGGTGCGTATAAAAATAGGACAACATTCTAGCGTCAATACGGACAAACCCGCTGTATACGCTTTTTGGCATGGAACCCATTTTGCACCAGCTATGTTTGTGGGTAAAACATTAACGACTAAAGCAGCAGGATTGGTCAGTGCGTCTTATGATGGTGAAATTTTAGCAACATGGATGGAAAAACTAGGCTATGATGTTATTCGTGGTTCCTCGAGTCGTAAGGCTGTTTCAGGCTTAGTTAAGCTGATTCAAGCTGTCAGACAAGGCTATTCAGTGGGTATTGCGCTTGATGGCCCTCGCGGCCCAAGGCACGAGCCAAAAGAAGGGGCTTGTTTTGTTAGTGCGAAAACAGGGGTGCCACTTCAGCCCATTGGTGCTGTGTATTTACGAAAGTTTGTGTTTAAAAAATCTTGGGACAAATTTCAAATACCGCTACCATTTGGCAAGGTGGGAATTTATTTAGGGGAGCCTATCTATGTTTCTAAAGACGATGAGCCCAGTGTCGTTAACGAAAAGCTCAAACAAGCGATAGCTTATTGTGAAGAACAAGCGGCGCTATTATTAAAGTAATCTTGAAAAAAACTAAACAAGATAACGTATTCATAATTCAAATGATTAGTCGCCTTTCTGGCATTTACCACAAAAATAGGTGCTGCGTTGCCCAACCCGGATATTTTGAATAGGGGTGCTACAATTTAAGCATGGCTCATCCGCTCTACCATAGACCTGTAGTGATTGGCTAAAATAGCCCGGTTTGCCATCTGCGTTGGAAAAATCTTTTAATGTTGTGCCACCTTGTTTAATGGCGTGCTTGAGGATCAGCTTAATATGTTTGGTCAATAATTGGTATTCTTTGAGGCTAATACTTGCACTTGGCCTTAAGGGGTGGATCTTGGCTTTAAAGAGCGCTTCATTCGCGTAAATATTACCCACGCCAACCACTGTTTTCTGATCCATTAAGTACGTTTTTACTGACGTTTTTTTCTTCAGTGCGCGTTGAAATAAATATTGACCGTTAAATTCCGGCTCTAGTGGCTCTATACCCAAATGCGCTAATAATGAATGAGAGAATGGCTGTTCGCCTAGCCATAATAATGCGCCAAAGCGTCTGGTGTCGTTAAAGCGTAAGACTCTTCCTGAATCAAATAAAAAATCGACATGGTCGTGTTTTTGTGGCGGAACAAATTCAGGTAATATGCGCAAAAAACCAGACATGCCTAAATGCAAGACAAAAAATCCAGACGGCATTTCAAAAAGTAAGTATTTTCCGCGACGTTTTATCGATTGTACAAATTGACCTTGTAGTTCGCTCTGTAACTGTTTGAGCGGAATAGGCCAACGTAGAGTTTTGGGTCTGCATATGATCTTATCAATACGATAGCCGCAGACAAAAGGTTCAATGCCTTGGCGTGTCACTTCGACTTCTGGCAATTCAGGCATGTTGTTGATTACCTATTATTATCATGGCGTACATAATCCAGTGCTTTAAAGCCAATGTCTGTTCTATAAAATGCGCCAGGCCAAGAGATTTTTTTTACCAGAGCGTAGGCATTATCTTGTGCCTTGGCATAGGTTTCGCCTAATGCGGTTGCGCATAGAACTCTTCCGCCGTTAGTGACAATGTTGCCATCATCTAGTTTTGTGCCAGCATGAAAAACTTTATAGTCTTTGTCACTAGACAGCTCTTTTAAGTTTGGCATCGGCGTACCCTTTTCATAGTGATTGGGATAACCTTCAGAGGCTAACACAACGCCTAATGCCACTCTGGGATCAAAAGATAATGTGACGTCTGCTAATTGACCATTGATAGCATCTTGACAAAGTTGAGCAAAATCTGTTTCCAAGCGTAAAAGTAAAGGTTGGGTTTCAGGATCACCCAAGCGACAATTGTATTCTAATATACGTACTTGATTATCTGGTGAGATCATTAAGCCCAGATATAAAAAGCCAACATAAGGCGTGCCTTTCTCTTTCATGCCTAAAAGAGTGGGCTTGACGGCCTGTTCAATGACTTGATTATATAGATCATCGGTCATCATTGGGGCAGGGGAATAAGCGCCCATGCCACCTGTATTGGGACCTAAGTCGTTATTATCTCGAGCTTTATGATCTTGGCTAGTTGCCAGAGATACAAAGTTATCTCCATCAGATAAGACAATAAAGCTGACTTCTACGCCTTCTAAAAATTCTTCTATCAGAATAGTCTGACAGGCATCCCCAAATCGCTTATGGCTAAGCATGTCCTCAATAGTGGCTTCTGCATGGGGTTTATCTTGGCAGATGATGACGCCTTTACCTTCCGCAAGACCATCCGCTTTAATAACAATTGGAAATTGGCAATGAGCTAAAAAATCATTTGCTGCTTGAAGATCAGAAAAAGAAGCGGCTTGCGCTGTTGGAATAGAATATTCCTGCATAAATTGTTTGGCAAATAATTTGGAGCCTTCTAATTGGGCGGCAAAATGAGACGGCCCTAAGATGGATAAATTTTGTTCTTTGAAAAAATCCACAAGCCCTGAAACCAAGGGTGCCTCGGGACCTACGACAGTGTAAGCAATATTTTCTTTTTTGACAAAAGCGGCCAGTTTTTCAAATTGTAAGGGTGAGATGTTAATATTCTGGACTTTATGTTCTCTATGGGTGCCTGCATTGCCAGGCGCAACGAATATTTTTTCTGTTAGGGGAGATTGGGCTAATTTCCAAGCTAAGGTATGTTCGCGGCCACCACTGCCTATCACTAATAATTTCATCTTTTTACCTATTTTTAATTAATTCTATCGACAGCTTAGTGTGAAAATTGTCTAATATGGGTAAAAACCATACAGATGCCTAGATCGTTCGCACATTGGATAATCTCAGGATCCCGTTTTGAGCCACCAGGTTGGATTATGGCAGAGATACCCAATGTATGTGCCAGCTCAACGTTATCTTGAAAGGGGAAAAAGGCATCAGAGGCTAATACGGCACCTTGTAAAGATAGTTCTGCTTGTGCCGCTCGCATTTGCGCGATTTTGATACTAAATACTCTGGAGCTTTGCCCCGCACCAATACCAATCGATTGTAAATTCTTGGCTAATACAATGGCATTGGACTTTACAGATTGGATAACCTGCCAGGCAAACCTGAGATCGGATAATTGGTTTTCAGTCGGCTGAATTGTTGTCACAACTTCTAATTCAATATTCTGTTGTGCGGCAGGGGTTTGTACCAATATCCCCCCTTCAACGCTCTTAGTCTCCCAGTTTTGCTCTGATAATTGAGAAGATGCCTGTTCTTGCTTATACTGCATGAGTCTGCAATTTGGTTTGTTTTTTGCCAGCTCAAGCGCTGCGGGCTCAAATTCAGGGGCAATCATCACTTCGACAAACTGTTGAGATAAAATAGTTTCCATCAAGGGCGCATCTACAGTGCGGTTAAACGCAATAATTCCACCAAAGGCAGATTGCGGATCGCACTGGTAAGCCTTTGTATAAGCGCGAGATAAATCTTCAGCTTGAGCCACCCCACAAGGGTTTGTATGTTTGACGATAACACAGCTAGGGTGCTCAAAACGACGAATGCATTTTAAAGCGGCTTCTCCATCTAAAATATTATTATAAGATAAGGCTTTGCCTTGAAGCTGTTTCGTTTGTGCAAAACAAGATAGGTTGGATGTTGTTTGATTTTGGTAAAATGCGGCCTGTTGGTGCGGATTTTCACCATAGCGTAAAACTTGCTTTAATGTATATTGTGAATTGAGAGTTTGGCCAAAGTATGCTGCTGAGTTATCTGGGTGGTCTAATTTTGATAAGTAATTTGAAATTTGACCATCATACTGCGCGGTGTGTTGAAATGCTTTTTTGGCCAACATAAAACGAGTCATTTCTTGAATGCCGTTATGTGTCTGTAGTTCCTCTATAATAGCGGCGTAATCATTTACGTCGGTGACAACGGTACACCAGCTAAAGTTTTTAGCGGCAGCGCGTATGAGGGCTGGGCCTCCGATATCAATTTTTTCGATGGCATCAGACAGAACAACATTATCTTGGGAGATAGCTTCTTGAAAGCGGTAGAGATTCACCACAACAAGATCAATGTCTTGTATATCGTGCTGAGCCATCACATTTATATCGGTATCGCGTCGACCTAAAATGCCACCGTAAATTTTGGGGTGTAGTGTTTTTAATCGACCATCCATCATTTCTGGGAACTGGGTATATTGACTGATGTCGATTACAGGGATTTGATGGTTTCTCAGTTCCTGGGCAGTGCCGCCAGTTGATAGTATTTCTATGCCTTTTTTATGCAGCGCTTGCCCTAGTGCGACAATGCCAGTTTTATCGGTCACGCTGATTAATGCGCGTTGTATCACGGTTGTTTTATGCATAATAGACTCTATTTATTCGAGATTGTATTCAGCCAAACGCTTGCGTAACGTGCCTCTTGCTAAGCCTAACCATTTTGCGGCTAAACTTTGATTACCTTGGCAAAGTTGGAGTACTTTTTTAAATAACCCTAATTCTACCTCTTTGATAACCATAGAATGGAGGGACTCAATCGTTTGATCTTCCATGGTGATGATATATTGCTCAATGATATTAGAAACAACTTCTCTTAATGGTAAATCTTTAATGTTTTTTTCTACCTGGGTATCTAAAGTCATAATCATACTTCTTGTATTTTAATGTGAAGATTGTTCTTTCTCTATTAGATGATCAAAATAGTTTGTGATGCTTTGTAGCTGGGCATCTGGGTTCGCTAAAGTGTTAAAGTGCTTTCTAAAGTGGCTACTTTCACGTTGGCCTTTGCTGTACCAAGAAACATGTTTTCGGGCAATATAGGTGCCACGTTCTGGGCCATAAAAAACATATAAGTTTTCTAAGTGGGATAATAGAATATCTTTGATATTTTGTGCCGATGGTTGAGACAGTATTCTTTGTTTGGTAAGGAAATGGTGAATCTCATTAAATATCCATGGTCGGCCTTGAGCTGCACGACCAATCATAATGGCATCTGCTTGTGTTTGCTCTAACACTTCTTGTGCTTTTTCTGGCGTACTAATATCGCCATTGGCAATAATAGGAATATTAACGGCCTGCTTAATAGCCGCAATGGTTTCATATTCCGCTTCCCCTTTAAACATACAAGTTCGTGTGCGTCCATGAACCGCGAGCGCTTGAATGCCTGCACTCTCCGCAATACGAGCAATATGCACACCATTTTTATTATCTTTATCCCAGCCGGTTCTAATTTTCAGTGTCACTGGAATTTCAACGGCACCCACAACGGCTTCTAAAATATCTTTAACCAGCGCTTCATTTTTTAATAAAGCAGAACCAGATAGCGTGTTACATATTTTTTTAGCCGGGCAGCCCATATTGATATCAATAATCTCTGCGCCTTGGTCTTGGTTGATTTTAGCAGCCTCGCCCATCATTTTAGGATTGGCACCGACAATTTGAACTGAGACAGGACGTGTTTCGCCAATATGATTGGCTCGTCTATAGGTTTTCTCGCTACCATGAAGTAATGAGCCTGCTCCAACCATTTCAGAAATAGCTAAACCCGCACCTAAATCTTTACAAAGTTGTCTAAAGGGGCGATCAGTCACGCCCGCCATAGGGGCTAGTACTAGAGGGCGCTCAATATGATGTGAACCAATGTAAAAGCCTTTATATTTCGAACTGGAATTTGTCATAATTTATACCGCTATATTTTTCGCTTGCCGACGAGCAATACCCAATCTTCATCGTCAAGGCAGTAAGGTGCAAACTCAAACCATTTGATATAAGCTTCTTTTAATTCAGACACTTGTGATTTTAGAATGCCCGATAATACGAGATATCCATTTGGGAGGCACAGTTTTTGTAATAACGGTGCCAGTTCAATGAGAGGTCGCATGAGAATATTAGCCATAATGACATCACATGCTGGAACTTCATTAACATCATCCGATAATATGGGCAGCTGTTCGGGTGCGATATGATTCTTCTTTGCATTGAGACGCGTGCTATATAGTGCTTGTGGATCATGATCAATACCATAGCATTGCTTTGCGCCTAATTTTAAGGCGGCTAGAGCCAAGATACCAGTACCACAACCAAAATCTAAAATGGTTTTCTGATTAATTTCTTGGCTGGCCAACCAGTGCAAGCATAATCGTGTGGTGGGGTGTTGGCCCGTTCCAAACGCTAAGCCAGGATCTAAATGTAAGACTTCGCCCTGCAATGAGCTAGAATCAAAGCCTGAGGGGCAAATCCAAAATTTTTGGTTAAACTGTATGGGCTTAAAGTGTTCAAGCCAAGTGGTAGTCCAATCTTGGTCGGGTAAAATTTTGTGCGATATTAAACAGCTAGGAAAATCTTGATTGATATGGGTTGCCAGACTATCTGGGTTAAGGGTCATTGGGAACAAGCCCGTAGTAATGACTTTTTCCCATAAATTCACTTCATTGGGCTTCGGTTCCAATATAGGCTGATCTTCGGCATCAAAATAGCTGACCGCTAAAGCACCTTGTGATTCTAAGAGTGCTGTGATGCGGTCAACATCTGTTTTTTGACTTGAAACGGATAATTCGTACCAGGACATCTTCAAGACTTCATCTTCTCTTCGAGGTAATGTATAGAAGTTCCACCCTGCTTAAAGCCATTATCTTTGATTAAGCTCTGATGGAGGGCCACATTGGTGTCGATACCATCAATGACAATTTCGTTTAAAGCATTAGACATACGAGCAAAAGCTTCTTCACGATTATGGCCAAAGGAAATTAATTTAGCTATCAAGCTGTCATAATTTGGAGGTACACTATAAGAGCTATAGAGATGGGAGTCGACTCTAACGCCTGGGCCGCCGGGTGCATGAAACCATTTTATTTTTCCTGGGGAAGGCAAAAAGGTTTTTGCATTTTCTGCATTAATACGGCATTCAAGCGCATGCCCTTTTATTTTAATATCTTCTTGTTTGATATCCAGAGGTAAACCCGCAGCAATTTTAAGCTGCTCTTTTACTAAATCAACGCCTGTAATCATTTCAGTAATAGGGTGCTCTACTTGAATTCTTGTATTCATTTCAATGAAATAAAATTCACCATCTTGAAATAAAAATTCAAATGTGCCTGCGCCACGATAGCCTATTTCGATGCAAGCATTGACACAAACAGCACCGATTTGTTGACGTTGTTCTTCGGTAATAAATGGGGCGGGTGCCTCTTCTAATACTTTTTGATGGCGGCGTTGCATTGAACAATCACGCTCAGCAAGATGAATGGCATTTCCATGGTTATCAGATAAGACTTGTATTTCAATATGACGAGGTCGGGTCAAATATTTTTCCATGTAGACCATATCATTTTGAAAGGCCGCTTTTGCTTCTGCACGCGTTAACGCTATTGCGTTCACTAACGCGGCTTCACTATGAACAACGCGCATACCACGACCACCGCCACCACCAGAGGCTTTAATGATAACTGGGTAGCCAATATTTTGGGCTATCTGTAAGTTTTCTTTAGGATCATCACCTAAAGGACCATCAGAACCAGGGACACAAGGCACGCCTGATTTTTTCATGGCCAAAATAGCAGAAACTTTATCACCCATAAGACGAATAGTTTCAGGTTTCGGGCCAATAAACGTAAAACCACTTTTTTCAACTCTATCGGCAAAATCGGCGTTTTCTGCTAAAAATCCATATCCAGGATGAATGGCAACGGCATCCGTAATTTCAGCGGCTGAAATAATAGAGGGTATATTTAAATAACTGTCTTGTGAGGCGGCAGGGCCAATACAAATGGCTTCATCCGCTAATCTAACAGGTAATAAATCTTGATCCACTGTGGAATATACAGCAACTGTTTTAATGCCAAGTTCATGGCATGCTCTTAATATTCTCAGGGCAATTTCGCCCCGGTTGGCAATAACGACTTTATCTAACATAATATTTACTTAATGATAACTAAAGGTTGACCGTATTCTACTGGTTGACCATTTTCAACCAAGATCGCACTGACTGTTCCCGCTTTATCGGCGTCAATTTGATTCATCATTTTCATTGCTTCCACAATGCATAATGTATCGCCGACATTGACTTTAGCACCGACCTCTATGAATGCAGGTGCTTCAGGAGAAGAGGCTCTATATAATGTGCCAACCATAGGTGAATTTACAGCATGGCCGTCGGGCACCTTGTTTGGCTCAGCGGTTTCAGTAGATGGGGCAGCGGTAGAACTAACAGCTAATGTGGGTGCTGCCGTTATTGCAGGCGCTGGCGCCATGGCGTGCGAGGTCATGGGTACATCTATATGGCTTCTGATGCGTACTGCTTCTTCGCCTTCTTTAATTTCAATTTCAGCAATGCCTGACTCTTCAACGAGTTCAATTAATTTCTTTATTTTTCGAATATCCATAGAACTTCTCTAAAATAGTAGTGGAAATGATTTAAAACAAAATATTTATTGTGTTAATGCAATGGCAGCATGTAGTGCTGCTATATAACTCCAGACCCCTAGTCCAGAGACAACACCTTGGGCTAAATCGCTTAAATAGCTTTTATGCCTAAAGGTTTCTCGACTCATGGGGTTTGACAAATGTACTTCATAAAATGGGACATTAACGGCCAACAAAGCATCTCGGATAGCAATACTGGTATGAGTCCATGCTGCTGGGTTGATAATAATCACATCATGCTGGGTTTTGCCAGCTGAGTGAATTTTTTCAATCAACTCATGTTCCCTATTGGTTTGGAAGCATGAGAGCTCATGGCCTTTTGCTTCAGCATAAAGGCGCTTATTGATCTCTTCAAGAGAGAGCTTTCCGTATAACTTTGGTTCACGTTGTCCCAATAAATTCATATTAGGACCATGAAGCACGATTATTTTAGCCATTTTAGTTTTTAAACTGCCATGAAGTAAAAGGTGAGCAAATTTTGCCTGAAATAAGGCAAGATGTCTACACAATTACCGGAAGATAGCAGCAAGTTTGCCTTAAGTAGGTTGTTATAAGGCTAAAAACTCAATGAGGCAGTTAACAAACATTGCCATCACTATCACAGACCTTATTGATTGCAGTTAAAAATTGGGTTAGCTGGCCTTCTCCGACAATACGAGATTCTGCGTGTTCTTGTCCATTTTGGTCATAAAACAATACAACTGGAGGTCCATAAATATTAAGTAATTTAAGTAGCTTTTCTTTTTCAGCGTCCATTTGAGTAACGTCTATTTTATATAATGACCAGTTATTTAATTTGGCTTGTGCTTCAGGCTGCATAAAGATAGCTCTTTCATTGTGCTCGCACGATGTGCACCAGTCTGCTGTGATTTTTACGATTGCACTGTTTGCAGATTTTTGTTGTACTTTAGTTTGTAGAGCGACAATAGAATCAATTTTTTCAAACTGCAGACTGGCTTGTAAGTTTTGGGTCGAGTTAAATATCCAGCGCAAGGGCTGCAATGGGTGGGGTTGTCCTTGCATAATACTAATAACCAAAAGGCAACCATAGATAAAAAAGATCATGCCAATATCTTTGCTGAGTTGTCGCCAGCTTGAAAAAGTACCCAGCATAAACGCGACAATAAAACTCCATAATACCCATAATCCAGTCGCTATCCACTCAGGTATCACTCGACCTAATAACCAAACACTCAAGGCAAAGAATAAAGCAGCAAAAACTTTATTGACAACATGCATCCAGTTGCCTGCTTTGGGGATATATCGCCCACCTAATGTGCCTGCAAAAGTCAGTAGGGTGCCCATGCCTAAACCCAGCATAAACAATGCGCCAGCACCTAGGATATAATCACCTGTTTGACTGATATAGCTTAAAGCGCCGACTAGGGGTGCACTGACACAAGGAGAGGCAATGAGTATGGCTAACGCGCCCATTATGATTGCGTTTAAATAGGACCCCGCTGGGAATCGGGCTTGTATTTGATGGATCTTATCGTGAAAAGAGCCTGGGAGACTGAGATGAATCAAACCCAGCTGAACAAATCCCAAGTAAGTAAAAAGTGAAGCAAATAATATAATGATCCATGCTTGTTGGAACAGCGCTTGGAAGTTTTTGCCCATGAGTACAGCGAGGCTGCCTATGAGGGCGAGCATCACGGACAAACTTAATGTGTAACATAAGGATAATAAAAATGCTTTTCTGGTATTGAGATTTTTTTGCCCTACCAATACAGAGGATAAAATTGGCAGCATAGGTAACACGCAGGGTGTAAAACTGAGTAATACGCCGAGTAAATAGAAAGTGGCTAAGCTTTTTAATAATGAGCCATCAAATAAAGAGGCCACAGATAAAAAGCTATGGTTTTGAGGTTTGGGCGTCAGCGCTGGCGCCTCCGCCTCCGCAATATCTGATTCTAGAGGCTGAACGTCGGTTTTTCCAAAATAGCCGATTTGACTATTTTTAATTTTGGCAAAATAGCGTGTGGTATTAGGCGGGTAACATAAGCCTTTTGCGGCACACCCTTGAAATGAAATTTCGAATACGAGTGTTTGGTCATTTTGCAACCAGCTTGCCTCTAAAGGGATATTCAGCATGAGGTTGTTTTCATATATGGCTTGTTCACCAAAATAAGGATCTTGTATGATGCGAGAGGCTTGCGCATTCTCGGCGATATTCAGGTTTTTTTTGAGTGTTTTGTCTTGCAAAGAATAAATATTAATTTTTAACTTTTCTTGGTACAAATAGTATTCTGGTGCAATATGCCAATCTATGGTGACTTGATTGGGGGCCGTTTTTTCAGCGGATAGTGCGAATGCGGATTCTAGAGGCAAAAATTTTGCCGTGGATGGCGCACTGAAATCTGATAAGGTTGGAGGCTGCAGGCTCCAGGCATTTTGCATGATGCCACATAAAATAGTAAATAAACTTATAATCAGGGTTTTGTTTAAAAAATTCACGATATAAACCATTTGTTCCTAATAAATATTAGCTGATATTATACATATAAGACCTAGTAGGGGTTAATTTTCTTATCATCAATTCAAACTAGAGGTTTTAATGGATTTTGATTATTGTGTTGTTTATTGTACTTGCCCAAGTGAGCCTATCGCAGAAAACTTAGCTAAAACATTGTTAGGTCAGAGCCTGGCCGCCTGTATTAATATTATTCCGGCGGTGAGCTCACATTATATGTGGGAGGGGGCTACGACATCAGAGGCAGAAGTTATGTTAGTGATGAAAACAAAAAAAGAAAAGTTACATGACTTAGAGCTGAAGATTGTTGCTGAACACCCCTATGAATGCCCAGAAATTATAGCCATGCCGATCGTATTTGGGAATACTGCTTATTTGAAGTGGATTGATGATTGTACTGCTTAATTAAAAGAGCATTAAGTCTGGGTAAGATGTCATACAGTAGACACCAAATTAGTTTATTCCACTTTCTAATCGGTGTCTTGACATAATTTTATACTACCCACGGTCTGGCTCTCCAAACTTATTTTTATCAGGGGTGCCAGGTATAAATAGTAACGCAACGAACACAACTAAGCCAATAAGTGGAATTAAAAGAAGCAAGCAAAACCACCCACTCTTATCAATATCACGAAATCGCTTTATTGCCATGACAATGCCAGCCCAGAATATCAGGCAGAATAAAATAATTCCCAATAAGCTAATTAGAAATCCAGGTCCTACAGAATCACCACCAGGCGATAAGAATGAAACAGCAAACATAAATCCGACCTGAACAACAATACAAACTAAAACGCCAGTGATATATCCTTTTTGATTCAGGCGTCCTTTTGGGCTGAATAATATATTTAACAAATCTGACATAAAAACCTACCTAATCTCGTTTTTGCAATGATGAACCTATACATAAAGACAATTTTTGATTAAAAAGGTTCAAAGGTTTCTAAAATTTTTATTCACATACCCGAGCTATCAGCAAAGAGCTGCTGGCTAAAGTTACGGTGATAGGTCAGTGTCAGGTCGGCTGGTTATGGTTCTTGCGGTTTTCCTGGGCCATTATCAAATCGTATGCAATTACGTCCTTCAGACTTGGCTTTGTAAAGAGCACGATCCGCCGCTTGTACAACTTCACCTACTGTCTGATTATTTGCATTATATTCTGCCGCACCAATGCTCACTGTGGCGGTAAACTCAACCAAAGGATCGTCTCCTTGGTGTAATAGTCTCGCGAAGCTAGTTCGAATATCTTCTAGTATGGGCGTAATTGTTTCTGAGTTACTTTGAGATAAGATCACGGCAAATTCTTCACCACCATAGCGACCAATGCTATCTGTTTTTCTCAAACCTTGTTTTAATAGTCTTGCTAAGCCTTTAATGACTCTATCGCCTATAGGGTGGCCGTGGTTGTCATTAATTGTCTTAAAGAAATCAATATCAATCATAGCAAAAGTCAAGGCGTAGTGATTGCGTTTGGCACGGGCAATTTCTAAATCGAGTTGTTCTAAAATACGAGTATGATTCAATAATCCAGTGAGACTATCTTGGATCATTTCAGCTCTTAATGTTCTGGCTCGATCGGCCCTTGCTTTAATTGCAGCGACTAAATGTTCGGGATCAATAGGTTTTGTTAGAAAGTCATCACCCCCTATTGTGATGGCATGCAGCTGTGTATTGCGATCTTCTTCGGCAGAAAGGTAGACGATGGGAATACTGGTGTAAGGTTCTTGTTGCCTAATCATTTTGGTTAGCTCAAATCCCGAACATTTTGGCATATAGAGATCCATCAAAATAAGTTCTGGTTGGAATTCTTGCAAGACATCATTGATTTTTAGTGGTTGGGTGACAACTTCAGTGGTCATTCCTGCATTAATGAGTTGTTGCGCAATAAATTTAGCTTGCGTATTGGAGTCTTCTATAACGAGAACGCGGTAAGGCGTTCCCTCACTTTGCTGAAGCGTAAGTGCATCAATTTTTTCAATTAAGGTGGTGAACTCTATAGGGCGAACTAAGTAAGCTAAACCGCCTGCCTTCACTGCAAAAAGACGAGATTCAGCGCTTTCATCAGATGAAATAAATAAGGTGGGTATGCTTTCGGAGATAGGAAGCACCAAATCTTGATCTAAATTAGGGCAATAATCGGTGTCTAACAAGCATGCACTATAAGTATTGGCTTTTGCTTTTGCAATGATGCTAGTGATCTCTTCCAAGCTATCACTAATTGTACAGGTGTAGTTAAAATATTTTAGTTGTCCTACTATCTCTTGAGTTAATTTCTTGTCACCGAGGCCTAAAATTATATGGTGGGTTTGAGCTGCCGTTTTTTGTGTTTGAAGGAATTCTTCTGTTTCTAAGTGCGTGTCTGAAATTTGCTTCAGCATATTTAGCTGAACAACTAGTGTGTTTATATATGATTGGGTGTCTGTGGCACTTTTTAGTCCTCGATGATTCGTGGTAAGTGTATAAATTTTATCCGTGATTATTTGGATTGTGGGTTGTCTTAGTACTTTAGCGGATATATTCAGTTGATTTGCAATGGTGCTTAATTTTTGATTTTCAGTGGGGGAGGATGCATTGTTCGGGTTGTTTTTTAAATTCTCTATTAGTACTGTAATTTTATTAAGCAGCTCAGGAAAGCGATTATTCTCTAAGGCGGGGAGCTGTGATGAATGGTCGTTGGGGGACATCGTCATAAACTCGTCTTGCTTAAGCTGTTTGGGTATAGAACAAATTGTAAAGTAAATACACTTGCGGGTACACGATTATAGTTATCCTAAAATTTCTAATTCTATAAATATTAAGAATAGTGCAAATAGATGGCAACTTGTTTGTTGGTTGAATAAATTAACAGTAGGTTAGAGGGATTTTTATTTTCTTGCCCTTGACTATTGAATTAGAACCCATATTATTAGCACTCAAGTGAGGAGAGTGCTAGTAACAAGCCAGCATGCTCCATTTATAGTTGAACACTTTAGTATTGAATCTTGAAGGAGATTAATGACATGGCCATTAAGGTAACACCTCTAGGTGATCGTATATTAGTAAAACAAGACGATGAGCCACAAAAAACAGAAGGTGGCATTTATCTACCTGAAGCAGCTCAAGAAGCACCACAGTGGGGCACAATCGTATGCGTTGGTCCTGGTAAAGCTTTAGATAACGGGCAAGTGCGCGAGCCCTCATTAAAAGAAGGCGATAAAGTTATTTTTGGTAAATACTCAGGTACCAAAGTTAAATTAGATCAAGACGAATTATTGTTCATGCGTGAAGAAGACGTTATGGCAGTGGTCGGCTAATAATATAGCTAATCACATAGTAAATAGATTTAACAAAGAAATGTAGGGAATAAATTATGTCTGCAAAACAATTTCAGTTTGATACTGAAGCTCGTGATTCAAGTTTAAAAGGCGTTGCTAAGTTAGCTCGCGCTGTTAGTGTTACTTTAGGCCCTAAGGGTCGTAATGTCGTGATTCAAAAATCTTTTGGTGCACCATTAATAACCAAAGATGGCGCAACGGTTGCGAAAAATGTTGAGTTACCTGATGCTTTAGAGAACATTGCTGCTGAATTAGTGAAAGATGTTGCATCAAAGACTTCAGATGATGCTGGTGACGGCACAACGACAGCGACTGTATTAGCACATGCCATTTTTGCTGAAGGTAACAAATACGTTGCTGCAGGCATTAATCCGATGGATTTAAAACGTGGTATTGATAAAGCGGTTAAATCTGCTATTGATTCTTTAAAGAGTCTTTCAGTTGCTTGTGAAGATAGCAAAGCTATTTCTCAAGTGGGCACAATCTCAGCTAATTCTGATACCGTTATTGGAAATATTATTGCTGACGCGATGAGCAAAGTAGGTAAAGAAGGTGTTATCACTGTTGAAGATGGTAATAGCTTAGAAGATGAACTAGACGTTGTTGAAGGTATGCAGTTCGATCGTGGTTATATTTCTCCATATTTTGTGAATAATCAACAAAATATGAGCTGCGAATTAGAAAATCCTTATGTGCTTTTAGTCGACAAGAAAATTTCAAATATTCGTGAAATGTTGCCTACATTAGAAGCCATTGCAAAATCAAGCCGTCCATTATTGATTATTGCTGAAGATATCGAAGGTGAAGCGTTGGCCACTTTGGTTGTCAACAGCATTCGTGGTGTGGTTAAAGTTTGTGCAGTTAAAGCGCCTGGCTTTGGTGACCGACGTAAGTCAATGTTACAAGACATTGCTATTTTAACTGGCGGAAATGTTATTTCTGAAGAAGTGGGCTTAACATTAGAAAAATGTGAAGTCACTGATTTAGGAACGGTAAAACGTGCCATTATCAGCAAAGAAAATGCAACGCTTATTGATGGTGCTGGTGAAGCGACTCAAATTAAAGACAGAGTTGACTCTATTCGTAGACAAATCGAAGATACCTCTTCAGATTATGACCGTGAAAAATTACAAGAGCGTGTTGCAAAACTATCTGGTGGTGTTGCCGTGATTAAAGTCGGTGCTGCAACAGAAGTTGAAATGAAAGAAAAGAAAGCACGTGTTGAAGATGCTTTGCATGCGACTCGCGCAGCAGTAGAAGAAGGTGTGGTCCCAGGTGGTGGTGTTGCATTTGTTCGCGCGATCGAAGCGGTTAAGCAAACTAAAACAGGCAATGCTGATCAAGACTTAGGTGTGAACATTATTGTTCGTGCTTTAGAAGCACCTTTACGTCAAATCGTATCCAATGCGGGCGGCGAGCCTTCTGTTGTTTTGAATCGTGTATTTGAAGGTTCAGGTAACTTCGGTTATAACGCAGCTACAGGCGAGTATGGCAATATGATTGAAATGGGTATTATTGACCCAACTAAAGTATCACGTAGTGCTTTACAAAATGCAGCTTCTGTTGCAGGTCTTATGATCACAACAGATTGCATGATTGCTGATTTACCTAGCGATGATACTGATTCTGCTGGCGCTGCTGGTGGCATGGGTGACATGGGCATGGGCGGCATGGGCGGTATGGGTGGAATGGGCGGCATGATGTAAGCCTCTCCCCTTTATAGTTCATATAAAAAAGCCCGCTTTATGCGGGCTTTTTTATGGGGATAGGAAAAAATAGGGACTTCATTTATGTAAAGCATTTTTTATTTACAGTTGTTCTATATTAAAAGTTCTGCTCTAATTAAATCTTCTAGTCCCTTATGGGTCGTTCGTTATGGAGGTTATTTTGTTAACCCAATTTTTGAATGTCCCCGATATACGTCTATCAGATAAGTGTTAGGTTCCGGTTGAAAGGGGATATAGAATGAGGCTAGCGGGAAAGGCTGAGTTATCAGAGGATATACTTTGGCCTTGCCTTGATCTTATCATCGAGGTTTGACTGTGATGGGAATGGAGTAAGCCGGAAGATGCTGATATTAGTCCCATGAGCTGTGCTTGTGGATAAACTTATATAGGCGGAATGTATTCCTTTATTCTCGCCTCACCATGCTGGCTTATTAGCTCGATTTGTTTTAAATGAGAGACTCGTATTTTTTACAAACCCTAATATTTCGAAAGGGAACTGCTTTTTATAGCTATAAATTTAGGTCTTACGATGAGCAGAGCGAATCAGTTCCCTCTCCCAATTCTGGGAGAGGGCGGCCGTAGGCCTGGTGAGGGTTGAGTAATGGAGCAATTATCTAACCCTCACCGGGTTTACTATGCTTTCGCTTAGCAAACCATCCTCTCCCAGAATTGGGAGAGGGAACTGATTCGCTTCGCTTATCCAAATATTATTGAGCTAAATCAAAAATAATGCGCAATCGTCGTCATAATCTTAGAGGTGATTCGCATAGTGAATTTTATAGGGGCGGGTAATTCTATCGCGCCTTGTTGAACCGCTAAAATGGCATGCTCTGCTTCATCTGCTTTCATTTGGGTAATAATCGCTCGGCTTCTTTGATCGGCATATGGTAGCAGTTGTAGATGTTTGTCCAAGTGTTTGACGACTTGGTTTTCTGTCTCGGATAGAAAGCCCAGACTGACCTTATCCCCTGCCAATCCCGCCATAATGCCAATAGCTAAGGAGCCTGTAAACCATATTGGATTGAGATAGCTTGTTCTGCTATTTAGCTCAGATAGTCTTTTTTCACACCAAACTAAATGGTCTATTTCCTCATCAGCAGCTTCTTGCATTGCAGCAGAAGTATCTTGGTTTCTTGCCGTTAAGCTTTGCCCTAAATAAAGTGCTTGTGCGCAAACTTCTCCACAGTGGTTAACTCTCATGAAGGAAGCACTTTTTTTTTGTTGCGGGGTAGTAAGGTTATTATCAGGCTTACCGTCTGCTGGGTATGGGGCTTGAGTGGCTCTTGCCCTATTGAACGAGCGCATACACTGATCTATTGTTAGCATGAGGTTATCAATTGCTGTATAGGTTCTCAAGTTATCTTTATTACTAATCATGAGCTTTGATAAATCCGCGTATTTAAAACATGAAGGACAAAGATTTTAACATGCATGGTATTTAAATCTAAACAATGTTAAGGAATAACATTATGAAAAAAAATATAAAATTGGCTGTCGCATCTGCCATTTCAGGTGTTGTGGGTCTAGGCTTATTGGCTGTCACTGAAACAGCACTCGCTAAAAAAGGTGATATGGAAAAATGTTATGGCGTTGCCAAAGCGGGCAAGAATGACTGTGGGAATAAAAAACATGCTTGCGCAGGGCAGGCAACTGTGGACAATGATCCAACTGAATGGGTTTATGTGCCTAAAGGAACTTGCGATAAAGTAGGTGGTAAAACTAAATAAGCACCTATCCGTAAATTTATTTTTTAAGGAAATGATGTGAAATATAGTGCTCAAACTATCAAGGGTGTCGGTATTGGCTTGAGAGCTGAGCACTATAAAACAATTTTAGAAGAAAAACCTAAAGTACCATGGTTTGAAGCAGTAACTGAAAACTATATGGGAGCGCGTGCTTTACCCGAAAGACACTTGAGTTTAATTAGGAGAGATTATCCCATTGTATTTCATGGCGTTAGTTTATCTATAGGTTCGAGCGATCCTCTTAATTTTAAATATATTGCTCAATTAAAGGCTTTGCAGCAAAAATTTGAGCCTAGCTGGATCTCTGATCACTTATGCTGGACCTCTTTTAATCAAAACTATATTCCCGACTTATTACCGTTGCCATTTAATGAGAGTGCTATATCGCACTTAGTAGATAGAATTCGATTAGTACAAGATTTACTGGGTCAGAAGATCTTGTTAGAGAATATTTCTAGTTATTTAAGGTTTAAACAAGCAGACATGACAGAATGGGAGTTTATGACGGAAGTTGTTCAGCGAGCTGATTGTTATATATTATTAGATATTAATAATATTTATGTCAATGCACAGAATCATGGCTTTGATGCGACCCACTACTTAGAAGGCATTCCAGTTGAACGTGTTAAACAATTTCATTTAGCTGGGTATGAAGACCAGCAGACACATTTGCTCGATACACATAGTAGGGCGGTCAGTGAGCCCGTATGGAACTTATATCAGAAGGCGCTTGTTCGGTTTGGCGCTGTGCCTGCACTTATTGAGTGGGACTCTGATATTCCAGAGTTTTCCACTTTATTGGCGCAAGCGCACCAAGCAGAAAGCTATCAACAAGCAGAACATTAATAAGTAGACCAGTATGGATCTTAAGAATATCCAAAAAAATTTTATGGCGGCATTACAAACCAATGAAATGTCCACTTTGATTGAGCCACTTATTGAAGTAGATCATAATTTAGATGCAAAGCAACGTATTAATATTTACAGGCAGAGCATACTGGGTAATGTTATTAGTATTTTGAAGGATGCGTATCCTGTTTGCTTTAAGCTGGTTGGTGAACAATACTTTACCGCCTTATGCCAACGCTTTATTATGTCGCATCAAAACCATCATCCAGACATGAGCCAATATGGGAGTCTGTTTGCTGCTTTTTTAGCAACATTTGAGCCGGTACAACAACAGTTGCCATATTTGCCCGACATGGCGCGTTTAGAGTGGGCGTGCTGTCAGGCTTTGGACAGCGCGGAGTATCAGCCTATAAATTTATTTGCGCTGGAACAAGTGCCTGAGTCACAACAAACAAATTTAATTTTTCAACTACCCGTAGGCAGCACATTATTTGACTCCTGTTACCCTATTCTATCAATTTGGCAACAAAACCAAGCTGATTCTTTAGGGGAAGAAAATGTAAATTTAGATTTTCCAGGCGATAAGTTGATTATATTTCGACAAGATTGGACGTTATTAATTCACCCCTTGAGTGAGATGTCACATAACATGTTGGAAATGATAGCTGAGGGCAAAAGTTTTGGTGAAGTAAGTGAAAAGTTATTGCAGAAATATAAAAAAATAAATATACCTGAAACGTTCAGGGAATGCGTTAAAAATGGCTGGCTAGTCGGTTTTCAGGTTGCCGCATGTGACTAACCATTATTTGCGTTGATTTGCAAGCATTTATCCATGTTTTTAGTGCAATTGGGTAAAAAAAAGTTTATACTGTGATTATTGTAATGATTAGAATTTGATTGCCACTAATAAACTTTAAGTACTTTGGAATATTGTGACTGGATTTTTAAATATATTTGCCTCATCTCCGTTTAAGCCTATTCAAGAACATATGGATAAAGTTTTTGAATGTGCTAGTTTATTGCCAGAATTTATTGAGGCTGTATATGCTCAAAATTGGGAGCAGGCAAGACTGTTACAAGGCCAAATCTCAAAGCTAGAAGGGGAAGCAGATGAGATTAAACAGCAAATTAGATTGCAAATGCCTCATAGTTTGTTTATGCCGGTATCTCGTTCCGACTTACTAGAACTACTGCGTGAGCAAGATTATATTGCCAATGAAACAAAAGATGTGGCCGGAATTATTTTGGGTCGCACGCTTGATATTCCTGAACCTATTCGAGAAGGCTTTAGTGGCTTCATCAATGCTTGTTTAAGTGCGGCAGAAAAAGCAAGTAAGGCGGTTTCCGAGTTGGAGGACTTGCTTGAGACTGGCTTTAAAGGTCGTGAAGTAAGAATCGTAAAACAGTGGATATGTGAGTTGGATCAGCTAGAAAGAGAGACTGATGAAATTCAGGTACAAATTAGAGGTGAGTTGTTCACCTTCGAGACAAATATCCCCCCTATAGATGCAATGTTTTTATATAAAATATTTGATAAAGCTGGCGCAATAGCTGATCACGCTCAAAAAGTCGGGCATAGATTACAGTTATTAATTGCGTCTTAGTTTAATTTATACAATCTTACTCGGCCCATGTTTTTTCTTCCAGAGTTTAAATAGAATACTAACTCTCTATGAAGGGTAGTTGTTCTGTCATTTGATGAGCGAAGCGAATCAGTTCCCTCTCCCGATGCTGGGAGAGGACAGCCGTAGGCCTGGTGAGGGTTGATTAGGTTGGAGCTATCAGCCAGTAACCCTCGCCGGGCTTTCTGAACTTTTGCTTAGTAAACCACCCTCTCGCAGCATTGGGAGAGGGGCAGATTTGCTTCGCTTATCACGCACATTTTTTCATAATGCTTAAATGTGTAAGACTTTAAGCTGTTACAAAATCTTCTTCTTCCGCTTCAGAGATTCGCTCTTCTTCGTATTCTTCTGCTTGGCTTGACTGCAGGTCAGCATTATCTAGTCGCCCGATCAAGCTAGATAAATCACATCTCCATTTTTCATGCTCAGCTTTTAAAGCGATATTTTCTTCTTCAAGCTCTTCTATTTGTAATCTTAATAGCTCAATAGTTTCAACGGCATGTTCTACTTTTTCTTCAAGTTGTAAAAATAAATTGCTTGTCATAGTATTTTCCTCAGTACAATGGACTTTAAATATTTGTGCCCACAATTTTAAGGGGCTTCACTCAAGCTGGCAAGCTGTCAATCGAAGATAAGGTAAAAAATGAGCCAAAATAATCAGAAGCCAACCGTATTTCAGGTCTTGCTAAGTGTGTTGGCAGGTATGTTTGGGGTTCAGAATAGTAAAAATAGAGAAAGGGACTTTAAGCATGGTAGTCCGCTGGTATTTATATTGATAGGGGTTCTTTTGACGGGCGGTTTTGTTGTCGGTGTTTTACTGCTAGTAAAGTTTGCTATGTCACTTGCAGGTGTGAGATAAGAGAGTTCCTAATAGGGAGCCTTCTCCAACTCCAGGAGAAGGCGGCCCAAAGATTAGGTAAAAGATTAACAAAATAAGTTTTCAGCTTTAATACCTTCTTCTTCCATTTTTTCTCTAAGCTGTTTTAATGCTTCTACTTGTATTTGACGAACTCTTTCTCGAGTTAAGCCAACAACTTTTCCGACTTCTTCTAGCGTTGTTTCTTCGTTCCCAAATAAACCGAAGCGTTGTGCGAGAATAGATTTTTGTTTTTCATTGAGATTATCTAGGCTCCGAACTAAATGGGCAAATAAGTTTTTTTGCTCATGAGATAAATGGGGTGATTGGGTATTTTGCTCTGCAAGCGCTTCCATCAATGGTTTGTCGGAGTCTTCTCCCATAGGCGTATCTAGAGAAAGTGTTTTTTCATTAAGTCTAAATAAACGATTAACATTGTCTGGAGAGATATTGAGAGTTTCAGCAATTTCCTCGTAATTTGGTTCATGATCTAAAGTTTGAGCCATATCTCTGGCTTTTCTTAAGTATACATTCAGTTCTTTTATGACATGTATAGGTAGACGGATTGTACGGGTTTGGTTCATTAAAGCACGTTCAATATTTTGTCTTATCCACCAAGTTGCATAGGTAGAGAAACGGAATCCTCTTTCTGGGTCATATTTTTCAACGGCTCTGATTAAGCCTAAGTTGCCTTCTTCAACCAAGTCTAGTAATGATAGGCCTCGATTGAGGTAGCGCCTGGCTATTTTTACAACCAATCTAAGATTAGATTGGATCATATGGTTGCGTGCTTTTAAATCACCTTGTTGAGATAAACGGGCATAATGAACTTCTTCTGCAGCAGAGAGTAAAGGAGTCGCACCTATTTCACGAAGATATATCTGCGTAGGGTCAGATTCTTGATTTGAGGTGCTGGCATTGTAGCCACTAGCATTGTAATTTAATGATGACTTTGTTGAATTATTTTTTTGTTGGTTACTTTGTTTAAAATCTATAGGTCCATTCCATGAATTTTTCATAATTGCCCCCAGGCTGATATAGTTTTTAGTTTTAGTTATCAGAGGAGATGCATAAACTAGGCCTAATAATTTTTTTTTAGGGTTCTCATAGAGTTATATGTTTGTATGAAAAGTAACAAAAAATTAAATTGTAAAATTGATGGACAGCCGTAAATAAGGTTGCTAGTCGAGTATCGTTATTTTTCAACATGGTGTTACAATGCAAATTACTGTAACAATTAGATTAAAAATCAGTTGGAAGATGAGGTTATGACTAGAGCGGAATTAATAGAAATTCTTGCAGGTAAGCAACCCCAAACAGCTATTAAAAATATAGAGGAAGCGGTTAAGCTTATCTTTGAACAGATGTCCATGGCCTTAGAGCAGGGGCAGCGTATAGAAATTAGAGGGTTTGGAAGTTTTGCGTTGCGTTTTAGAGCGCCGAGAGTTGCAAGAAACCCTAAAACTGGGGAGTACGTGAATACAGCCGGAAAGTATGTTGCGCATTTCAAACCAGGTAAGGAACTGCGAGAAAGAGTGAATGAAGCAGCAAATCTTAAGTAGTAAGAGTGAAGATTAACTAATTTTTAAAGTTTAAGAGGGAAGTCAAGTGCACCAGAAGAGTAAACTCATACACTGTTTAACTTTGTTAGGCGCATGTTTTGTCTTTGTGCTCAGCAAGCCTGTATTGGCTGAGTTTGATGTTGTAGACGGCAGCGATGGCAAGTTTTATGGCAATGCGCAAAATAGCACCTTTAAAAGTGCAGTAGAAGGCTTTGATTCATTAGATGAAAGCGACAAGGCTTTTTTGGCTAATGTTGAAGAGGGACGAGTCGATCATCGCTGGTATGCACGTCTGCTTCTTGGTCAACCTCGTACGACTCTCAAGAACATCAAAAATACCTCTAGCGGAGGCGCTTTTTTAAGTCCTATTACAGGTTTGCCAGTTGCCTATGCCGCTGGAGTGCCGATTACAGAAGTACAATCCAAAGATGATTTATTTACTGGCTTGTTAGCATGGGGATATAGATGGCGTAAATGGGCCTTAGAAATGGAGTGGGTATTTTCTGAAACCTTAAAATACAACGCTAGCCCAATCGCACCAACGGTTCCAATGAATGTGCAAGCTGACATTACCAGGCTTGCGATGCTTGCAAACGTAGAATATACATTTGACCGATGGTTTGATTTTCATCCTTCCAACTTGGGGATCTATGTTTTAGCGGGTGCTGGTGGTTCATATTATGCATCCGACACGACAACTTTATATCTTAATAGTCAGCCACGTTTGTCTGACTCTACAACCAAAACCAATTTTATATGGCAGCTAGGCATTGGTGCAAGAGTTCAAATCTCTTCACATGTCTTGATCGAAGCAACTTATCGATATGTCGATTTAGGCAAAGTCAAGTTTGGTCCTCTTGATTCGGGTTTATCTTTTCAAGCAGATAAAAATAAAACAACGGGTGCATTCTTAGGTTTGACCTATCAACTTTAGCATTTCTAGGAGCGAAGGTGAGAGAAGGTAACGGAAGACAAATCATACTGTATACAGCTCTTGGAATTGCATTGGTGGGTTGTACGCCCATGCCAAAGCAAGGCGATAATGTTTCATCCGTCACAATGGATGCGAGCTATGTTCCTTTGTTAGAGCATGGGGAAAAGCGTGAGTACAGGGCAGTGGGTGGGCCTTTGCAAGTGCCAGAAGGGTTGCCTTTGCTAGATGCGACACAACCTGACCAATCTGTAGAAGATGCTTTTCGAGGTGCAAAAGCCACGTCTAATCAGCGACCAACCACCGTTTCACAAAATCAGGCGGGTGGTAAGAGAAGTATGTTTAAACGTTATCAAAATTGGTGGGGCACCAAGACGATGGGGGTTAATATCAACCCATTTCCCACGATTTCTAAAAAAATGCGCTGGGGACATGATTGGTGGTGGGGCCCATCAAAAGAAGATTTAGCACTATCACCATCGGAAGATTTACTTGCTAAGGCAAATGAATTTTATCGGCAAGGTACTAACCAATCTCTCGTCAATGCTTTTGAGCTTTATGAAGTGGCGGCTAAGCAAGGTAATAAATTTGCTCAAAACCGCATCGCAGAGATGTATTATCATGGGATCAGTGTTGAGCAAAACTATGAAAATGCCGCTTATTGGTATTTAAATTCGGCAGAACAGGGGTTGGCTCAAGCCCAATTGCAGCTAGGGTATCTATATAAAGAAGGCAAAGGCGTTTTAAAAAGTAATGATAAGGCACAATATTGGTATGACTTAGCTTATCAAAGTGGCGCTCAAGAAGCTTTAATTAAATCTGGACAGTTGTATCAATCATGGGCAAGAAGCCTACATGATTTGGAACGTGCTCGATCTTATTACCAGCAAGCGGCAGATCAGGGATTGTCAGAGGGTAAGTATCGACTTGCGCATTTATATGCGACGAACAATGTTTTAGGACGGAATTATAGAAAAGCCGTTCGTCTTTACGAAGAGGCAGGATCTGCGGGATATGCTGATGCTTGGTCCGAGTTAGGTGAAATGTACCTTAACGGCATGGGTGTCGCTGTTGATAAAATAAGAGCCTTTGATTATTTTCAATTAGCCGCTGAGCAAGGGTCTCCTAAAGGGGCATTTAATTTAGGTGTGATGTACGAAATTGGTGATGGCATTACCCAAAATTATAAAGATGCATTTTATTGGTATAGATTAAGTGCCGATTATGATTATCCTTATGCGGCATATCGCTTGGGAGAGATGTATGCAACGGGTCTGGGAGCCAAACAACATTTTGGTATTGCAAATTATTGGTACCAGATCGCATCAAGTTGGGATTTAGCTGCGGCAAATGTACGCTTGGGCGATCATTATATGATTGGGCGAGGTTTGCCGAGAAATGCGAATGCTGCATTTGAGCATTTCCATGATGCCGCTTTAAAAGATGATCCGTATGGACAGTTCATGATTAGTATTATGTACTTGCGAGGAATAGGCACATATCATGATTTAGAAAAAGCAGTGTATTGGCATAATAAGGGTGAAATGCAAGGTGGTAGTGCGCAAGCACAATACCGCATAGGCCGGCTATACCATTTTGGCATTGGTATGAATAAAAACGTAGCAGAGGCTATCCAATGGTACGAGCGCTCAGCGAAGCTAGGTTATGCTGAAGCTCAGAATGAGCTTGGAGAGCTTTATTATAAAGGAAAAGAAGTTGAAACAAATTATAATTTAGCGATGAAGTATTTTAAGCAAGCCACCCAAAATCGTTTTCCCTTAGCATTTTATAATATAGGTATGATGTATTATAACGGCAATGGTGTGGGTCAAAACCAAAGTGCCGCACATAGTTGGTTTAGCAAAGCAGCTAAAATGGGTGCTGAATATGCTCAGTTTAGAGTGGCAACAATGCATTATGAAGGTATAGGCGTTTCTCCAAATAGGCCTAAAGCTTATGCATGGTGGTCAATTTCTGCAGATAGCCGCATCGAGCATATGGATGAGCTCTTACAATCTATTTTAGAAGAGATGACTCATCCAGAAAATGAACAGGCTTTGGCACTATCAAAGCAGTACTACCACAACTATAAAAATCATAATTTGATAGAAGAAAGATAGATTAAATCAAAAACAATGATACTGCTCCCCAAAACACCCTCATATCTTGATATGAGGGTGTTTTTTTATGCCGCGTAATCTTGTTTATTACAGCTTTGACTTTAAGTGGTGATTGTTGCAAAGTAATTATAAGAAATGGAATTTCTCAAAGTTTAAATCTACCTTGAGCCTACAAGGATGCTTGGCCATATATAAAATAATGATAAATGGGAGCCAGGTTTAATGACAACACACGCAGCGTCATCTGATGACGTGTATGATTTTTCTCAGCGATCGACTCTAAGAGCGGCTTGTGTGTGGGGTTTGGCTGCTATTTTTTATCTCTACGAATTAATGTTGTTAGTCTCACCCAGTGTGATGCACGATGATTTAACGCTCACATTTAACACGACAGCCGAACAGCTGGGCAATTTAGCTGCCTTTTACTATTATGCTTATGCGGCGATGCAAATTCCTGTTGGGTTATTAATGGATAAATATAAACCCAGGATACTACTAACAGTCGCATCCCTGCTTTGTGCTTTAGGCTGTGCGGTTTTTGGTTCAGCACAAGTTTTATGGGTTGCTGAGCTTGGACGTTTTATCATGGGTCTGGGGGGATCATTTGCAGTTGTGGGTTGCTTAAAACTCGCATCATTATGGTTTCCGGTGAATCGATTTGCCTTGTTAACAGGTTTCATGGTTGCCGTTGGCATGATGGGCGGTGTATTTGGACAAGCGCCTGTTGCCAAGCTCGTTTTAGCCTTTGGTTGGCAACAAACAA
>TARA_R110002110_G_scaffold415854_1_pt1 | contig 55803 bp, 60 predicted proteins | sample TARA_R110002110 | Tara Oceans TARA_R110002110 (sample SAMEA4397330) | marine metagenome | biome: Polar Biome; feature: [SRF] surface water layer (ENVO:00010504); material: water (ENVO:00002006), including particulate matter (ENVO:01000060) such as... | depth 5 m | reverse complement strand
CTGTAGAGGATTATGTCTTTTTAAGACGGAAAATCCCCAGGACCCCATTTACAGACCTATGGGGAAACCTTCGGCTGTCAGGTGCGTTTCAATCAACAGGCCAGTGGAATTCTGGTGCGCAGCGACATGCTGGATCAACCCCTGCCGCAGGCTAACGAGAAACTACTACACACTCTGCTGGATTACGCCACTCAGACCATCCTAGAGTTAGATAGCAACCAGTCGGTGACCGAGCAGGTCAAGGACCTGCTGCGCCTGATGCTCAAGGAAACCCCGCCCTCCAGCACACTCATAGCTGAAAAACTTGGCATGGGTAATCGAACCCTTCAGCGTAAATTGCTGGAAGAGGGGACGCACTACAAAGATGTACTGAATGAATTGCGCCTCGAGTTGGCCCTACACTATCTGAAAAATACCCGGCTCAGCCTGGAGACTATCGCGGAGAAATTGGGTTATGCCGAGGCTCGGTCCTTCTACCGCAGCTTCAAGCAATGGACGGGACGTACCGCGGGCTCCTATCGCAGCGAGCATGGCGACTCATAACAGCCCCTGATCTGTAGCCCACGCCCTGCTCCGCTCCATCCCCGCTTGCAGCGTTACCTCGGGCTTCCAGCCTAGCAGGCGTTCGGCCTTCTGGATCGAGAACCAGCTGCGGGTGCTAAGCTGCCCGATGGTAGCGGGGGACGCTTCGTTAGGAACTTTACGCAGATTGGCGAGCAGGGTCATGAACTTGGCGATCGCCATAACCAGCCAGGTCGGCAGGCACAACGGGCCTTTTTTGGCCAGCCATCGATAATGGTGACTGAAGAACTCCCTGGTGGTGACACGGCCCTCGCAGGACAGCGTGATGATTTCGCCAGCGGCCGCATCTGCCGTGCTGGCCAGTGCAATACCTCGCACTAGGTCGTCCACATACAGTGGCCGAAAAAAACCTTCGCCGTTGGCGGGCAGCAAGAACTGGTTTGCCGCGATCGCCTCCAGTGGGGCGACAATCCAGGGACGGCTGCCCGGACCGTAAATATCCCCGGGTCGGATTATCACCACCTCCATGTCGCCTCTTACCCCGGCCGCCAGCACCACGTGTTCCGAGGCAACCTTGGTAAGAACGTAACTGCCACCCGCCGCATGCACGGGGTGATCTTCATCCAACTCCCCCACGGCCTCATTGCCAAAGGCGACAACAGAGGAAATCTGTATAAATCGACGCACCCCAGATTGTCTGGCAGACTGAACCATATTGCGAGTCGCCAGCACGTTGATCCGCCACATGTCGAAATCTTTCATGGCGTTGGAGACCAGAGCCGCGGTGTGCACGACAACATCGCTCTCCTCAAGCAGGGCAGCTAGGGTTTCGGGTTTAGAAATGTCTCCCTCCACCACGTCCTGACCATCACCCACAAGGTCTACTCCGACGACCTTGATACCCAGCGTTCTGTAGTGCTTCATCAGTGTTTTGCCGATGAAGCCGTTGGCGCCCGTGATCAAAACCTGCTGCGGTGTAGTATGGCTACCTGGATTTTCTGACATATCAATTTTCCATCATTCTTCGATAGGTTCTCCCCATCAATGCGGTCATCCACCGTTTGGGCAGTAGCTGTGAGAGCCCGGCGATCATGCGGTTGCCAGGATCGGGTATATAGCTGGGCTTTCCTGCCAGGCATGCTGAGATCCCCTTGCGGGCCACCCGTTCGGCACTCTGGATCAGCACCGCCGGGACTTTAAGCCGCCCGCCCTGATCGGGGTTGTCGAGCATTCTTGTCGCTGTGTACCCGGGGCAGAGGGCGCACACGGAAACCGGTGATCCCGAGGCCCGCAATTCATCCGCCAGCGCCAGGGTGAAAGACAGCACGTAAGACTTGGACGCGGCATAGACGTTTTGTGTCGGCAAAGGCATCCAGGCGGCGGTGGAGGCAACGTTCAAGATATGGCCACCTCGGCGAGTTTCCATGTCGTTTGCAAACAGGTGGCAGAGGCTGCTGAGGGTGACCATATTTAGCATCATCAACTGCTCCTGCCCCGCCAGATCCAGCTCAGTAAAATAGCCGTTGAATAGAAGTCCGGCATTGTTAATCAGAAAATCGATTTCGAGATCACATTCCTGAGAGACTTGAAACAGCGCCTGTGCAGCGCCCGGGACCGACAAGTCGGCGGACAGGATGGTACAGTCTGTGCCGTACTCCCGTTCCAACATCTCTGCCGCATGCCGCAATTTCTCCTCCCGCCTAGCCACCAGTACTAGTCTGTAACCTCTACCGGCAAGCACCCGACAGAACTCCAACCCGATTCCGTCAGACGCCCCGGTTACCAGCGCTGTTAGGTCACCCATATAGACTCTCTCTGTACACCCAGGTCGATAGAAAATGTTTGTCACCAAACCGCTATCGTATAGAAGTCTGAGCGCCCAAATCACTGGCAAGAGCCGTCAGTTGAGTATCAATTCGCGCCAATCGGCGTACCAAAATGTGTGAGGCATATTGACGAAATAGCGTGTAATTTTTCAGCGTTAGTTGAATTGAACGCTACGCATGGCGCCTTTCACCGCTGCATCGCGTACATCCGGAAATGACATAAATGACTACAGCATGAGGAGTGTTGTGCTCACTCCTTCTTCTTATCTTTCTTTCCTCGGAGCTGGTCCTGGAGTACCGCCACCGCATCCTGCAGCGCACCAAGATCTCCACTCAACTTGTGCTCTTCTTTATAAGCGCGGAATTCTCGCTTGATAGATACAGCTTGGACCTTCTGCTCTTCAAGGTTTGATTTGAGTTCCGAGCTGATCTCCAACTGTGCTGTCAGATCCGACTCGAGTTTCTCGCTTTGTCTGGTTAACTCTCTTACTGTGGATTCAAGAGCCACCATCGCCTCGCGGGCAGTTTGCGATTTTTGAGCCATTTTCTCCAAGTCGCCCGCTAATTTATTCGAGTGAGCCTTTGCTTCAACTCGCTCCTGGTCCAGCAGCATCATCAGTCGATTTTCGGCCTGCTCGGCTTCCACCGCCAGCTCTTTGCGCTGTGCGGCCAGTGCTGAAGCGTGCTCCTCCGCTGACCGTGCTCTCTCTTCGGCCTGCTGCTTGAGCAGTTTTCTATGCTCAGTTTGCATCGATTGCACTGTGGCCTTGTGCTCCTTTTCCATCCGGGATACTTGTCCACTGAGGCCGTCGTTCTCGGCTACCAGGCGCGCATTTTCAACCTTGGCCGCCTCGAGATTGGACCTGGTTTGATCAAGTTGTTCGGTCAGCGATGCGTTTGATGCCTCAGCGACTTCTAGCTTCTCTTCCTTTTCTCCGAGATCAGCCTCCAGGCTCGCCAGCTTTTCCGACAGTTCTGAGATGGTGGCGTCAAAGACCTTTTGACTCTCGGCGAGTCGGTTCTCGGAGTCCCCCGTATATTCGGCGATATGGGTCTCCAGCGAGGCCGCCACCTGGTGGAGCAGTTCCGACGGTGTGGTGGGCGCTACCTCCCTTAAGGGTTTAAGGCTACGCCAGGCGCGGATCAGGGGGTCGATAACGCGATAACCGCCACCACCGACCTCGTTTCGGACATCTTCCCGATTCCAGCGTTCGTTGGCTGCATCCAGCCGATCACAGGCGGCAAACACGGTGCTGACAGTCGCAAGTTTCTGGGCCATGGGATCCCCTCCTCCGGGCAGGCGACTTGGCCCGCCGTATTTAACATAAATGTTCCGTCTACCCCGAATTCTACGAAATGTAAGGTGTAATGTGTAAGGTATACCTTACTTTTTGGCTCCTTTTTCTTATAAATTCATGATTAACCCTATAATCATGAATTTATAAGGAGTAAAATCTCCATATTACCGATTTAGCAGTAGGAGACACTCAAGGGTGGATTTAGTCGCTTTTAGGGAACAACCAGTGCCACTAGATGGACTGGTTGCTCTACCTAAGGAACTTGATGGCAGCCAGGGAGATAACCGGCTGCCCCAGGCCCACTGTCAGATCCAGGCGGACAATGACTGCGAGGCGATCCAGTGTTGGCTGGCGGAATTTGAAGGCTCTCCCCAGACCCATCGGAATTACCGTAAAGAAGTGGAACGACTCCTGCTCTGGTCCGTGAAGCAGCGGCACAAGCCAATTTCCAGCTTGCTGCGGGAAGATTTTCAGGCCTACCAGGCCTTTCTGGTGGATCCCCAGCCTGCTGCCTACTGGTGTGGTCCGCGGGCGCCGAGGTATGCGCCCACGTGGAAGCCATTCAGGGGGCCTTTAAGTGAGGCTAGTCGAAGACAATCACTCATTGTTATTAACGCCCTCCTCTCCTACTTAGTGGATGCCGACTATCTACGCGGAAATCCCCTCTCGCTGATTCGGCGGAGGAACAAGAGCCTCACACCCCAGACCAGCGAAGCCATCGTCCAGGAACGCTTCCTCGACCAGGAAACATGGGGGCATCTAAAGGCGTATATCGCCGCCCTCCCCCAAGACAAACAGCGGGAAATAGAGCACTTCGAACGTATACGCTTTCTGTTTCATTTTCTGTACCTTTTGGCGCCTCGAGTTTCCGAAGCAGCCAGCCATTCCATGAATAGCTTCCGGGAATTCCGAGGAAAGTGGTGGTGGTTCGTTGAAGGCAAGGGTGGCAAACGTGCCAAGGTTCCGGTCAATGATGAAATGCTTGACGCCCTAACGCGTTATCGTCGTTTTCTAGGTCTTGACGATCTGCCCGCAGAAGATGACGTGTCACCGATTCTTCGTAGTATAAAGGGGGATAAAGGGATCTCAGACAATATGGTTTATCGGCTTGTTAAAGAAACTGTCACTGCTGCCGGCCAAAATATCGAGGCCGAATCCCCTATAAATGCCAGAAAACTAGGGAAGGCGTCTTGTCACTGGTTCCGTCACACGGCTGTCACCCATGGGGACGATTCTGGGATTGGTATCAAGTATATTCAAGCGTCAGCACGTCACGAGAAACTTGAAACTACCGCCATCTATCAACATGCTGAAGATAATAAGTGGCATAACGAGTGGCAACGCCTTCATTACTAGCAGCTGTCATGATGATCGTTCACGAATACGTTGTATCACACGCAGGAAGTGTATGTTATTGTTTACAAAGGAATTAAAAGATTTTCAATAAGTAATTTTCGGTGTGCGCGTGCTGAAACTTTGGTTCCAACTGGAGTATCTTCAGCAGGGACCCCGCCAAAGCAGTGAGAGACAACAATTGCGAAGTGATATATTGCAAAAGGAGGTGCTCGCAAAATGCGATGTGCTAAAAACAGCAGGATTTTGGCCTTCTGAGCCTACACTGCGCCCAAGAGCCTGGCTCGAAAATTTTGACCAAAGCGATCAAGGTACCGCTGCTTTCTTACTAGACAAGTTTACGTACTACAACGCAGAAATGACGGATGCACTGCTTAAAGCATCCTACCAGTCTCTCGGGGACGGCCTAGTTCAAAGCGCTAATGCCTCTGCTTCAGATATTCTCTCTGAACTTCCCAACTCAGTTTTCACACCCGTTACTGGAGAAACGCCAAATCCTACTGATTCTGGAAATCTGATGTGTCGGCGAGCTCGCCAAATATTGAACATACCCGAAGACTTAATTGTTGATGTTGAATCAGCGGTTAATCATGCAATCAGCGGTGGGGCTGTCATATTTCTAGACGACTTCATTGGATCTGGAGATCAGTTCCTGGAAACCTGGGGAAGAAACTACAACCCATCTAACCCCATATCATTCCATGGAATTATGCAAGCTCAACCCTTCTGCGCCTGTTATCTCTCTCTCGTGAGCACTGATTACGGTCTTTCAAAGATAAATAGTCATGCTCCTGCTGTGGCAGTGAGCGTCACTCACACCGTTACTAGTAAATCTACTGTCCAAGGGCTAGACATTTCCGCCAATCAGATGCATGAGATCGATCAATTCCTAGACAAGTACGCCCCTCGACTACAGCCGAGGGAGACATACATTCAAGGGAATCAGGAATTTCTCAAATATGGATACAAAAACCGTGGCCTGATGTTCGGATTTGAACACTCAATACCAGACGCAACTCTTCCAATATTCTGGTCACCAGGTGATCACACATGGGAGCCTCTAATTGAACGGACCTGAAAGCACACTTAAGCACTACGCTCCCCTGCTGCAATTGTTTGGCGACAACAGAGCAGAGTGGCCCTCGGACCATTTTGGTGAGCTATTTGTGAAGCCAACCTATCTTCAGAAGCTTGAGACTATGCGCCCATGCTTTCTCGTGGGAGGCCGCGGCACAGGAAAAACGACTGCACTGCAATCACTAAGATACGACGCAACTCTCGAAAGATTGCAGTCGATTGGATTGTCGTATGGCGATCAGGAGTATCTTGGAATCCTTGTTCGAATGAACAAGAATCGAGTACGCGCATTCAACGGTGGCGGAGTGCCACAGCAAGATTGGATTAAAGCTTTTGCTCATTACTTTAACCTTATCGTAAGTGAACAATTTGCTCGCATGGGAATATGGCTCGAGTCCATGCAAAACACCTCTTTTGCAAAAGATGCTACATCATTCATTGCCACGGAACTTGGTCTGGAAGAATGCGAAACTCTGTCCGAGTTACAAGTAAAAATAAAACAGGCGATTTCAAAACTTCAGCTCTATGTCAACAACCCCCATAGTTCACCTGCACCTATATTTTCTATGGCCGAATCTCCCCTGAAGCATTTTGCAGAAGCATTACGGGAGCAGGGACTCATCGACAGCCAGGTAATATTTTGCTGTATTGATGAGTACGAAAATCTACTCGATTATCAACAGTCAGTTCTGAACACCTATATCAAGCATGCTGAACCACCACTCTCATATAAAGTTGGTGTTCGAAAAAACGGATTAAGGAAACGAAACACTCTCGATAGTCAAGACCTTCTACAAACCCCAGACGACTTTGCAGAAATAGAGATAGTTGAAGAAGGTTTCGAGTACTTCGCTAAAGAAGTCGCTGAGTTGCGTTTGCGAAAGGCGATTCAATTCGGAATAAGTGTTCCCGAAAAACTTGATGAGTTTTTGGCGGATCTTTCTTTCAGTGAAGAAGCAAAGGCACTGGGTGCCCAAAAGGTGGCTACCAAAGTACTCGAAGAGCTAAAATCTGAAAGTGAAGAAGCCTTCTTATACTTTTCTAAGAAGGATGTTTCAGAAACATATTTTCTAAAATTCTGGCAAGACGGTAGCGGTGGCAGACTAGATCATCTAGCTCATGATTGGATAAACAATGAAACCGCCTGGAAAACACGTTTAGGCAACCATGGTTACGCTTCTTTGTTCTGGCTCTCAAAAGGTAACAAAGGAAAGCGCATAAGGAAATATTATTGTGGTACAAACGTGTTTCTATCTCTACCGGGCGGTAACGTTAGATATTTCCTTGAATTGTTGGAAAATTCAGTCTCCAAACAACTCGATAAGACGACGTCAATAACGAAATTATTTACCCTCAGTCCCGAAGCTCAAACCAAAGCGGCCGAGGCTGTCGGTCGCAGAAGGCTAAATCAATTAGAGGGCTTGGCAGACCATGGCGTCCAACTCAAACGGCTTGTTCTGGCAATAGGGAAAGTATTTTTCGAATTCGCCCGAGATCCTGCGGGTAGAACTCCCGAGGTCAATTCATTTGTTCTGAATGGATCAGCTTCTGATGTTGAAAGGCTTCAGGCATTGTTATCTGAAGGCGTAGGCCATCTTGCTTTCGAGCAAGCTCCTCGGACAAAAGCTACCACCGATTTTGAACCCAAAGATGACGAATATCGCTTACATCGAATTTTCTGTGCGTTTTTTGTTATTTCGCACCGCAAAAAGCGAAGAACCACCTTCGAGGCCAGGCATTTGCTTGATGTTTTAGAGAGTAATCCATCTCGTGCTATTGCCCGCCTCTTGGGAGATCAACAGCAGCTAGAAGAAGATGCACTGCCAGAGCAACTAGCATTTTTTAATGCTTTTTACGAAGGCGGTGATCAAGAGTGACCGGTGCAGTACTAGGATTTCCACCTCCTGCAAAGCACACGAAAAGATTTCGTGATCTATCGACCACTGATATTTACGCAGAAGAAGTGCTGCTAGTTGCAAAGAGTGCATCGGAAACAAGAGGTCAGCTCCCCGTTTGGGAAACATTACGCCAAAATGATCCGGCCAAAGTACTCCAAATTGAGTTAATAGACAGAGAACATATTGCCGTGCACCGGCATGATGAAGAGCTTCAAACCATCTGCCTCGTTGACGAAGGCTCTCTACAAGGCCTGGTTGCTACTAGCCGTGTACTCATCGATATATCAGGGTTTCCGCACAATGTCTGGGCACCAATTCTAAAAGCTGCATACCACCAAAAACCCCTAACAAGAATCGTTTACGCCGAACCCGAATCGTATAAATCTCATCCTACACCGGCCTCTGCAACACTTTTTGATTTGAGTGTTTCTTTGGAGGGTTTAGCTCCGCTTCCTGGCTTTGCACAACTAGAAGGCCCCGAGGAAGAAGACAAGACTATATACGTGCCACTTTTAGGATTTGAAGGTAATCGACCTGAACGACTTGCTATGCAGCTTGATCCAACCCCCAAAGTCTTGCCAATTGTTGGAGTACCAGGTTTCCAGCTGGAATATCCGGCTTTCACGGTAGCTTGCAATCGCGGGCTTCTCGAAGAATACAGAGCCCATGCAAACATTCGACTTGCTCGAGCGAGTTGCCCCTTCGAGGTGTTTGATGTGTTGGGGGATATTCGAAAAGACTACCCCGACCATTATATGTACATTGCACCAGTAGGCACCAAACCACATTCGCTAGGCGGCGTCCTTTATGCCATTGCCAACCCCCATGATACCGAAATCATGTTTGACTATCCGATTAGAAAATCTGGAAGAACGAGCGGTGTTGGCGTAATTCACATCTACGACTTCGGAAAATTCGAAGATGTTTGAATTGGACCAGTACTATACCCCTGAAGAAGTGGCGATAGATGCCATCGAATCAGGGTCTCAGATGGAGCCATCTGTATGTGTGGACTCAACTTGCGGGTCGGGAAATCTCTTGTCTGCTGCTGAGTCTGTCTTTGCCAATATCGACTGTATTGGAGTAGATAAAGATAGAAATATAATTAAGTCACTAAAGCGCAAAAATCCATCATGGACGTTATCATCAGCTGATATGCTACAACCTAGTAGCTATAAGAAAACCTTAGCATACTCCTATTCTTCTGATTGCGATCTATTACTGTTAAATCCTCCATTCAGTCATGGGAACAGAAAGTCAATCCCGGTCGAATACATGGGAACAATGCAAAAGTGCAGCGTGGCAATGGCTTACGTTTTGCACAGCTTCAACGCGTTTAGGCCACAACATGGCGCCATAATTATAGTTCCAGAATCTGTTCTCTACTCCGATACTGACAAGTCAGCCCGTCAAGCATTGTCCAGAAATTATGCTACTCAGATAATTAAGGAATTGCATTGCACGACTTTTAGAGGAACCCGAGCTAGAGCCACTGTAATCCGACTAGCCCCCGAGCCGAAACCACGTTCAATATCGTTTACAGAAGGACATCTTCCCTTTAAGAGGCGGGTAGAAATTGTTCGAGGAGGTTTGCCGGTTCACCAAATGAATGAAGCGAAAACAGGCATTCCATTTATACACACCACTGCTATGTCTCAACTTAAGTACAAAGTCGATGACACTCTTCTGCATCTAACGCCACCTTTTACGAGAGGCATCATAAATGGTCATTTTGTTTTGCTGCCAAGGGTTGGAGTACCTATAAAAACCCATCTCAGACCTCACTATTCAAAGGGTGACATACAGCTATCAGATTGTGTGATCGCCATACGCTGCAGAACTAAGAACGAGGCAAGGGAAACTGCGCGGCTCTTAAAAGATTATTGGGATAACCTTGAACTTCTCTATCGCGGTACGGGTGCTAGGTATATTACTGTTGAACGGCTCGGAAATTTTCTTCATTCTATCGGGATTAATGCCAGTCATTAGCTCTACATATTAAACGCAAGTTGAATAGTCAGAGGTGCTTCTGCGATTCTAAAAAGGATTTGCCAAATGAATCTGCTATCCAACCGGTTTTCACAATCCACAAACCCTCTGACTTTCAGCAGAGCTAACTCCTTTGCGCATACGAGCTTTTTTGCATTGTCTGCTCATAGCCCTGCCGCTTTCTATAAGAGAGATTAATCGCAAATTGTAGGCGCTGAGATCGGTTGACCGGCCAGCTGATTTACCCTAACTACCTTTACCGGGTTACTCTATCCCGCCGACTGTTGAAAGTGACCGAGTTAACTCGGCCACAACATTGCCGCAGTGGTGGCTCTCGTCGCCTTATACTTGGTTCTCAAAAATCGTAATCTCTAGATGTAACTTTAAGGGCACTTCAAGTGCCCTTTTTTATCAGCAGATGAAGTCCTTTAAATACCCTACCAGAGGTGTGTTAGCAGCTCGTTGTGGCTAAATATTCGCTGATGAACATATTTTTGACGAAGGGGTCTTTAACACTCTGTTCTGAATTAGGACTGTAAAAGCCTTCTAGCTCCAAGACATCACCAGCCTCAACATCAATTCTCACTGTCTCTCCACGCTCGATCTTTCCAACACATGGCACACTCGATCCGTTCACCCGGACACATTGAAGGTACGATACTTCATCCTCGATTTCGGCCACCAAAACGGATACAACCTTTTCAGGGACATTTAGTACGTGGACTTGTACCAGGTTGGGAGCATACGCCCATATCTGACCAGCGTACGAGAGAGCGCCAGCCTTATCTGCAAAAAATACATGAGGACAACAGCCAGCTTCAAAATAATAATCCAAAAGATACATGTTCGAGAGATCGAACTCATGTAATGGCTGAATAGCTTTTTTTCCCGACACCTCCAGTACAAGACTTTGAGGAAAGATAGCCGGACCTACCAGCCCAATATTTCGTCGAACATCTTTCATTGATCCATGTCTGAGCCGCTGAACTCGACCCCGAGGTGTATCCTTGTTTTCAGTCCATGTTTGATCGAATTCTGCCTCCTCCAAAGGGCCTATAAGCGTGGCTAAAGGCACGATTACCGAGGCATCCGGTTCTAATCGCATGCCAGGTAATGTCACCTCACCGCTGTAGGATCCTTCAATACGCGTATTCATATCACGATAACTAGTTGTGTCACTGCTTTCAATCTCGCCAGAGATTGATCTGATCCGTATATGAGATTCACCAACATTTGTGGCGACCAAAAAGAGCATCCAAAGCGGCCTAACTCTTATGGATTCAACAATTGAGTCATCACCGCAAACGTCGTGGAAAAGCAAAGCTTCTGCAATTAGTGAGGCATCGATACCAGCTTGACTTAACACAGCGGCTACGGGCGAATGCGTTGATATTTCTTCCTGAATTTCGGCAGCACTGGGGGTCCGTGATGCTTCAAAAAACGGATATAGCGGTATCTTTCCGGGTTGGCGGTGTATTCGAACATCGGGATGCGTTCTTTGATAGTCCTCTCGGGAAGTAAACTCTCTGTAGTTCCTAAGCCGCCCAAAACCTGCAGAAGGAAGTAACCCAGATGCAAATTCTGCAACATCATTTCGTGTAAAGAGCGGTTTCGTTGCTGGAAAAATTGACATATCTCCGTTGATGAGGCTTTCGATAACATCAGCGTTCTTACAGAGTATGTATCGTGTGTAAACTATATCTTCATGCTCGGGGTCTTCTACTTCTCCGCGCTCAACCATTAGATACCAAAGGTCGCGAGCCGCAATTAGCTCTTGGCTCGAAAACTTCGTACCTTTCGGATGTTGCGGATTGTAATGCCCTGCATCGCAGTGGCAATCAAAGCACAACGGGATAGCATTTTCGAATGTGTCCTCACCACCCTCTGCCCTTGGAATAATGTGGTGTACTTCGACTTTAACACCGCAATATCGACGGCAAACGCAACAGTGCCGCGCTGACTTTGTTAGAGCCGCGGATTTTACTTCTTTAGAGAATCCCATTTAATCTCCCCAGTATGGGCGATTCGTAAGGAATGAAGCCACCAACCAAGGGTAACTGCTAATCGATATTTCTGCCAACCTCAATCGGATAGAGGAATGCAGCGACACCATTACCTAACTATTTAAAGTAGTGCTCCCATCGGGCTTCGATCTCCTCTCGATCAGGTTGTTCGCCTACTACAAAGTCTACCCGGCCATAGAGATAAAGATAGCCCCACTGATAATCCTCAGGAGAGGACCCGTGCTTAATTTCTTGTGCAGGCCAGGGTGTCTTCTCAAGTAGCGAGTCCACTAGGCTGTTTCCATTGAGGTAGTGTCCTTTGGCCATACGAAAACCCGACATTTTGGGAAGTTAGAGCAGCCATGAAATGGCTTGCCAGCATTCTTTCCATTCTTCATGGCCCGCTGTTGGATTTTTCCCTTCTTGCACGCTGGGCACGTCTGTCCCACTGACACAACGGCCTGGTTGGATCGTTTGGGAGCTGCTTGATCGGCTGGGTCGGCCGGTTTTCCGCGCTTATCGGGCCTTGTTTCCCGACATCCGTCACGATAGTTGGTACATCCCCAAAAGAATCCCTTCTTCCCCTTGATGCGCCGTAGTCTTCCGCCGCACTCGGCCCCTGGACAGGGGTAAGTCTTATCGGCTGCTTTCTTGCGAGGCTTCGGCTTGGCTTTGGCTGGTGCCGATGACATTTTGAAATCGCCGTTGGCTTTTTCAATGGCAGTAATATCAGTTACCTGTTCAATCACGCGGTCCATGAACGGACCCAGGGAGCCACCTCCCTCGGCTATATGCGCCAGCTGCATCTCCCAATGGGCCGTCATATCGGGCAGTGTGACTTCCTCGGGCAACACATCAATCATCTCGCGACCGAGCGTTGTTGAGGTCACTGACTTACGCTGCTTTTCCAGATAGTCCCGCTTGTACAGAATGTCGATGATACCTGCCTGCGTCGCCGGTGTTCCCAGACCATCAGTCTCCCGCAGCACTTTCTTGATCTCTGGATCATTAACATACCGCGCGATGCTGGTCATGGCATCCAGGAGTGTCGCCTCGGTGAAGTGCTTCGGCGGTGAGGTGTTTTTCTCTAGGAGCTGAGTGCTCGTGCATTGGACCGACTCTCCCTGCTTTAGCGGAGGCAGCACCGTCGTATCCTCTTTCTCAGGCTTGTCTTCAGCGGTATTCCGCTTAGCAGCCAACAGTTCGCGGTACTGACGCCAACCGGATTCAGTTTCAACGACGCCCCTTGCTTTGAAAGATTCACTGCCTTCAAATGTGTTTACCTGGGCAAGAACATCAGTCTGGTCATACTCGCGGTCGGCACAGAACTGCAGCAGATATCTGTGAGCAACGATCTCGTATATCCATCGCTCATCCGGAGACAGTGAATCGAGCGGCACCCACTTCGAGGTGGGGATAATTGCGTGATGGGCCGTGACCTTTTTGTCGTTCCAGCACCGGCCGCGATGGACGAGGTTCACTTCTTCAGTCAGTGGGTATAAGGCATGTTCATTACCGACCGACTGAACGATAGCGTCCCGGACGACGCCACCCTCGCCCCAGTGATCGACTGGCAGATAGGGACAATCAGATCGTGGATAAGTCAGCACCTGGTGTTTTTCATACAGCGACTGGGCGACGGCCAGGGTCTTTTTCGGGGAAAGCCCCCTCCCCTTGCTGGCCACTTTCTGGAGCTCAGGTAGCGAAAACGGTAATGGCGGGGGCTCTCGCTTGTGTTGCGTCTCGACGCTTTCGATGGCACCCGGGCTGACCTGCAGGGCTTGCGCGAGCTGCTGTGCCGCGGCCCGGTCGATAACTCGGCCTTCCTCGTCCTGGAACTGCTCATGGCGCGGCCCAGGCGCCCATTTGGCGGTGAACGAACCGGCGTCTGCCTCGAGTTCGGCCGTCAGCTCGTAGAATGGTTTGCTGACGAAGGCCTCAATTTCTCGATCGCGGCGAACCACCAGTCCGAGGACCGGGGTTTGGACCCGGCCGACACTCAACACCCCTGAATGACCACTGGATCGGCCTTTGACTGTATAGAGGCGTGTCAGGTTGAGCCCGAAGAGCCAGTCGGCGCGACTGCGTCCAAGGGCCGCATCCCGGAGCCCGGCATATGCGGAATTATCTTCGAGCTTGCCCAGAGCCCGCTTGACCGCCGCCGCGTTCAGATCGCTGACTAACAGGCGTTTTACGGGCACTTCATTACCCAACTTCTCCAGGACCTCGTCGACCAGCAGTTGCCCTTCCCTGTCGGGATCCCCGGCGTGCACGATCAGGGTGGCCTGGCCGACAAACTTCTTGATGGTCTGGTAGAGGTCCTTAGTTCGCGGCGACACATTCATCTGCCAGTCGGAGGGGATAATCGGCAGATCCGCTTCGCTCCAGCGCTTGTAACTCGGATCATAGTCCTCTGGCATGTACTGGGTCAGGATATGCCCGGCACACCAGACCACCACATTCACCTCTCCGGACTGGATGTAGGTCTTGTGGCGCTTTTGGGGGCCAGGCAGTACCGCTGCGATGGCCTTCGCTAGACTCGGTTTTTCAGCGATGAATACCCGCATTCATTGTCCTTTGTTTCCTTCGCTGGGGGTACTCTGATCTCTCTTAACCTTCTGGTAAATCTCTTCGCGATGCACAGCCTGATCCCGGGGCGCAGTGACACCGATTTGGACCTGGTTGCCCTTTACGCCCAGGACGGTGACGACAACATCGTCACCCACCATCAAGCTCTCGCCGGTTCTTCTGCTTATAATCAACATGATTGCTTCTCCTTAGCTTTTGTCTGCATTCCATGCAGTAGTGATCAGACCGCCAGGTTTGATAGTGCTTCTATCGCGCCCTCGTGGCCAGAACTGGCCAATTGCCAGTTGATTTCATCCAGGGCTGAGATCAATGCGTCCGCCTGCTCAGGAGACTCGCACATCTCGGCCAGCTTGTTCCGCTTTTCCTGGCTACACAGCGCCACCAGGCCGCAGATTTCATGGTCCTTCAGATCAATCATCAATGTCGTGATTTGCATTGTTTATACCCCTAATCGAACTCGCGCACGCCCTTACGGACCCGCTCTGCTTCTACTTGCTGCCTGACAAGGCTCGCCATGTCTGTAGGTTTGGGGATTGCCCTTACCATCAATGTCGGCGTCGTCTTATCCGAGGAATGGATACAGACATTCCCCAGTCCCATGGGCCGCAACCAGAAGGGTTCGAATACCTGGGTATCCTTGATCCGGTACAGCTCCAGATTATCCGTCAGCCGATTGAGCACCCCATGGGAGGCTGTCAGCTGTTCTGCGGATAACTGGTAGCGCGTACAGCGGATCTCCAGATACTTCCACAATATCAGCATCAAACCGCCGGCCCAAACACCGTGTGACATCTTTTCCGCCCAGGGGATGCCAGTATCCAGCCCCTTGAGCGCCACGACGATACCGATCACTAGCGCTAAGGCCCCGGCGACAAAATAGAAGGCGTTGTACCACTGTGAGGGGCGCCATAAAGCTTCAATTTCAGGCTTTGGTTGCATGTTGCTTCTCCTGCTCAAAAACGGGCATAGTTGCGCTGGCCAGCCGGGCCAGCACTCCAAACATCGCCCTGCCGCCGTTCGTGCTATCATCAGGGGCGAATAGCTCGAAACGGGGACAGAACGATGGCCCAGAACACATTGATTGCCCGAGCTGGCCGAGGCCTGCTCGACGTTCTTACACTGCTGATGCGCGGTGTGGGTGCGCTGTGCGCAGCTTTTGGATCTCTCCTTCTTGTGCTGTTCTCCGCCGATCGCTCCGGTGAAGATCCATCTTCTGAAGACGCTCTTGAAGATGGTCTCTCCATAATTGAACGAGAGGATGAAGCCACTGTCAGCGGTTGGAAGAGCTGGTAGCATTACGCTTTTCCCTTTGTTGCTATAGTTTTTGCGGCTGCTCCTCCTGCCGCGCCAGGCTGGCCAATTTTTCCTCCAAAGTTGCTCAGCTGAGAGGTAAAGCCCCCCACCGTTATTCCGGCCCACCCTAGCCCCGCAATGAACATCATTGGAAAGATTATGTAGAGGAATCTACTGACCCATAAGATGATGCCGCTCTGCACCGGGTTAGCCACGGGCTCGAAGACGCCGAATCGACTCCCTTCGGTCATCAGTGCCATCAGGTGGTTGTCCATCCAGAACGCCACGCCCCAGAGGAATGACAGGAAGTGCAGCCCGAAGTAGATGATGGAGAGGGTCATCAGGGTCGCTAGCCGGTATTGGCTGAATATCATCAGGAAGGGCAGCACAATTATCATGATCATCAGGATCAGGGCCTGGAACATGGCGATGCCCTGGCGGATCATGTAGCCCTCACCGATCGCTTCGGGCGCCTTGATCGCCGTGCCAGCGGCGACCACGGCCGTTCTGCCCACGTCCTGGATAAAGTTCACGCCCAGCGTCGCTGCACCCAGTGCTGCCTCGCCCCAGCTGCCATGATCGATCGACTGCAGTGATGTTTCCGTGGCGCTCACGCGATAGCCAGTGGACATGGGCAAGTTGACCGCCATGCTTTCACTGGCGCGCGTTACCGCCAGGTATTTGCGGAGTAGTACGTCTTCTCGTTCGGTGATGGCGAGGGCTGTATCGGTCGATTCCGAGACCAGGTTGTCCGCGTCGTAGACCATGTCGTCCAGAAGATCCGGATCGAGTGAGTCCAGTACACGACGTCGTATTCCAGTCGCGGCATCGCCCCACCACTCGGTGCAGGCCGGGTGACCGCCGGCGAGCGCATCGCTGTCAAAGCCTGCATCCCTCGCTGCATTGAATGGGAATAGCGCCTGCGGGGCCTGGGCGTAGTAGCGGTTATAAAACCCCCCTGTGGTCAGGAAGTACTCCGACCCCAGCCAGTTGGTATCCTCCAGCTGCGCCGCTGTCATGGCACTGGTGTCCATCCGCATCAGGCGGGACTTGGACCGCCGGTAGCAATCGTCGGTAAATTCCGCCAGTTCTTGGCGTAGGCTGGGATCATTGATTTTGTCCTCGGCCAGGCGGTATTCCACGCTCGCCAGCTCCGGCACGCAGGGAATACTCGCCACCGAGGCTGCGGTGATTGATTTACTGAGGGTATGGAGTGCTGCCCACCAGATAGGGATGGCGCCGGTTTCACCACCAATGGTCGCTAGGGTTCGGTCATAGGTCGTATCCGTCGCCGTGCCATCAATGGTCGCGGCCACGGAGCTGCAGCCCAGCGTGGGTTTCACGTAGCGCATGTCAGAGAGCTGAACATCGATCACCGGGATGGCGGCAAAGACAATTACGCCCAGCATGGCGATAAAGTCCGTTTCGATTTTTTTAAGCGACTGGAGCGCCGCACTGCCCTCGTCGTCCCCCGCCCGGTGGCTGTTGAGGATATTGCCCACAACCATCGTAATGATCGGGATAAACACGACACCGGTATCGACCAACACGGCCCAGACCTCCTTATAGAGAATCCAGGCAAACAGGGTTGTCACGAACTCCAAATAACTAGCTACACCCACGCTTAGCCTCCCGTGATGGTGCTGTATAAAATAATGACTTCGACCACGGCGATGCCGCCCATCATCCGTTTACGCATACCGACCCACTGCTGCCGCTGTGCGTCTGCTATTTCAGTATTGCCTCGGAATAATCGTTGTCCGACCTGTTCCCAGCGCCACCACAGCAATCCCCACAATGCCCAACGGACCAGCATCAATACTGTGCGCCAGGGACCTATGGCCTCATTGGCGCGCCCGCTCCAGTTTCCCGGTGCCAATGGATCGGCCCCAAACAACCAGGCAATGGTCGTGGCCACTACGATCACCCCAATGATCGCAAGCAGGATCAGCCCCATGCGTTTGCTTGAATGCATCATGGGTTTACTGAGGCCCCTTCCTCAAAGTTGCCCGCCGGTGGCGATTCGACAATGGGCACCTGGCCGCGGACCCGGTCCCGCATCAGCAGTTGGACCGCGGTGTTGCTGGCGACGCGATCGCGCACTTCGATCTCAAACAGGATGTTCTCGATTTCCTGCTCTAGGTCGGCCACATAGGGCGCCAGATCGTCCTGGGCGATTTCCAAGTTGGCGATATTGGGTTCTTTCATGCCGGAGATGAGGGCTCGGCGGGCGATCATGGCCCGCTCCATGGTGCGCGACAGCGCCATCTCACCGGCTAGACGATTGATCAGAACAGCTTGCTCGTGCTTGTCTTCTTCGCGGATCGCCTCCACCACGCGACGACTGATCAACATGCCCGGGCCACCCGAGATCGCCTCCAGCTCAGCCTCCGTCGGCGCATTGTTGGCAAGGACCAGTGCTTCCAGATCGGTCGCGATCTGGACCTGCTCGATGCCCAGTTGATGGGTGAGACCCATACCGGGCCTTGCGCTGATTTTGTCGCAGCCTTCACAGGTGCGGATCTTTTCCTCCCCCACCACATCGATAACCCAGTCGGCCATGGTGGTGGGATTGGGCCAATACTCACAGATGGGGGCATCGGCACAGCTGGCTACCATGCTGGAGTTGTTTCCCGGGTTGCGCTGCAAGAGCTGGTTGTAGCCTGCCTTCACCGTGTCGCCCACCAGTTCAATCGGCGGCTGTCCGCGGCCGCCCCGTTGAGCCCCTTCCACCCAGATCACCCCGGCATCAATGCCATCCGTGTCGGCATTGGACCGGGTCTGCAGTATCTCGCTGCCGGCGCTCGATTCGCTGCCCCAGTAGCCGCCCTTCGCGACGTTCTCCCAACCGTTATGGCTGATTGCATCATCCATAATCCCCACGATGTCCTCACAGGATGTCTGGGCGAGATGGAACTCCTCGGAGGCCTGTAATACGCCGTTCTGTAGCAGGTCATAAAGGGCTGGGTTCACTTTCTGGATGACGAGGGCTGGCAGTGACGCGACCGCACCGGTGGCTGCGCTGATAACATTATCCATCAGGTCCGAGAATGACCCCTTAATGCCCTGGAGTTGTTCTTCCACCGACAAACTCATATCGAAATTGCCGCACATCAGGTCGGTGTTCCAGGACACCGACCCACCGATCTCGAATGTCGCCGGTCGGTTACTGGCAGAGCGCGTCACCGGCTCACCGCCGCCGAGGAGGTAATAGAACTCGTCGTCCACTGTATATGCTTGCAGGGACCAGGTTAGAAGCAAGGCTAGTCCAGCTATCGAGGTCCAACTCTGTCCCATTCTGTTAAGCACTTATCGTTCCTCTAAAAATCATAGATCAACACGGCACCCTCCCGCTCGCAGCAGGTATAGGGGCGCCACAATTGCCAGGCATTGCCGTTGACTGCATTCACGCGGGTTCGGTAGGGATCGGTAATGCTGACGGTGTCGTTAATATCGGGCAGTACCCGGCAGGACATCACCGAGGGCACCAATTGCTGCCACAGGTAATCCGTATTTTGGCTCGGGGGCCACTGGCCTTGCTCAGGGGAGTACCAGGTATCGAGCGGCGTGTAGACGTGGGGTTGATAATCCTGCCGCACAAAATGGGCAGCTCGCTTGGCCCCAACGAGAGAGGCCTTGTAGTCATGCCCTTGCTTCACAAAGCCGATACGGGGGAATAAGCCTGCAAATCGCGAGGTGCCGGCGCTGACGCCGGTCAGCAGGTTGGCCAGGGTCCAGGGAGTTTCGATGACGGGATCGCGCCAGTTCGGATCCAGGGTGCTGATGTAATACGGCACCATGGGCCAGGTGAGCGGTTTGCAAAACGGGATTGCTCCGCCAGCTGCGGCGGCCAGGTGATAGCCTAGTGTGCCGGGGCTACCGAACACTTCGCTGTTCTTGAACTTGAGCGCCTGTTCCCGGCGGGTTGTGCCGCCCTCATCGCTGGCGCCACCTTCCTCTGCAAAAGAGGTCGGGGATACGGCTGCCTGCGACTCTGGCCAGGGGCTTTGGCCGAGGATGGGATACGCGCTCACCACCGCTTCGGGAATGCGATGACTCACCTTGATCGAGAAATCGAACTCACAGGCGGCAAGGGTGCAGGTCATCCACACACAGCCACCCACCACCTGATAATCCAGGCAGGCCAGATCAATGGCCTCGGTCATGATCTCGGCACTGGAGATCGTGGCGGTATCGGCCTGGGCCGTCGGGCTGCTGAAAAGAGCCATGACGACGAGCGCGGCGAGTAATCTAGCTTGATCAACGCGCATCGCGGTACCTCACAACCTGGTCTACCGCGGATGCCACATCGAAGACGCCGTACACCACGTACTGTTCATCGACCAGGACCGCCGGTAGTTTTTCGATCCCGTGTTGCCAGGCCACGGCCGTGGCTTCGGCGCTGTTGCGCATCCGGGCGATCGCGGCCTGCCCCCTGGGGGATTGGAGTATCACCATGGCCCGATCTTTGGCCGCGGCATCGCTGCCAGGATTAGGGAAGGACAGTCGCTTGAGCGCATTGTCGGCATGGTCGAGCACAAAAAGGCGGTCAGCCTGATGCACGTTTTGTAACGCCGGCAAACGATCGGCGGTAAATACCCACACCGTGGGGTCGGCAGCAACTGTTGCACAGGTCTGGAGGGCCAGGGCTGCGATAAGCGTCTTACGCATCCCGAATACCCCGGGCCACATCGATTTCTTTTGCGACCAGGATGGCGGCCTCGACTTCTGAGATGCTGTGTTTTTGCATCAGGGCCATGCGCCGGGCTTTTTCATGTTTCTCGGTCTGGGCCAGGGCGAGCATTAGCGAAGGCGGCACATTCCGGAAAATACTTTCGGTGGCCTCGGACATCACCACCCCTTCGGTGTACTGCCCTGCTGCCTTACTGGCCGACAGCAGCATGTCCCGCTGGGCCTCATCGACTCTTCTGAAGCGCGCAATGGCTTCGACCTCTTCCTTGGGCATCACCAGACACAGCCACCACTCCACCATGTTGAGCATCTTCTTGGCGGCGTCCGGGTAGTCCTCCATATTCTGGGTGGCGCTCCACAGCCAGGCCCCCAGCTTGCGCCACATCTTGACGATTTTGACCAGGAACGGTGCCAGCAGTGGATTGGTGGTGATGATGTGAGCCTCGTCGATGGTGACCACGATCTCCCGGGCACCGAACTGGTCTCTTTCTGCGATGTTGTTGATCATGTTGAGGCAGCTCACCACCGAGATCGCCAAGTGGGCCTCGTAGCCCTCCCGCGCAAAGGTCGCCAGATCAATGATGGTGACATCGGCCTCCTCCCAGGCGGTACCGGCGTTATTAAACAGCTCACCGGAGAAGCCGTCACAGAACAGCCCTATCGCATCACCCATCTCCCGCAGCCGTCTTCGAGTATCGGTTTCATACTCATCGCCCCGGGACATTGTGTAGAACGCATTGCGCACATCTTCGGTCAGGGTCGGCCTGCCGGCTTTCTGGGTGGTGGCTGCCGCGGACAAAATGGCATCGCGGATCATGCGCCGGTCGGAGCGGGTCATGCGGGCCGCTTCCCGGGCCTCACCACCGGTAATCATCAGCTGGGCGACGATCTCCATCTCGCCCATGATGTCACGGGAGTCGTCCTCGTCGGTCTCCTCGTCAGGATCGAACACCGGACGCTCAGCCAGCACCGAATGCGCGTCCTGAAAGGGTGATAGCGAGACACCACTACCGGGCTTCAGGGCCACGCGAGTCACGGTCAGGCCTTCGGCGGCATACCAGTCCCCCAGCAATCCAAAGCTGTTGCCTGCCTCGATGATAAAGAGTCTTGGTCGGTGCACCGCCATCACATGGGCCAACATGCTCACCAGGGTGGCGGACTTACCGGCGCCCGAAGGGCCCAGTACCAGCATATGGGCATTCTTCTGCCGGTCGGCGCTGTTAAGCGGATCAAAAAACAGGGGCTCGCCGCCCCGATTAAACATGGCCACCCCGGGGTTGCCAGTGCCACGGCTGCGCCCGAACAGGCAGGACAGGTTGGCTATGTGCTGGACCACCGTGATCTGGGCGCCCCGCCAGCCTTCTCTGGCATCCCGGTCGGCGTCATAGACCATGGGCAGGTTGCGAATCACTGCATCCAGGGCGGTAAAGTCATCTCGCGGTGCGATCGCCCGGAAACCATAGTTGAGCAAGCGTGAACGAACCGCATTGGTACGCTCATCAAGTTCCCGTACCGTCTCGCCGCGCAGGTATACCCCGTACTGGGCCCGGTACATCTTGTGGCGCTGGCCGAGGATCTCCCGGGCGCGCATGCAGTCCTTGCGCACCTGGATGGACTCGGAGTTATCGCCAATGGCGGACTCATCGATATCGTCGATGTGGGATTCCAGGGTGTCCTGGGGGATCACCACGATGGTACTCACAAACACGCTGCCCGCCGGCAGCATATCCATCAGGGCATTGGTGGCATCGCCTCGCTTGGTCTCGCCGGTGACATGGCCGACAAACGGTCTTCTGCGGATACCGTCGATGGACACACAACGCAGGGCACTGTCGCCGAACCACCAGCAACCATTGCCCTTGTCGCTGCGCGGGTGGTCATAAAAAAGGCTCTCGGCGAACTGGTCCCCATAGGGCAGGGTATCGTCCTGGTTTCGTGCTGCGGACAGGAACGCCTTGCGGTCACCACCGAACACGGCGGAACTCGGATTGAAGAAATCCAGCAACCAGTCATGGAACTCCGTGCCGTTCAATCTTCGCAGGCTCGCACCGGAAGGTTTGAGAGCGTGGGTAAATTTTTCGAGGACCTCGTTGAGGTTCACCAGGGACGCATCCAGGTCCCCCTCCTCCCTCTCACGTTTTTTACGCCGTCCTCGCCCTGTCACCTGCTTACGGTAGATTACCATATAGTTACGGCGACACATGCCACCCCAGGGGGCCTGGGTCACGGTGTCATCGACAAACAGGCCGCCCTCGCGGGTGATCCCCGCATAGTGATCACGGAGCACTTTCATATACGCGGCGGTGTACTCTGACTCTTTCGCCTCGGCGGTCGCGTAGTCACGGATGGTGTCGACCATGCCATCAATCTGGGTATCGTCGAAGGTATAGGTCTGGATCACCCAGGGGGAATGGTCGTATTCCTCAAAGGAATCCTGCAGGGCTTCCTCGAGCGTATCCCGCACGGACGCCAGGTGCTCCTGGGTCCTGCCGGCAGTGCCGATCGGGTTGATCTCAAACACCGCCCCGACCGAGCGACCGTCTTCCAGTAGCACGGCATCATGGTCATCCAGATATTCCACCCAGGGCAGGAAGTCGATAAAGGAGCGCTCTCGCTTGTACCCTTTATCCGCCTCGCGTTTTGACAGCGGTTGCTTGATGACGGGCGTGAGCGGTTCGTCGAGGGGTTGCTGTGCGGTCACTGCGCGCCCTCCTCGCTGTGGGCTGTCGGCAGGGTTGGGGCTGGCGTGGCCAGCAAGGCCTCGCCCGGCAGTCGGTACTCGACCCGCTCATACAGAGGTACCACCGTGGTGTAACCGGGAATGGGTGCCCGGGTGCGCGTGGCCAGGTGTGGGTAAACGTAGATCACCAGATCGGGGTTCTCCAGCCGGGGGAACAGGCTGTCCAACTCCGACTGGGTGGTCCGGGTGTACTCGATGTAGTCCAGGGGTTGTTCAACCGGATGGCTATCGATCTGCAGGTACGCTGCCTTGGCGCGTTCCGTGAGCGTTTCCTGACAGGTCTCCGTACCTTCCTCCAATTCAAGGCTCGCGCAGATGGCTTCGGGATCGAATGCCTCCATGACCGGGGCTGCGACCTCATCCATCGCCTCACGGTAGATGTCCGCCATCTTGCGCTCCGAGGGCGGCAAAATCGTTTCCTGGGTGGCGCAGCCGCCGAGGATGAGTGTCCCGGTGAGGGTTATGATTTGCAGTGTGTGGGTGTTAATCCAGTTCACGGTAGCCTCCCGCCGCTAGGGCCGCATGGTTGGTCTTGCGGCCATTGGGGTCATAGTCGATTTCGATTTGTTCGGTGATGTGCATGGCGACGTCCGCACCCGGTGGCACATAGATCGCGTCAAACTGCTGGGCCTGACGCTCGTCGAGCCAGCGGGCCACTTCCTGGGTGCCATCGGCGATGGACCGGCCGAGGATATAGTCTGACGTCGATCCATCGACGACCGTGGTAACACCTGTTCCTCCGCCACCAATGCTGGTGACCTGTGTCGTCTGGCTGGCTGCTGCGGCCTCTGCCGCTGCCGAGGCGGTGACCACGCCCATCCTTTGGGCCAGGTAGGTATAGGCGTTAGTGATGCGCTCGCCCACGACACAGGGGTTGCCGAAGGCGTCGGACAGTTCGCCGATTTTGACGTCGCGCTGACTGGCGGTGCCTTCATAGATGTCCTCTGCCTTGGGCACGGTCCGGATCGTCCCGTCCTCAAACACGAAGGTCAGGCTGTAGATATCCCCGCGGACACAACCCAGGGTCCAATCCCCCACCGCCTTGCCGGAGGCAATGGAATAGGCGACATCAGGCAGCTCGATCCCATTGGCCATCAGGTTCTCCCGGCCAATAATCACCTTGAAGCTGTAGGGGTCCGTGACCTGCCCCCCGAAAGGGACACGTCCGACCAGTGCAGTCATCGCCGTGGATTTCACCAGGGTCGCGTTACGGGGAATGGTGAAGTACGGAATCATTGCGGCCTCGCTACCGCGCCTGCCGGTAATGCCTGTCAGGTCGTCCAGGGCGATCTTGCGGCGCAGGTCACTGTGGGCATTGTCCAGCGTGGACAACAGGCCTCCTTCGCTATCGGCCTCACGGCCCAGGGGCTGGACCCAGACCGTTTCGGTGGGTTCCATCGACCCGCCGGGGGTCGTGGCGGGTCTCTGGTGGGCTTGTGCTAATTGGCGCTCGGCCTCCTCCAGCCGGCGCATCATTGATGTGTACTCTGACTGGGACTTCTGCTGGACCTTCTGCTCCGCCTCGGTGAGCTGGGTCTCCATCCGCCGGCCAATGGATTGCTCCATCTTTTTAAGATCCGCGTTATCGGCGCGCAGTGCTGCATTGTCTTCCCTCAAAAGAGACATGCCCTCCTTCATATTGCGCACTTCGCCGATCAGGGTCGCGACCACATCTTTCTCGGTATCGCCCTCAATGCCGAGGCCCGCCAGCGCCTCTTCACTGAGGGTCTCGCCGCCGCCCACCTGGACCGCGCCATCGGATACGGGCCTGTCGTGCTTGCAGGCCTTCACCCCGATCAGGACCGCGATCACCAGCAGGATCACCGCGCCGTACTGCACCAACTTGTTCTGGCCCATGATCAGATCCCCCGTACCACGGACCGGATCGGCTGGTCCGTCACAATAAACAGGGTGGTGCGATTGCCCGGTGTTCCTCTGGGTTCCAGTTCTGTCTCAAAGAAGGTGCTCGCGACAAAATGCGGTGCCACGCCGTTGCGTTGCGCATTCGGTGCATGGCGGACCTTGCGGTTATCCAGGATCATCCGGTGGGTATGCTCATTGGTCACCACAAAGGCAGTGACGTACAGGCCATCCACGGACCAGGCCTTATGGGGCTGAAGGATCAGGCCCTTATGCCGGCCCTGGTCGTAGAGCGCGGTCAGGTTGCCCTTTAGGCCCACCGGGACCGGGCGGACACCGGGCACGGCCGCCACCAATCTTGCCGGTGAATAGAGCGCCTGCGCCGCGTAGCGGATCAATTCGAACAGTGTGGCGGGACTTTGGCCATGGCTGATTGCGCGGCTTTTTGCGGATTCACTTTGTGTACCGCTGCCTTCGATCACCACCTGGATCGGGTCTGCCGTCGCGGGCGGTGACTTCTCGACCCGGGCGGATACATCAAACAGCAGGAATTCCCCGCTATCGAGCCGCACCTTGATGCGTTGGGCGTCGAAGGCTTCGAGGGCCGTCCAGTACGCGGCGCCACCGGTGACCAGGGTGCGGAACACATGGGTGTTGGACAGTGCCGGCGGCAATCCCACCGCGCCGTCCTGGGGCAGGATCACCATCTGCTCCACACCCACCACCAGATCCACGTTGATCGGCGTTTTTTTCCAGGCCACGGTGGCGGCATTGGCGGCGCCAGCGATGAGTGTGAAAGCGATTGCCATTACCAGGTGCTTGTTTATGGTTCGTTTCATGTAGCACTGTCCTCCGCTACTTCAATGCGCCGCGGTGCTGCGGCATAACAGTCCAGGGCCAATCCCCAGGGGTTGCGCTCCGGGTCCACGTCATAACTCACCACACTGATCGGGAAGTGGATCAGGCGGTCCTTGACCCGCTCACCCCGGTAGGTCTCCTGCACATGCAGGTCCAGTCCCACCACCCAGGTGTCATTCGAGGTGGCCGCAACCCGTTGGAGGTTGAATCCCCGCCCGGGGATCTCCCACACGGCGCGGGAGCGGCCATTCAGTTCGTTGTTGCGATTGCGGGTGTTGAAGTCCGACAGTCGCTCTTCAAAGCAGGCGGGGGTCAGGTAATGCTTGAGAGTGTGTATGCGCTCGAAATAATCATCCTGGCCATCATTGGGCCAGCGGTTGAGTTGCTGAAAGATGTAGAAGGTAAAGCCGTAAATATTGGCCTTGGGGATGTCGCCCAGTTGCTGCTCGGCCCCGGTACTTAAATCCGGCGGGTAATGCAGGGTGATCGAACTCGGTGCTCTGGCCCACCCGGCAAGTGCCAGGACCAGCAGTAACACCAGGACGACGACGGCCCCCAGTAACAGCTTGATCATCGTGTCTTTGGTGTGCACCAGGTTATCGTAACGACTCACTTCGTCCTCCAACGTTGTATGTCCCAGGTCCGGCTCTCGCGGATAAAGACCTGCGACGACAAGCCACGATCCTGGAGCCAGGCGCTGAGCGCCAGCATGTGGTATTGCTTGGGTTTGCCGCGCTTGATCTTGCGCAGCCGTTTGCCCGCCAGCCACATGCTCAAAAACACCATGCCTGCCACGCAGGCGAGCGCGAGCAAGGCTTTGCCGATGATGAACCCCACGATCAGACACACCGGTGTCCAGATGGCGAAGAAGATCATCAGCGAGAGCTTGATTTCAGAATTGGTCATCGACAGGAACACGACCGGCTCCTCATTGAGTCGGTCGGGTATAAACTCGATGTCTCTTCTTGCTTCCACGGCTTAAAGAATCGTCGCCGCTTCGGTGAGCAGGAACACCACGAACACCAGCAGTAAGACCCCGACACCGAAGTTGATGCCCAGTTGACCCCAGGTCCCCTTGCCGTCCTGTACCTCGCCGTAGGCACCGATCACGTTCTTGCTGACGGCAAAGAACGCCAGGGTGGCGACGGCCAGGCCAATAAACAGGAAGATGTCGTAGGCATAGTCCTGCATCAGCTGGATATAGTTGCCCGCGGTGCTGCCCCGGCTGGGCGGTGCCGTGGTAGGCAGCTGCGCCATGGCATGGCCTGCAGTGAGCACAAAGGTGGCAACGGCCAATGCCCCTTGCTGGTAGCGATTCGGCCGTGTGCCGTGTTGCTGGGCGGCGTCCTCTAGGGTTTGTCGTTCGAGTGTGTCGGGTTTCATAGCAATGTTTCCTTTTTTTAGGCTGTTCAAAGTGCCATGACGGCTATCACCATCATCACGATAAAAGCCGCCCGGACGATCTTGCCGGCGGCATCCGGCACCGAAGTACCTGGATTACTGAGGGAGCGGTAGCTGCTGATCGCTACCCAGGCCCACCAAGTCAGGATCAGCACGATCCCAACCGAAATCACGAGGACACCGACATCGCTGGCATCAAAGCTCGCGCCCGAGTTCGCGGCATTGAATGCGGCGTTCTGGTCGGCGTTCATTTGCGGCATCTGTTCCTCACAAGAACTTCTTGAAGCGGCTGGTGGCGATGTAAATCATCAGGCCGGTGAACAGCATCGACGGCGCAAAGATCACCACCGGGCGCAGGGAGAACGGCAACATCAGATAGACCGAGATCGTCAGCAACAGGCTGGGGACGATCCAGCGCTTGGCTTTATGAAAGACATAGGAGCTTTCATGGCCGCCGGTGTATTTGCGGATATCCCGGGCGACCAGGCCGTCATAGAACGCCACCAGTGCGACAAGGACAAAACCCGGCAGTACGAAGAGGCAGATGGAGAGGCGCAGCAGGACCAGTTTTACGGTATTGATACCGGCGGCGACGTAATGGTTTATGCCGCTTTTTGAGAACAGAGATTGCCAGACGCCATCAAATTCCTGTGCGGCTGCATCGGATAATGCTAGTGGAGTCAGTACCGTCAGTGGGTACTGATCAATGGCTTCGATATAGGCGCGCTCTTTGATCAGTAGAGTCATGGCGTGATTGGCAGGCCACCAGTCCAAAGCGATACCCAGGCATTCCACCAGGACGGAAACGCCAACAGCAAATAGCAGGGCGGCAAGGAGTGCAGTTATGAAGCCAAGGACACGGGTGACTTTGCCTCTCTCGTGGACGACCGGTTTTTCCGGCCTTGGCTGTTTTGTCGGGCGGCGCTCGTTCATGCCGCTTCCCAGGGTGCGATGGGGCTGGTCTGGGCCCAGTCCTGGTTGTTGGCCGACACGTAGTCGCCCTTCATGCTGTCGACCATGCTCTGCAGGCCCGTGGGCAGATCCTTGTCATCATCAAACAGGGGCAAGCGGAGCTTATAGAGCCTGCCCGCCAGCAAGGCGAAGGCATGACCCTTGGGTAGCGCATCCAGGTCACCCGAATGGATCATCGGTACCCGCTGGCTGGTGATTCTTTGTCGTGTATTGGAAACAAAGTGGATATCGTTTTCCGGGTTGGAGCTGTCCGTGGTACCGGACTCCAGCATCAGGTGGTTGATCTCCACCTCCTTGAGCCGGTTGGTCAGCAGTTCTGCCGTAGCGCGTTCTTTCACGCGCAGCATGATTAGGGTGCCGAGGTTGCCGACCACCTGCCCTGCCCTTGCCTGGGAATCAAAGCGGGCGACGATATCGGACAGGGTCTGGGTATAGGCGGTCAGCTGGAAGCCGGCGCCACCGGCCTTGTTGGCCAGGGGTACAAACTCACGGCCCACCAGTTCATTGAACTCATCGGCGTGCACTGAGATGTTGGGCGCCCTGCCGCCGGTTTGTCTTTCTTTGTAGAGGCTACCGGCCACAGAGGTGAGATCGGCGAACATGGCATTGCCCACCGCACTGGCCACATCGGGGTCCGACAGGGCATCCAGGCCCACATAGACGATGCCGCCCCGTTTTATGACCTGGCCCCAGTTGAGGCGGTTGTTGGACTTGGTCTCTTCGTCTGACGGTGACAGCAGTTGTGCCGCCGGCCCTGAGGTAAGTTTTTCCAGCAGGGGGAACAGGCTGGCGACGAGTTTGTCGAAATGGCTCTTGTCGTGCTCAAAGGTTTTGATCAGTGAGTTGGCGGTCTGGCTCTCCAGTTCGTTTTCTTTGTAACACTCGACGCTGGCCCAGGCGGTTCGGTCACGGCCCTTGAGCTGCGGAGGTAGCCTGGCTTCGCTTAGTACCAGGGCGTCGACCTGTTGTTCCCACTGTTCTATGTTTGCTTCGGTTGCCACATAAGTGAGATAGCGGGTGAGCAGGCCATCGATATCGGAACCGGAGTCCAGCAGGTTCTGGTAACTGATGGGCTCGGACATATCATCGAGGGCTTTGGCGATCACGTTGACGTAGCGCCAGGCGAATTCCCGGAAGGCGGCGGAGTTACCTTCATTGGGCAGTTGCCCTGCGATCCGGGTGGCCACCTCGGTAATGCGGGAGTAGGAGCCCACCGGGTTATAGCTCACGGATTGTTCCGGGAAACCCAGATGGAACACCTGGAACTGGCCGGCTCGCCCTGCCCGTTTGGCCTCGGTATACAGGCGCGCCAGTAGGTCTCCGTCGCCCTTGGGATCAAACACAATGACGACGTTGCCGTTATGGATGTCCTGGGTGGCGATGACTTCCAGCAGTCGGGTTTTGCCGACCCGGGTGGTGCCGACCACGAACGTGTGTGCCACGCGCTCGGATTGACGCACGGTGACCTTGCGCTCTTGCTCGTACAGGCCGACGGCGTGCAGGGCCGCATTGCCTTCCACATAGGGGCGTGGGGGAAAGGGATTGATCAGTGACTGGCTGTTGAACGGCGCTGTGGCCCATGTACTCAGCGTGTTGTTTATGTTGTCGATGATGCGGCGGGCGCTGCGCTGGGTGACGCCCATCTGATGAAAGTGGGCGTATTCGGGTCGGTCGAGATCCGCTCGGCGCTGCGTGTGTTTGGCGGTCCACTCAAAGCCCTTGCCCAGGAACAGCTCTACGTCATCTTTCCTGATTTGGGCGGGATTGATTTCATAGCCTGGCAGGACATGCAGGCCGCGCTGGTATTGTTTGAGTTTGACGCAGTGGGCCGCCAGCCACAGGGCCCTGGTGAGGAACACCGCACCGACGGTATAGCCGACCCCACCGGGCATCATCAGGACTTGCGGTGCACTGATCGCGACGATGCCCATGGCGGAATTGGTGATGACCGAGGAGATTTCTACCGGGGGCCGCAGCAGGGCTTCAATGGGCTGGTTACTCATGATCGCCCTCCCCTGCTGTTTTGGGGTCGATGAGGATCACCGGGTAGGTGGTGATGCCATAGCCCTGTGCCAGGGCGTCGCCCTCCAGCAGCATCAGGTCGATGCCGGCTTGTCGTGCTTTGTGTTGCAGGTCGAGCCAATCGGATTGATTGCTTGCCTGGACCACGATGCCCCGTGCCCCGATCTCCACCAGTCCGTCAGCCGCTTGCTGAAACCAGGTCAGGGATTGCGGATCCATGCCCATGATAAAAAGGGGCGTGATCAAGCCCGGGATGGTCTTCATTTGTGGCTGTCCCACGCTGAGGCGTGTTGTCTGCAGCGGCAGGCGATCTTCCAGTGACAGCTTCTGTGTGCCTTGTGGTATGGGGAGAGTGCTGCTTGGGGTATCGGGCTGGATGCGCTGGAAGTAGGGCCAGGTGGGGATCGTGCTGAGCCCCTCGTAGACCGCCGTCGGTTGTCTCGGGGCGATCAATCGTTCAGCGTGTGCTGTGCCACTCAGTAGCAGACCGCAGAAAATAATGAGGACGTTATGCCGCATTGGCGTCGTCCTTATCGGGGTTGGCTTTGTTGTAGAAATGGCGGACGCGCTGGCGGTATTTGTCGGCGATGAGCTGGTCTTTGGGGCGATCGGCCGGCCGGTGGTACCGGCCGACCGCGTCCCACCAGTCCCCTGACCGGTCGTAATGAATCTTGAGGATCTGAGCGCCGATCTTGATGTTCACCGCGGGGTCGGTGATCCGCCACGGGGAGCCCAGGGTGTTGAATTGCCAGTACCAGTTCACCTGCATGGGGCCAACATCGATCATCATCTCGCCGGAACCCAGTGCCGACATGAGGCCTTCGAACATGGCCTCGCGATTGGGGTAGCGTTGTGCCTCGCCGGCTATATTGAGTGTCCACGGCCAGGGGGCAAAGGTGCCATCGCGGAGTTGCCCCGATTCGGCCAAGGACATCGCATAGAGGATCGCTGCGGGTACGCCGACGTAATCAGAGACTTCGTCATAGAGTGGCTCGACGGCTATGGTGGTTGTCGGGTTTATCGCCATTGCCAGCACCACCACTACAACTCGCGTGTCCACTGGCCGCTCCGGGTTTTGCTGTAGATGGCGGGGAACTGGGACAGGTCCTGGAACTGGTTGCCGTGATTGACGGTGACCCCGCCGTTTTTGAGTGCTGCCAGTAGCTCGGGCTGGGTCGCTATCCAGTCCCTGAGTATTTGGTCGTCATTGTTTGTTCCCACAACGTGGACATCGACCCCGTCCTTCGCCTCAAAGATCAAGGTGTCCAAACGCTGCTGCAGGAGCGTTGTGCAGGCCTCGCAATCAGGCGATACGATCAGGGCGTACCGCCCGGGGCGTTCGGTGGCTACCTGAGCAACTGCCCTTGGGCCTAGCCGCGGGGTCTCGGGGTACAGGCGTGACCAGGCGCTGTCGACTGCTAGCTGGAAGGCCAGTTCTTTGCGGGTGCGCTCGAACTCGGTACGGACGTAGAGCTCGGCATAGCGTTTACGCTCTGCTGCCGTATCGGCGCTGACGCCCAGTGCGGTGATCGGGTCCAGTCCCGGGCTCCACACACCACGGCGGTCCTGCATAACCTCCCGGTATTGATCCCACTCTTTTGCCGACAGCCCCCAGGTCGTCGCGTGATCGGCTGTCTCTACCGTCGCGGTTTCGACATGCTCAAGCGATGAACCCGATTGGGCACCTACGGCACCGGAGATGACCATCACAATCAGAGAGACAAGCCAGGAACAGATTCTCACTGCTAGGCCCTCTTACGCTGTCGGCCGCCGGCGACATAGTTTCGACCGGGGTCGAAACCACTGGCTACCAGCCTGCCTCCACTCTTGACCTGGAGCTCATACTGACGCCCTCGAGGGATCCTGCCTTCTCTGAGCCATCCGCAAATATTTTGTACCGAGGTATCCAGCACGTCGGCAAGTTTCGCGGGTGTCCAGATCTCCAACACTTGTTCCATCGTCATTTCGGGTGTCCATGTCGGGGCGATGTCTGGCGTACCCGAACCACAACTGCAGTTACGCTCAATGCTGTTCTTCACCGTCACTGTTTTGTTTCCCCCGAGATGAACTGATTGTCTGAATCAATTTTTCTTTGCCTATTTCGCTTACAGCAGGGGACGTGCCAACTAGCGGACACGTTGTCATCTTTCGTAAAAATGGGCCTATCTACGTCGAACTAGTCCCTATTTTGAATTGCTGGTCAGGATGACTTGAGGGAAAATCCGTCGATCTGAGGGAACCGGACATGTCCGGACATGTCCGTCTTAATGGGGTGTGGACACCCTGCCCGCCCTCTTGCGAAGCTGTCACAGGCACGCCGTATGCCACGATTACTAAGGCTCGATGAAAAAGGGGCGGAAGCCCAGGTAGGGGTGGCCAGAAAGGCCGGGTAAGCAGTGTGTGCTGGCTTATGTCACATCTGACGGTTGCGGGCCATAAGGCGTCGCGAATTTAGCCGAGGGTTTGACTTGGGAGGGGAGTAGAAGCGCCCGTCAGCGCCGCGGCTTATCTCGCTCCAATACGTGGCGGACCACAATGTTCCCCTCCGTCTGGACAGCCGATATGGTTGCCTCGTCACGCCCCCAGCCACTGAGTGACACCCCACTGAACACCGCGACGATCCTCTCGTCTCTGCCGTAGTAAGTGGCCTTATCGAAGCCCAGCCAAGCAGCCGCCGTCAGTTCCGGATCATTATCCCGGTGCTCCATCACTGCCGCCCCGACATCACCAAACAGGTACAGGTCGCTTTGATCTTCGATCCGTTGAATATCCATGACTCTTTCCTTGAAGCTGTACATATAAACAGTGTCGCTAAAGACTACACTTCATGAAAACGAGTGACAACACCCGCTTTCGGGGAGTCAACCCATCGTTTACAGGTGTACCCAGTGTGGGTATACTTATCGCCTATGAAATATACGTTTATGGAGCTGCCTCTATTCGCGCAGCACCGGGAGGCGTACTTCGATGATGAGCAGTTTCGCGTATTCCAGAATTTTTTGTCGGCCAACCCCCAGGCCGGCAACAGCATCGCTGGAACGGGCGGACTGCGCAAAATTCGATGGGCGGATCCCGGCAGAGGGAAAGGTAAGCGAGGCGGTACGCGTACGATATATTTCGTGCACGACAGCATCGGGCAGATATGGTTGTTTACCGTGTACGACAAAGACATGGCCGAAGATTTAACGGCGGGCCAGAAAAGGCAGTTGAAGGAGAAGTTGGAATATGAAAAAGCGCAATTTGTTCGATGAGTTGATGCAGGGCATGGACGACCTCAAGGCGCACCGTGAGGGCAAGCTCACCCTGAAAACAACGGAGGTTACCCCGCCTCCGGAGTTGGTTGTGACGCCCGGTGAAATCACCGAGTTGCGCGAAAAACTGGGCTGCTCCCAGCCGGTATTCGCCGCCATGCTACACACCAAACCCAAGACACTGAAAAACTGGGAGCAAGGACGTGCCGAGCCCAACGCGCAGGCCAAGGTCCTGATCAAGCTGGTGGAGAAAGACCACAGCACGCTCGATCAGCTCGCATCGCTCGCGTAACGCCGCCCTCCTCCTGTCAGACCCTGCTGATACTGTGGGTTAACCATCGGGCCTGTGTGTCTCTCTACCTGAATCCTTGCTATCCCAGATAGACGGCCACAATGCTCTGCCTGGCGTGCCCCAATTCGCCGGACACTGTCTCTCTGGCATTACGATCCTGCTCTCGCTGCGCAGGCGTTAAGGTTTTCCGATCCGGCCCACCCACCGCCGGACATGTCCAGCCCGTTATTTCCTCGTATCGCCTCTGGGCATAGGCATGGCGCAGACCGTGGTTTTTGTCCAGGCCCGCCTTGACGGTGTTGCGCTCATAGGTACGCAACTGTTGAACGTAATTCTTGTTACAGGGTATCAACGCCCCCCGGCCAACAACGCGCCGGACGTCATCCAGCAGTTGCCGTTGTGCGTCGTCACGGACAGGAATTTCCCGGGATTTACCGCCTTTGGTCCAGCTGCCTTTCAAGACCAGCTTATCGCCCCTATCGGCATAGAGCGGTGAAAACTTAATCGCCTCTTCTCGCCGCAAGCCGAAGGCCTGTTGCAGTTGAAGTGCCAAGCGCGTGAATTCGTCTGTCACTTTTGCGAGTTTCTGCGCATCAATCTCCCGGGCTTTGTTCTCGCCGGTGACGTACACCCGACGTTCGATGTGGTAGTGATCGTTTGACCGGGCAATAATCGCTGGCTTGCCAATGACACCCGCCCACCAGCGCAGATGTGACAACCTGTTTTTGATGGTGCCGGGCGACAACTTTTGGGTCTGCCAGTGTGTTACCAGAGCCTCTACGTGTTTGGGCTTGAGGCTCTGCGGCCTAAGCTTTCGATAGCCCAATTCATGCAGGGTATTGGCCGCCTGCTGGAGGATATCGTGCCTTGCGCCCTGGGTCGCGTAGGAGCCTTCTTTCGTAGTACGCACCAACCGTTTCAATCCATAGTTGAGGTCTCGCATAGACTTTCTCCCTACCTGATTCGGGCAGGGCAACCCTGCCGTGATTAATCGGCGGATTACCGCCTGTCTCACATTCCACTGTCCAACCGGATTTATTGTTTGTGCCAACCCCGTTTGGTTAGTTTTCATGCTCTCAATGTCAGCCGTAGCAAACAGTGATCCTGCTGTGCAGGAAACGAGCAGAAAGCGTTTTCTTGGAACCTGTGATTCTCAGGTAGAGGTTCAGTCCCTGGAGGGAACTGGATACCTCATTGCGGTCTGGGCATTGCCCTGGCCAGCGGTTTTGCTGCGTTTTATCGGTGCAGCGCCGATCGTTCTGTTACGTCTACCCCTCCTCTTCTTGGCCATCGATTTACGCTGAAGGCAGAAGTGCGCACCCATGGGGTGAACGCTTCAACCCGCTGGGTTTGCGTCGGCGGAGCCGACAAGATCACGTGCTTTCGCGCATGGTCCTATGCCGGGACTTGCCAGCATGATGTGCAGATTCACTCTGCGGCATGGCGCGTTAGCGCCTGCCTATGTGCGGAATGTTTCTGCCGCCAGGTGCTACTGCAAGTAGCCACTATGCCCGACTATTCTAGATGGGCTGTTTTTGCTATGGCAACGTTAAAGTTTCTGAACCTAAGCGCGGCTACTTTTAGCCATAATGTGACTGGAACGTCGATGTCGGGCGCTCTCACGCCCGCCGAGCCCCGTCCTACGGGGCTCGGTCACGCCAGATCCCTGGCGTCACTACCCTGTTTGGGCTCGTGCCTCACCCGGTAGTGACGCCAGGAGCGTGCCCTCCCGTAATGCCCTGATCGGATGCTGCAATCGGTTCTTCGTGTTCCCCTGGGTCGCTTTTGTGTGCCTGCTCTATCGCCTGCAGTGGGACGTGGCTTGTGGGTGAGACGGGCTCGATTAAGGGTGCCCTATCATGTCGTTGGGCCCAAGGGTGACCCCGACTGTCGCCCCAACCAAAGGTGCCCTGAAATGTCGTTGCTACGAAAGGTGACCTGTTATGTCGTTCTGGATTGTGGCCGAGTCGCTGCTTGAAAGGACCGAGCGCTCACGATTTTGCGGTGACGTTCTCGATGACAAAGCGCCCTTGCGGTGCCGCTTTGTGCCACAGGCAGGTTGGATCTTCCACCAGGTACCCCTGGCTGTGTGCATCCCGACCGCGTAACCGGCCCCGATACAGCAGATTGCCCCCTCGGGTGCGTTTTAGGATTTTCAGGCGGGAGAAGCGGTTTTCCAGACGCTTGGTATCGTCGTCGAGTGACAACTCCCTTTTGCACCACTCCAGAATGGCTGGGTGGACCAGGTAGGTGCGCCCTTCCCTGTCAACCTGCACCAGATCGCCCGGCTGATTGTAGGACAGGGTGCCGGTATCCAGCGCCGTCTTGATGGCCAGCAGCATGGCCTTACCCGACCCGGGCGGTGGTTGCGTGGGGTTAACCGGGGTGGCGGTCGGGATCACCGGTGTGGTTGCGCCCGCCTTCGCTACGGCTTCGGGCGCGCCGAAGCGGGACACGGTGTAGAGCCCGCCCAGTGTCGCTTGTTCGAAGAACCCCAGCCAGTCCTCCCAGACAAGGGCGTCAGCCTGCAGCTGCGCCCTCCCCGCCTCCGGCAGGATACTGGCCGCCAGGTCTTGTGGTGAGATGGTGTTATCCGGGATTGCGTCACGCAGGCACTGTACCGCCATAGCGGTGAGCAAGGCGTAGGTGTAAATAATCTCGTACTTACGGTAATCGCTGCCGGGGCGTTTCATCGGCAGTCGTACTGACCAGCGGTAGTGACAGGCCGCGGTCGTCGCTTGCAGTAGCGCCAGCACGCGGGCCTCGGCCTCCTCGGCGGGTAATTGTGTTCTCAGCTGATCAAGCAGTGCGGTGTAGATCGGCACGATCTGCTGCTCGAAGGCGTCTTTGTCGTGGGTACCGTCTGCCTGCCAGAGCCGGGAAATGGCGGTATTGAGTTCCTGAGCGCGCTTGGCCTTGTCGGCACCGGTCGGCGCTTTAGCGTCTTTCCCGGTCAGATTTTCCCAGAAACGGCCTAGAATCGCCCTGAAGGCCACCATCGCTTAAAGCCCGCCCCTGCGATGTTGTGCCTGATCTGGCCCGCCTGAGGGCGTTTTAGGCGCCTCTGGGGCGCGGATTATGCCTGCCGGGCCCGCTGATCTGGCAGCTGGTGCGCTGAACGGCGTTGTTTGAGATGATCCTAAAACCATATTCCCCTTATTTATCAATGGGTTAAGTGAGTTAACCAGTGGTTAACTCTTGCCAATGGACGCCAGCATCTCCTTCACGGCGTCCTGCAATATCGATTCGGCCTTCTCCCCTGCCCTGGCCAGGAAATCCGGGTCCAGCGTGAGCACTTGTTTGCCGTTGGGTTTGGCTGCCGTCGTCAGCAGTGGCTTCTTGCCGTGACTGAAGTGGCACTTTTCCTTCTCCTTTGCCGCGGGCTTGGCTTTGCTTTCGGGCGCTTTTTTCAGTTCGGTGAGGATCCTGGCCAGTCCGGCGCCCTCCTCGCTTCCCAATTCCAGCGCCTTGTTCACGACCTTGTCCCGGGTCTTCTTGTCCTCGATCAGCACCACAACTTCGATGGCCTTCTGTACGCTCAGTTCCCGCGTGAACGGTTTCAGGAGTTCACGCAGCTCCTCGACCGAGAACAATCGCGCTGCCCGCAGCAACTTGGAGATGTACGGCTTTTTCACCCGCAGTGAGTCGGCCAGCTCCGATTGGGTCTTGAAAATCTTGGCCTGGATGAGTTCCTCAAAGGACAGCGCTTTTTCAAACTCGCTGATGTCCTCCGATTCCTCGTTCTCGACGTGCATGAGCAAGGCGCATTCCTGGTCGTTGGCATCGGTCACTCTCGCCCGGAATTTTGCCCCATCAATTTGAGAGGCCGCGTACCAACGGCGCATGCCGAAGATAATCTCGTAATCGACTCCCTGCTCTCCCCGCACCTCGCGTACCAGGCCCAGTTCCTGCTGCCCTTCTTTCTTGATCGACTCGATCAGCGAGGCACAGGCATCCGGGGTCAGCCAGACATCGGGGCGATTGTGGTGCGCCCAGGGCCGGCACTTACTCGGGTCGATTTCCTTGTACTTGAGGGTTTTCTGGATGGCGGTATTGCCTCCCTGGACAACATCGGCGGCAGGGATGACCGTTTCGGCAGGCGCTTCAGCGTTGGTCGATGCCCGATCGGGTTCACTGGTGTTCTTCTTCACCAGCTCTGACAGTTTTAGTTTGCTCATTGCTCTGGCTCCTCCCAGGATTTTCTGATTAGCCCTTCGATCTCCCCGAACACTTCATCGAGCATATCCATGACGGCACCATCGCGCTCACTTTTGGGAAGATCATAAAGCGTCTTGTACACACTCGCTGCATTGGGAATCTGCGAACTCGATGAAAAGATGCTGCGCAGCATCGAGAGTCCGAATCGGTCGCGCATGATGTCCAGGAAATCCATTTGCCGCCCCTTGTTCTTTTCAACCTTGGCCGGCATGACTTTGATGAAATCGAATTTCTTGCCCGGTGTGATCGACTGGATCACCCGCTTGACCATCTTGAAATATTGTGTGGTGGACGCGAAGTCGTAAAGGCTGGGCGGTGTAGGGACCACGACCGCATCGGCCGCGACGAGGATGTTGATGGAAATCATGCCCAGGGCAGGGGGGCTATCCATCAATACAATATCGTAATTAGCCTCGACAGTGCGGATCGCTTCGCGCAGTTCCTGGTAGTACCCAAGACGTTCTTCCTCATTTTCCGCGTGGGTGACAGCATTGAACAGTCCAAATTCCACTTCATACCAGGGCAGGCAACTGGGGACGAGGTCGATGCCGGGGAAGTAGGTTTTCTTGACGGCATAATCGATCGAATCCTTGGTCCCGTTAATGTACAGACTCATGGTGTCACTTTCCGTGAAATCTTGGTCCGGGATATAGCCAAAACTGCTGGTAGCGGAGGCCTGCGGATCACAGTCTACGACCAGTACACGATACCCCCGGATAGCCAGGTATTGCGCAAAGTAGACCGTGCTCACCGACTTGGCGACACCACCTTTAAAGCTTTGCATCGACAGGATCTTGCAGCGCTGTCCGTTCTTGCGCCGGGGAGAGGTCTCGAAGATGTCCCTGAGCTCATTGATTTGCTCCAGGGTATAGCCTTTGACCCGGCCGGATTTGGCGTGGCGAGCGGGGACGACAGGGCGGTCGGGATCTTTTTCCTGGCGGGTGAGGGTGGTGCGGGATCGCTGTACCATGGTCTCGGCTTCAGCCACACTGAAATGACGTTCCAGGTGCTTTTCCTGCTGGGGTGACATACCATGGTCTTTGAGCACTTCCAGGGTATCTTCACACTTGGTAATGATCTCTTCGAGTTGCTCTATTCCGGGGGAAAACATTGTTGACTCCGTGTTTTTCTCTTAATGGCGAGTTATATCTATTTAATCACAAATAAAGTCGCCATTTAAGTTCAAGTTACTTAAGTAAAGATTTCTGTAGCATGAGTTCGGTAAAAATCGCGATTCGTCCCGGGAATCTCCCCTCTAGAGATACAGGTGTATTTAACATTGTTATTAAACCCTGTTATTTAGTCTTGTTATTAGAACTTATCCACAGGCCTTGAAAGCCCTATGTGGCAAGGGTTTCATAGGGGAGGGCAGTGGTAAAGGTGTCCTGCAATGTCGTTAAAGGTGACCCGGTATGTCGTTACCGTGCCCCAGGTTGTCGCTAAAGGTGACCTGTTATGTCGTTCCTTTTTACACGTATTTTCCAGGCGCAGAATGGCCTATCTCGTAGCTATGACGTTCTGTGGCACCCTAGATTTGCTCACGGCTTAACCCGTTTCAAGGTACTTTCTTCTTGGTTAACACGAAAGGTGACCTATTATGTCGTTGGCTTTAGGGATTGCCTTGATCAGCCAATAATACTATATTGGTGACATCAATAATAATGGATGTCACCCATGGGTTACCTGGAACCGCGATCTGACAAGCTGGTCACGCAGGATTACGACCTGGTTCACTCGGTGCAACGCCTGGATGTGCGGCCCAAGCAATTGCTGCTCACGGCGATCTCCCATGTGAACCCGCAGGTACCCTTGTCGAAACAGCCCAAGCCTTTTGTTGTGGATATTACCGCCCAGCAGTGGATTGAAACGTGGGGCGAACGGTTGAATCCCTATCGAGATCTGAAAGAGTCGGCTGAGCAGCTCAATGGCAAACGGTTCTGGATTCAAAATGATCGCCACAAAAAGTCCTGGCGCAACTGGATTACCGGCGCGGAATACCATGAAAGGGAAGGGCGTATCACGGTGCAATTGCACCCGGATCTGATGCCTTACCTGTGCGGCGCAATGACGGTTTTCTCAACGCTAAAAATCCTGCATATCAAAGGACTGCGATCCTTTGCCAGTATCCGATTGTATGAGCTGGCCAATCAGTTCAGGCGATCAGGTGTACGCCAGATTTCGCTGGATGAGTTACGCGGCCTGCTGGCGACCAAGGACGCTCACCCACGGTTTGCCGATTTCAGACGCAAGGTGATCGATAAAGCGGTAAAAGAAATCAATAGTAAAACCGACCTGGAGATCCGCTGGGATCCGGTCAAAAAGGGCCGATCGGTCAGCGGGATCAAGTTTTATATCAAGGACAACTCCCAGGGCGACCTGTTTCCCGGTCCTTGAGCGCGGTTATCAGCTTAAATCGGGGTCGCTGTTAGCGCCCAGTTCCAGCAGCAGGGCATTGGCCTCGCGTTTGTTATCCATTTTCATCGTTAGTGTCCCTTTTAGCAGTGGGTCGGTGTCGATGCGCTTATCCAGCTGTTCCAGCAGGCCTTTCAGCTCCGAGAGGCTATGAAAAGCCATATCGACATAGCCCTTATGCTGCTTACCCTCCATAGCGATGGTCGTGGCGGTGCCGTAATTCTCTGATAGCGTCTGTTCCATGGCGCCCAGGTCGCCTAAGCGTTGTTTCTTTTGGCCTCTTGGGCTCGCGATGGTTTGGGGCGGTTCGTAGTCGGGGTGGACCAGTTTATACAGGGCTCGGGTGGACATCATGCCCTTGCTGGCCTGGGCGGCCAGTCGCTCCTGACGTTCAGGCGATCGCTCTGCCAACAGGGTTTTGGCGTCCTGGGCCTTGAGCAGGCCCTGTTGCAGCAGTTCCCGGGTTCTGGGTTGCAGGCCCCTGAGCAGCCGGAGGCGGTTGGAGAGGGTGGTGCGGTTGATACATAAGGCATTGGCCAGGGTCTGGATCTTCCAGGGGTCGCCGGGTTTGCTGAAGTGCTCGATGGCGGTCTGGGCCGCGGTGGCGTAGAGCAGGGGAGAGGTATTGAGCCCGGCTGCTTTCTGGTCCTGGTAGGCATATTCAATGGCATAGAAGGCCGCCTCACTGGCATTGCAGTCAATGATTCCCAGGGGAATGGCGGAGGCCCTGGGGTAGGCGTCCTTGTGGGTGAACGCTTCGAGGCGTTCCCAGCCGCACAGGACTTCCACGGTATGACCTTCTTCGGTGCTGATCTTGCGGGCGATGACAGGGCCTGGGGGGCCGCCCAGTTCCAGGGCATGGTCGACCATGGCGTTGTGTTGCGCGTGTGGTACGTCGGCGTTGACGGCGTAGGGTGCGCGTCTGATCTGGTCTCGAGCAATGGTCTGCACGGCAGGGGCCAGCAGCCTGATTAACCGTGATTTGCGATCGTTGTTGCTGGCTCGGCTAGGTTGTCCTTGCATAGTAACTCTACCGTTCCTCGAGGAACGGTTTATATTACAGAGATGTGCTTTCTGCTGCAATGTCCTCGGATTATTTGCTGGATAGGGCAGGGGGTCTCTGGGTGACTGAGTTGTAGCGGTAAGGAAGTGCTTACTGTTGTTTGGGTAGTTGTTTGGAGGGTAGGGCGCCTGGTCGGGCTTTTCCGGGTTCCGCGTTCGCTACATCCCTGTGGGACAGGCACTGCAGATCCCGGGCGCAACTATCCCACGTGTTGTCGGAGGTAGTCCTGAGGGTATAAACGAAGGTTATACAGGGCACTCCCTCTGGGGAGGGGCACAGGTTCGCACTCGTTTGGCCTTAGTCCAGGCATCCCCCCACCTTCACTGCGTTCCCTTCGGTCCCTGCGCTGCAGGCCAGGCGGTTCCCCCTGCCCGGACGCATCCAAGCCAAGTGCTGCTCGCTGCGCTCGCGGTTTGGGGTCTTCGCCCCCAGAGGGATGGGGGTTAAAAACCAACCACCTTTATAGAGCGAGATCGAACAATGACAACGTCCAATATTGCATTATCAAAACTGACCGTGTCTGACCAGAATGTACGCGTGGTCGCCCCGGACAAGGCGGCACAGAACCGGCTGATGGCGAGTATCGCCAGCCAAGGCATCCTCCAGAATCTGGTGGTGGTGCCGGGGAAAAAGGATCACTTCGAGGTGATTGCGGGCGGGCGGCGTCTCAAGGCCTTGCAGGCATTGGCCAGGCTAAAGACGATTCCAAGCGATTACCCGGTGCCCTGCCTGGTGAAGAGAGAGATGGGGGACATCACCGAGATTTCACTGGCGGAGAATGTCCAGCATGAGGCCATGCACCCGGCGGATGAGTTCGTGGCCTTCGCCCGGATGATTGCACAGGGGGCGGGGCTTGAAGATGTGGCGGCGGCCTTTGGGGTGACCCGAAAGGTGGTGGAGAAGCGAATGAAGCTGGGGCAGGTGGCGCCCAAACTGCTGGATGAGTACCGCAAGGGAAATCTCAACCTGGAGGCGATCATGGCCTTCACGGTGTGTGAGGACCACGAACGGCAGTTGGCCTGTTACAGGGAACTCACGGGCAGGACCTGGCCGTCAAAGATCAAGAACTGGCTGCTGGGCGAGGCAGCCGACGCCAGTCGTGGCATTGGGGCCTTTGTCGGTAAGGCGGCCTATATGAAGGCGGGCGGGGCGGTATCGGGCGATCTGTTTGAAGACACGCTCTACCTGAGCGACACCGCACTGGTCTGCCAATTGGCGCAGGCCAAACTGGATCGCGCCGCCAAGAAGCTCGAAAAATCGCAGCCGGGGTGGCTCTGGGTCAAGACGGCGCTGGAGCGATATGACGCGACCGAGGGATTGGTACAGCTGTACGCCGAGCCTATCGGTGTGCCGAAGCAGCTCGTTACTGAGATCGAGGCACTGGATAACAAAATCATGGCGTGGGAAGACCTCTACTATGGTGATGCGTTAGCCGAGGGATTCGAGGACGAGGAAGCCTTTGACTCTGCCATTGAGGCGGCGCGGGAAAAAGCCGAGGCACTGCAAGCCAGGCGAGACGCGTACCTGGTTTTCACCGATGAGCAGAAGGCCTACAGTGGCTGCATCGTGACCTTCAACAATGCCGGCAAGCTGGACATCCTCGAGGGCTTGGCGGCTCGCAACGACATCCCCAGGGCTGATGACGCAGGGCAGGGGAGTGATGGCGAAGCAGGGGAGGGCGCTCAGGACACAGACAAACCAGCCCGGGGTTTGTCACAAGCACTGCTGGATGACCTGGGGGTTTACCGGCAGCAGATTGTAAAGGCGGCTCTCCTGCGTGACCCTGCGGCGGCAACGGATGTTCTGCACTACACGCTGTGCATGCAATTGCTCTCGGGTGAACGCTGGTTGGGCCGTACCCTGCAAAGCGCGCACTTTGACGCGGTCGAATCCAGAACCAGGCTGGAAGACACCGGCGAGGGGAGGGCGTTTGAGGAAATCGAGAAAGCACGCGCGTCCCTGTCGCTTGCGTGGCGCAACCACACCGACGCCGGTGAGCGTTTCGCGGCATTCAGGCAACTGAACAAGCGGGCCAAGGACAAGCTCGTGGCCTTCTGTACCGCACTGAGCCTCAACATCGGGGTGCGTGGAAGCGCTGCGGATCAGGACACCTTGATCGAACAGCTGGATGTAGATTTTGCAGGCTACTGGCGACCCACCAAGAGCAACTACTTTGCCCGCCTCAACAAGGGACAGCTGTTTGCGCAGTTTGGCCCCGTCTTCGGCCCCAAATGGCTGGACTGGCACAGCGATGCCACGAAGGGCGCTATCGTCGAGCGCCTGGAAGAGCGGTTTCAGCAAACGCCTGAGAGCAAAGACGATCCCCGGGTGAGCTGGATCCCCGAGCAGTTTTAACCGCATCCTTTCCGGGGGCCTCTGGCCGCCGTCAGTATTGCCGGGATACCCATCCTGGCAGACGCAAATGCTGCTATCTCGCTTGCCGCCACCTGGCGGCTTTTTTACGCCTGTGCCAGGCGTAAAAAAAGGAACCGCAGGGGTTCCTTAAGCGGGGAAAAGATCGACAGCCTACATCAGTCCCTCCTCGGCGAACGAGAAGGAATTTTCTGTAGAGACGATCACGTGGTCGAGGACACGAATATCCAGAAGACCCAGAGAGCTGACAATCCGCTCCGTGATCCGCCTGTCCGCCGTGCTGGGTTCTGTAGTGCCCGACGGGTGGTTGTGGCCCAGGATCACGGCCGCGGCATTGTGCGCAAGCGCACCCTTGGCGATCTCCCTCGGGTAGACGGCAGCACCGTCAATCGTCCCTGAAAAAAGCTCATCCACCTCAATCAATTTGTGCTGCGAATTGAGGTAGAGCACACAAAAGATTTCACGCTCCCTGTCGCCAATGCGGAGTCGAAGAAGGTCTTTCGTCTCCCTGGCGCTTTGCAGCGTCGCTGATGTGTAGGTTGCTTTTTCTTCCACAAACCGGATTGCAGCTGCAATCACCTCGTCCTTTGATTCAAAGTTCAATGCATCCATGGTCATATCTCGCTCAATACAAATTATTGATGAGATACGCCCGATGGGAAGTATCCCATCGGGGTGATGCCTTGCGGCGAATCTGTCAAAAAGAAAACCCCGGGTGTTTAATCCGGAGTTTTCTCACGAAGCCTAGCTGTTCTCGTTCTCCTTGGGCGGGAACACCACCAGGTCACCTGAGACGGCAAGTCCCGGGGTGATCCTGAGGTTGAACCCATCGCCCTTGTCGTGAGGAAAAGCAACGCCCACTTTCGTGTAGTTGCTCTTGGTCTCACCACCAGACTCGAACTGCTCCTGTACAAACACGTTTAAATACTTCGACATGGTCAATCTCCTTAACGTCAATTAATCCCATGCAGGCTCCGTCCCCAAGGGGTCGAGACCCGATGGGGAAATGTGCAGGGTAACCCTGCTACTTATGTGCTGCTGTGAGCAGCGACTAAGTGACTTAAAGAGTACTCGCGATTATAAATGCGTCAACGTTAAAGTTTTTGAAGTAAAAACAAGGAACCCCGAAGGGCTCCCTGGCAAGGAGGGCAGTGCCTCAATGGCGCCGGTCCGCATCGGAAAAATCGATCCGCGCGATGTTGCCGACATGGCCTCGCACCAGTTGCACTCGCATGGCCACGGGAAGTTCTCCCGCCGCCAAATCAAGCCTCGGCGCGAAGTCCACGTAACGCGTTGCCCCTTCGAAACGACTGACCAACTCCACCGCGCTCGCGGCTTCACTGACGATCGCTTCAACCCTCTTCGAGGTTTTGTGGAGTACCTGCAGTACCTTCGGGTCTATGACCACCGGGCACTGGAACAGGGGTTCTGGCTCATCGTTCAGGCCGTATCTCACTTTCACTACCTTGGTAATGCTATTCATGTGTATCTCCTGGGAGTAATACGTCGAATAGCACCACCGGTCGGGTAAGCTACCCGACGGGTTGAAACGCATGATGCCTTTACAGACACCACCGCTGAGGGACCCAGCGTAATGTGCAGGTTAGACCTGCTGCCAATGTGCCACGGTGAGTAGCGACTAAGCACGTCCAGCCTAAGCCATAGGGAGTTGCAATCAAGTTCAGGTTTCTTAACTCAATATCCGCATGCCTTGTTCAGGCAGCATCCCGGCGAAACATACCGAGGCGACGGACCACCAACTAGACGGGTTATTCTGCCTACCTGGATATCGGAAAACGCGAGCGCATGACCACGATGACCTACTGTCTATTGGGCCTGGTACTGCTTGTGCTTATTATCCTCGTCAATGCCCTGAGCAATCGATCTATCAAGCGTAAAGCGCGAGCATTAAGTGACGAAATTGAGCGCCATATCGACATTGAAGTAGAGTACAGGCTCGAGGAGGCGCGCATTGCTGACCATAACAGGGAACATCACTAACCAGCCTAAACCGCTCGATCGATGTCTGGTCCCATATGCCTACTGACAACGGGCGGGGGAGGGCGCGGACTAATAGGGCGCGAGAAAATACCAGTGGATCAACCGCTCCATCAGTCGTGTGGCCAGTGCCTCGTCAGCATCATCGCGCACGACTTGCAGGGCCTCGCTGGCGGTCCAGACCTGGTAGCCGTGCTGCGCCAGGTGCGCGCAGCTCGCCTCAACCAGGTCGGCTTCGTCGAGTTCATTGCCTGGCTCAAAACCGGCCTTAACCGCAAACCGGACGAACAAGGCCTCATCAGGTGTCATCCGAAACTCACTGCCATCCCCAGGCAACTGAATCAGGCGACCTCGGCCCCAGAACAGCCAGGTACTGCTGTCCAGACGATAAGATCCGTCGCGCCAGGTAAAGGTACGCCTACCCAATGGCAAGTTCTCCTTGAACACCGCTGTGTAATGAATCGCACATCATTCCCAACCATCCTGCTTTGAATCACAGGTCTCTCCCTCTGGGGAGGGACTCATCCTGACCGCTGTTTGGCCTTGGTCCAGACATCCCCCGACCTTCGCCTGTTCGCCGTGCTCACCTGCTGCAGGCCAGGTGGTTCCCCCTGTCCGGACACGGCCAAGCCAGCTGGCCGCTCGCCAAGCGAGCTTTCCCGGGTCTTCGCCCCCAGAGGGAACGATCAATCACCACAGCGAGGACAACAGCATGAACAAAAGTCTACAAAAAGTCATTGAAACCCTGAAGGCCCACATGGCCGATGAAGACCTGATCTGGCACAACCCCTGCCTGATCAAAGCACAATCAAATCGGGTCAGCGGCAAGGCATATCAAGGTATTAATCAATTCACTACCGCCATCGTGGCCAGTATCGAAGGTTACCAGAGCCCCTACTGGGCCACCTTCAAGCAGATACGGGACGCCGGCGGCCAGCTCGTCGACGCGAAAGGGAAGGGCGTCCCGATTGTTTTCTACAAACGTCTCCCCTCCAACAATCCCGAAGAGGATGACCAGGAGCGCTTTTTCATTCGTCACAGTTTCGTGTTCAACCTGGATCTCACCGAGGGATTGGAGACCGACCCGTCGATTCAGCCTACTACTGGACAGGTAACACGGGTGAACAGCGCCGAACGGATCGCGACAGATTACCTGGCCAGGGAACAGATCCAGGTCAGCCATGGCGCACCGGCCTATGTCCCGGCCCTAGATCGAGTGCACATGCCGTCGATTGAGGAAGTGGTGTCGACCGATGAATACTACAGTACCTACTTCCACGAACTGACACATTATGGGGCCCCCAGAATTATGCCGCCCTACCGTGTATCCGGCCCGTAGCAGCGACAAATCCTCAAAAAAGTATCTGCATAATAAAGGAAGCGGTACTGTCCTCCCCCCCATCACCAGATCTGACACTTCCCACCTCTCAGAACAGCCCGATCACTGCTATTGGTAATGGAGTGCCGCCCAATTAGTGGCGTCACGTTGAACTTTCTTCTTATGAGAAAAGGACAATGCCATGAATGTAATCAACAATCTCCAGGCCTTAACAGACCACGACAGCGATATCTCCGTCGAATATCACACCAGTAAATTTATCCAATCCATTGTCGAGCAGGGATACAAGCGGGGAACTGTCACCGCTTATCGATCCCGGGCGATGAAGCTCTGCTCGTTGATGTCGGATCGACAGATGACTACGATCGATCTGGATGAAAAAACGGCAACAGCCTTAATTGATGAAATTGTCATGGGTTTTGCCAAAGGCAAACAGAGCCACTACCGCTATTGCCTGCAGCGCTTTCGTGACTACCTTATCGATCATGCAGGCGCACCACCGCGCCCGGAGGCACCGGTGGACCCGTCTCCGCGAGCCTGTTTGCGCCGAGAGTATCAGAAATACCTCGAAGAACAGCGTGGCTTGTCTGATAGCACAGTCTATGCATGCATCGGGTACTTCGACCGCTTCCTGACGTTCAAATTTGGGGAAAGTCTTGGGGATATTCGCCAGATAACAGCCGACGATGTGACGAGCTTTCTTCTCCGTTTAAGGGCACCTGATGCCGCACCTCGGAACAGGACCATCCCCACGCATCTGCGAACCCTATTCAATTTCCTCTTCTGGAGCGGGAAAACGACGCAAGATTTGGCCAAAGTCATTCCCAGAGTTAAGACACTGAAAACCACAAAGATACCGCGCTATCTTGCGATAGAAGATGTCAATAAACTGCTCGCCGCAGCGCATGATGGGGGAAATAACGGACGTCGAAATTACGCAATGCTTCTGGTAATGGCCAGGATGGGGCTTCGCGCACCAGAAGTCGTCGCGATTCAACTCGATGACATTCACTGGCGTATGGGCGAGCTAATTGTACGGGGCAAAGGCAAACTGAATGACCGAATGCCGATTCCAATCGATGTGGGCGAAGCCATTGTCGATTACATCAGAAATGAAAGAATAGGCAATGAACGAACATTGTTCGTATCGTCAAGGGCGCCGTATCGTCGCTTCAAAGGTGGCCAAATCCTGAGGTCGATTCTTCAAAAAGCCTATGATACGACGGGCATCGCGCCGCCACAATCTTCCGTCGGCTCCCATATTCTGAGACACAGCCTTGCCACCGATATGCTACAAAATGGCGCTTCCTTACAAGAAATTGGTGAACTCTTGCGTCACCGCTCGCGTATGACCACCACGATCTATGCTCAGCATGACTTAGATGCCTTGCGTTCCATTGCCCGGCCCTGGCCTACTTCGGAGGTGGCGCAATGAAAACGCTAACCCTCCAACTTGAACGCTATCTCACGCATCGAAGGAACTTCGGTTACCACTTGGACTTCTCGGAACGCGTTCTCCGTAAGTTTACAGATTACGCGGAAGCAAATAATCATGACCGGGTTTCAACCGAGCTCTTCCTGGACTGGCAGGCAAACTACGGATCGGCAAATGCGAATACCTGGTCTCTGCGCCTCGGGATGGTACGGGGATTTGCCACCTGGCTTCAACAGATCGACGGCCAATCAGAGGTTCCGCCAGAGGGGCTGTTCCCTGCACACACCCATCGGCCCAAGCCTTACATCTACAGCGAGGACGAGATCACGAGTATCATTACAGAAGCCGGCCAATTACCGTCTCCCTATGGGCTCCGGGGCTTGTTATGGCAAACGGTATTCGGTTTGATCGCGGTGACAGGCCTACGCATTAATGAAGCGCTTAGGTTAAATGATACTGATGTGGATCTTGACGCGGGCACGATCACAGTACGTCATACCAAAAATGGTCAGGATCGATCGCTCCCCCTACATCCGAGCGTTGCCGAACGGCTATCGTACTATGAAGCGACACGCCACCGATTTACGGGCTCGTTATCCCCTGCCTTTTTTGTCAAGGAAGACGGTAAACGGGCAGGCGATTGTTGCGCAAGGTACAACTTTGCCCATATTTGCCAGCGTATTGGCTTGAGAAGCCCCCAGAGACATTATAAGCACGGGAGCGGGCCCCGCATACATGACCTCCGGCACACGTTCGCCGTTAATACCATCCTGGATTGGTTCCGTAATGGGCTGAATGTGGATGACCAGATGTTCACGCTCAGCTCTTATTTGGGGCATTCATCGCCTGAAAAGACGTACTGGTATATCGAGGCGGTCCCGGAGCTGATGGAAATGGCCGCCGAACGATCTGAATGCCGTTATCGGGGGGATTGAACATGAGCATTACCTATCCCTTGCCGATGTATGTGCAGCGATTCTTCACCGACCGTCTGCTCAACCAAATGCAAGCCAGCCCCAATACGGTTGCGAGTTACCGGGATACGTTCCGGTTATTGCTCAATTTTGCCAAAGAGCAGACAGGCCTTAACCCTACCGAGATGGAGGTGGCGCATATCGATGCGGAGCTGGTCGGGCGCTTTCTGGTTTTTTGTGAGGAGGATCGGGGTATAAGCCCGCGTTCCCGAAATACCCGGCTCGCCGCGATCCGATCATTCTTCAAATATGTCGCCATCAATGAACCCCAACTCCTTCATCATTGCCAACGCGTATTGGCGATCCCTTCGAAACGCTACGACAAGCACCCAATAGATTTTTTGCACCATGACGAGGCCGAAGCACTACTAAACGCGCCAGATCAGGCCAGCTGGTTCGGGCGTCGAGACCGCACCCTGCTATTGGTCATGCTGCAGACAGGATTACGCGTGACAGAACTCATCGAGCTTTGCAATAACGACGTGGAACTGGGAACCGGCGCCCACGTCCGATGTCTGGGAAAGGGCAGGAAGTCACGTGCAACGCCTCTGCGCAAGGATAGCGTACAGGCACTCACGCAGTGGCAAGGAGAACACGATTGTCGTCCTGACATGCCGCTGTTCCCGTCCAACAGGGGGACTGCGCTAAGTCGAGACGCGGTCGAACGATTGGTTCGAAAACACGCGCGACGGGCGATCACCGACTGTCCTTCTATTGAAAGGAAGCATGTGACACCGCACGTACTACGCCACACGGCAGCCATGCAGCTACGTCAAAGTGGTGTAGATTTAACGATCATAGCACTCTGGCTTGGCCATGAATCGGTAGAATCGACGCAAATTTATGTCCACGCTGACTTACAGATGAAAGAAAAGGCGATGGCACGAACTGACCCAACGGATAGTAAAGCGGCTCGATATCGGCCTGATGATCAACTGCTTGAGTTCCTGGAGGGGCTCTGATTATGCCGATAAAACGGATTGGCCACCCCGGACATGCTGTCATTGAACAACAGTGGCGGCATAATCCGGGGGTCCCCATAATGTGTCTAATGCCGATATCGGCATTAGGCCCACAGCACCGGTCACCCAAAGCGACTCTGTCGATTCGGGATGGAGTGTGATCGCTTCGAGAGCAAAGAGGATTACTCCAAGGAAGAACTCGTCGCGGAGATCACGGCGGCCATGTTGTGTCATGGCTGCGGGGTCGATAGCCAGGCCAGCGTCAAAAACAGTGCCGCCTACCTGCAGGGCTGGTCCCGCTTTATCCAGAATAAAACTGACGCATTTCTGACCGCGGTTAATCAGGCCTATAAAGCACGTGAATTTATCCTGGCCGAGGAGGACGGCTGATTGAAATTGGTCCTTCACAGAAGAAACGAGGCGGAGAATTGTCGCTTTGTTGTGAAGGCGCCCCGATCACCCTGACAGCCGGTTGCGTTACCTTAAAATAGGATCCGTTTGCCAGGGCAATCGCGACGGTTACCACTATACGACCGAAAAAAGATAGCCGCCACCGACAAAGGTGTAAGGTCACTGACTGTACGGCGCAAATTTTGGTCTATGCTCTCAGAGAGCCAATCGCTTTCATCCAATGGTTAAGGTAACTGAACATGGACGACGAAAAACTGGATAAGGAAACCAAATACCTTTTTGGCACACCGGAAGGATTCTCCGAGTATCTTTCTGACGTACTCAAAGGCAACGACTACAGCGAGGTAAAGGATGCTTTGTCACGTGCTGTCGTTTGTAAAGGAATCAGTGACATCGCGCAAAAAGGAATCGTCTCGCGCGTCAGCCTCTACCGCAGTTATGTGGCTGGTACTAACGAGCCATCACTGCAGAGTTTTCTCGCGGTGTTAAGCGCTCTGGGTGTAGAGTTAGAGGTAGTTCCGCAGGTGCAGTGATGACACGCGCCATCAGTATAAGGGCGGCTGATACGATGCCAGAAAAGCCTGGCATAGTTGCTTGTTGAATAGTCGTTGAGAAATTTTCCATGCCAGCGATTGGCGCGATTAGACAAATCACTCTCACTACTGATCCGTGTAGAGCGGCCGACATTGATGAGCCAGGGCACCACTTCCGGAGCTTCGTAGACGATGATGGTCGCATCACGAGTATCAAGCACACGCCAGGCGCCGCTGCCGGACTTTTGAAGAGCCGGAACGTGCATCAGCGGATCAATGATGATGAATCGATACTGAACCAACTAGAATCGACATGGCAGCCGCTCGATCTTGAGTTATTTAGACTGGACTAGTAGACTGGTCTAAATGATATAGAGGTGCATTTATCGTGAATAAGGAAATTGGATCTTACGACGCCAAAACCAAGCTACCGGAAATCCTTCGCCGGGTAGAAGCTGGAGAAAGTTTTACAATTACCAACCGCGGCAAACCTGTGGCTGAATTGATTCCAACGCGTGCTGGTGAAGAACAGCAGGTAGAGGCAGCCATCGCCAATATACTGAAAGCCAAGAAACACGTTGTATCCGCGGAGGAACTATCCGAGCTAAAGAATCAGGGACGCAAATGACGCCCATTGTCCTTGATAACTCGGTGGCCATGCGCTGGTTGCTGGCAAGTAATAAAGCATCTGACCAACGCTACGCGGAATCGGTACTGAAATCACTTACCAAGGCAGAAGCTATCGTTCCTAACCTTTGGCACCTGGAAGCTGCCAATGTGCTGCTGGGTGCATTACACCGCAAAGACCTGGAGGTATCTGAGCTGGAGCGCTTTACAGTTCAGTTGGAAGATTTGCCGATAACTGTCGATACCTCAACCGCAAGCCAGGTGTTTGGGCATACCATTTCTCTGGCCAAAGCCTATCGACTCAGTAGCTATGATGCAGCCTATTTGGAGCTGGCACTACGTAAAGGTTTACCGCTTGCAACGCTCGACAAGGATTTGCTCAAAGCGGCGAAGCGTGCAGACGTAGCGATCTACTTGAAATCATAATCGCTACTGGTATCTTAATATTGCGCATAAAATAATATCATATATATCAATAGGTTATGCGTATAATCTATCTTATGTTAAATGCAATTTTAACATACTGCTTATCGCAGGGTTGACACCGGTTCACAAACGCAACAACATAAAATATATTGTTCAGATGAATAATAAAGCCTATACAGCATTTCACGATTCAGTCGAGAATGCGGAACATTGATCGATAAACCCTAGCTGGGTTAAACGACGGTGAATAGAGGAAACAGCTTATGATGTCTGAATATCCGTCAAAAGTAGAAACCTCAGAATATAAAAGTGGATTTAGTCTGCCGCAATCATACTATGTTTCAGATGCTCAATTTGAGAAAGACCTCAGTGTGTTTCTCACGGATTATTGGCATCTGGTAGACCACGTTAGTTCGATCCCCGACCCCGGGGATTATCTGCTGTTTGAGATAGCCGATGAAAGCATCATCGTTGTCCGCAACAAGGATGACCAGATACGAGCACACCATAACGTCTGCCGTCATCGCGGTTCGGTAATTTGTACTCAATCAAAGGGAAATGCTAGTTTACTGACTTGCCCCTATCACGCTTGGGCCTATGATCTGGACGGTAATCTACGCAATAACCGAAACATGCCGGAGGACTTTCGCAAGGAGGAATACGGGCTTACTCCATGCCACATCCGTATATTCCATGGTCTCATCTTCGTTTGTGTTTCAAGACGGGATCCTCCCAATTTCGACGACTATACCAGTCGCTTCAATGCATTCCTTGAGCCCTTTCATATCGAAGATGCAAAGGTAGCCTGTCGAAAGCGCTTTCCCACCAATGCCAATTGGAAGCTGTGCTTTGAGAATTTCATCGAGTGCTACCACTGCTTGCCATCGCATAAGACCTATAGCCGTGTGCACGATGTTTCCAGTCAGAACCTACTCGGCGGGGAAGGTGAAGAATTGAGTAAACATCAACTTGCCTGGGAGCAAAGAATCAAGGAATTAGGAACCCATGTCCCGCCGTTTCAGGACGAAGAGTATTCGCCACACTTTCAGACTGGCCTTCGTTGGGAAATTGGGCATGGGCATGTTTCAGGTTCCGAGGATGGTGAGCCTGTTGCACCACTCATGGGGGACTTTCGCAAGACAGGCTATGACGGTGGACATAGCTATTGTTTGTTCGGGCCTCTGCTCACAATCGGCACCTACCCCGACCATGTCCTGCTTTATCGTTTTGTGCCAAGGAGCGCGCTAGAAACCGACACAGAGGTCATTTGGCTAATCCGTTCGGATGCCGTAGAGGGAACGGATTACGATGTGAATCGATTAACCCACCTGTGGAGCACCACCTTTTCGGAAGACAAAATAATTTGTGACAACAACCAAAAAGGCGTCAAGTCTCAAGCCTATCAACCTGGCCGCTACTCTCTCCTGGAGACGCGAACGCGTCAGTTTGCTGACTGGTACATTAGACAATTCCTCAAGCAGGAAGAGTCCGGGAAATCTTGAATAGCCCGGAAGGAGAAAAATTAGACGGTCCGCGATATACCTCGAGAGAAACTCTTGTAATCGTGGGCATCTGTTCACTTCCTGGCGTTGTCATCAACTTTGTTCCGTTGCTTGTGAGCGCCATGGTGGCAAGCGTGGGTCTCAGTGAACAGCAATCCGGGTTCATTGTTTCCGCGGATATGGCAGGTTACACCATTGGCACTATGACCGCTTTTTTTCTTATAGACAAAATAAGCTGGAGAGGCTTTACGCGTTATTCACTGTTTCTAATGCTACTAGCCAACTTGCTTTGCAGCCAGGCGGAGGGATTCACTTACCTGCTAGGGTTGCGCTTTTTGTCTGGTCTGAGTGGTGGCGCGATAACAGCGGTTATGCTGTCGGTTATCGCCCAGATGCGAAACCCCGATGCGGTTTATGGACTGTGGTTCGTAGTGATGTCGCTCATTACCATCGCTGGTATGGTAATGTTTCCGTATTTACTGGAAACAGCTGGATTGGGGGGTGCGTTTTCTGCCCTCGCAACAATCGCTTTGATCTGCCTCCCTTTTCTTAATGCGATACCCCATGGTGCGACTAAAGCCGAACCAGGATCCAAAGCGCCGTCTGCAAGTTTTCCAGCTGTGATTTTGGTAGTCGCCTCAATTTTTTTCCTTACGACTGGCATAGGAGGTTCCTGGGCATTTTTGGGCCAGATCGGTACGTCTGCTGGCTTAACCGTAGAGCAGGTGTCATTTGCGATTGCGTATTCCGCCGCTGGCGGAGTCGCTGGTGGATTACTGGCGGGATGGGTCGCTATGAAGTCGGAACGACTGTTTCCCGTTAGCCTGTCCTGCACGGGGTTGGTCGCCACAATGCTCCTTTTAATGATGGATAGCCCTTCTTATCTTTTGTACGCTTTCTGTTGCTTTGCCTTTTATGGACTTTGGTCATTTGTACTACCTTTCTTGTTGGGTACGCTCGCCGAACTGGAGAGAAGCGGTCGGGCTCTTTCACTAGGCAGCACTGCACAAGGCGCTGGTCTCATGGCAGGCCCGTTTTTGGCGTCGTCTATCCTTTACTTTCATGGGTACAACACGATGTTGGCCTTTGCGTCAGGTTTGATAGTGCTGTGTTTTTGCCTCGTCCTCCTAGCCCAAAATATGCCGCGAATTTATCGAATAGGTAATGAGTGAGGATTCTAAAGAAACAGGACCCGGAGCAACAGCTCTGAAGACTCGGTCAGTGAAGCGGCCTTTACCTGGTGACTCCACTACTCCACTGCATCTTTGCGCCGACCTGGATCAAGAAAACCGTCTTGAATTAGATGTATTCGATGCTGAAAACCAGTGATAGCCTACTCGTTACACTGGCAGGTGTGCATACATGTTAAACTAATGACACTCTCGCATCTGGGACATACTGTCCGCTTGTCAAGCGTCCGCGATGGAGAAAAACCGACCTCTGCTATATTGGGATAGAAGGCAAGAAGCGTCCAAACCGCCCATTTGGGCTTGCAGAACCAGGCAAAAAAAGGGATTGGCGAACACCAGCACTCGGGCCGCTAGCAGGTAAGCGTCCGGCCATCACACCTTGATTGACGGACTCCAGTTGTGCG
>TARA_R110002110_G_scaffold387316_2_pt1 | contig 55935 bp, 40 predicted proteins | sample TARA_R110002110 | Tara Oceans TARA_R110002110 (sample SAMEA4397330) | marine metagenome | biome: Polar Biome; feature: [SRF] surface water layer (ENVO:00010504); material: water (ENVO:00002006), including particulate matter (ENVO:01000060) such as... | depth 5 m | reverse complement strand
TTTGGCACAGGCATTCGCCGTGGAATGACCTAAATTATACTCTAAAGGTGTTTTCAAAATCGAACTCAGGTTATAAGGTTTAACTCTTCAGAATCACTCTTTGCAATAGCAGTGATAGCTCAACTCGATGAGTTTTTAGCCTCAATCATGAAACGACTTTAAGATTGCTTCTGTTAAGCAAATAGAATTGACAAACAATATTACAACTAAAGAAAATTATTATATGAAAGCGTCTTATTACAATGAATTTGGTGAGTTAAACAATATTAAAACAGGTGATCTGGATAAACCTGAGCCTGGTGAAGGAGAAGTACTTGTTCGCATCAAAGCTGCCGGAGTTAACCCCGTTGATGCCTTTGTTGCAAACGGCATGCTTAAAGATGCTATTTCAAATGAATTCCCTACTATTCCGGGATGGGATATGGCTGGTGTGGTGGAAGAGCGAGGACATTCTGCCAGAAGATTTAAGGAAGGCGATGAAGTGTATGCTTATGCACGTCGCCCGGTGATTAAACATGGAACTTTTGCGGAATATATTGCGCTTCCAGAAAGCTATCTTGCCAAACGACCTCAAAAAATTTCTATGGAAGAAGCAGGTGGAATTCCGTTGGTTGGACTTACGGCATATCAAGCTATTTTTGATGCCGGAAAAATGAAAGAGGGGCAAATTTTATTAATACTTGGAGCTTCCGGTGGAGTTGGAACTTTAGCCATTCAATTAGCTAAAGCACATGGCATTAAAGTAATCGGCGTTGCCAGCGAGAAAAATCACAATTATATGGAAGAACTCGGAGCTGATGCTGTCATCGACTATAAAGACAATCATGTTGGCGAAGCTGTTGAAGCTATTGAACCTGATGGTGTTGATATGATCTTCCATTGTTCAAGAGGAGAAGCTCTTAATCAGGTTATGGAAACCGGAGTCCTAAAAGAAAACGGACACCTGATTTCAATTACCAACAGTAATCCTGATATAAATGATGATATTAATTTCCAATATGTGTTTGTAGAACCAAATGCAGTACAGTTACAGCATATTCAAGAACTGGCTGACGATGGAAAAATAAAAGTACATGTCTCAAAAGCCTATAAACTTGAAGAAGCCGGACAAGCGTTGAAAGATGTTCAAACCCTTCATACCCGTGGAAAATTAGTGATAACTCCATGAGTGAGAATTCTTTTCCTCCGTTTTAGTAGAATTAAACAGCATAAAAAAAGCCTTCGATCAATGATCGAAGGCTTTTTTTATGCTCCCCGGGAAGGATTTGAACCTACGACTCAGCGATTAACAGTCGCTTGCGCTGCCCCTGTCGTAGGCGTGCAGATTCTTTGAAATTAATTAAGCCCAGTTAAAACAGCTAAGATCGTGTCTATTTTTTTGGATTGATTTATTGATATCTCAGTAACATACATGCCTGATGTATATTCGGAAACCCAGCTCTTTATTTTTTCTCTGTTATGATAAAGTTCTGATGGTTTTCTTAATGATTGAATCACGGCTTTAACTTTATGCCCTTCAAAACTACTCACGCTAAAAGAAAGCTCTTCTTTTAGTTCTGAATATGATACCGATTCAAGCACCGCATTTATTTCTGTTAACAAAGGGGTTTTAAGCTGCCCTTTTATGATTTTTACGCTCTTTTGCTCTTCTGTTATTTTAGCAGGAAGCACCAGACTATAATAAGGTTTTTCATTAAGCAAGATGTTCTGCACCTGTTCCCCTTCCCCTTCTATCTTTACAGATAGTTCTAACCCTGAAGCGGCAAGATCAAATTGAACTGCATGTTGGTTTTTGCTTAGGTATGGATCAAATCTCACATTCCATTCTGTTTCTTTAATACCGAATAAATTATATAAACTGTACAAATACCAGCCAGCTGCCCATGTAAACTGGGGTTTGTCAATTTTGCCGTACACCGTGGCATCATCTTTATTACTCACTCTGTATTCGTACATTGCCGGTTGGCCGTTAGGGCTGTTAATAGCTCCATCTACGGTCATTATATCCTTGATAAAGCCAAGTGCTTCTTCTTTCTTGCCAATCTCCATCAATGAAAGTGCATACCAAGCATTGCCCTGAGGCCAGATTCCTCCATTGATGTAGTAAAACGGATCTCCGGCTTCGTTGCCTTCCAGCTTCAAATATTCGATCAGATTCTGAAAATCCATGGGGTACACGGCGTACACTCCAATCTTTGGGTCAACAATCTTGGCGGCCGCCGTCTCGGTGAGTTTTTCTTTCCTCTCGGCGTTCAACACATCATAATGACTACCTAATAATGATCCGATATAATAATGTTCGTCCAGCGTGCCGTCTTCAAAATAGTTGATCAAATATTCCTGCTCTTCACTCCACAGTTGCTCGTTCAATCCCTTTTGCATCATCTCAATTTCTTCTTCCCATTCAACCAAGAGTTCTTCATTCTCTCCTAGCTGACTCGATATAAACACATATTCTCGAAGTGCTTTTATGGCTAGAATAGTAGTATAAGATCGTGGCCCAAAGTTTCGGGCGATATCCCACCAATCCGGTCGGTAAGAATAGATGATATCGTTCTTTTTATGGGTTTTGAAATCATGTACGCTTTTTGAAAGGTATGGATACATCTCTTTCAGGAAATCTTGATCACCTGAATGCCGCAGGTAACTTCCGGCAACAATCACAAACCAAAAGTGATTCCAGTTATCCGGCGGGGCGATTTCTGTTGCAAACTTATCGTCTTTCCAATAATAAGCATGTGGAATTACAAAGTTAGAATCAGCATGTTCAAGAATGAATTCCAGATCATGTTTTACTCTTGGGAGATCGAAATTTACGGTAGCAAGATCGGTGAGCAATACATCGTGCGTGAAATAGAAATTATACTCAGCAGGGCTTGGCATGGGCTGAATACTTCCATCAATATAATGCCGATTAACATTTAGAATACTGTTTGCCCACAACACTGAATGATCGAGTACAGAATCTCCCGTTACAAATACATTATTGCTTACATAGTCTAGCACCTGCTTCTCATACGCATCAGCTTCATCCTGAGCCGTTTCCAAAAGCTGAGAAACTAAGGCTCTACCCTTTCCCCGATTTGTTGAACCAATGATTTGAACAATCTTTACCTCATCTCCGGAAGCAACTTGAGTTTTATATAAATATCTAATTGCAGGAGTTTTAGGATTTGATTTTGAAGCGGTTTGATTATCCAAAACCAAGTCGATTCCGTCCCACCATTTCTCAGTGGCCGGTAAGCTATCCAATGAACTAACTGCGCTGTATGCAACGGGTTGCAATCCATAATTAGTTGCAAATAATTGAACGTTTTGAGTCTCTTCTTCCTCAAAATTAATAAAGATAGAATTTCCTTTTCTCTCGAATTCACTCCAAGCTTTGTCTTTTGTGGCGTAGGTATGGCTGGTCCTTAAACTGGCTTGCAAGTCGGTATAGAATTCGTAAAGCTCAGAACTGCTACTTGTGTTTTTTATGGTATAGGTGATGATTACCACCGGGCTATCTTTCGAGAATTGATAGTTTACGGTAATATCATGATGCTCTTCTTTTTTTGTGTAAGTAACTTCATAGGGAGTAAGCTCCATTTCAAAAGGCTCAAAACCGATCCATTTACTATCTTCGTCTCCGGTTTTTAGCCCCATCACCATTGAAACAGTTTTATCTCTCGTCCAGTAATCTGTACTTAAATCGATGCTGTTTGCAACGGGATAGTAGAAACTAATTCGCTGTGGAAGCGGCGAACTGTGGTGGAATTCCAATCCTACAAAAGGACTTCCAACTTCGACTGAAGCATCTCCATTAAACTTTACTGCGAGTTCTTTTTTAAGTGATTCATGTTCTTGCTGCCCGCATCCTGTTAGTATGAAGAATAGAGCGAGTAATACAAGGCTTGAGTTAATCACTTTTTTGTTCATGTATTTCCTAATTCATCGACCAAAGCATTAAAGTTAATTTTAGCACCAAATATTCGGCTATCTGCTCCGGCGTAAGGCAGTATCAAATCCTCTCTCCATTGATAATTCGCACAAATGAAAAGTACGTTATCTACGCCAAGGCTTTCGTCTCCCTTTTGTTCTTCTGATCCGGTCGGTCTCATCAAAGGTTCGATGCGTTTTTCGGGAACGCACTTACCTTCTTCTGAAAAATCAAGAATGGTGGCTGCTAAATCATATTCGCGATTATGATCCGGGAGGTAATGTCCCTGATGGTAAATAGTTAAAAAACGATTCTCACCAAGAGGAATCGGAGGACCTCCTGCTCCAATCCAGGATTCCTTAAACTCTGTAAATTGATAACTAGCCATAATCATCCCCTCACTTTTCCAAGGACCATATAAGCTTTCTGAAGTTGCCCAATGCATAGCTTTAGGATGTTCGCCCTGCATAGGCCGATGCAGCAATATCCATTTACCATGAACTTTTTCTGATAGTAATACCGCATTCTTGTTATCTACATCATTTAGGTTTCCTGTAATCGGGCCGTGTAACTCCCAATTTATAAAATCCTTAGTGGTTGCAAGACAGATTTGTACTTTGTTCTGATCTTCGGCTTCGTTGTAATAATGTCCGGTATAAAAGAAATAGTATATTCCGTTTACGAACGTGCATCTTCCATCCTCAACACCAAGATTGTGATAGGCTTTAACTGGAGCAATGGCTGGAATTTCTCTTCTCCAAACCAACTCAAGAGTAGGGGTGAAAACAGCTAGTCCTGCAGATGAAGGAGCTAATCCTTTTTCGGGATCAACCTCTCCCTGAGCCCGATACAGCATGATTGTTGCACCACCCATATCCAATAACTTTTTTTTCTGGCTTGAATCCAATCCCCAGGTGACCATCAATGGACCGAGTTTTTGCACATTATCAATAAGAATTGCCGCAGGATTTAGCACTACTTTCGATTCCCAGTTTGAATCCTTTTTGGGAGTAAGAATTGGTTTCCCCTCATTCATTCTAATAATTTCCAACGAATGACTGATTTCGATACTTCTCTTCGGACTTGTTTCGTAGGTAGGAGTTGTGTCTTTTAAATGGGGCATTCTGAAAATTTTAACAGTTAATTTTATTTTTAAGCATCCAATCAAGTACTTCGGCTAATGGAGCTTGGGCATGGCCTATTACTGAGTCGGCTGCTCCGTAATACACGTGCAGGATTTCTCCAATTAATACTGCGCCTTCTGGAAATACCACATTGTTTACATCCCCGAAAAGTTCGAAGTCCAACTCAGGTTCTAATAATGGAATAGGGCTTTTCGCAATCACTTTTGAAGGATTTTTTAGATCCAGCAAAGCCATTCCCATTCTGTACACATGTTTGGTATCTACTCCGTGATAAATCAGCAACCAACCTTTATCGGTTTCAATGGGTGTTGGTCCTGCCCCTATTTTCAAATTTTCCCATTCGAATTCTGGGCGCATTACCGTATGCTCATCCAGATTCTCAAGGTGTTTCTTCCATGTTCCGTTTACCGGATTATGAAATTCTTCGATAGAGTCGAAATAAATGATCTGAATATTTGGAACCACCCGATGAAGCATGGCAATTTTACCGCCAATACGTTTCGGAAAAATAACGGCGTCTTTATCTCTTAAATCTGTTGGGCCTGCAATCCCATTCTTTTCAATGGTTTTGAAGTCTCGTGTTACTGCCAAACCAATTCTTACTCCATTTATCTCATCAAAAGCATGGCGTTGAAGTGCTGTATAAGTGATTAAGTACTGGCCATCCAGTTTGCAAATACGAGGGTCTTCTGAACCAAATTTATTGAACCACTCCTCTGTCCCAATAAACGGTTCTTCTCTCCAATCAAAATGAATTCCATCTTTGCTTGAAGCATAACCAATGTAAGAGAGATATTTCTCATCGAAACCAGTATCCTGTTCTCCGGGGTGAGCGTTCTTAAGCTTTATTCGTTTATATCCTTTTGGAATAGCCCTGAATAGTAAATGCACCAACTCTCCATCATAAAATGCACCGGGATTAAACACAGCTCCACTTGCCCACTCAATATCCTTTCTCGGAGCGAGTAAAGGAAATTTTGTTTTTTTAAACATCATAAGTTTTAATTGCCCGGTAGTTAGTTTTCATTGATTAATGTTGTCAATTCTGCTTCAGTAATTATGCTTGAAGATGCATCGGTAAGATTTAACAATACGGCTATTTTTTCTGTCTCTTGAGACTTCTTTATTTTAAATACTCGATATTGATAATTTTTTCCGTCTTTAGTCACATTTTTAGATTCTTCAGAAGTTGCATAAAACCATTTATTTGAAAGTGTAAATTGCTCTATTTCAAGAACTGTAAAATTTGCCTCAATGGTAGATTCTGCTCCGGAATTTTTGTTTATGGTAGTTTCGCTATTTATCCCATCATAACCATACCCATACAAAGAATTATACATTTTGGTGTTCGCCACATTGTTCCCATTAAACCAGCTAGCCAATAAACCCGCCATGATTGCATAATCGTCGTTATTAGTGGCTTCATATAGTCGGATCATTCCAACTGAAGCTGCGCGGGTAGCATAGGCAATTTGTTCAAAAGTTCTCCTGTTTTCAGGATTTTGAAGCTCAAAAGAATGTAACCACCCGTTTACTAATAGCCATGGATAAAAATTTTCTGCTTCAATAATGGCACTTTCAAGATTACTGGCTTCGGCTAATGCCATTGTTTGGGAGTTCCCCCAACCATGCCAGCCGCCTTCATAAGAAATATGAGCTCCGTATGGCGCATTAGCAACGTTCCCATATTGCATCATTGCAATACCTTCACTTAGCTTCTTGATGGCATTGTCGTACTCTCCGTTTGATGAAACTTTGGAGGCTGCAATCAATCCTAATAATAGCTCACTGGAAGCGTCAGATGCGGTTTCTGAGATTAACCATGTAGGCATTTCATATCCATTTACTATGTTTGTATTTGGATAAGCATCAATTACGCCGTTTATGTGAGGAAGCAATCTATCTACCGAAAGCAGGCACATACTTGCGAATGAAGAATCATATTCGGCAAGTACTCTGGCTCCCGTTCCCAATGCCCACGCTGCTCTTCCCGCCCACCAATTCAATTCGTTCGCAACACTGTTTTGATGAGTGGTATTTTTTCTAAGGGAATTATCCCATACAAAATTATTAAATAAACCATCCTCGGTTTGCATGTACATTACAAATCGTAAAAGCTGTTTCGCCTTTTCCACTGACTCTTCGTTTCCGGTTAATTCAAAGTGTCTTAAATAAAGTACTGCCGCTCTGGCGGCATCATCTACACAGGCTTCGCCTTCGTCGTCATCTCCCACCCAATTGTAATCTGGTGCATCAGCATAAATGTGAATAATTCGAAGATTCTCACCTCCATAACTAACTACCTCACCTAACGAATCCAGATGACTGAGATTAAGTATGGAAGGCACTGGTTCTTCCTTGTATTGGTTTTCTTTACAACTCATAAACACCAAAAGGCCGAGAAGAATTGATACGATTAGTGTCTTTTTTTTATAGGGATGAATATTCTTCATAGAATTTCTGTTCATTAACTTTTTAGCCCTGATGAGGCCATACTTTTGATAAAATGTTTCTGGAAAATTAAATAGGCGATGATTACCGGGAGAGCTAATAACAAAGCCGAAGCAAGTTGTGCTCCAATACTCGAATCAGAACCACCTCCTACTGCAAACAGAGCCACCATTTGGGGCATCGTCATTAAATCCTGCTCGCGGATTACAATAAGTGGCCAAAGCACTTCATTCCAGTTTGCCACAAAGGTTAGAATGGCTACGGTAACCACCACTGGTTTTGAAAGTGGTAAAACGATTCTGAATAAAATTCCCAGCTCACTGCACCCATCTAATCGAGCAGCATCAACTAAGTCTTGTGGAATGGTTAAAAAACTTTGCCGGAAAAGAAGAATAGAAAATGCCGTTATCATAGTTGGGACTATCAACCCTGCGAGATGATCTGTTAACCCAAACTTAACGATCAAAATGTAGGTTGGAATGAGTGTGATTTGGAATGGGATCATCATTGTGAGTAGGCTTAAAGAAAACATAGCATCTCTTCCTTTCCAATTTAGCCTTGAAAATGCATACCCTGTTATAGAGCCAAAGATAGTAACCGAAAGCGTAACCAAACTGGTTACAATCAAACTGTTGAAAAATCCTCTGGCGATTGGAATACGATCAAATACGAGTTTATAATTTTGCCATGTCCAGATCTCGGGCAATAACTGAATATTCCCGATTTCGCCATCTGGTTTAAACGTACTAAATAGCATCCATACAAAAGGATACGCAAAAACAATGGCTCCAAGAATCAAAACGGTATACAGTATGCTTTTCTTCATTCTAGTAAACTTCCGTTTCAACAAATTTACGCTGGATTTTCACAACCATGAAGATGATGACTGCAAAAAATAAACCCATGGTTGACGCATACCCCATGTGCCCAAAATTAAAGGCCTGATTATAGATATACAAAACGGCCGACAAGGTAGAATTCATCGGTCCACCGCCCGTCATTACATACGGTTCGATGAATAATGAAAAACCACCAATCACCGATAAAACAATTACCGTTACAATGGTTGGGTTCAACATTGGTAGTGTGATATGGAAAAAGCGTTGCGATGAATTTGCTCCCTCCAATTCGGCAGCTTCGTACAGTTCAGCGGGAATACTTTGCAGCCCTCCCATAAAAAGGATCACATATAATCCCACATTTTTCCAGGTAGCCATAAACGCGATGGAAGGCATTGCCCAGTTTTCAGAAACCAGCCAGGGAACTTGTCCCAGACCCAGTTTATAAAGGAACTGATTTAGTAATCCTGTATCGTAATTAAAAAGTTGCTGAAAAAGGATGGTAACCACAACTCCTGAAACTACTACAGGCAAAAAGTATAATGTCCGAAAGAATCCTCTGGCTATGATTTTTTGATTCAACAAATTGGCAAAGAATAAAGCCACCACTATTTGAAGAGGAATATGAAGAACCAAAAATATACCGGTGTTTATGATTGATTGCATAAACACTTCATCGGAAAACACTCTGATAAAATTCTTCCATCCTACAAACTCCATAGGGGTTACCACATCCCAACGGTGAAAAACCAAAATCACTGAAAACACCACCGGGTACACAAAAAACAAAGAAAGGTGTGCCATATAGGGCATGCTCAAAAGAAATCCGGGCTTAATCACCTGAGAGAGTTTCTTCATGCTATTTATTCCACTCCCTTAGTATTTCGATGGCTTCGATCATTGCGAGCGTTGCCTCATCCGGCGTCATTTTTCCATAGACTGAAGCTTTTTCGTAGTATCGGGAAACCGAATCAAGAATTTCTTTGAAGTCACGAACGCTATCTACGCCACGAGTATAAGCGGCTTGCCGGGCAAAGCGAGCTAAACTTGGGTTTTGTTCAAAGAACTCAGCAAAATCAGGATCGGTGAGCAATTCTTTCCGAATGGGAATCTGGCTGGCAAATTCCAATAATCGATAATCAGCTTCTTTGCTGATTAGGTATTTCACGAACTCCCAACTTTCCTTGGGATATTTTGTATTCGAGAAAATGGCAATATTTTTGTGATCTCCATAGGTATAAACTTCCCCTTCATAACCATCAGGTACAGGCAGTGGAGCGAAATCGTATTCCAACGATTCGGGGGCGTTTTTTTTCAGAAAAGAAATATTCCATGGGCCGGTAAACTCTACGGCAATTCTGCTGTATAGGAATGCGTTCCCTTGCAATGTTGATTGAGGAAAGTATCCACCTTCGTAAATTTGTTGGTAGAATTTGAATACTTCGTTTGAAGCTTCTTCATCAATAGCCAGTTCTCCCTTATCAAAAAAGGTTTTACCACCTGATGCATTTATATAACTGGTGTAATAATCATAATACCGTTGCCACCAAATCGGACGAATATCCCGATAGCCCATCCATTGATCAATCCGGCCATCGCCATCATTGTCTTTAGTGATTTTAGATGCAGCATCAAGAAATTCGGAATAAGTTCTTGGGAACTCAATTACACCTGCATCACTAAACATTTTGGTGTTGTATTGCACCATAATAGGGTTGGTTTTCCAAGGAACTTGATAGGTATGACCATCTTTAGCTTTTACACTCTCAAGAATATCTTCAGGAACACGCTCGCTCATAACTTGCTCGTAATCCTCGAACGTGTCGAGCGCTAATAAGCCTTTTGCCCGGATGAAATCATTGGTAATTCCCGGCCAAATATTCGAACAAACATCCGGTGTTGTGCCTGCTACCATTGCAGACAGCAATACTTCTTCGCTGGATTGACCCGCCGGTAATGCCTGTAGCTTCACTTTTATTTCACGTTCTTTCGTATTCCATTCGCCCACCAATTGTTTAGCTAAAGCAAATTCCTGAGGATTCGGAGACGACCAATAGGTAATGGTTTTATTGCCTGCTTTAGGCTCAGTGTTCCGTTCTTTTTCATTGTTACAACCAACACTTAAAACAAGAAATAGCCCTATCAGCCAACTTACTTTTGCAAAGTTTTTGGGTGGGTGTGTTCTATTTCTTGGTTTAGTGAACAATTAGAATCCCATTTCAAGTGTAAGGCTATGCACGTTGCCTAACCTTCCCATGGTTTTATAGCCATAGCTAAGTTTTGCGAGTAATCCGGTGGATAGTTTTTGATGAACTCCAAAACCAGCATTGAAACCTGACTCAACTTCTTTCAGGAACAGAGATTCGTATCCACCTCTTAAAAATACTCTTTTTTGAAAACTATACTCACCCCCAACATTTACACTTTCATAATTAGAACTTGGGTGAAGTGCATCAATGGCAATCAATACATTATGCATGGGCGTTTTTAATGGCTCGAAGGCAATCCCAAATTGAAAATTGAGCGGTAGGCTCCATGAATCCGTTTCAAAGTTAACCGGAATCCGGTCGTTATTTCCTTCACTGATGGGATCAGGATCAACAAAGGTTCTTAAATTGCGACCCTGCATTTTCATATCACTACCAAAGTTGTAGATGGTAGCTCCAATCACCATTCCACCAAAAAAATCTGTTTTATATTTGGTACCCAAATCAATGGCTATGGCATTCGCTTTTGTGCGCCAGATTCTTTGTTGAACGAATTTTACCGTTCCACCCACACTAAATCTATCTCCCACATTAGAGGCGTAGGTAATCCCAAATGCTATATCTGCCGCATCAAATGTTTCGCCGTTTCCTTCCTGAAATTCTTCCGTTCTAACCAACATTTCAGGGACACTTAGCATGGTTAGGGCAAAGCCTACATTCCCGAATTTTTTAAAGTTAAATACGGCTCCCACATAATTGAAATCCAAGCCTGTTACCCATTTACTATACGAGGCAATTATTTCATTTTCTTCAATAGATGCAATCCCAGCTGGATTCCAATACAACGACGAAGCATCATCCGAAACGGCAACAAATGCGCCTCCCATTCCGGTTGCTCTGCTTCCCACTCCAATTTGCAGGAACTCTGCGGACGTAGTCCCTACTTTTGATACTTTTTGAGCATGTAGCTGTACCGGCATCAAGACACTAAATAATGCACCCAAAAGAATACTCTGCATAATGGATATTTTCGTGGCTGTCCTCATTTTATTATCGCAAATCTTCCGGTTGTCTCGCCAATCCCTTCAGCTTCAACATGGAACAGATAAACTCCAAAGGAGAGGTTCATTCCGTCTTTGGTAACTAAATCCCAGGCTACCTGCCCATCGTCAATAGTTGAATCATGGTAGAGCGTTTGCACCAATTGCCCTGTAATCGTATAAATCCTGATCGTAGATTTTGCCGGAAGTTTCATAAAATAAATACGGCGCTCACCCCTGCCTGCTCGATAGGTATTTGCAGGTTCAAAATCGCTGGAGGCTACATAGGGATTCGGAACCACAAATATATCTTTTAGCTGATTTTTGGCAAGGTTTTTATCCAATACACCTCCTTTCATACTAAAGCGATACTCATCTGTATTTTGAAAGGGTTTGGAGATTTCGAACACCAATGATGAACCGGGTTGAGGTTCTTCTCTGGTTAAATCAGGTTGTAGAACAGGGTCTGGTGGGATTAATCGAATAGACCAACTTGCTCTCCATTTACCGCCTGCAAACTGAGGCTCTAATCCCGGTTCTGTTCCCATTATAATGACAATAAGCTCGCCGTAATCGTATTCACCATTGCTTAAACCATCTACATCTTCAATGATGGAAAAGCGTTCCCGTTGCCCTGTGATTGTGTTTTCGATATAGAATTTGGTTGGGATTTCCTGCATGCCAAACGCAACTCTCATTGAAGTATCAGATACCTCTTCGGTAAAATGAATTTCGAAATTAGCCGGATATCGGATAAACCTTGAAATAAATAAACTGTTATTGGATGCTGGCTCAATGAGTGGCGTGAAATTTCCGCCTTCACCTTCGAAACTAACACTACTATCAATAACTGATATTTCTGAAGGTCCTAGAATATCAATCGAGAAACCATCTGTTAGGGGAGTTTGAATGGTTCCCTCTTCTAATGGACCTGTAAAAATTGGTTCGCTATCTTCTATACTCGATAAAGTGGCAATCGGATTTATATTGGTTTGCCACGTGGAATCATTCTCAAAACTAAGTACATATTCTTTCCCTTCTACAACTGTTCCACTGGAAAGGATATTAATTGAGATATTTCCGGTTCCAATAATCTCAGATTCTTCAAGCTCAATATCCGGTGGAATGTAACCTGCTGATGGAGCTCTCGGTACTACAACCGCCGTGTTAACATCTACATTTATATTTCCGGCAACATCATTTTTGATAATGGAAGAAGTAGTACTCGGCGAAATTCCTCGTATTTTTCCATCTTCGCCTACTACAAACCCACCTTCAGAATCTCTTTCGATATAGCCACGATCGTAAGGAACCAACGCATAATAGTAGGTTTTGCCGTTTATCACATCGCGATCTATGTAGCTATGTCGAAGTCCACTATCAGTGCCAAGATTAAACTGTACTCCATTTACTGCGACAGGATGAAGCCCCCTTAATCCGTTTTTAAGATCGAATTGAGCTAATGGTTTTTGGTAGATTGTACTTCCGTATGCATCCGTAATTAACAGGTTTTCTTCGAAATTTGGTTCCGTAGATCGATAAATGAGATATCCTTCAAAATCATATTCTCCTAAAAAAGGATCGTAGGATGCTTCTGCTTTGTCGTCCCAATATAAAGTAACCATCTCATCTCCTGCCACTGCTGTCAGGTTTGACTTATCAGGTGGTCGGGCGAACTGATAATCTGCATTGTAGATTTGCTGAATGATTTCTTTTTTACGAGCAAGCGAAGAATTGGAAATATCTCTGGGATCGTTAAAATCTCTGTCTGCGAATACCAGCGCCATAGAAAAACGCTCTGTCTGCCCTGCTTTTAAAGGAAATGCACCCGATGAAAAGAACATGCCCAGATTTCTTCCTCCTTCCAGTATAATATCTTCTAAGGGAGGAAGTGCCTCTGAAAAGAGTCTGAAATTCTCTTCATCATCAATGAGCTGATATTGATGAACGTCAAAAACCTGAAATCCTGTTAACCCAATTTGATCGGATTCATCTTTATCTAAGCCATCAAAATTAGGCTCCCCTTCGTCAGGTTTTCCATTTCCTTCGCCTTCATCTATTCCAGGGTAATTTGAGTGATTTGGACCTAAACCATCTATCCCTACATCACTATTTAATGGCTCACCTGTATCCCAAAACCCATTTTCATTAAGATCAGAGTAGATCAACCAATCCATGTCCTCATCTCCTGTCCACCAAACCCCGGCTTGATAGGCTGGCATTTGCTCTAATTGAAAATAGAAACTCTCAAATTTTGCCTGATCGTAGTTAGCCTGTACGTAGTTCGCAATGTTAGCCTGCCCCTCAATAAGCTGCCCTGCACCACTTTCTCTCCGTTCATCTATAATGCCGTCGTCATCATTATCTTTGCTATCTGTTGAATTTCCCGGAGATTCCAGAAAAGAATACCCGGCTGTTCCTACCGGTCCCCATAAACCCGGAGAACCTACGCCGTCATTATCCCATGCAAACGCAATATCAAGCTTAGTATCGTATGCGCCTTCATCATCACCGGAATCGTCTGTGCCTCCAACTCCCCAATCAATGTATTGGGAAAAATAAACTTCGTCGTAATCTACATCGCATTCATTAGTAATTTCATACAACCAAAAAATCACATCCTGAGCTAAGGGGTGGTTCCATTGAAAACCTCTTGCCCTTACTTCAAGCCCCAATCCTCCTCTGGTAGTATCTCCTGTACAAGGATAGAAATTATGAGGGGCTTTTGTCCATTCTTTATCTTCGGCATCATCAAATACAAAATAAGTTTCCAAATCGGCATTAAATACGCCTTTCCCGAACCATCCATTCCATTGCCCCGCCCAATCTACCGGTCTATCTGGCCAAATTTGGGGCCAGGTTCTTTCATCATCGCTTCTGGCAGGTGATTCTTGCAATGGATTCGAGAACCCATACACCGGAGCAAATCCCCAGGGTATTTTTGTTATAGGGTCTAAATCTATGAACTCCCGATAATTCGTAGACATAGGGGTTATCGTGTTTCCCAAGGCATTTTTAGTTTTTGCTGAAACAATAAAGGCAACACCATCCACATAAGAATGCCCACTTCCTTTAGGCCACTCACCTGAAGGCTGGTCCGGCCAACGTGCTATTTCTCCGTGATTTGAAAAAAGTGTACGAACCCGGTTTCCGTCCATTACTCCCCATTGCGTCCATCTATTACTTCCATGATCGATGTTTTCCTGAGCATTTACTGAGGCAAAAAATCCAAGTAAAAGTAGAGCTAAGAATGTAATCTTCATCAGTATTTTTGTATTCAATATATTCTCTTTTTTAATCACTATTTGTCCTTTAAAAGCTCAAGTTCAAACCAATGGTTACTCGCCTTGGTGCAGAGTAAAAATCCGGTCGGAATAAAAATTCATCTTTAGTATTCAATCCTTGAGGTATTCCGGTTTGATACTGCAGATTGGGAAAAGCTCTGCCGGTATCATTATACACTTGGGTTTCATTCTGTGTATCAAACAGATTATATATTCTTGCAAATACACTGGCATTAGTTCCTTTAATGGTAAAGCTCTTTGATGCATACATATCAAAGTTGACGTAAGTTGGTTTTCGGTCTGAGTTCACCAGTCCAATTCGCTCATTCGCTTTTGACGGGGTGTAAGGAAACCCGGAACCATATTCTCCCAAAACCGTTAGCACCCAGTTACTTTTGGTAAGAAAGCTGGTACTGGCATTAAGCTGATGTCTCCGGTCCCAATCCAAAGGTACCAATTGTTTTTCGGTTTGCACTCCGGCAAGTTCATCTAGCGCTCTTGCTCGTGGATCACTTGCATTACCAGATGCTACCTGAAACGAGTAGTTAATATTGAAGCTGAAATTATTCTGCATTCTCTTTTCAACATTCAAGATCAATCCTTTTGTTTGCCCATAATCAGTGTTGATATATCGGCCATATTTTGAAAGTGGAAATGGCTCATCAAAACCGGTTTGTATAGTTTCAATTCGAGTGCCTAGTAGATTTCTTATGTCTTTGTAGAAAGCGGTTACCTGTAGAGAAAGAATATCCTGAAAGCCTTGCTGAAGGCCTATTTCGTAGGAAACTGTTTGTTGAGGTTTTAAATCAGGGTTTCCAAAAACACGGCTCAATCCAACTTCCGGATTATACGTATAGTCGGGATTTATATAAAGAAATTGGAAAGAAGGAACTTGAAAAAAATAGCCGTAAGAAACGTGTACTACTCCGCTTTCAGAAATTGGATAGGCAATTCCAAAGCGAGGCGAAAGCTGCCAGTTTGAAGATGTATTTGTTTTCTCAGAGGTCGTTGGTCTTCCATAATCTGATGGAAAGGTACTGTTTGCATCAAAATAATCGAACCGAATACCCAGATTAACTACCATATAATCAAACTCCATTTTATCTTGTATATAGGCGCTTATCTCAGTGGGTCGCTCATCAAAATACACATGATTTGGAGTGCCTTCAGGAGGGATAGCAGGTTCAAAACCTGTGGAAGAGTTGTTCAACACTTCAAAAGTCCTGAACTCAATGGTATAGAATTTTACTAATCCACCTGCTTTAATCATGTTTTGGCGGTTTACCTGGCTGGTAATATCAAAACCGGTAAGTAGCGTTCCCGTCTCTCTGTTCGTATGGTCCATAATTGCTCCTCCTCCTAAAAAAGCAAAATTCCCCCCTAAATCACTTTCCGGATTATCGCGAGGGTATCTTGGATCTAAAGGGTCTTCATATACATAGGATTTACTGCGATTTATGAAATAAGCTCCTTTTAGGTTGATGAAGGTCTTATTACTGATCAAATAATTATTAACCACGTTTAGACTTATAGATTCCCCATAATTCGTCGGGGTTCCATCAGGATTATAGCTGTATAAGTGATTATACCCTTGCCCTTCATCATTTTGATATAACCCGGTAACAGATAGTTTATTCCCTTTTATATGGGAGGATGTAAGTTTTAACTGGACCGTGTTTTGCTTACTCCAATTCATGGAAGAGTAGGAACTGTCGCCTAGTTGACCCACTAATACTTCTCTTCCATCTACTATTACCGTTTCCACGCTTTCTTTCCCGTCGTAAATTGGGCGCACAATATTTTGTCCGTACAAGTACCCGTCATCATTTACGGTTCTGCCTGACATAAAAAAGTTAAGCTTATTGTTGAATCCCGGAACGGGGCCACTTAATGAGCCTTGAACATCATAAATATCTAATGGAGAGATAGAGGAACTGTTCTGAAAAACACCATTACGAGTGGTGATATAATCTCCGCTGTACATTGAGAAGTTACCTTCATAGTCTTCTCCCCCATTCTTTGTAACAATATTGACAACCCCTGACTGAGCCTGCCCAAATTCTGCATTAAAAGTTCCTGAAATAACTTCAACTTCCTGAATAGAATTATTTTCTACCTGATAGGCGAAGGAGTTATCGAAGGAGTCGTTTATTGGAATTCCATCTACCAAATAGGCAACTTCACCAAGTCTTCCGCCTCTAAAATGGCCCTCAACTACTCCTGCTTGAAGGTTTACAACGTCATTAAAATTCTCAACGGGCATAATTTGCATTTCCTTTGATGAAATAGAAGCCTTTGAGGAGGTTAAATCTCTTTGAACAATTGGGCGCTTTGCGATTACCACTACTTCCTCTCCCTGCGTAACACTTTCGCTCATAGTAAAATCAATAGTCGTTGTTTGGTTTATTTTTACTCTAACTTCTTGAACTATTTGAGTCTTAAATCCTAGAAAAGATGCTTTCAATTCATACGTGCCGGGGCTCACATTTAGAATTATATAATACCCGTCTGCATCGGTTACCGCTCCTTGCTGAGTGCCTACAATGGATACAGTTGCACCAGGTAAGGTCTCACCTGTCTCAGCTTCAATAACTTGACCCGTAATTTTACCGGTTGTATTTACTTCTGAAACTTTGATTCCATTTACCAGAATTAAAGAGACAACAATCAGAAAAAGAACACTCTTTGTTATGCGCATAATACTTGTCAACTCAACAGTTGGTTTAAAAAAGATTCCCGGGCTATCAACCCGGGATCTATGGATAAAATATGAATGCTATGATTATTTAATTAATGTCATTCTTTTTACTTCTGTGAAATTAGAAGTACTCAATCGGTACAAATAAACTCCACTTGGCAGGTTCGCTGCATTAAAATTAATGCTATGAACTCCACTAGTCATTTTAGAGTCTGTAATCAAATTTGCCACTTTTTGTCCCAGCATATTGAATACCGAAAGACTAACTACATCATTCTGAGAAAGCTCAAAACTTATTAGTGTAGACGGATTAAATGGATTCGGATAGTTTTGATTAAGCCGCACTTTTAATGGACGATCACCTGAAACTTCGTCTTCATTTGATACTAGAGTTCCTACGGGAAGAGCACCTAAATTGGTAATGCTTACATCATCCCAATAAGTGACACCTTGGAAGCCGTTATAGTAACGCAAGCGTAACTCCATACCTACCGCACCATCTGCTGGGTATACCACAAATGCATAATGTGTCCAACCCGTAGCTTCAACTCGAGGTGCTAATGGAATTACATTCGGGTTGTACTCGCCATTTAAACCAATGTCCAAGCCTCCGATTTCATTATATCCTGCGGCTCCGGATTCCAAACTGCTATACCAGAGAGCAGTTAATCCAATATTATTTTCTGCTTTACCAATACTATCTGGGAAAGGTACATCTTCGTACTTCAACCAAAAGCTTAGTAATACTGGTTCTGTTACGGTAACAGGAACACGATCACTAACGGCTACCGCCTCACTACCTCTTGAATCCAACTCTTCAATTCGTTGGCTATATGTTCCAGAATGCGCTTCAGCATCTGTTCGGGTCATTGCAAAGTATAATGAATCTGGCCAGTCCGCTGAACCTTGATCAAAGTCACCGGGAGAGTACCAAGTATACCAGGTATCGCCCATATCCATATTTGCATTGAACCAACCACCGGCCCAGCCTTCGGCTCCTTCTGCTGCTCGGATAAAGATATCATCCAGATATACCGTACCGGTAGCGGCCGCTCCCTTGCGGAAGGTGATGCGAACACTTTTAGCCGCTTGTTCGGTCGGCAGGGTTATGGCACCTAACGATTCGCTACTAATTTCTACCCAACCGCCTGTAGTTGGCGCAACCTGAGGCACATCGATAACGACAGGCGCTCCTAATACATCGGTTCCATTGGCGTCAAAAAATTCGTACACCAATTGGTATTTTTCGACATCGCTGGTTGGACTGGTATTTACTCCATCCACATACACCCAGCCTCCAACAATGATTTCGGGAGTGCCACTGGCGGGGATACCCGGCACCCAATTACGAACGGCTTCGTTCTGCGTCCACGATGAAACTCCGGCAGTACTTAATTTTAAACTATAATCTGGTGTACGGGATTGATCTGTACTCCATGTTGCTCCTGCACCTTCTGATCTCCAATAAGCTGGTTTTTCTACTTCAAAACCACCATTACTTAAGAGGTTATCCAGATTATCTGTTACGGCTGAAACGGGTGCAATAAAGACATCATCCCAATAGGTAGCTCCTTCAAATGCGTGCCAGTAGCGAAGACGAAGCTCCATACCTACTGCTCCATCTGCAGGGTATACCACAAAAGAATACTGTGTCCATCCAGAATTTTCTACTCGTGGAGCCAATGGAATTACATTCGAGTTGTACTCGCCATTCAAACGAATATCCAAGCCTCCGATTTCGTTATAGCCCGCTGCTCCGGATTCCAAACTGCTATACCAAAGCGCGGTCATCCCAATGTTGTTGTCCGCTTTACCAATACTGTCAGGGAACGGTACGTTTTCATACTTAACCCAATAGCTTACCAACATCGGCTCGCCTACAGTTACAGGAACACGGTCACTGATAGCGACGGCTTCTGGAGCCTCTGGATTTAACTGCTCAATACGAGTACTGTAGGTTCCTGAATGTGCCTCAACGTTCGTACGAGTCATTGCAAATTGCCATGATTCCGGCCAGTCCGCTTTTCCAATACTAAAATCAGGAACATAGTAATACCAGGTATCACTCATGTCCATATTCGGGTTGAACCAGTCTCCGGTCCACCCTTCAGCGCCTTCCGCAGGTCGTAAAAATATATCTTCTAAATATACCGATCCTGTGGCAGCAGCTCCCTTTCGGAAGGTTATACGTACACTTTTAGCGGCTTGCTCGGTCGGCAAGGTAATCGCACCCAACGAAAGGCTATTGATTTCTACCCAGCCGCCTGAAGTTGGCGCATCTTGCGGTACATCCAAGACCACGGGGGCTCCCAGTACATCGTTTCCATTGGCATCAAAAAATTCGTACACCAACTGGTATTTTTCGACATCGCTGGTTGGGCTGGTATTTACTCCATCCACATACACCCAGCCCCCAACTATGATTTCGGGAGTGCCACCGGCGGGGATACCCGGTACCCAGTTGCGAACGGCTTCGTTCTGCGTCCACGATGAAACTCCGGCATTACTTAGTTTTAAACTATAGCTTGGAGTTCGAAACTGTTCGCCACTCCACGTAGCGCCTGCGCCTTCTTTACTCCAATACGCCGGGGTTTCTGCTTCAAAACCTCCATTGCTTAAGAGGTTAATACTTTCAGCTTGTGAAAGTGTGCCTACATTGGTTTGAGCCACTATTGAACTTGATATCGTAAAGATAAAAAGTACCAGCATACTCAAACATATTTTAGTATATGTTTTCATAGATATCTGTTTATTTATTAATGTTTAATCGAGAAATATCTTTCTCTTTATTTTGGAAGCGCTTCCATATATTAGATAAAATTTTTAGGTTGATTCACGCAAAACTAGTTCCGTTGGTACGGTTAGCAGGTGATTTCCTCTTTCATATTTAGAAACACGTTCTTCACTTTTTTCCAAAATTTCAGTTAAATGTCTAAGTGCAAGTTCTCCGAACTGTTCTTTAAAAACTCTTATCGTAGTTAGCTGTGGTGATGAAAATTTTGCTCCTTCCACATCATCAAACCCAATAACAGCTATATCTTCCGGCACTTTTATATTCTGCTGCTCTGCATATTTCATAAATCCAAGTGCCATTGCATCATTAGCACAAAAAACGGCTGTTGGCTTAACTTCGGATTTGAATAATTTGGCTCCCAAATTATATCCAATCTGTAATGTTGGAGACTCCTCTTCTTCTAAAAAAACAAATTCAGAAGTATTAGTATACCCTGCTTTAAGCATAGCAAGCTGATAACCTTCTAGCCGCTTAGCAATACTTGGGTGATAGGGATCGGCTCCTAAAAACGAAATTTTTGAATGCCCTTTATTTATTAGATACTGAACAGCTTCCATAGAAGCGTCCATATTGTCCGCAGATATATAAGGAAATGATTTATACTGATAATCAACCAAAACAAATGGAATCCCACTCTTTTCTACCTCTTCCAATAAGTCAAGGCTTACTTTACCGGCAATAATTATTCCATCAACATTTCTTTCTTTTAATAATCTGGGCGTATCAATCTCTTTTTTGTAATTATCAGAAACTGTGGCAAGCAATACATAGAGATTATGCTTCTTCGATTCAAATTCCGTTCCAAGAAATATACGCGTGTAAAATGGCTCGCTTAGTGTAAAATGAGATTCTCGTAAAATAAATCCAATATTATTAGTTCTATTTGATGCCAGATTACGAGCAGAGGCTGTTGGAACATAGCCCAATTCTCTTATGGAATTGAGCACTACTTTCCTCTTTTCATCACTTACATATCCCTTTTGGTTTACCACCATAGAAACGGTAGACATAGATGCATTTGCATGTTTTGCAACATCTTTAATGGTGATCTTTTTTTGAGCTTTACTGTTTTCCAAATTAATTGCTTTGTTTTGTCGAAGCGCTTCGATAAATTTATAGAAATTATCTTAAAAGTCAATATTTTTTTATGAACAAAAAAAAGGATGGGATAGAAAATAAGAAACTAAAACTTGGCATTATTGGTTTTGGAGGATTTGGGCGCTTCATCTATCAAGCTCTTTTTAGCAACTCTTCTTTTTGTGTTACCGCTATTGCCGATAATAAAATTGATGAAAGTGTCATCCCTGATGAAATACAGTTTTTTCGCAATTGGGAGCACCTTTGTAGTAATGCTGATGTTGATGCAATTCTTATTTCAACACCTCCATCATCTCATTCTAACATTGCTTTACATTTTTTAAAACGGGGTAAGCATGTGATGGTAGAAAAACCCATTGCAGTTTCTTTAAGAGATGCCAAAGAAATTCTAAAAGTAGCTGAAGAGAATAATTGTGTAGTAATGGTAGATTTTATGCAACGATTTAATCCCATTCTTGAAAGCATCCAGAGTTTACATTCAAAAAATCTGTTCGGTGATTTTGAGCGGTATTTTGTTGAGAATTATGCACAAGATGAGACGCTTCCCCTTAATCATTGGTTTTGGGATCAAAGCATTTCAGGTGGAATACTAGTTGAACATGCCGTTCACTTCATTGATATTGTTCATTGGTTTAGTAATTCACCAAAGATTAAGAAAGTTGACGGATACACAGATTCAAGGAATCAATTTCAAATGGATAAGATGTCGATAAATGTACAATATGAGAATGGACTGCTAGCAACCCATATACATTCATTCAGTCGTCCAAATATTTTTGAGAGAACTAATATGCGTTTTATTTTTTCAACCGCTCAATTTGATTTGAAAGGATGGATTCCGCAAGAAGGTAACTTCGTTTTGTTGGGTAATGATCGGCTTGCAGAAGAGTTATCTATTCTTCCAAACTTTGCAATCACAGATCAAAGAAAGGTCAATTCTATACCAGTGAGGGGGAAATTATATAATTATGATCGAATTATAGAAGGAAATTTTAAGGCTGAACTTTCAAAATCGGAATTATATTCCCAAGCATTGCAGAAAATCTTTAATGACTTCCACACAAAAATTATTAACAGGGCACATATCAACAGAGTTTCTATTTCAGACGCACTAAAAGCTGTTGAAGTAGCTGAAATTGCAACACAAACTGCCAGCGCTACCTTCCAATATTAACTGACAAAGAATATATAATGGCTAATATCGAAATTAAAAACGTCTACAAATCTTTTGGAACAACAGAAGTTGTAAAAGGGGTTTCACTTTCAATTAATGACGAGGAGTTTTTGGTTCTGGTTGGCCCCTCTGGTTGTGGAAAGTCTACACTTTTAAGAATGATTGCTGGACTAGAATCCATTGACGAGGGTACAATATCTATAGATGAGGAAGTGATTAATGATGTACTTCCTAAGAATAGAAATCTGGCAATGGTTTTTCAAAATTATGCACTTTACCCTCATATGAGTGTCTACGAAAATCTCGCTTTTGGGCTCAAAATGATGGGTACAAAGAAAAAAGAATATGATGAGTTGATAAGAAACACGGCGGAAATGCTTGGCCTTACCGAACTATTAAATCGGAAACCAAAACAACTTTCCGGGGGTCAGAAACAGAGAATTGCAGTTGGAAGGGCTATTGTTCGAAAACCGAAAGCATTCTTATTTGATGAACCTTTAAGTAATCTTGATGCAAAGTTACGCATTCAAATGCGTACTGATTTACTTAGGCTTCATAAACAGCAAAAAGCTACCAGTATTTATGTAACTCATGATCAAGTTGAGGCTATGACCATGGCAGACAGGATCGCAATAATTAACAATGGGATTATTCAACAAGTAGATTCACCACTTAATGTATATAACAGCCCAAAAAACCTTTTTGTAGCTGGTTTTATAGGAAGCCCTACCATGAACTTTATTTCGGGAAAAATAAAGATTAAAGAAGGAAAATATTTCTTTATAACTCCTTCAGGAGATTATTTTCTTGAATTGACCGGACTCTTCAATCCGAAAGGTCAAGATATCTTTTCGAATCATCTAATTCTTGGCATAAGACCAGAAGACATATTAATAGATCAACCAAAGAATAATGGATTTATTAAAACCATTGCAACCTATACTACAGAACTTATTGAGCATATGGGAGATGTGTCTCTGATTCACATAAGCCCCGATTCACAAGTTAATTGGACTGTTAAAACCCCTCCACAATCTCAATTAAAAATTGGTGATAAAGTTCATCTTTATATAAACACGGAAAAAATTCACTTCTTTGACAAAGAATCTGAATTGAATCTATCTTTTGAATAAAATTAGGACGGTAAGACCATGATAATCGATAAACTAATGGAAAATATTCTACCAACTCTTCGTTTCATTTTAATCAAATCGGAAATAGTAAGGGAAAACCCAAAAGTAGTGAAGTTGCTTTTTGTCATTCAATTTGTGGCACTACTTTTTTTATCGGGTTCATTAAGTGCTCAACAAATTGACATAAACAGAGTTAATCTAATGCCCGATTTCCCATCCCCTTATATAATGCGAGACTGGGAGAACGTAACTAAAGAATATGATTCCTTTGTCTTTGACCTAGAAGCATCAGGGCAGTATTTACCAGTATTATTCTTTAGAGATAACTCGGTTAATTACCCAAATGAACCCAGTTTTGGTTTACATACGGTAGTAGGAACCTCTTCTCCCACTTCGGGAGAAGCCATCAATGTGTTACCGGCTCTTATTGGAGCATCTTTGGTTGGTATTGATAAGAGTAATCAGAACGGGTATAATTGGGTGAGAATGAGCCGGGAATTTTTTAATAAACGCCCAGAAGAAAATGTTTATCTCAACCACCCTTCAACCGAAAGTGGTGACGACTGGTGGTACGCTACCATGCCAAGTGTTTTCTTTTATCAGTTATATGATTTATATCCAGAAACGGAAGACTACGAATATCAGCTGAAAAGTGTTGCCGACCAGTGGTTAACAGCCATTGAGAAAATGGGCGGTAGTGCTACTCCATGGAATGTCCCTGACATGAATTACCGGGGTTGGTATTTATCAACAATGACCCCATATACCAGCGGTGTTAAAGAACCTGAAGCAGCTGGTGCACTTGCGTGGTTATTATATAACGCTTTTAAGGAAACCGGGGAAACCAGATATCGCATAGGTGCTGAGTGGGCTTTGGAATTTCTTAATGATTACCCTTCAAATCCTTCTTATGAACTGCAACTTATATATGGCATCTACACGGCTGCAAAAATGAATGCTGAACTGGGCACGGAATATAATGTCGAAAAAATGCTGAATTGGGCATTTGATGTCGGTCCACTGCGTAAATGGGGATCCATTATCGGGAATTGGGGAGGACTTGATGTTTCCGGTTTAATAGGTGAAGTGAATGGAAGTAATGATTATGCCTTTTCCATGAATACCTTCCAGCAAGCAGGAGCATTGTTGCCATTATTGAGGTATGATGATCGTTTTGCGAATGCGCTGGGTAAATGGATGCTAAACGCCGCAAATGCATCCAGGCTTTTTTATACCGAGTATCTACCAAATAATAAACAAGATAGCGACGAATGGGCTCGTGTCTATGATCCGAAATCGGTACTTGGTCATGAAGCAATGAGGGAATCAAAATTTAACCTATCTCCCTATGCTACAGGCGATGCCATTGCAGGCGGCTGGGGAAGTACAAACCTGACTCTATATAGTTCTTCTCATGTCGGATATTTTGGCAGTATCATTGATACCACAAATATTGAAGGAATACTACAATTGGATTTACTGAAAACGGATTTTTTCCGAGATGAAGCCTATCCCACCTACCTGATCTACAATCCCTATGAAAGTTCAAAAACGGTATCCATTAATGTGGGCAACAGCAGTAGCGATATCTACGAAGCGACAACCAATACTTTTATAAGCACCGCTATTACCGGAGATACCGAAATAACTATTCCGGCATTGAGTTCATACCTGATCGTTCTGACACCTAGTGGCGGAAGTCGATCTTATGAATACAATAAACTGTTAGTGGATAATGTAATTGTTGATTATAGGTCAGGCAAATCAGTAGCTAATTATCCTCCAAGAATTAAAAGCCTGGCATCTGCTTCTACTAAATTGTTAAAGTCTGATTCGACCTTAATTTTTGCAACAACCATAGATTTAGATGGGGACGCATTAGACTATACCTGGTCATCAGGATCAGGGTCTTTTATTGGCTCTGGTTCCAAAGTAACCTGGATAGCGCCCGCTACTGCAGGGCAGTATCAAATTCAAGTTCAGGTAAGTGACGGCAACAGTGATCCGGTCATTGAACAAATAAATATTGAAGTAGTTGAGAAATTCAATGCAGCTCCTAGAATAATTAATCTGAATGCGAACCCCAGAAAACTTGATCTAGGAGGTACTTCCGAGATCGAATGTTTAGCAAGTGATGAAGATGGGGATGAAATAACCCTTAGCTGGAGTAGTTCAAGTGGAAGTATTGAAGGAACAAATGAAATCATCCAATGGACAGCTCCTGAGACAGAAGGAAACTATTACATCAAATGTACTGCAAGTGATTCAGACGGTGCAACCGCTGAGGATAGTATTGCCGTTTCGGTGAGAGATTTGTCCGTAACAACCTCCGGTAACCTGGTACTAAATCTTCCATTTGATGGTAATGCCGTTGATGAAAGTGGAAATGATAATGCGGTAACAGTAAGTGGAGCGTTTTTAACCTCAGACCGCAACGATGAGTCTCAAAAGGCCTATAAATTTGATGGGGTTAATGATTATATGGAAGTGGCGAACTCAGAACTTCTTAATTTTTCAAACGCCATCACGTTGAACTTTTGGATTAATATCTCAACCTTTTATGAAAGAGAGCAATACCCCATTTCACACGGTAATTGGGAAAATAGATGGAAAATATCAATCTCAGATAATAAGCTTCGGTGGACCATTAACACAAGCACTGGGATTACTGATCTTGACGCCGAATCACCTCTTGAAAAAAATAAATGGTATAATATTACCGCCTACTATTCCGGAGAAGATTTGGAATTATACATTAATGGAAAGCTGGATGCTTTTAAATACTGGGATGGAAATATAAACCCCTCTCCGGTTGACTTAACCATCGGTCAGGTTCTGCCCAACAATAATCAATACAATTTTAATGGAAAAATGGATGATATAAGATTATATGATTATCCACTATCTCCTCAAGAAATTTCAGATATCTATGAACTAGCCACGGGCACAGAAGATGATAGCCGAAGTGAAATACCTGATAACACTGTTCTTCATCAAAATTATCCAAATCCTTTTAATCCAAGTACAAACATTCCCTTTACCCTTAAAGAATCAGGTTTAGTAAGTCTGAAAATATATAATTTACTAGGCCAGGAAGTAGATGCTATTATTCAACAAAAGATGAATGCCGGGTCTTATTCCATTCGGTATGATGCCTCTTTTTTATCAAGCGGCGTTTATATTTACAGACTTAAAACGATGAATGTCATTCAGACCCAAAAGATGATTTTGATAAAATAAGAATGGTTTAAAGAAAAAAAATAACTACTTGTGATAGGTCGGGTATTTATTCAATTCCTTCTTTTATCAAAGTAATCCAACGATTTACTTGCTCTAATGTAATTTCCTTAGTAACCATAGCTTCAGCCATTTTTTGCTGAGTTTTCTCTTTCAGAGAAAGAATATGCAACACTCTTTTTTTAAGTTCTTCATTTTCAACCAAAATATCATTGATCTCGCGTCCAATCACAATGGCTGCATATTCATGAAGTTCCATGTCCCGTTCAAAAAGGTCATTATGGTGTTCATAAATAACTTCTGATTCTATATTGAAAAAGCACTTTATAATATCTGCGATATCCTGCGGATCTTGTGCCCTTTTTTCAGGCCGGTCGTCAAATGATATCAATTTCAGTAACACAATTGCAGCAAGAGTGGCCACATTATACGTAAGAGTATCATCATTCACTTCTACTGAAACTGTACCTTTTTTAAAAACCTCTTCAAAACCATTTACAAATACCGGTCGATCCCAATCTTCATTCGGCATTACCGCATCATCAATATTTATTTCACCAAAAGGTATCAGATCCACCGTATACCCAAAAGGTGTTCTTAATCGAAAAGGGACATTTTTAATGGCTTCAAATTGGTATTCTTCAACTAATTGATCTAATGCTCTCTGATATTGATCGCCTGAAAATACATAAAGTGCGAAGTCAACGTCTCGTGTTGTTCTGGATTCCAATTCATCTTTTGCATACCAAGTATCTCTGGCAAGAGCCCCAATTACATAGAAGTTAATCTCTAACTCTGAAAAAACTTTTTCTACTATTTCAAAAAGGTCTTTTAGATTCTCTTGTCGTAAATCCTCTAATTTAATATGTAAGGAATCTCTCATATATTGTATCTGCTATTTTGCTATTCCTTGGTTCTCCAGTCACTTTCAAATCAAAGTATATTGTCAGGTATGGAGCGATGTTTTTTTGAACAGGCTCAATGTTCCAATAGGGCTCATATAACTCTATGTTTCCATCCTCGTCCGGAACCAACCCTAATTGAGTCATTATTTCTGCTTTTTTAAGTGTAGTATAAAGGGTAAATAGCTTGGGTTTCAGGTCATTAATTATGAGATCAGCTCCCGGTTCTCCTCCCCAACATGTATTTTTATCTATAGTTAAATCCTTCCACTTTAACTCCAAATCACGGTTTCGAAACCTGTAATTTCCTTTGTGGATTTTAGGTTTGAGTTCGTCTGCAAAAGCTACCATCCACTGGTCAATAAGTTCTTCTTTCTTAACAAGCTTCTTTCTTTTTTTATCTACATTGATCAAAAACCCTTGTTGTTTTAGTCCATTTAAGACTAAATTAATGTTACCCAAAGCAACATTCGCCCCTTTAGCAATATCCCTATGGGTCTTGTTTAGCCAGTTTTCATTTTCAAGAAACAAGTATAATACTTTTAGACCTGTTTTTGTGAATGCCCTGTTCTTTTCTCTATTAGTCGGAGTTGTTGTATAATGGTCAATCCATATATAAAAATTCCTATCTCTTAAATGAATATTCCCAGCTATATCTAACCAATCTAATTCTGCCTCAATAAGCTTTTTCTTGATGTTTGGATATAATCGTTCAGCTATTAAGATAAAATTCTTGAATTTTTTTGCTGTTTCTTTCAACTGTGGAATGTGATGTGCTCTTATCTCTTTTTTTATTTCTGCATATCGTTCTAACCGTTTATTATTATCCCAGTGAAATATCAGCTTTGCATCAATTTCATGGTTTAATTCATTAACATAGTTTTCCCATTCAGTTCTAACCCCTGTATTTTTCTCCAGATTATTTAGTGCCTTTTCAAGTAATAAATGATTCATCTGTTCATTTTTTTAGTATGTTCACGAATCGTGATCGGCTTAAAATAATGAACAAAGCACATAGAAAGCAATACATATTAAATAGCAACCTGTTGTACTAATTCCGTAGGTGTCAGTAAAAACATTGCACAGTAGAGCCAGGCAACTGGTAAATAAACCTAAAACTAATGGTAGTAATTTCGTTTTTATGTACAATATTGTCTTGTAATGAAGAATGCGTAATTATGCTAGAAAAAACTTGGTGGAAGGAAACTGTTTTCTATGAAATTTATATGCCCAGCTACAAAGATAGCAATGGAGACGGGTATAGTGATTTTAAAGGTTTGACATCAAAACTAGGATATATTGAAAGTCTAGGCGTAAAAGGCATTTGGTTAACTCCGTTTTTGCAATCGCCTAAAATTGATAATGGGTATGATATTTCAAATTATTTTGAGATTGATTCGACGTATGGGACTTTGGAGGATTTCAAAGAATTTATAAAAACTGCACATAATCGCGGAATAAAAGTGATTATGGATTTGGTTTTAAATCATACATCTACAGAATCAACATGGTTTCAAGAGGCTAAAAAGTCTAAAGATAATCCTTACCGAGATTATTATATCTGGAAAGATGAGCCTAACAACTGGGAATCTTTTTTTGGAGGGTCTGCCTGGGAGTTTGATCCAATTACAAAGCAGTATTACTACCATAAGTTTGATGTAAAAATGGCCGATCTTAATTGGCAAAACCCTAAGGTAGTTGAAGAAACGATAGAGGTTTTAAAGTTCTGGTTAGAATTGGGTGTTGACGGGTTTCGGTTGGATGTCATTAACTTTTTGACTACGGAAGGCATCACTTCAGATAACCCAATGAATGAAGATGGATCACAAAATCATCTACACGACATCAATCAGAGAGGCATTAAAGAGGCCATGAGAACAATCAGGGCTACCGTGGATCAATATCCCGATCGATTTATTGTCGGCGAAATAGGAAGCGATAAGATTGAGGTTTTGAAGCAATATCAAGGGGCTGAATTATTAGATGTCATATTCAATTTCAATTTCGGAAGTATTTCGGAGTTTTCTGCCCAACGAATATTTGATGAATTACAAAGTATGGATAAAAACATGAGTGGTTATCCAACTTTATTTTTTGGAAGTCATGATATGCCACGCCTTATAAATCGACTGGCAAAAAATAACCCTGAAAGAGCTGAGGCTTTAGCCGCGTTAATGTTAACAGCTAAGGGTGTTCCATTTATATATTATGGGGAAGAAATTGGGATGGAGAACATTGAGGCTCATTCAATAGATGAAATGATGGATATTCAAGGTCGCACACAGTATCAGGTGGCTTTAGATAATGGAAAGTCTAAACAAGAAGCCCTTAAAATTGGAAATAAGCATAATAGAGACAAATCCAGAAGTCCGATGCAATGGGATGATAGTGAATTTGCCGGTTTTTCGAATAGAACCCCTTGGATAAAGGTTAATGAAAATCACACTTATTTAAATGTAGCGTCTTCAGAAAAAAATGAACATTCGTTGCTAAATAATTATAAGAAACTCATTGCATTGCGAAATGCTTTGCCAACCCTTCAATATGGTAACTATCAGCAATTGTCTTTTTTAAATGATGTTATTGGCTTTACCAGAACTTTTAATGGGGGAACCATTAAATGCTTCTTTAATTTTGGTGAACATCCTCAACAAATAACCTTAGAAAAGAGCGAGCAAATTTTACTCGGAGAATTGACCATTAAACCTAATAAATACTTAATTATTAACTAATCTAAAACAAGATGATATTACAGCTGGCCTGGCAATATTCTTCGGCAAGAGATTGATACCAGAGACGTTGATCGGTAGTAATAATGAAGCAGGCTGTGGAACGAAGTTAAGAGATAATAACTCATAGACATAAAAAAGCCTTCGATCATTGATCGAAGGCTTTTTTTATGCTCCCCGGGTAGGATTTGAACCTACGACCCAGCGATTAACAGTCGCTTGCTCTGCCCCTGAGCTACCGAGGAATGTATCCCTTAAAGGGGCGACAAATATAAAGAGATTATAGTGTGACTATCAATACTAATTTCGGTTTTTAGTAAAAAACTTTTTCCAGCACTAATGCTTTTGAAGGAGCTGTGAAAGATTTTACTTCTGCATCCGAATTATTAAGTAGTTCTGAAAACTCTTTAACCGTTAATTTTCCTTTTGAAACTTCCATCATTGTGCCCACAATTCGACGCACCATATTTCGTAAAAAACGATTCGCACTAATGCGGTATATCCATTTATCTTCCAGTTCTTCAAATTCAGATTTCTGGATGGTACATAGGGTAGTATAATTTTCTTCATTGAATTTTGAAAAACCCGAAAAATCAAATTCCCCCTTCAAAAGCGCAGCGCATTTCAAAAACAAAGCAGGATCGAGTTCTCCCGATGGACACCAAGCCACTTCATCCAATAAAGGTGAAGGTGTTTTTAAAATGGTATATGCGTACTCGCGAGAAATAGCATCGAAACGAGCGTGAAATTCTTCATGAACTTTTTCGCATTCATGAATATAGATTTCACTACCAACAAGACCGTTTACTCCAACGATTAGTTTTTCAAGATTAGCAACATTTTCTAGATTTACATGGGCAACCTGACCTTTAGCATGAACTCCGGCATCTGTTCTTCCCTGACCTATCAGATCCACATCCTGCTGAAGAATTTTGGAAAAAGCTTTTTCCAGTTCGCCCTCAACAGTCCGGGCATCAGGCTGAATCTGCCAACCGGAAAATCCGATACCGTTGTATTCAATTGTAAGTTTATAACGAGGCATCTTAAAACCAATTTCCAGTGATCAATAACCAATATTCAATTCTCAATTTAGAACTAAATTCTATTAATTTTGGATTTTATTTGAATAGAGATACGAAAAATGAGCTGATAATCTACTACCATAAACCTAATTCAGCATCAAAGCATCTTGTTTTTAAAAATTTCTGAAGTCATTAATTAAAATAAATCGACCTCTGAAATATGGATGGAACAGCGAACATGAATGATGTATCTTTAAGACAAATAATTCCGCACAGGCTCAATCTGATAAAATTCTCAAATACCCCGAAGACCATTTGAATCAATTTCCAATGATCAATAACCAACATACAACATCCGTAGTTGTTTATAAAAATAGAGAAAATTGAATATTGAGTGTTCCTTGTTCGATATTGGATATTCTATGTTCAAATAACCGTTCTGTCCGGTATAAACTCTCCTTTTTTGATGATCACAATTCCATCCTGTACATGGCAAAATTCGTGTTCTCCATCTTCAAGATGATCTCCTCCAACTATCCGAACATCATTACCAATACAGGCATTTATGTCAACGATGCAGTTACTTATATAGCAACGTTGACCAATACCAAATACGGGTCTTTCCGGTGATGCTGCTTCAATGGTAGCTTTATCCTGAAAGTGATTGTTACCCATGATAATGGAATTTTCTATAGTAGTTCCTTTTCCAATTCTGGATCTGATACCTATTACAGATCTCACTATGCGACTAGCTTCAATGATACAACCTTCAGCCATTAACGCATTTTCAAGTGTTGTTCCCATCAGTTTAGATGCCGGCAGTAAACGGGCTCTTGTGTAAATGAAGTTTTCGTTGTCGTACAAATTGAATTCAGGCACTGTATCTGCTAAAGAGATATTGGCATCAAAAAATGATTTTATGGTTCCTATATCGGTCCAGTACCCACCAAATTCATAACTACTAACTCTCAATCCTTCCTTAAGTGCTTTAGGAATAATTCCTTTTCCAAAATCAGTAGCGTCCGGATTCTCTTCAAATAAGCGTTCGAGTGTTTTTTTATTGAAAATATAGATTCCCATCGAAGCTAAATATTCTTTTCCTTCATTTTTAAACTTATCGGGTACTGCCGATTTCCAATCTTTTAGAGTCTCCAAATCGGGTTTTTCGATAAAACTATCAATCAAGCCGTCTTCATTGGTTTTCATGATCCCAAAACCTGTGGCGTCTTCCGCATTTACAGGAATCGTAGCAATAGTGAGATCTGATCCATTTTCTTTATGACGTTTCAGAAGATTTCTGTAATCCATCTGATACAACTGGTCACCTGAAAGTATCAGCACGTGCTCATGATCATGGTTTGCCATATGATGCACCGATTGGCGTACCGCATCTGCCGTTCCCTGAAACCAATTCGTATTGGACGCTGTTTGTTCTGCAGCGAGAATATCTACAAAGCCACTACTGAACACATCAAAGTTATAGGTGTTTTTAATATGGCGATTAAGGGAAGCAGAATTGAATTGAGTTAACACATAGATTCTGCGAATATCCGAATTCAAACAATTTGAAATTGGAATATCAACCAGACGGTACTTACCGCCAATTGGAACTGCCGGTTTAGATCTACGATCGGTTAACGGAAAAAGACGCGTACCTCGCCCACCTCCAAGAATAACTGCCATTACTGAACTTTTCATAAACTCACCTTTTTAGTTAGTTTTCTATAAACATCAATGTATTCCTTCGCCGATCTGTTCCAAGAAAAATCTAATTTCATCACCTTAGATCGTACTTGGTTAAATAAGGATTGATTTTCGAATAAGTCAATAGCTCTATTTATAGCAAGTTCTGCATTTTGAAGAGTAAATTCGTTGAAACAAATTCCGTATCCATCTTTCTCTTCAATATCAATCACTGAATCTTTCAACCCTCCAACAGCTCTTACAATTGGAATGGTTCCGTATCGCATTGCAAACATTTGATTTAATCCACAAGGTTCCACTCTGGATGGCATCAAAATAAAATCCGATCCGGCATATATTTGATGCGCTAATTTCTCGTTGTATTCCAATGTTGCATCAAAAAAGCCCACATGATCACTAGACATTCTATCAAAGATTGCGTGTAATTGTGGGTCTCCTGTTCCTAATAATACAAAATTAACTTCGTGCATGCCTTCCATAAAATGCTTGATGAGATCAGGCAACAAATCTGCTCCTTTTTCTCGAACCAGTCTTCCAATAAAAGAAATGGTTGGCAGATCCGGATTCAATCCAAACTCTTTACACAACACTTCTTTATTTTTTGTTTTACCGCTTTTTCTGTTCCTAAATGAAAAGTTATGAGCTGCTAATTCATCCGTTGCAGGATCCCAAACTTCGGTATCAATGCCATTTATAATTCCTATTGACTTCTGTTCTTCACTTTGGAACAAAGTTTCCAAACCATTGCTTTCTTTTTTCAACTCGGTCATATAATTCTTGGAAACCGTTGTAATCTGCCAAGCTGTTTTAAGACCCGATGCAAGAGAATTTATAGCTCCATCCCATTCCAACAATCCGATGTTATTAAAACTAAAAGCCGGTAATAACCGATAGCTTCCTTTATCAAATCTTCCTTGGTATTCTGCATTGTGCACGGTAATTACTGTGGGAATAGCAGAGAGTTCTTTATATCTGTTGCACTGAGAAGTCATAAACGGAATCAATCCTGTATGATGATCGTGGCACTGAATGATCTCGGGTTTATCCTTTCGAGCTTTTAGCCATTCTAAAGCCGCTATCTGAAAACTTACAAAGCGCTCTTTTTCATCCCAGTAAGGATGCCCACTCCACGGATCGATATACACTCCGGGGCGATCAAATCTTCCAGGAATATCAATCATGTAAAGAGGAAATCCGAGATCGGTACTTTTCAAAAGCTGAACGGAAAAGGCAACATCTTCTCCCCAAAAATTAAATGTTCCCGAAAACACTTCTTTGAATTTATTACACGACACCCAATGATTACCGTACTTTGGCATAACAACTTCAGAATGCTGACCTTCAGCGTTCAAATATTTAGGGAGAGAACCTACAACATCTGCAAGCCCTCCTACTTTTACGATAGGATAACATTCGGCACTAATGTGAATTATGTTCATTTTTTTTGTAACTGATTTGAAATAAATGCGTAATTGATTGCGACTAAAAAATAAAGAATCTTTAGGGACAAAAGTAATAAACAATTACTACTTTTAGATTTACTTACCATTAAAACTTCAGATACAGTTTAATGACTATAATTCATGTTGAGAACATCAAAAAATCGTTTGCCAAGAATGCAGCGGTTGATGATGTAAGCTTTGACGTAGAAAAAGGGCGCATATTCGGCTTACTTGGTCCCAACGGAGCGGGAAAAACAACTACCATCAGAATGATCAATCATATTTTAGGTCCTGATGAAGGTTCTATCACTATTAACGGTCAGGAAGCGAGTCCAATTACCCAAAAAATGATCGGCTATATGCCGGAAGAACGCGGACTTTATAAAAAAATGAAAGTCGAGGAGCAGTTGTTATATCTCACTCAACTTAAAGGGATGAAAACGAAAGCCGCTAAAGAAGCCATTCATTACTGGCTGGATCGTTTTGAAGCTTCTGACTGGACAAAAAAAGAAGTGGGTGAATTGTCGAAAGGAATGTCTCAAAAAATTCAATTCATCGCAACCATCGCTCACGATCCTGATATTTATATTTTCGATGAGCCTTTTAGTGGATTAGATCCAATCAACAGCGACATGTTGAAAGACATTATTATTGAACTGAAGGATAAAGGAAAGACGATCTTGTTCTCCACTCACCGCATGGAGCAAGTAGAGCAAATGTGTGACGATATTTGTTTGTTCAATAAAGGAAAGGCCGTTCTTCAGGGAAAACTTCGGGAAGTAAAAGCATCGTTCGGAAAAAATACCATCAATCTGGAATTCGATGGCGACGGTTCTTTTCTGGATAAATTGGAAGGTGTTCGTTTAAATAACCGCTCTACCAACTTTGCAGAAATTCGAGTACTGAATGGACAAAACATGCAGGATATTTTAAAACTAGCTATGCAACACGCCGAGATTCATAAGTTCGAACGTATTGAACCTTCTCTGAACGAGATATTTATCTCAACCGTGGGTGAAGATAATCTCAAAGCTCAACAAAAAGAGGAGGCGTAATCATGGATTTTTATAAAATATTCCTAGTACTGAAACGCGAATATATTACCCGTGTAAAATCAAAGTCATTTATTCTTTCTACAGTTTTAACTCCAATTGTATTTATAGCTTTTGGAGCTTTTATGGTTTGGATTGTAAGTAGCGATACTGAAACTGAAAAAAGCGTTGGGGTGTATGATCAAACCGGAGTATTGGTTCAAAATCTGATCGCTTTAGATAGTTTGCGCTATTCTGATGTTTCTGATTTGCCGCTCGATACCGTAAAAGCAATGGTACTTCGTGAAGATTTAGACGCCTATTTGCTCCTTGAAGAAAAGCATATTGAAACAAATGATAACGCCGAATTAATTTATGCGGGAAGCGGTGGATTAGCATTTTCTGGCAGTGTTCGCAGCGATGTTCGAGATGTAATTCAAGAGGAGCGGTTAAGTCGAGCAAATGTATCTGAAGAAGTTAAAGCATTGTTTGCCCGTCGCCCGGGATTAGATTCCCGAAAACTAACTGCTGAAGGTGAAGCCGAAGACGACAAAGCTGGATTTATGTCAGGTGTGGGATTCGTACTCGGGTTACTGATCTTCATTGGGCTGTTTGGATATGGCGCAGTGCTGATGCGTAGCGTGATCGAAGAAAAAACAAACCGTATTGTAGAAGTAATTACTTCTTCTATCAAACCTATCGAATTATTAATCGGAAAAGTAGCCGGAGTTTGTTTATTGGGCTTCACACAGTTCACGGTTTGGGCGGTGATGTATGTCGGAATTTCTATTGTTGCCGTTCCAGTTGCCGGAGTGTTAATGCAAGATCAACTCTCTCAGGTAGCTGATACTCAGAATCTGGAACAAATTGCTACCGAAGCCGGATTTGATCCCGCATCTCTGGAAGTGTTAGCTATTGATCCTATGATTTTCGTGTACTTCTTCCTGTTCTTCGTATTAGGATTCTTTATGTACGCATCTATTTTTGCGGCGGTAGGTTCTGCTGTGGATTCAGAGCAAGATACCCAACAGTTTATGCCGATACTTATGGTTCCGTTGTTTGGGGCATATATTTTAAATACCAAAATCATGGTGGACCCGGATTCTACACTTGCCGTGGTGGCTTCCATATTTCCGTTAACATCTCCAATCAATATGATCACCAGAATTGCCACTACAGATGTTCCTTTCTGGCAGATCGGAGCTAGCTTAATTACACTATTCGCCAGTTTCTTTGGCGTGATGTGGGTAAGTGCAAAAATCTATCGAGTTGGTATTTTGATGTACGGCAAAAAAGCATCTTTCAGTGATTTTGCGAAGTGGATTAAACAATCCTAAAAAAAGTATTAGCGGATTGCCATCCGCCCGTATTCTTTTATTGATTGATATATCAAGCTCCGATGTGAAAATATCGGAGCTTTTTTGACCCACCCTTGTTCCCTCCCTAGGATTAGGCAGGGAAACGTAATTATTTCAATCAAAATAAATTTGAAGACTTTTGAACTAGCAATTTCTTGATTAGCAAGTCCCCTTCCCTCAACGAAGGGAAGGGACAGGGATGGGTTCAAACACAACATCCCTCTGATCTCACACAAGTGCTCGATCGGTTTCCCTTGGAAGGGAGAATTTATTTTGTGGTAAGCGTTCAATTCTGATACATTCAGAAAATTATTCCAACTCATTTAAGTACAATTTCTGGAAAGGACATTATGAAGTTCATAAAGAGTAAAAGTTTTTGGATCTTCGTCTCCCTTCAACGGGAGATTTCATTAATATGAATTTCGATAAAAATATATTTATTTCTGCATTCATCAAAAAAATCCATGATAAGACACGCTACAGAAACCGACCTTCCTGAGATAGATAAAATCTACAATCGGGCAATTGCTAAAGGATTTCTAACTGCTCATACAGAGCCTTTAAATAGTGAAGATAGACTGCACTGGTTTAAGAAATTTTCCCAAGACAATTATCCCATTTATGTGTTTGAGAAAAATAATAAGGTAATTGGTTGGGTTTCTGTCTCCCCTTACCGTCTTGAAAGAGTAGCATTAAATGAAACTGTAGAAATAAGTTTTTATATAGATTTCGGTTTTCATGGAAAAGGTATCGGCACCAAATTAGTAAAGCATTGTCTCAGTGAAGCTCCAAAACTTAATAAAAGAGTGTTCCTTGCTATTATCATTGAAGGAAATGAAGGAAGTATCACTTTACTTGAAAAACTTGGTTTTGAACAATGGGGTTATCTTCCTGAAGTGGTGAATTTCCGAAACCAAAAACGAGGACAGGTTTACATGGGGAAGATTGTTGGTTAAAGAAAGTAGAAATTCCTCCTTTTCCCGAAGAAATGCCTTTGGCAGAAGGAGGTGTCACGCTGAAATCGTGCCGGAGGATGTTACGCAATTTATTAGTTCATAAACTGCACAACATCCCTCTGATCTCACACAAGTGTTCGATCTGTCTCCCTTGGAAGGGAGATTTCATCTTGTAGGTAAACACGGAAAATTCAGATTTCCCCCTTTAGTAATTCCAAAAGGATGAACAAACCCACCTCACTCCATCTGTTCTAAAACCCTCGGATCGAACTCAGAAAGTTCAATAGCTTCTAAAATATTTCTGGAATCCGTTTCCGATAAGAACCTTAATCCTTTCAAGACATGAAGTCTGAGTCGGGGATCTAAATCAGAGGAAAATTCTACTATTTTATTACCCCAAAATTCTGAATCGTCAACGTTGTTGAGTAATAGATTTAACGCAGCAATACGAGTTGAATATGGATATTCAAAAGAAAGCAACTCTTCCGCTAATTGCTGAGATTGCGCCGTTGTATCTTCTGAAATTACTTCTTTTAAAAGAGCAATGGCTTTAGTGCCGGTAGTATCAATTTGAGAAAGTCGTTTTGCAGTTGATATTTTTCTGGATAGACTCGCTACTTTCAGAAAACTTTCTTTAGTGGTTTCAAAAATAGTCGGCGACTGCGTCACTTCCATCTTTTGTTGCAGAACCCCGGGCACACTTTCATCTTGGGTATAATTTCTAAGTGCAAATAAAGCCGCTTTCTGAATTTCCTCAGAATCATTGTTCACTTCTTGCATAAACAACAGCTCAGTGCCTGTAGCTCCGTCTGTAAAGGCTCCAAGCGTTCGAAGCAGGTTAGCGCGTACTTCCGGGTTTGTTTCGGAATCGAGAGCATCTTTGAGGGCAAGTTGCAGATCAGGATTTTCGATATGCTCACTAAGTAAGCTTGCTGCGAACTTTCGATCTTCTACATTTTCACTTCGTAATTGTGCCAATAAAAACATTAAAGGAAATCGCCCAAAACCAATCTCTTCTATATTTGTGCTCCCTGAAGTAAAACTTATGTATTCTACGGTTGGAGGAACTGCAACTAAAGCAGAATCACGCTCTCCGGTGAACGTTACTTCAGTAGTGGTGCTGTCATCAAAAGTGAATACGTTCATATTTAAACTCTGGAGATATTCCCCATCGCTTGCAATATTCTCGAAATACACAATGGCATTCGAGCCGGCTTCATCATATTCAAGTTCAAGTTTGTATAATGGCCGGTCTTTATCGGCGGATGAAACAATTTCAAACTTCTCGACTTCGTAATCAGGAAAAGGAATTCCGGTTTGTTCGTACCAGTAATCAGCATAGAAATCGAATCGTACCACCCCTGATTCTTTCTTGATCAATTCAGGCAGTGAGCGCTCAATAGTTCTTGCCAAAAAAGGTTCTGCCAGAATACAACACGAATTGATTTGATTCCAGGTTCGCAGACTAAACAAGCTATCCGGATTTGCGATCATTTTTGGTTCAAAATCGAATCTGTTAAAAGCGGCTTTTTTAATGAGTTCAAATTCTGCGGCGTATTTCTCCGTTCGTTGATATTCCCCAAACCACTGAGCTACAATCCCTCGTTGAAGCTGTGTTTCTATGGCTCCTCTATTCTTAGAAATATACATAATACCTGATGCGTGATTTTTCACATCCCAAAAGTCATCTTCTAAAACTACCACTGTTAATGCATCCCAAGGATACTCGAAAGAAAGTGCATTCTCAGCTTGCTTTTTTGATCGAATAGCAGTTGATAACAATTGCTGATGTTCAAAATCTGAAAGCACTCCTGCTTCACTAAATACACGAATTTTCTGAACACCGGATTGAGCTTCTTTAAGAGTAAAATTCCCAACGGCTACGTTTAATCCCGTTGCAGAAATTGCGGTATCAACTTTCCAACTCACTGTTTTTTGTTCGGCAGATGTGATCCGGTCATCAATCATAATACCGTTGAAAACTACTTGTAAATCCGCAGGAACAGTTATATCAGCATCAACCGTAAACTCAACTCTTGGGTGATCGTAAACCGGAAGCCAATGTCTCAAAGCTTTCGGATTCAGACTACTCCACATCGTCCCATAACGATCTTTATGAGTTCCGTAATTTGATCTTCCCTGCCAGGTTATCCCCAATTCAGATTCACTTGTCATGCTAAGCGTGTCTGTCAGGTTTATAATCAGTGAATCACCGGATACAATATATTCTGTGTCATTTCCATCAAAAGTAACCGCATCGATTTCCAAAGCAGCGGCATGTAGTACGATCTGTGTTTGTGCTGGAATTTTTGCACTGATGCTATACGTAGCAACTCCCTTCACAACTTCTTGATCCGGTTCTATGGTCAAATCAAGATCTAAATGATTTAAGCTGAACGGAAGTTTAGGATTTTGTTCGTAATCCCATTTATCAACGGAGCAGTCCTGAGCGCCGGTGATTAGGAGTATAAGTATGCTTATATAAGAATTAAGTTTTGTTGATTTCATTTATTTGTACTTCTTTTCTTTGACTAATTTCTTTGATTTAAAAATTACATACGTAACGACCCACCCCTTAATCCCCTCCCCGGAGGGGAAGCTCTTTGATTAACATCGAGCCAAAACAACAAATTTTCCTCTCCGAGTAAATTTTCGGAAAAACTAGCTGGGGTCACCCATTTGTGATTGTATTTAAGTTTCTTTTCTCAATTTCTAATTTACTCAATAACGACCCACCCCTTAATCCCCTCCATTGGAGGGGAAGCTCTTTAATACAAATCTAACCAAGAACAGAGAGTCTTCCTCTCCGAGGAGAGGAAACAAAGCCCGCCTGCCATAGTACTTGTACGGCGGACAGGGTGAGGGTCATTGTTCGCTCTGTCCGGCAAAAATTTCTTTAACTAACGGATACAAGTGCTTGTTGGTTGAGAATCCATTTCCGGTATGAATGGTTTCCTTTCCATCAAAATCACTAAACACTCCACCTGCCTCTTTCATTATCGGGAGCAAAGCTGCTGCATCCCAGATACTCAAAATTGGATCAATCATAATCTCAGCGCGACCTGTTGCCACCATCATGTGTCCGTAAGCATCGCCCCAAGTGCGGTGTATCTTAGTTTTGTCCAAAAGTTCCTGAAACTGCTTTTGCATGCCCATTCTGTTAAAACGGTTTATTTCTGTTACCAATAAAGTAGAATCTGAAAGCTCTTCCGTTTCATTCACAGAACACGGTTTGCCATTAAATGTTGCTCCTAATCCAGTTGCTGCTATACAGATTTCATTTAGTGCCGGAGCATTTATCACGCCAACAACCGGTTCATTATTAATTAAAATTCCGATCAGGTTTGTATAAAAAGGAACACCGTGAATAAAAGATTTAGTCCCATCAATTGGATCTAACACCCATTGAATGTTACTTTCTTCATTCGTTTTTCCGAATTCTTCCCCAATTATTCCATGATCCGGAAATCGTTTCAAGATTTCTTCACGCATTAATTGCTCTGTTTCTCTGTCTGCAATGGTTACAGGAGAATCATCTGCTTTGCTGATCACATCAACATTTTTCTTAAAATATTTGAGTGTATGATTTCCTCCGATCTTTGAAATTTCTTCTGCCGCGTCCCGTAAAGATTTAATATCCATTTAAGTTGGTGATATATTTAATGAGTGAGTATGTTGTGAGTTTGAGAATAGAAACTAAAAATAACATCAAAAATTCGTCGTGCATCAACTTAAAAAAAGCCTGTTTTTCTTTATACTTATAATTTGTTCTGTTTCGATAAATGCTCAGGAAAAAATCCCGATTAAATCCGTAATGTTGAATGAAAGTAAGTTAAGCATTCTCGGAACCTCTAATGTAACGGATTTTGAATGTTTTTATGAAAACGATTTTCAAATTGACACCCTTTCTCATTTTCTTTCCATCGAAAAGGAGATTGTCAGAATTTCAGGCGACACCTTAAAGCTAACAATTGATAATTTCGACTGTGGAAAAAGAGGAATCAACAGAGATTTTCGAAAATCATTACAAAGCGATGAGTATCCAACCATTGATATTAGCCTGATTAATTTCAAACCATCTAATGAGCTTTTAGAAGAAGTGAATGTTCTTATCTCTTTAGCAGGAACTGAAAAAAGATATGTCTTAGAATTCACATCCATTTATCAGGATGATGGAATTATAAAAATTGAAGGGGAGCGAACGTTATCGATGACTGATTTTAATATTGACCCCCCAAAAGCTCTCTTCGGATTGATCAAAGTTCGAGATGAACTAACCATTACATTTACTTTATTTTTAAAAATCCAATAAAAAAGGCGAGCATTTCACAACTCGCCTTTTTCTGTTCAGGGTTTTACTTAGAAGCTAATCACTGCTTCAACCATAATACCGCTGAATTCAGCACCTTGATAAGGAGTTCCGTTGTAACCGGCTCCATCATAGCTTTGGTTCACATATTCCAGTTTAGTTAACACGTTATTTGTAAGGAACCAACCGCCGCCGATGTTGAAGCGGTCGATCTCAATGTCGCCGTTTGTATTTTCACCATCTACAAGGTTGTAACGGCCGCCGATATAAAAATCTTCATCACCACCGAAGCGGTAGAGTAGCTCCGCGCCATACTGGTTAAAGGTGCGGCGGTCAGGAGCAGATGAAATTTTACCGGAAACATTTTCAATTACACCGTAAAACTCCAGTCCCTGATATTTGAGGAACGGGTTGATGATAAAGGAGGTCATTTCACCCGCTGCCGGAGGCTGGCCATAACCAGGGGTAAAGCTCGGCGCAAAGCGGCCTGCCCGGAAATTACCCGGTGTAATTACATCGTAATAACGAGATCCGGCACGATCGCCTGAGTACAGATAGATGGAAGCCGACTGCGATATGTTGAGGATTGAACCGGTCAGGCGTACGCGCAGGTCGTCATTAACCTGCTTGTCGAACCCAAGCTTTCCGTACACGGTTGGTTTGGTTTTAAAGCCGTTTTCGGCAGCATTGGTAACACTTTGGTTAAGCTTGCCATTGCTTAGGCCCAACATAGCAAATACTGGCCCGCTGTAATAATATACCTCACCGGCAACCTCTGTGGTAAAGGAATCCATAATGTAGTTGCCAACAAACGGATTGGTGATAGTAGAACCATTGTCACTTCTGCGGAAATGGTTATCTCCGTAATTCAGTTCCATGTGGCCTACTTTGATACGGATGTTGTCAGAAAGACTTGACAGAAATCCTTCCTCAATAAAATCGAAACTGTCAATTTGCAGATATCCTCCTTTAACATACGTATCATTATGGTTTTGAGAAGAGAGATAGGTGCGAAGGTGCATTCTCAGACCTGGTGCGAGGGCTGCATCAATATCCAGGTTAGAGGTTGCCAGGTTGAAATTATTTTCCAAATCCTGCAGGTTGTTGGCATCGTTATCCTGAGTTAGTCCCTGAAATTGCAGGGTGTTAGAACCTCCAACCCGTATCTGGAATCCGTTCCATTCTTTGTCGGTTATAAATGGAGATTCAAATACGTTCAATCCAACTTTGGTAGGAGGAGTGTAGTATTGTATATCGTTACGTTCTTGTGCCTCGGTTTGGGTTGAGAACATTCCTACAATAGTTAGTACAAATAGTATTGATAATATTTTAGTTAAAGCTTTCATTATAGTATTGGTTATATTGTTGTGATTAGTTTTTTTTGTTGTGATTAGTTTTTCTGAAAGATGACGTCAAATACTATTTCGATTTCATCTTTGGTTTTTAAAGTTCCAAACAATGCTTTGGGAGGTTTAACCCCAAAATCAGTCATCAATAGGTTTTTAGTTCCTGTTATTTTGATACTAAAGTCTTCCTGAATTTGATAAGCAGTTGCGAGTTGTATGGTTTGCGGTTTGCCTGCTATGGTTAAGACACCACTGGCAAATACTGAATCTTGAGTCACTTCAGTTATTTCTGATAGCTCGAAGATTATTTGTGGATGTTTTTTCCCTTCTAATGCTGAATAGGTTTTCCCATCCATAATGCCTTTTCCACTTTTAATAGATTCTACATCTACATTGAGCGTTAATTGTTTGATGCTATCAATGGAACCGGCTTCGTCCAAATCGGCAATCAATTTGGCTTCAACAGTTTCAGCTTTTGTTTCCCAGTCGTCTATGTTTGAAGTTCCTTTAATTACAACTGTACTGGATTCATTATTTAGGGTAAAAACTGATTGAGCTTTACCGGAAAAGCTGGTTAAAATCCCGATTAATATTATAGTTAGTATTTTCATAAGTAATTCCCTTTTGAGTAAAGATTTCCGTTATTGGAAAGTGACATATTGAAGATTGATCAATCTGTCTAAGTGCTTGTCTAATAATACATATCGAATATGAAGATTAGATGAATTAATATCTAGATTGATAAAAATATTAAAATCTAATATTCATATTCTAATATCTGTATTAGATTTAAGAAGTTTATTTTAATTATGCAAACAAGAATTAAAAAATTGGAACCAAAACTTACTATTTTGAATCATCTACAAAACTAAAACCAGTTACGAATGATCGAGTCCAGCATCTTTAATATTATATCAAAGCAACTCAATATTTCAGCAAAACAGATACAAACCGTTGCAGGTTTTATTGATGAAGGAGCTACCATTCCTTTTCTGGCAAGATACCGGAAAGAAGCTACAGGTGGACTTGATGAAGAACAGCTTCGTGACGTTCGTGATGCGCTGGAATTTCAGAAAACACTGGCTTCCCGGAAAGAAACCATTCTGAAATCTATCAAAGAGCAAGAGAAACTAACTCCCGAATTGGAAGCTCAGATCAAAGCTTGTACTGATCTCACTGTGCTGGAAGATCTTTATCTGCCTTACAAACAAAAGCGCAAAACCCGTGGTGATAAAGCCAAAGAAAAAGGATTGGAACCGTTGGCACAGCTCATTTGGGATCAGGAAATTGAATCAGGAAATCCTGATGAATATGCCAAGGAGTTCATCAACAAAGAAAAAGAAGTAGAGACGCTGGAAGACGCTTGGAAAGGAGCCAATGATATTGTTGCGGAGTGGATTAACGAACATCTGGAAGTGAGAGAAAAACTTCGGGATATTTTTATGAAATACTCCACCATCAAAACGAAGAAAAATCCAACGGTTAAAGAGCGTACCAATTTCGAAGATTATTATGAATTCGCTGCAAAAGTAGATCGCCTGAAACCTTATCAGATCCTGGCGATCAATCGCGGGGAACGTGAGAATGTGTTGTTTGTGAGTACGGAAGTGTGGGAAGAACGCACTTTGGAAACCATGGATAATATTGTGATCACCAATGACATGAGTATTTTTACGGAACGTATTCAGGATGCCGTGGAAGATGCGTTTAAACGATTGCTCTCTCCTTCTCTGGAACGGGAATTACGGAATGCACTTACCGACCAAGCGGATGAACATGCTATTGAAACCTTTGCTACCAATCTTGGAAACCTGTTGATGCAACCGCCACTGGAGAAAAAAATCGTGCTGGGATTAGATCCGGCTTATCGAAGCGGTTGTAAATTGGCAGTGGTTGATGAAACCGGAAAATACTTGGATGGGACAACCATCTATCCTACTCCACCACAAAACAAAATTGCTGAATCAGAAGTAGTGTTAGGCAAACTTATCGCAAAATATGGAATAGAGTTGGTCGCCATCGGTAATGGAACAGGAAGTCGTGAAGCGGAACAATTTGTAGCTGACTATATTCAAAAAAGTGGCGCTGAGGTAAGTTATTTAATCGTAAATGAAGCCGGAGCTTCGGTGTATTCCGCTTCTAAAATAGCCAGAGATGAATTTCCTGATTTGGATGCTGCTCAAAGAGGAAATATTTCTATCGCAAGAAGAGTGCAGGATCCGTTGGCTGAATTAGTGAAAATTGATCCAAAGTCGATTGGCGTTGGGCTGTATCAGCATGATGTGAACCAAACTCAATTATCTACTAAGCTGGACGATGTAGTGGAAAGTTGTGTGAATGAAGTGGGCGTAAATTTGAACACCGCTAGTGCTCCACTCCTCACTCATATTTCTGGTTTAGGAAAGCGAGTGGCCGAAGCGATTGTAAAACAAAGGGAAAATTCAGGAATTTTCACTTCCAGAAACGAAATCAAAGAAATTGAAGGCGTGGGAGAATTTCGCTTTCAACAGGCTGCGGGATTTATGCGTATTCCGGAATCCAAAAATCCATTGGATAACACTGCCATTCACCCGGAAAGTTATGAAGTTGCAGAGAAGTTGTGCAATCTATTCGGAATTGATCTGGAGAATTTATCTTCACAGAAAGAGGAGATTGCTTCCAAGCTGGGAAATCTGAATACCAAACAAGTTGCGGAGCAATTAGGAGTTGGTGAACCGACTCTGGAACTCATTATTGAAAATCTTCAGAAACCCGGTCGTGATCCTCGTGAATCACTGCAAAAACCGATTTTACGTACCGATGTGGTTAAAATGGAAGATTTAAAAGAAGGCCAGAAGTTGCAAGGAACCGTCCGAAATGTAGTTGATTTCGGTGCTTTCGTAGATATCGGCATAAAACAAGACGGATTGCTTCATATTTCCAGCATGAGCAAAACCAAAAAAGTGGAAGATCCACATGAAGTAGTGGGCGTTGGTGATATTATCAATGTGGAAATTACGAAGTTGGATCTAGAAAGAGGAAGAATTGGGTTGGAATTAACAAAGTGACAAAGTTTTTTAGTGACAGAGTTACAAAGTGTTTTCCCTCGTCACGTAGCTCCGCTGCGTGATGCTAATTTGGAAGCGCTGCTCCCATTGAGGCGGAGCCTCAAACAAGGCATTCCGAACGAGACGTTCGGAACGAGCTCAAAGTGACAAAGTTTTTTAGTGACAGAGTTACAAAGTGTTTGGTCATCGCGAGGAGCATATAAATTGTTAGTCTACACAAGCAATTAATCGACGCGGCGATCTCCCGAACAAACCCTCTTCCGTCTTTGTGAAGGAATCTCTTTGGTAACGTTACCAAACCTAGATTTGAAGATTGCTTCGTCGAAAACAATCAAAACCATGTACAAAACTCTATGCTCCTCGCGATGACGACTCTTATTTATTTTTCTTCTAATTAGTAATCTATCATTTCGCTGAAAGCGGCCTGTCCGCCGTACAACTCTGGAAGGCGGGGGTGATGGATGGAATATTGAATATCGAACAAGGAATATTCAACAGCCAACAAGGAATATTCAATCTTCAATCCTCGTTATTCAAGATTCTGTCAATACCCGCTATAATCTTCGCCTTCTTTTAGTTGTTGGATGCCGTCTTTGGTGGCGAATTTGATTGGTAGAGATGTAAAGCCGCCTCCCTTTTTTGCTTTTAACACTGTGAAATGAAGATGAGGTCCTGTTACAAATCCGGTTGCTCCCGAAAGTCCAATTCTATCTCCCGCTCTAACTTTTTGTCCCTCTTTTACCGTTGCCCCTGATTTTTTTAAATGGGAATATTGAGCAAATGTACCATCATCATGAAGTATGGTTACATGATTTGCCTTCTCCATTAAAGATCTGTCATTCCCTCCTTCTGAATAATTTTCTTCTATTTCTACCACCATTCCTTGTCTTGTTGCATACACTTCGGTTCCTTCCTTCATATTAAAATCCAACGCATATTTACTATCCCCTTTATGAGAAAAAGAACCGTTATAACCCTGATCTAATCTGTGAGTTTCTCCTTTTTTATATGGCAGGCGATAGGCAAAATTATCGTCATGTTTTGCAAAAATACTCCCCTGATAAAAGGTGTAATTGTATTTCATTCCCCAAGATGCATTCTCTTTCTTCGCTTTTAAGTCTGTAAGCTTAATTTCTGACTTACCGTCAATTGTTGTTACTATAGGATTTCCTTTTGATGAAGTCATATTGGTCAAATCCAGATCTAACTCTACCGTTACAGGAAAGTAATTTGTGTTTCTCCCGTAGAGCTCAAATCCATTCTCAATTTCTACACGGTAAATATTTACTGAATTCTCCTGTGAACCTTGAAAACCGACTAATAATGATACAAAAAGTACTAAAAATGTTTTCATAATTGTAAACTATATAAATCTTTCATTGTTCATTAGCATTTCTTGCAATTATATTCCTTCCTATGAACTCTATATTATTACAACTCATATTCTTACTGGCTTCTGTCGATTCTAACGAACTCAACGATCCTGAACTTGCGATCAAGATAAAGAAAGGAGATCACAAAGCCTTTAAGGAGTTCTTTGATAGATATAATGCGTTTCTTCTGAATTATTTGATGAAAAGAGGAACTGCAAAAGAAGCAGCTAAGGATCTGGTTCAGCAAGCGTTTGTTATGATTTGGGAAAAGCGTGATGAAATCGACGAAACTAAATCATTACGGGCATTCTTATTTAGAATAGCATACACCCGAATGCTGAATTTATTTAGGGATCATTCGAAGTTTGATGAAGAAGCAGATCCAGAGAGTTCTTCTGCTCCTATTGAAGAAGCAGATAATGAAGAGCAAAAGAATCTAAGTAGCGTTATTGAACATGCTGTTTCATCCATGCCCGAAAAAAGACAGGAAGTATTCAGAATGTGTTTTATTCAGGAATTCACGTATAAAGAAGCCGCTCAGGTGTTGGATGTTTCCGTAAAAACCATCGAGAATCATATGGGTTTAGCGCTTAAAGATATGCGGGCATTATTAAAAGCATATCGTTGATATTTTTTTGCAATTATTCTAAGGTTAGATCATAATTAGCTTTGAATTCCAAAGAAAAATAGCTTTTCCGTAAGATCCCGATCCGCCAGCTGGCGGACGGGATGACCCTTTTTTAATTAATACATATATTAACAGTAACTTATTTAAAATCTTAAAAACTAAATTATTTGACTTTTGAGAATTCTTATTTGAATTTTAAAAACCATTAGGGGTATTGAATATCACTCGTGTAATGAAGGCAAATGACACAAACGTCTTTTAACACAAACAAAAGAACTCAATTATGAAATCTTTACAAAACATATCAAAACTTAGTCTTTTAGGTCTTAGCCTATTAGTAACATTTGCAGCTTGTTCTGCAGTAAACAATGATGTTGAATCTTTGACAGATGAAGACATCGAATTAGCTACTCAAATACTTACAGAGTCTGTTTCTGATGAGTCATCCGGAATTATGAGCAGCATGTACGATGCCGTTTCAAGCGTAGGAAGTGATGGCATTTCATACCGAGACAGCCAAGATAAAGCTAAACATAACGACAGAAGTGGCCGAGGTCGTGAAGGAAGTTATTCTTATACTTACGATCCTGAAACCGGAACGCATACCCTACAATACAATCGAAGCGTAACTAATGGTACTTTCAGCAAAAGCGTATCATTATTAAATACGTATATATTCAAATCTCCTGAAGGTGACTTCGTAGTTCGTCCAAGAGCCAATGCTGATTCTATTGAAAGCGTAGATTTTACTGGAAGTAAGTCAGGTTCAGTAGAATCAAGAAGAAGAAATTCTGAATTTGCTCGACTTGATACGTTCTCTATTGCAGGCTTACACAGCACAAGTTCAATCGTTTCTATCGATGGTACACACCATGGCGAAGGAAGTGCATCAGGCGTTACTTCTGATAGCGTTGAAGCTTCCAGAGATTACACGGTTAATATCGAATTATCTAACGTTGAAATCGTAAAAGATACCGTTGAAGCTAATGGAAATCTTGAGCAAGGCGTAACTGGTACACTCACATACAGCATTGTACTGAACAAAACATTTGGTGATAGATCTGATACCAAGGAAATAGAAGGAACTATCGAAATGGATGGAGATGGTACTGCTTTACTGAGATTTAAAAGAATCCTTAAAACGATCCGATTCTCACTAAAAGATGGATCTACTCAAGATTAAAACTAACCCAAAAGTCCTGAATTGCAGGTTGCTGATGCAACCTGCTTTTCCTTTATTTTGAATTATGGAAACTAAAAACTTTTTACCTGAAAACGACCAAGACCTGCAACTAGCTTTGCATCTTGGAATTACTTTGGAATCAGGTGAAAGTATTTCTTCCATTCAAGATCCGGTAATTCAATCGTTATTAGCATTCAAAAGCCAAGAGCATACTGAAATTGAAGAGTTGAATAAGTATTCTGATGATATCTGGAATCTCATCGACAAAGAAATCAGTACTGCACAAAACGCTAAGATCCTTTCACTAAAAACAAGAAAGCCTAACACTTGGGCTTGGGCAACAGCTGCTACTGTCTTAATAGCTACTTTTGTAGGAATCTTTTGGTTTACTACGCTGCAAGAACCAACCTTAATTGCACAAAGTAAATCAAGAATAGAAATAGTTACGCTTGCAGACGGATCACAAATTTCTCTTCGCCCAAATTCATCTCTTTACGAGATCACTTTATCTGAATCAAAAAGAGCTTATAAACTAGATGGAGAAGCTTTTTTCACAGTAGCCAAAGATGTGGATCGTCCTTTTTCAGTACATACGAACTCAGCTACAATAACTGTGTTGGGTACTCAATTTAATGTTAGCACTTGGGGTAAGGTTACGAATGTGTTCCTGGAAGAAGGAAGTGTCCGGTTAGATGTAGCCAATACAAATTCTGTGATCTTAAAACCCGGAGAAAAAGCCACCATTTCTGATTCAGGAATTGCAAAGCCTGTTTCTACGGATGGAACCGAATTTAAAGATTGGTTAGAAAATACATTAGTGCTAAAAAGCACACCTATTGCCCAGGTTATTGCTGAGTTAGAACATCACTACACAGTGGGAATTGATATTTCACAGATGGAAAATAAATCTGAACTTATTACAGGTTCTATCCCACTAACAGACCTCTCCGCTACATTAAACGATTTAGGCATTATTTTAGGCGGAACATTTAGAAAAGTTAATTCAAATAGCTTTGTCTTTATTCCTTTAAATTAGGTTTCATGAAAGCCTTTTTTACCATAGCTCTGATCTTTGTGCTTGCATCGATTCCTATCGATTCCATCGCACAATCCAATCCTTCCAAAAGATCTTTGTTAGAGCTTATCAGTGAAATTGAGCAATCATCTGAAATGAGATTTTTATACCGAGAAGCACTAATCAGTAACGTGAGAGTCGATATTTCAGCTAAATCTTCATCACTTTATTCTGAACTGAAAACTCAACTTGTAGCCTATAATATAGGATTACAAATTGATGAAGAACGAAATCAGGCATTACTCTACAAAACTAACAAAGATCAATCTAGCTCAGCTGTAACTATTTCGGGTTATGTGATAGATGCTAAAACCGGAGATCGGCTTCCCTACTCTACTATTTCCTGGTTTGAAAATGATGGGATAACCGGAATTGCATCAAATACTTCAGGCACTTTTTATGCTAAAATTTCTACTTCTCAATCTTCTATCTCAATTTTGTTTTCCTTTGTTGGATATGAATCAAAAATAATTGACTTCGACCTCTCAAAAAATACAAACTGGAAGGATGTTGCTATCAGATTAGAACCTGCGCTTTATAGCGGAAATGAAATCATCATAAACGGAACAGCTTTATTCACTCCTTCTGATACCGTATTTAGTAGTTTGATAGAAGCCGGATCTTTTAGTCCTTTAGGAGATAATAATTCAGCTCAGGCACTTCAATCACTTCCTTCCGTTCTTTCTGGTCCTGCTATCGAAGATGGATTACATGTGAGAGGAAGTTCTTCTGATGGTTTCAGAATCTTATTGGACGGATTGACTTTATATAATCAAAGCCATCTTTTCGGTTTGTTAGATGGATTAAATGGTGATGTGTTACGAACAAGTGGGTTTTTCTATGATGTTACTCCGGCTCAGTTCAGAGCTCCTTTGGGCGGAACGCTCTCCTTTCTTACCAAAACGGGAAATCTGCAAAGATTTAATAGTTCTGTTGGGTTAAGTAATACAGCTTTTAGTGGATTGGTTGAAGGACCTATATCAAAAGGAAAATCCAGTTTTTTAGTCTCCGGGCGACATTCATACATCGACGATGTAAACTGGTTCAATAATCAAAGAATAATTGAATACGGACTTGATATAAACCGTGATTACGATTTCCAAGCGGACACAATTCGGAAAGTAGCTAATAGAAGAATCGGTAATATAACCGGCAACGCTTTTTTTTATGACCTTCACAGTAAACTTTATTTGGAAACTGTTAGCGGTTCTCAGATTATACTGAGCTCCTATTTTGCTAAGGATAAAGCGAATCAAAGCTATCAACGAAGAATTTCACAAAACACGGAAGATTTCAGCACTAACAATGAATGGTCTAATAAAATGATTAGATTAGCTTATAACACAAACTTGGGGAATGAATTCATCTCCGAAAGCAGTGTTGGCTTTAGTGATTACTATTCGAGTTATTTTAAAGAGGATAATGATTTCAGAAGAGTTGAAAATGATAATGGTCAAGGGCAGCGAATAGAAATTCTCCCATTTGCCCTTGAAAACGAACTTCGGGAATTTCAGCTCAATCAAAAATTTAATACATCTTATTCTTTCTTTGACTGGGATTTTGGCTTTACCTATAGCGATTTTGAAGTACTATACACAGAAATAAGCCCAAGAAATCAATCTTTCAGAAGCAGAAGAACCAGCCAATTGTTTGATCTTTTTTCTCAATTTGATTTTTCTAACTCTAACGAAGCTCATCTCAGTTTAGGAAGTCGCTTATACTATTTTAGCAATGGAAAATATCTGAAATGGTCTCCAAGAATTAAAGCTCAGTTTTTTCCTGAATCTGCTGTTTCTTTTGGTTTAGGATACAGCAAAAATTATCAGTTTCTGAATCAACTCGATTTTGTATCCGTTAATAGTACTGATTTCTGGGTAATGTCTAATATTGAACAGCCTCCCTCTTCGGTAGATTATTTCACCACAAATATCAGGCTTCGACCTACAAATTCTTTGTATATGCAGGTTGAAGGATATTACAAAATCTTTGAAAACCTTAGAATTCACCGTTTAACAAATCAATTTATTTCTTCTTTTTTCGATGACGATGACACATTGCTCTTTCTCTTCAATAACAATGGTATTGGAAAAGGTGTGGAATTTTTGATCAAACAAAGATTTAACCGATTTAACCTTTCATCTACCTACACCCTTTCTTCCATTGAACTTGAAAATATTCAACTCAATAACGGAAAACCTTTTCATCCTTCTTATGATCGTACTCATCAATTCTCAATTATTTCTGATGTTAATTTAACCAACGGATTAAGTTTTTATACATCCTGGAATTATGCTACGGGCACACCTGGTGTGATATTAGATAGGAAAGAGCAACCTGAAAACAGAATTGGAGATTATTCCCGTTTAGATGCTTCTGTAAAATATGTTTTTGCAAAAAATGGGTATGAAAAAGCGGAGTTTCTATTCTCAGTTTATAATATTCTGAATCGTGAAAACCCGTGGTACTCAGAAATTAAACCAGGATTACATACCAACAGAAATGAAGTTGTTTTGGGAGCTGCCACCATTTATGATCTTGGTATTCAACCTAGCTTTAAAGTTAAGTTTTATTTCTAAAACACGTATATGGGTTATTCATTGCACCGATTTTATTAAAGAATTTATTTTCCTAATTCTCCTAAATCCTTAACCCCATTTTCATGAATCATAATTTTGTATGGCAGGAATGGTATCAATTCTTTTCTCCTAAATAACCCTTTCTTGTCTTGAATAGAGTTCATATCAATAGAATTCGCAGATAAATAGTTTTCGTAGTTAGAAGTATATTTTTCATTAACTACTAATAGAACTTGCTTAGAGTTACCATACTTACTATTCCATTCTTGAATTTCTTTATTGCAAGGAAAGCATTGGTTAACTGATGTGAATAATACAAATAGAGAATCCATATTATCGTTTGTCCAACCTAATTCTTCTAGTGTTACTAAATACTCTTTTGAAGCCTTATCTGAGCCTGAACAAGACAAAAAGATAAAAAATGCGAGTAATGAAATTTTAAACTTCGATAAGCTCATATACTCCAATCTTGAACTCTTCGGGGTTTTCATTTTCTATAAAATAAAATTTATTATCATGTACTTTTATTAACCGATAATCAACTTGAAAAGTAGTTAAATAAGTATAGTTTTCTCTTGAATAAATAGACAAAAAGTAACGTAAATCGGATAAATCTTTTGAATCGAACCATTGCTCCGTTCCGCTTAAATAAAAATTACCAATAAACTCATCAGTAGTGAAAACCATTTCGTTATTACTTTCAGATAAAGTATTAACAAAATTTTCTTTTCTATTTTTATTTCTAGAAGATTTCTTTTCTCCTTCACCATAATTTTCAGACTTGAACCCAAAGTATTTTATTAGGTTACCTGTTTTTAGATCGAACTCTTGAAACCTATAACTATTCTGATGTGATACCAAAATGGTTTCTTTTTTTCTGTCTATAGAAAAAATTGGTCTGTAATAATAAGATTCAATTTCCATGAGGTATGGGTCATAAGTACCTATATAATTATACCTTTTTTCTTCAAGTTGATTTTCAATGTCATAAAACATTATCAAAGGTGAATTAATTAATTTCTCTGAGTTATCCGTTACACTTGCCGCTTCTATTCCAAGAATACCCAAATATAAATTATCATTGACTACTTCTAAGTCATGAGAGGTTATATAGTAGCTTTTGTTATCTATCGCATAAGATGAAGATAATTTTAAAGAATCATCTATCACCTTAATTCTTCTTAGAGCATCGTCATATACGTATAAATTGTTTTTGTTATCCAAAGTGTATCCGTACACAAGTTCGAATTCTATAGGCCCTCTTCCTACTCTACCCAATGTTTTTAAAAATCTACCTTTGTTGTCATAAATAATAAACTTGCTTTCGATGGTATCAAAAAAATACATATTCCCACTGGTATCAAACTCTACGTTATAAAGCGGAGCGCCAATACTCTCTTCTTCATGATTTTCAAGAGTTAACGTGGAAATTTTATTCAGTTTTAACTGAATGTTTTCAGATGTTTTTTTTGAAAAATATTGATGAATGTCTTGCTTCGTTTTTTTTTGAGTACAACTAAAAAAAATGAACCCAATAACTGCCAGTAAATATAACTTCATTTGTTTGATATTAAATAACCAGGCTAAAGATTAGACTGGTTATAATTATTTTAATGATTTATGATGGTGGTTATTCTACTACAATTACACACAGAACTAGGCAATCTCTTGGGTTTCCTGCACATGGATACCTGTCGTATCTATCAGCCATTGCCCAATACGGACAACCTCCATCAAATGCTTCCACTTTTTCGGGTTTTACTAAAAGAAAACTCATTATAATTACAAAAATAAATGTAAATCCAAATCCTAGTGATTTTAAATTAAATTTTTTCATACTCGATGAGATTATGTTAATGTTTATGTTCATATATACAGTTATTTTAAAGAATAAAAATAGCATAGCATAATTATATATATATATATATATATATATGCAAGTATAATTTTAATTTATCTGCCTAGTAAAGCCACAGCCCAAAAACCCTGGTTCAACGAATGGAGGAGCTGAATTAGCCTGAGGGCACTTCGGTTTGACGACTCTGGTTCGTCCAACCGTTTTTAGTTCCAAAGCCGAACGTGTGGAATCAGGGTATTATGCAGGTTGGTCAATCTCAATCCGCTTTTGACCGGGATTACAAAGGATTTTCAGGATGCGCAGGATTGATTGTGGATTTATTCTGGGATTTATGTGAATTAAGTACAATCCCGGTAACCGAAGTTAGGTAGTTTGGT